>Ga0302324_100001567_pt1 | contig 55121 bp, 42 predicted proteins | sample Palsa_T0_1_FD_201949 | JGI IMG/M metagenome (GOLD analysis project Ga0302324, IMG submission 201949) | Peat permafrost microbial communities from Stordalen Mire near Abisko, Sweden - Palsa_T0_1 | ecosystem: Environmental > Terrestrial > Soil > Palsa > Peat permafrost | place: Sweden: Abisko...
CGCCGCCGGCACCCTCCTCACAAGTCGAGGGAGCGCACTCAGCCAAGAACAAATCGGGCCGCCTTTACGGCGGCCCGTCATTTCAAGCTAGAAGCTAGCGGCTAGGAGCTAGAAGCTAGAAGCTCAATCTCCCGCCACCGGCTCCGCCACTTCCGGCTTAGCAGCGGTTATCGAATGAAGCTGTACGCCGTTGCCATTGCCGTTAGATTTCGCCAGCGCACCCAGCGGGATAAACCCATCCTGCGACTCCACCGGCTTCTCTTTCAACACGACTTCGCGATACAGCGATGCCATGCGAGCGTTGTAAGCCTCATCATTCTTCTGCGGCCCACGCGCCTCGCCCGACGCCGGAAGCCCGACGCCCGACGCCTCTTTTCCAGCCTTCTGCTTCGCGTCCCGCGCCCGCGTCTTTTCCTCGCGTGCCGTCTTGGCGATGCCCAGCTTGTCGAGATCATGCTGCAGTTCGTTGGTCACCAGGTCTTCGCGCAGATTCAGATACTCGGTCGCCGTTTCTTGCGCGTCCATCTTCACCTTCTTGCCGCCGGCAAATATCTCGTGCCGCCCATGCTCTTCGTACCACTTGGTGAGCGTGGCCGTCATGTGCATCTTTTCGATGATGTTCCGCCATCCCACGCCCGTGTTATAAGCGCAGAACGAAATCTCGCCTTCCTGCGTGGCGTACGGAATAATGCACTGCTCGGTCCGCCGGAAGTCGTAATTAAACAAATCCTGGAACCACATCCCCGCGATAAACAGGAAGTTCCAGCGATCGCCCGTGCGCCGCTTCATCACGTCGTCAATCGTCCGATCCGGACCCACCTTGCCATAATCCCGCCCCGTGATGTGATAGTTCTTGTCGAACTTCTTCAGCAGATCCATCAGCTTGAAATGCGTCGGCGACTGGAACGGATCGTAATTCTTCATCAGACACAACGCCATCCCCAGCCCAGTCAGAACCTTCCCCCGCGCCGCATCGTTCACCTTGGCGATATCTTTCGCCAGCTGATCCCCATGCAAAAACGCCGTAACCGGAACCGACTCCTTGGTCTCCTTATCAATCATGATGGCCATCCCCGTCCCACAGTTCGGGTGACAGCCGCAGCTTAGTTGGCCCCAATCGTTGTTTGTGTCCTGGGAGTGCATCAGGTCTGCCCAATCGCTGAACGTTCCCATGAAGCTGATGGGGAACCAGTCTCTTGCGGGTTCGCCCAGGCCGGTTTGATTTTTTACGTCGTGGGCCAGGTGGCTTAGCGTGTAACGCTGGGCTTGGCGGCGGTCGTCGGTTACGGCTTCGTCGCGGCCGGTGAAGCTTACTGGCTGGAAGGACAAGAAGCTGATTGTCTTCGGATTGTCCAACGCGAACTTGATGATGCGTCCTACTTGCTCGTTGTTGATGCCGTTCACGATGGTGATGACGGGAACGATTTCGCATCCTGCTTTGTGCAGGTTTTCGATGGCTTTCAGCTTCACGTCGAACAGGTTGCCTACTGCGCGGTGGGCGTTGGCGGCGTTGCCTATGCCGTCGAACTGCAGATAGGCATAGCGCATGCCGGCTTCGACGGCCTGCTGCGCGAATTCAAAACTCTTGGCGAATTCGATACCGTTGGTGGCGGCCTGCACGGAGTTGTATCCCACCTTGCGGGCGTAGCGGACTGCGTCCAAAAAGTAGGGCGACAACGTGGGCTCGCCACCGGAGAACTGCACGCTCATCTGGCGGCGCGGCTTGATGGTGATGGCGTTGTCGAGCATCTGCTTGATTTCTTCCCACGTGAGTTCGTGGACGAAGCCAACCTGGTTCGCGTCCATGAAGCAGGGATCGCACATCATGTTGCAGCGGTTGGTCAGGTCGATGGTCAGCACGGAGCCGCGTCCGTATTTCACCGTTGACGATCCGTGATGATGCAGCTTCTCGTCATTGTGGGCAGCTATGTCGCGGCCGGGGAAGACTTCTTCGAGGTGCTGAGAAAATTCGGTGTCGATCGACATCACATCTTCGAAGCGTCCGTGCGTGGGACATTCTTTGACCATCAGAATTTTGCCGTCGCGCTCGATGATGGTGGCCTTGATTTCGCCGACCTTTTCGTTCATGAGCACTTCGTGGGGAAGATGGCCGTCAAGAATCTGCTGACGGATTTCGGGGACGCACTTGGGGCACAGCGAATCGGTGGAGCGCGGCCAGCCGAGCGGGGGCTTCGATTTTTCGTAGGACTTGAGCAGCGGCTTGTCGCTCCACTTAGGGGTGGGCGAGGGATTGGGGCTGATGCGGTTCAGTCGGTCGTAGACGAACCACGCTCCCTTGGCGGCGGTGACGGCTGCGGCTTCTACGTACTTGATCGGCTTGTGCATTTGTAGCTTCTAGCTCCTGGCTGCTAGCTTCTAGCCAAATCTTGAAAGGCTAGAGCTGCTGTGCATCGACATCGATCGGCTGCGACGAGAACTTTCCCTTCTTGGATGACGGGAATGCAAGCTTGGACCTCATCAAAAAAAAGTAATGGCCTTCCCTGGGAATGGCCTAGGTGCAACCTGGGTTCCTACACTTTTCCCTGAGAGTGCGACTGAGGGTATCGTATTGGATCGGAAGCGGTTGCGCATCGATATCCCAACGAACGGTGCAAAATCGGGGTTTAGTGGTTGCTGGCGGGATTGTATGGAGGTAAGTCGTTGAAAGGAATGGGGGAGCGGACGGGCGCTGCGAACAATTTGGATCGGGCGTCCGTGGTTCCCACCCCTTCGGCAAGCTCAGGGCAGGCCTTGCCGCAGAGAACGCGGTAAGGATGGGGCAGCCGGCGGGGAATGGGGGGATTGGATGGGGTTAAGTGGTTGAAAGGAAAGGAATGCGCACCCGCTACCACGAAAGTAGCTTCGCCGTTGTGTCCCGATCGGCCTCTCCATATTCCCTCGACAGAATAATCCTTTTGTGGAATATTAACAGTGTGGAGTGGGAGATTGAATTCACCGACACGTTCGCGGAATGGTGGGACGCACTGGATGAATATGAGCAGGAGGACGTTACAGCCAGCGTAAAGCTTCTCCGAGAGCGCGGTCCGGCATTGGGCCGACCGCACGTGGATTTGGTGATGACTTCGGCGTACCGCGAACATGAAGGAGTTGCGCACGCAGCATGAGGGAAGGCTCCTATCGCACACTCTTTGCTTTCGACCCGCGGAGGGTTGCTATTCTGCTGATTGGCGGCGACAAGACTGGAAAGGATCGATGGTATGCGGAGTTTGTGCCGAAGGCCGACAAGATTTACGCCGAGCATCTGCGTCAGATCGAGAAAGAAGCTCAGAAGAAAAGAAACAGGGGGACATAATGCCTAGAAATTTTCGTGAACTGGAAGCGAAGATGTCGCCAGAGGCACGGGCGCGTGCCGAGGGCAAAGCCAAGAAGATGCTGGCTGAGATGCCGCTGGATGAACTTCGGGAAGCGCGAGCCATGACCCAGGTGCATCTGGCGAAGATTCTGGGAGTGAATCAGGCGGCGGTGTCGAAACTGGAACGGCGTGCCGATATGTATGTGAGCACGCTGCAGGATTTTGTGAAGGCCATGGGCGGAGAACTGAAAATCACCGCGCGCTTCCCCGAGGGGACCGTGGAGATCAATCAGTTCGCGGCGGTCAAGGCGGGGGAGGAGGAGTAAGTTGCCGGCCTTTCGCACGAAGCGCGAAGGATGGAGCACCCGCAGGGGGCCCAGGCCGGAATCTTCCCAAGAAAATTTGACCCGTTAGGGCTAGACGACAGAGAGGCTGGATTCTGTGACTACGATTCGGGCTAGCCTGCGGGAGCGTTTTTTTTGCGGATTACGACTTCTAGGTCACGGTCCAAGGCATTGAGGAAATGCATGAGGCGTTCGAGGGAGAATCCGTCGATTGAGGATCGGGGCGAGTATGCCATTTTATGCGCTCCCCGGCGAAAAGCAGGTTCCTCCCTTCGGTCGGAATGACAATAAATTTTTAAAAGTTGGTCGGAATTACAAGATTCTAAGCTTGAGCACGCCTCGCCAGATTGCGCGCGTTCTGCTTTTGTCATTCCGTAGCGGCATTGGCCGCGGAGGAATCTGCTTTGCTGGCCACGCGCAGGGGCACGAGCTTGCCCAGTCTTCGGCCAGGTCTTCCCAGGTGGGGTTGAATTCGCGGATCATGGCTACTTTCTTTTCGCGGCGCCAGTCCTTGATTTCGGTTTCGCGGGCGATGGCGTCTCCGATGTTTTGGAAGGCGTGGAAGTAGACGAGGCGGTGGATGCGGTATTTGCGGGAGAAGGCTGCGCCTTCTCCGGCTTTGTGGCGGAGGACGCGGGACATTAGAGATCCGGTGACGCCGATATAGAGTGTGCGGCTTTTGCTCGACATGATGTAGACGTGGTAGCGCATTGGCGGCAGGGGCGGCTCCCGGCAAAAAGCAGGTTCCTCACCGCTTCGCGGCTCGGAATGACAAATTCAAAACCGGAATGACAAACGTTTAGTTTCATGGCGACTTAATCGATGGCTCCGGTAGGAGATGGGGGCCTTGGCGGTGGGCTAGGATTCTTACTTTTGGGAGGGGCCAGGGGGCTTGTTTGGGATCGAGGGTGGTGGTGGGTGTGGTGGCGCAGAGTTGGCGGTAGTGGTGGAGTTGGGCTATGGGGGACGTGGGGTCGGGGGTTTTGAGTTTTCCGGCCGTCGTGGGCAGTGGCGGCGAAATGCATAGGTCCTTCGCTTCGCTCAGGATGACAACGCTTTCTAGCTTCGTTGTTGGGCGGGCGGAAGCGGTATCGGCGTGGTCGGCGGTATCGGCGTTTTCGGCGGAGGCGTGGTCGGCTGAGGCGTGGTCGGCGGTGGCGTTTTCGGCGGAGGCGTGGTCGGCGTGGTCGGCTGAGGCTTGGTCTGCGGAGGCTTGGAGGTCGATTCTGCCGTTTACTACGCCTTTTTTGGGGAGGATCAGGTGCCAGGCTTCTTTGTATTGTTCGAGGCGCATCTTTTTGGCTTTGCGGTGGGGGTAGAAACGGAGCATGGGCTGGGGGGTGCAGACTTCTACCGGGATGATGTACCAGAGGTCGAGCGGGACTACGTGGGCGGCGATGAAGTCGATGTCTTTTTTGGTGTAGGCGACGTGCTGGTTGCCTTTGGTGTAGGTGGCGCGGGTTTCGTAGGCGAAGGCGCGAATGGATTCGGTGCACTTGACTTGAATGCGGATCAGGATTTCGCCGTTGTCGAGGATGAAGTCGTAGCGGCGGGAGTCTCCCCAGGGCTTGGCGACGCCGAAATTTTTCTGGATGGCGCGGGCTAAGAAGGCGGCTTCGGAACGTTCTCCGGTGATCTTGGTGTTGGGGCGGCGGTTTTTGGGACGGCGATGGTGGGGGCGGTTCTTGAGAATCTTGCGGCGGCGGCGGCGTTCTTCGGGAGACATGTTCGTCAGGGGTTAGGGATCAGGGGCTAGGGGTTCGTTATCAGCTATTGGTTAGTGCTGTTCACGAGAAGCTGGGAGTCCGAGGGCTCCGCCACTTATCGGGAAATGGGATGCATGTAGGAGTAGTGTACGGTGGATTGCGGGGAATGCAGCGGGGTGGGGCGGAAAAAAGTGGGACGGCTCCCGAAATGGGAACGTCTGTTTGGTGCGAGGCCGCACGCACGATCATCCCCTTAGGCTTTGTGGGCGGGCACGGTCACAACTCAGAGTCTGAAGATTCGCTCCATGGGCAGCCACTTCTCTCCTGGCTTGGCTTGGGGGAGCGGCTGCTGAAACTTCCACATCAGTTGCTCCCATTCGGCTACTTTCGGATTCGCGGCGTCCATGCGAGCTTTGGCCTCAAACGAAAATTGCTCGTTCACTTCGAGGATCATGATCATGCGCGTTCCGAGCAGGTAGATCTCGGCGTCCTCGACGCCTGCATCGCGGATGCTTTGCGTAATCTCTGGCCAGACCTGTTCGTGATATCGCTTGTATTCGGCAATCAAGTGGGGATCGTTTTTCAAGTCGAGAGTCAGGCAGAAGCGGCGTTTCAATTAAGTCTCCCTCGCCGGAGTCATGGCGGTCGTGGATATCAGGCGTACGGGGCGATATCCGCGAACCGCGAAGTAGAAAACATAGGCATGACACACGAGCGGAATCAAGAAGGCATGTTGAATGTTCCAGGCGTCGGAGATGCGACCCATGATCGCGGGACAGACGGCGCCTCCGATGATGGACATGACAATGAGCGAAGAGCCGAGCTTGGTGTAAGGGCCAAGGTTTTTCAGACTGAGCGCGAAGATCGTGGGAAACATGATGGAGTGAAAAAAGCCGAGGAGCACGACGGCCCACACGGTCGGCGCTCCCGATCCCAGGAGAACCACGAGCAGGCAGATCAGCGATGCGCCCGCGAACAGGCTGAGCAGCCGGGCCGCCGGCACTTTTTGCATGATGGCAGAGCCGGTGAAACGTCCGATCATAAAGCCTGCTAAATGAGCTTGCAGATAGTGCGCGGCGACTTTTTCGTGCGTGCCGGGCACGGCGAATTCGGCGAAGCGGATGATGAAGCTGGCGACGCCGACCTGCGCTCCCACGTAAAAAAACTGCGCGACCACACCTTTGATCAGGTGCGGAAACGCCAGCGCGCCGCTGAGTTTTGGGGCGGGTGTGTTCGCGTCGCGGACGTCGCTGGCGGTTTGGATCTCCGGCAGCTTGGTCAAGAAGATGAGAAGGGCAACAAACAGAAAGACGCCGGTGATGATCAGGTACGGAACCTTCACCATGTTGGCTTCCGAGACGCGATAGCTGAGCAGCTGCGCGGGAGACATCGCGGCCAGTTCTGGAGCGGTGTGCTCGATGCCGGAAAGAATGAACCTGGAACCCAGCAAGGCGATGAGCACTGCTCCGGCAGCGTTAAACGACTGGGCAAGATTCAGTCGGCGTTCCGAACTTTCCGGCGGGCCGAGGGTGGTGACGTAGGGATTGGCGGCCACTTCGAGGACCGATTGGCCGCACGCCATCACGAAAAGCGCAAACAGGAAGAATCCATATACTCGGACCGACGCGGCAGGAATGAACAACAGCGTGCCTGTGGCGCAGACGAGCAGGCCGGTGAGGATTCCGCGCTTGTAACCGACGCGCTGCATCAACCATCCGGCGGGCAGGGCGGCGAGAAAGTAGCCTCCAAAGAAGGCCGACTGGATCAGCGACGACTCAAAGTCGGTCAAGCCGAAGGCTTTTTTCAGATGCTGAATCAGAATGTCGTTGAGATTGACGCCGATTGCCCACAGGAAAAACAGGCTGGTCACCAGTACGAGAGGTGCTATGTATCGGCGTTCGGTGATTGGTATGGATATTGACGCGGAGGTGGTCATTCCAGTGTCTCGATATCGCATTCGCGGACTACGTCAGTGCACGGTCCAAATGAACGTAGCCTCCATCGACAAACAGATGCTGGCCGGTGGTGTGGCTGGACTTGGCCGACAGCAGAAACACCACCATCGCGGCAATCTCTTCTTTCGTGGTCATGCGCTGCTCCAGGGGAATCTTGGAGAGGATGGTTGTGAGCTTTTCCTCTGGATTGGGGAATGTGTCGAGCCAACTGCGATACAGCGGCGTCATCACCTCGGCGGGAACCACAGTGTTGACGCGGATTCCGTAAGGCAGAAGTTCTGCTGCCCACTCGCGGGTCAGCGCCATGATTGCGCCCTTCGACGACGCGTAACCTGACGTACCGCCCTGGCCGGTGACCGCGGTCTTCGAGCCAACGTTGACGATCACGCCGCGAGAACGCTTGAGGTGCGGCAGCGAGTAGTGAGCCATGCTGTAGTAGTGCACAAGGTTGCGATGGAGAGATGAAACATATTCGCTGGGGCTACCGTGCTCGAGTCCTACTTTGTCATTTAGCCCGGCGTTGTTCACCAGGGCATCGAGACGGCCATACTTTTCGAACGTCTGCACGATGGATTGCTGACAACCTTCCGGCGTGGACAAGTCGGCCGTAATCAGACCGCAAGCCGCACCGGAATGTTCGAACTCGCCATGGAGCCGCTTGCCTGCTTGGGCGTCGCGGTCCACGATCACAGGAATCGCGCCTTCGCCGGCACAAGCGCGCACGATCGCTTCACCAATGCCCTTCGCGCCTCCGGTGACGATCACGACTTTGTCTTTCAGTTGCAGGTCCATTTCGTAATTACTAACCTCGGTATAACCAGACTCTTAATTACTAGCCTCGTAGATTGAAGAAACCGCCATCGAGCGGATAGTCCGCGCCGGTGATGAAAGAGGCTTCGTCCGAACACAGGAACAGCGCCAGGGACGCGACTTCTTCCGGCTCAGCCATTCTTCCCACGGGTTGCGCTTTGGAGAGTTCCTGGAACATTTCTTCTTCGCGACCGGGATAAGTTTTTTTCAGATAGTCGTCCACGAACGGCGAGTGCACGCGCGCGGGCGAGATGCAGTTGCAGCGGATATTGTGCGCGAGACCATCGCGCGCCACCGAATAGGTCATGGCAATAGTTGCGCCCTTGGACATCGAATAGGCGAAGCGGTCTGCCAGTCCCGTCGAACCGGCGATGGATGCCATGTTGAGAATCACTCCCCCGCCGCTGGTTCGCATGTGGGGAACGACCACGTGCATGCAGTTGTAGAAACCCTTGACGTTGACGCGAAACAGGCGTTCGAAGTCTTCTTCGGTCGTACTCTCAACGGTGCCGATATGTGAAACCCCGGCGTTGTTCACCAGAATGTGGACACGCTCGCGCTGAAACAGATCGGCAAACACGGTTTTGACCTGAGCCTGGTCCGTCACATCGCAGAGATAAGGATGAGCGGAAGCGTCGCCCCCAGATGTGGCGATCCGTTGACAGGTTGCCGCTGCCGCTGGTGCGTTGACGTCAACCACGCGAATCGACGCACCGTGCGAGGCGAACTTGATGGCGATGGCCTGGCCGATTCCGCTGCCCGCACCCGTGACCACGGCCACTTTGCCATCGAGGCGAAAGTCGGACGTGGAGACGTCTTGTTTGCCCGGAGCTTCTTTGCTCGAAGCTTCTTTGCTCAAAGCGAAACGCCTCGCTTCCACGGAATGAAATCTTCTTGCGCGTTGATTTCTGCTTTGATTCTGGTTTTGCCGCTGGCGATGTCGAGGACCAGATCGAGCAAGGTTTCTCCCATCTGCTGGATGGTCCGCTGGCCGTGAATGATCGCGCCGGTGTCGACGTCAATGATGTCGTGCATGCGCCCGGCGAGCGCGGAATTGGTCGAGATCTTCACCACCGGCGCGATCGGATTGCCGGTCGGTGTGCCGAGTCCGGTGGTGAATAAGACGACGCTTGCGCCCGCACTCACTTGCGCGGTCACGCACTCCACATCATTGCCGGGGGTGCATTGCAGGTTGAGTCCGGCTGCGGTCGAATACTCGGGATAGTCGAGCACGGCTGCAACCGGCGATGTGCCGCCTTTTTTGGCGGCTCCGGCCGACTTCATGGCGTCGGTGAGTAAGCCATCGCGCATGTTGCCGGGCGAAGGATTCATTTCGAACGCGGAGCGAACCGCGGCGGCTCTCGCGGCATAGTCGGTCATCAGCTGCATGAATCGATCGCCCACCGCTTGGCTCGCGCCCCGATTGATGAGTTCTTGCTCAACGCCGCAGAGTTCGGGAAACTCCGAGAGGATCGTCCTGCCGCCGAGCGCTGCGATCAGGTCAGAGGTGTGTCCGATGGCGGGATTCGCAGAGATGCCAGAGAAACCATCCGAGCCTCCGCATTTCAAGCCGACGCAGAGCTTCGAAATCGGGGCTGGCGTACGCTGAGCTTGATTGGCTTCGACGAGTCCGAGAAACGTCTGCCGAATGGCCTCTCGCATCATCGCTTCTTCGGAACCGCTTTGTTGCTGCTCCAGAATAATGAGCGGTTTATCGAAATGAGGGTTACGCTTGCGGAGTTCGGCCTGGAGGATCGAAATCTGCGCGTGCTGGCAGCCCAGGCTCAACACGGTGGCGCCCGCAACATTGGGATGATGAATATAGCCGGCGATCAATCCGCACAGATTGTTGGAATCTTCTCTGGTGCCACCGCAACCACCTTCGTGTAACAAAAAGCGGATGCCGTCAACATGTTCGAAGAGCGGCTGCGGCGCCGGCAGGGCGGTTGTTTCTACCGATTCGTCACTGCGCAGATCGGAGATCCTGCCTTCGCGATAGAGCTTGGCCAACTGGGCAACCTGCCTGCGGTAGCGGGGACGGGCGGCAAATCCAAGCTCTTCTTCGAACGCTTGCTTCAGAACCTGAATGTTCTTGTTCTCGCAGAAGACCAGCGGGACTACGAGCCAATAATTTCTTGTGCCCACTTGTCCGTCGGATCTGTGAAAGCCTTCGAATGTTCGGCTGGCCCAGCGCGAAACGTCGGGAGCGGACCAGCGAAACTCTGTGGTCTGGGAGTGAAAGGGCGCAGCTTGATGACGAGTGTTGCCGGTGGTCAGAAGTTCTCCAGCCGCGATTGGCTTGACGGCCTGACCGACTAGGACGCCATACATTATTACTGGGGCGCCTGCAGCCAGGTCGGCGATGGCAAACTTGTGCTTGGCGGGAACGTCGGATTGGAGGAGATGCTTCCCTGCTCCGCAGTCGACGAACTCGCCTTGCTTGAGATCGGAGAGCGCGACCACCACGTTGTCGCTGGGATCGAGTTGGAGGGCGCGGGAGTTCAAAGTTAAGGGCTTCCTGGATTTCTGGCATGGTAATCGCTTATGGAAACGATAGCAATTCAGGCGGAGCTAGGATCTCAATCCCCGAAGTTTGTGCTGAGGGAGATCCCTCGGCCCGCTGGAGAAAACGCGGGCCTTCGGGATGACGCCTTGTAGTTAGGGTTCAACTGAGCCAATGTCTGATGCTACGACGGTTAGGTCTTCAGTCGCCAAAGGCGCTGGGCGTTGCCGCCCAAGACCGCTTCGCGCGTTTTCTCGGTATAGCGATCAAGATAATTCTTTACGACATCAACTGCACGCGAATACGGCGCGGCCACCAGGCAGACGGGCCAGTCCGAGCCGATTATGAGCCGGTCCGCTCCAAAGCATTCGAAGGTGACGTCGAGATAGGGAACGATCTGTTCGGGCGTCCAGTGTCGCCAGTCACATTCGGTGACCAATCCTGAGAGTTTGCAGAACACGTTGGGAAAGGCCGCCAACCGGCGAATGCCACGCGCCCAGGTTTCGATTTCTCCCGTTGTGATTTGCGGCTTGGCGAGATGATCGAGAACGAACCGCTGATGGGGAAGGCGTTCGACGAACTCAGCGGCTACGGGAAGGTGCCGCGGATAGATCAGAATGTCGTAGGCTAAGTCGAATTCTTCGAGCAGTGCGATGCCGCGGAGAAAGTCGGGGCGGAGCAGGAAGCGGTCGTCGGGCTCGGCTTGCACGATGTGGCGAATGCCGACCAGCTTGGGATTGCTGGTGAACGTCTCGAGTTGTGAGCGGGCGTCGGGAGAGCGGAGATCTACCCAGCCTACTACTCCCAGAATTTCCGGAGATCGATCTGCCAGCTCAAGCAGCCAGCGGGTTTCTTCGAGCGTGTGCCGCGCCTGGACGGCTATGGAGCCGCGAAATCCGTTGCTGGTTAGTTCCGGGGCAAGGTCGGCGGGGAGAAAGTCGCGGCGCAGTGCTCGCATGGAATCGTCTATCCAGCCGTACTCGGCGGGATTGTAGAGCCAGAAATGCTGGTGAGCGTCTATGCGCATGGGGTTCGGGTGGTGCTCGATTTTTCCGGCGGGCCGCGGAATCTCCACGCCCACGACGCATTTGCGCGGGAGATCCTTCGCTCCGCCTGTAAAGCGGCTACGCTCAGGATGACAAGGGAACTGAGTCTAATCTGTTTCCCAGGACTTCGGGACACTTACATACGAACGATCCAGAGCTCCGACCGAGGCGCATCCGAGAAGCCTTAGCGTGCGTTCGAGGTCTGTGCGCAGAATTTCGAGGGCACGAGAGACTCCGGGTTCGCCTGCCGCGGCGAGTCCGTAGGCGTAGGCACGGCCGATCAGTACCGCGCGCGCGCCCAGGCAGAGCGCTTTCACAATGTCGCTGCCGCGGCGAATCCCTCCATCCATCAAGACCTCGACTTGTCCGTTGACTGCCTTGACCACCGCCGGCAGCGCGCGCAGGGACGCAGAGACGCAGTCAAGCTGGCGGCCACCGTGATTCGATACCGAGATGGCAGAAGCACCGTGATCGATGGCGCGGCGCGCATCGTCTGCAGTGAGCACACCTTTGACTACGATGGGGCCTGGCCAGCACTCACGGATCCAGTGGAAATCGCTCCAGGTGACCGCGGATTCAGCAAGGGCTACGCTGACATCGATCAGCGGCATGGGACCTTTGCCGGGTACAACAACGTTGGGCAGCGGTTGAATGCCTCCATCGCGCAGGAAGCTGGCGAGCCAGCCGGGACGAGAAAGTATCTGCGGCAGGAAAGGAATTTTTTCGAGCAGGCTTCCACTGACCAGCTCTTTCATGCCGTTGCGGAAGTCGCGTTCGCGCATGCCGGAGACCGGCGTGTCGATGGTGACGACCAATGCTGCGAATCCCGCAGCCCGCGCCCTTTGCAGCGCGCTTTCCGCCGCGCCGCGTCCGCCCATCAGATAAAGCTGGTAGAAGACTGGGCCGGTGGAAACTGTTTTGACGTTCTCCATTTTGTGGCCGGAAATCGTGGAGAGGATGTAGGCGGTTCCCACACTTCCGGCGGCGTGCGCGGCGGCGAGTTCGCCATCAGGGTGCATCAGGCGGCTGTAACCGACGGGAGCCAGCAGGAATGGAACTGAGAGATCGAGGCCCAGCACGCGCGTGCACAACTCACACTGCGGTACGACGACTGCATGACGCGGGTGGAATGTGACGTCTTCAAATACGCGGCAGTTTTCCCGCAGCGTAAATTCAGCTTCAGCGCCGCCGTCGAGATAGTCGAAGACTGACCTGGGAATCCGGCGGCGGGCGATGAGACGAAGGTCTGAAACGCTGACTATGTGGGGGGATTGCACTGCGCGGGGCCGTTTTCTGGTCTGCATGGCTTGGGGGCCAATCTTCAAATGCGCATCGATAATAACCGATTGGAAGGGCGGGGAACACGAGGTCAAAATCCCTGCCCTAATGTCGCAAACAGCGCGACTTTAGGATGAGGCACCCGCTTTCGTTATCGCGCCCAGAGAGCACGAATACCATTCGGCCCGGCTGCACGGGCGAAGCCAGTTGCATAGGTCCTTCGGCGGGCAAAGAACGCCCGCCTCAGGATGACAAGGAGGAAAAATGGATTGCTTATTTCGGCTGCGCGTCGGGGTATTCGTAGACGCCCCGCCCCGACTTCTTGCCTAGCCTTCCGGCTTTCACGTACTGCACCAGCAGCGGCGCGGGGCGGAATTTTTCTCCTAGAGTTTTATGCAGGTATTCGAGGATGTGGAGTCTTGTGTCTAGGCCTACCAGATCGACTAGTTCGAAGGGGCCCATGGGGTGGTTCAGGCCTAGCTTGAGGGCTTTGTCGATGTCGGCGGCGCTGGCGATGCCTTCCTGCAGCATGTAGAAGGCTTCGTTGCCGATCATGGCGTTGATGCGGCTGGTGATGAATCCGGGGGACTCTTTGATGACAACGACTTCTTTGCCCATGCGGCGGCCGACTTCGGCGGCGGTGGCCAGCGTGTCGTCGTCGGTTTCTAGTGCGCGCACGATTTCCAGCAACTTCATTTTGTGCACGGGATTGAAGAAGTGCATGCCGACACATTTTTTCGCGCGGTAGGTCACGCTGGCGATTTCGGTGACGCTGAGCGACGAGGTGTTGGAGGCGAGGATGGTCGAGGGCTTGCAGATCTTGTCGAGCAGGGTGAAGATTTCGATTTTCGATTCGAGTTCTTCGGGGACGGCTTCGATGATGAGGTCGGCTTCGCGGGCGGCTTCTTCGACGGAGCCGGCGTATTCCAGGCGCTGAAAGGCGGAGTCGGCTGCGGCGGCGGTGACTTTATTCAGTTCGACGGCTTTGTCGAGATTGGCGCGGATCTCGGTTTCGGCCTTGCGCAGGGCATTGGGGAGAAGATCTTCGAGGATGGTGCGGTAGCCGCCGAGAGCGGCGGCGTGGGCGATGCCGCGTCCCATGATGCCGGCGCCGATTACAGCAATGGTTTGGATGTTGGATGTGGTGGAGTTCACGACGCTGTTTCCCTCAGCAGCTAAAGCCGCGAATTATTGTGGCGCACTTTCGGCGCGGCCTGAAGCCGCGCCCTTTCAGATGGTTCGCTTACGGCGGCGAGAGCAGGCCCTTTGTTAAGGCGAGCTTATTCCGGTTTTTCCAGATCGGCGATGGAGCTGTTGATGGAGTTGGCGGCACCGCGCAGGGATTCGGCAAGGCGCTTGCGTTCTTCAGCGGCCATGCCCGGGATGTAGATGGCGATGCGGCGGAGTGTGGCAGACATGTCTTCGACATAGTTCATTGCGCGGATGAATTCGCCGGTGGCGACAACCATGAGTTCTCCTTGTTCTTGTTGCCTGCGATTTCAGCTTCGCAGGCCAAACTCTTATTGTGGACGCGCACAGGAATTAAGTAAAGGAACGCCGGGGCAGGGGCATAGTTTGAATCCCGCATTTTCTCCGGCGGGCCGAGATTCTCCACACCCACAAAGCGCGGGCACGAGAGATCCTTCGCTCCGGCTGAAGAACGCCTGCGCTCAGGATGACAAGCAAATCATGCGACAGAGCGATTCCGCTTAATGCCTGTCGATGCACTGCGTCTGCATGTCCTGCTCGATTGCGGTTTCGGCGTTCAATCCTTGCGGGGTGGTGCCGGTGTCGACGTTCTCTGGGCCGGTGCAGCCGGTGATCGCGGTCAAGGTGTACTCGGACTGGAGGGCAGCATAAAACTCCCAACCTTCGGCGGCGGAATTGTTGAGGCCGTTGTTGCAGACCCATCCCGCGATCGTGGTCTGGGGATAGTTCAGAACCGAGGTTGTTTGCACGATGCTCTGCGCGGCCCAGGCATCATTGGCCGTGGTTGAAGTTGGCTTTTTGGGGGCGCAAGTGTAGCCGGTGGCCTGCGAAAGGGTGGTCTTATAGCCAGCCGAATACGTTGGGGCCTCGTCGAAGGAAGCGCCGTTCGTGGGAACGATCGTGACCTTGGGACCGGCTGGCGTAATGCATCCCGCCTCGACGTTGGCCATGACCGGACCGGAGAGCAGTTCGAGGTTATCGAGCAGCGAATACTCACCGTAAATGGCCATTGCGTATCCGAGTTCGGCAGAGCCTCCGCTGATTCCCTGGCCGCAAAATGCACCGGACGGGGCAACGCTATGAAGATAGTTCAGCAAGGTGGCCGATTCACAGGCGGTAGAAACCAGATTTTCCTCGGGACCGATGTAGGCCCAGCCGGGTGGATCCCAGGCGACGTTGTAGGTGGTGAAGCCCATGCCCTTGTAGGAAAGGATGTACGAACTGGGAGAAGGAGGTTCACCCGTGGAGCCGGTAAACAGAGTGATCGAGCCCTTCACGGTGCCGGCGCCGGTCACAGTGCCCACGGTTACGCCCATGTCATTCAGGCCGGGACACAGTACTTCCATGTGCTGGCAGGTAGTGCCGTTAGCGAACCCCGGCAGGCACTTGCCCGGCTTAATGTCGGTCACCGTTCCCAAAGTCTGGGCATAGCTGGCTCCAACCAGAAAACACACGCACAGCATGGCCTTCAGGGCAAACTTCATGGCGCAGGGGTCCCCGTTTCTTAATATTGTTTCTTGATATTCCGCTCCGGAGGTTGGCCCAATCGACCGCAATCCCCACACTGGCGCGGATTTCCGCGCGTTAGCGAATCTTACAGGGAGGGAAGGGGCGAGTCAATGGGATGGACGTGCCATGCGTTTTGCCCCTTCCCTTTTCTATCTCTGTTACTTCTTTAGGAGGCCGCTGCCTGGGTTACGCTAGTGTAGTGCATCGAAAACGGTGATCGTTATCTTGCGCCTCGATCCGGCGTAAGTTTTGGTGTCCGACGAAGAAGTCAAGGGTTTTCACTACAGAGGGCACAGAGGATCACAGGGGAAAGTGACGATAAATAAACGTCGATCTGTTTGTCGCACTACGCTAGATTTGTAATGAAAAGTTAAGCTTGCGTGTCTATCATCGCAATCAATTCTTTTAATGCGGCAATGGGCTGACCGTGGAATCGAATTTGTATGGGAGAAACCTTATTGAAACGCTATATTTTTGCCAGCGATTTTGATCAGACGCTTACCTTTAACGACTCCGGTTACGTGCTGGCCGAATTGGTCGGCATTCCGACAGAGGAGTTCGAGCGCAAGGCCAAAGGGATGGCGAAGATCAACCTGGTGCAGCAGGGGGCGGAGCTGGCGTATTTGCTGCTGCACGATCCGGAGTTTCGGGCCAAGGTGCGGAAAGAACATCTGACCGAGGTGGGCAAGCGCATCCGGCTGAAGAGCGACATCAAGCTGTTGTATCACCTGCTCGAGTCGGGGATCGATGGGCATCAATTTGATTTTTATGTGTTGTCGGCGGCGCCGGTAGAGGTGATTCAGTCGGCGCTGGAGGATATTGTTCCGCGCGATCATATTTTCGGAACGCAATTTCACTACAAGCCTTCGGGCGAGATCGACACGATTGTGCGGGCAACGGCGGGATATGGAAAAGTGGCGGTGCTGGACGATCTGGTGGCGCGGAATGTGGCCGGACCGGATCACGTGATTTATACCGGCGACGGAAGCTCTGACATTCACGTAATGCTGCACATTAACGCGCGCGATGGGCTGACGATTGCGGTTTCGGAGACGCGAAACGTTTCGCAGATTGCGAAGCGCACGGTCTTGAGCACGAGCGCGCTGGCGGTTCTGGCGCCGATTCTGGAAGAAGTGGCGGGGTGGGAGCGCTACCGCATCCGCGGATTCTTCGAGGCCAACGGCATGCTGATCCAGGAGTGGGAGCGGGTGCGGACGGACTGGCTAACGCTGCGTGCCGCGGTTGAACCTCAGGCGGAGGGGAGCGAGAGTGCGCCGAGTTTGGTGAAGCTGCCCTAGCTTTTTCTGACCCGTCAGTGGCGGCAAGGCGTTGCATAAAAATCATGGCCGATTCTCTTCTCGACCGGTGGGGCAACCAATTTTTTGGGCGACTAGTCTATGCACGCGGGTGCGTGCAGCTTGCGAAACGCGTTGGCGGCTTCGCGGCCCATGTAACGCTCTAAGACGGCTGGATCGGTCTGGCGCAGATCGACGACGACGAGGCCGTCGAGGGTGTTGGAGAACTTGCGGTCGATGCTGAAACCGAATATCTTGCCGCCGATCTTGGCGTATTGGCGAAGCAGAATGGGCAGGCCCTTGCCGTCGGCTTCGACGTCGGTGACGGGATCGGAAAGTTCGTCGAGATCGCGGAGAGCGCGGCACATGCTGCGGCAATCCCAAGGCCGCAGAATTCCGGGGCGGAACGGGTGGCGGGGTTCGATGAGTCCGGCGAGGCCGTCGTCCTGGATGCGCGATTCGAAGAAACGGTAGATCATTTCGCGCGAGGATTTGTTGTAGTCGGCGCTGATGCTGACGGCGCCGAACAGGACCGGCGTTTCCGGGCGCGTGGCGATGAGGCGCGCGATGCCTTTCCACAGCAGCAGCAGCGGGGCGTATTGGCGCTGGTACTCAGGACGAACGAAAGAGCGTCCCAGTTCGAGGGCGGGACCGAGTTTGTGAAAAATGCTCTCGTCATAGCGAAACAGCGTGCTGGTATAAAGCCCCTCAACGCCGTGCTGGGCAATGATTTCGGCGGTGTTGCCGGCGCGGTAACCGCCCACCAGTTCGCGCCGGGTTTTGTGCCATAGCAGGACGTGCCAGTAGTACTCGTCGAAGGTGTCGAGATCGCGACTCTTGTTGACGCCTTCGCCGGCGAGGCGGAACGTGTATTCCCTCATACGGCCAAGTTCCAGCATCATCTGCGGCATCTCGCGGGCGGAGGCGACATAGACAGCGAAATCGGCATTCTCGGCCAGACAACGATCGGTGGGCAGCGACGCGATCTCGCGGGCGAGAATCTCGGGCTCAATGGCAGGCGCCAACGGCTGCTGAATTTTCTCCTGAATCTTTGAGGCCAGACGCGAACGCAGAGCCATGTGCCACGACGGGGCCGCTTTCTTGCGCCTCGCCAGGAGGTAGGAGCGCCAGCGCAGATATTCTGTGGCTTCGCGGTCACCCGCAATCGCCTGAATCTTTTCCGCAGGGACCGCGCTGCCCACTCGCACTTCCACGGATTTGCCTTCCTGCCGCAGAAACTCCTGCAGCAGGAATGCGGCGCGGAGTTTGGGATGAATCATGCCGAGAAGCTGGAAGCCGACGCCATTGTGTCCGCAGAAAAAGATGGGCAGGGCGGCGGCATCGGTGCGGCGGATGAGCCGGACCGCGGTATCGTTCCACTCGGGGTCGACGACTTGAGCCTCAGGCATGTGCCACTGGGAAACTTCCCCGGCGGGAAAGATGGCGAGCATGCCTCCCTGGCGCAACCAGGCCAAGGCTTCGCGCATGCCTTTGCGGTTGGAGTCGACGGATGGATCGGGCTGAAATGGATCGACGAAAATGCAGTGCTGCCGCAACTCAGGAATATCGGCCAGCAAGAAGTTGGTGAGAACCTTCACATCGGGCCGGACGCGGGTGAGGAGCACGGTGAGCAACGCGCCATCCAGCACGCCGTAGGGATGATTGGCGACTGCGACGACCGGGCCGTTGACCGGGATGCGAGCGAGATCGGCTGCGCCAACGCGCAATTCTACGCGCATCTCGTCGAGCAGCGTCTCCAGGCGGAAGCCCTGGGGATTCCGCTGCACGCGGCGGTATAAGTCGCGAACGCGGCCTACCGGAGCCAGCTTGGCCGCAAGGCCAGGAAACTGCGCAACGCGCGACAGGATTTCTTGCTGAGTCGCACTAGCTTGCAGATGTTGGAGTGCCATCTCACCATAATTATCTCAATAGCGTTTCAGTAAAGTGAAGGGGAGATTAAAAGCTGATGAAATATTGGGAGGGTATAACGATAGTAACCTATTGCAGGGAAGGCACTTAGCGGGACGAGTAGGCGCGCGCCTATATTAATGCGGCCCCGTGTGCATCTTCCTGGGCTACTTTCTTGCGGCCCTCTCGCTTCGCTCGGAGGACAGACGAATGCGTCCGTCCCCACATAATACGGAGGCCGCCTTTACGTTTCCAGGCGGTAGCGGGTTTCGGCCAGGACGTAGAGACGGCGCCAGAGCAGGCGGTTGATGGTGACTACCGTGGCTGCCATCATGATGGTGGCGGCCAGAAGAAGATCGAAGTTGCCGCTGTCGGTGGCCTGGCTGATGACGGCTCCGAGGCCGATGGTGGTGTAGGTTTCGCCTTTGAAGTGGAAGTATTCGGCGACGATGCTGGCGTTCCATGCGCCGCCGGATGCGGTGATCATGCCAGTCACGAGGTAGGGAAAGATTCCGGGCAGGATCAGTTTTTTCCAGCGCTGCAGGCCGGTCAGGTGGAAGACGGAGCAGCATTCTTTGAGATCGGTGGGGATGGCGATGGCGCCCGCGATCACGTTGAACAGGATGTACCATTGCGTCCCCAGCAGCAGCAAAGCGATGGAGCCGATGCCCAATCCGCCACCGACTCGGATCAGAATCAGGAGTACGACGGGGAAAAGCGCGGTCGCCGGAACCGACGCGGCGATTTGGGCGAGGGGTTGCGCGATGCGCGCCAGCTTGGGATGGAATCCGATGGCGACGCCGGCAGGAACAGTCCAGAGCGCGCCGAGAAATAAGGCCATGTTTACGCGCAGGAAAGTTACGCCTAATCCGAGGCCGGCCTCATGCAGTTCTGTGCGTTGCAGTCCGGTCAGCAGCATCACTGCGCGAACCACTCCCCACGCCACACCTGCCAGCACGACGACAGCGAAGGTGCGGTAGAGCCAGGTTTTCCATGGTACGGCGGGACTTCCGGGTTGTTCCTTCGAGTTCTCGCGCGCGTAGTGCATCATGAGGCGCTCGCTGAGAGGCTGAACTGTTTTGCCGCGCAGTTGGGCAAGGCCGCGCGAGTGGCGAAACAGGCTCAGCACCCAGGATTTCGGAACGTCCTGGCTGGGCACTTGTTCCACTTTGAATTTCTCAGCCCAGGCGATTACCGGTCGCCAGACGAATTGGTCGATGAGGACGATGATCGCGACCATGGTGGCAATGCCCCAAAGGATGGAGCGAGTATCACCGGCGCTGGCGGCGGTTTGCAGATACGATCCCAGTCCGGGCAGGCGGAAGTCGCGAGCGCCCAGCACGAACATTTCGCAGGCCATCAGGAAAAACCATCCTCCGGCCACCGACATCATGGAATTCCAAACCAGTCCGATGGCGGCGAAGGGCAGTTCCATCTGGGTGAAGCGCTGCCACCAGCTGAATCCGTAGACCTTGGCGGCTTCGCGCATTTCGGTGGGAATGTTTTTGAGCGAAGCGTAGAAGCTGAAAGTCATATTCCAGACTTGCCCGGTAAAAATGAGCAGGATGGCGCCGGCCTCGACTCCGAGTTGCCTGCCGGGAAATAGCGCGACCATGGCGAGCATGACGGGAGGAAGAAAGCTGAGTACGGGGATGGATTGCAAAACGTCGAGCAGCGGGATCATGAAACGCTCGGCGCGGGCGTTGTAAGCGGCGATGTATCCGTAGACGAGCGTGAAGGCCAGGCTGAAAAAGTATGCAGCGCCGATGCGCAGCAGAGAGTATCCGGCATAGGCGGGCAGGGCCCACAGGCTGCGGGAGATTTCGGCCTGGGGGGTGATGGGGCCGAGCCAGGTCCGGCCAACCGAGAGCACGCCATAAAACAGGGCGAGCGCGGCAGAGAACATGAGGAGATCGGGCAGGCGGGAAATCCCGGCCGTGGGCAGGTGCGTCCAGACCCAGAAAGCGGAGAATCCTCGCGGGCGTGCTGTAGTCTTCATGATTCTCGTCTACTCGTCGCTCGTCAGGATTTCGGGACGGAGCCTGAGGTTGCGGCTGAACTGCCGTTCGCTTCTGCGGTCTCGGGCTGCGTCAGGCGGCCGTTGGCGCGGTCGTAGTCGAAGATTTCGGCGTAGCGGCCCCAGTTCATGGCGGTTTCAAACTGGCGCAGCACTTCTTCTTCGGCAAAATGTTCGTCGAGAATGTCGTGGAAGAATTCGTCGGAAATGGAATGATCCGCCTTGCGCTTCAAGACACTATCAATCTGCTTGAGGATGGTCACATGCTCGAGAGCGGCCTGGCGGAAAAGGATTTTGCGCTGCTGAATGTCGGCGGCGGCAAAGGCAACGCCCTGCGGCGTGATTTCGACGTCGCCTTCTCTCAACAGAGCGAATCCGAGAAGGACGCAGGCTTCGAGAATGGGAAGCAGATCTTCGACGTCCATGACGAGATCTTCGGAAAGGCGGAACAGATCCTCGCGGCCGCCGCGGTCGTGCAGCAACTCCATCAGGCCGGCGACGCCGCCCACGCGGGCATGGGGCAGCATTTGATAGCGCGTGGTGCGGATTGGAGCTTGCTGTTTTCCGCCGTCTTTTGGCAGGCCGCCTTTTGGCAGGCCGCCGGTGGGCAGGCCGCCGGTGGGCAGGATGATTTCCGCAGTGGTTTCGGCGTCGGGCAGAGTGTGCTCCAAATCGGGCTCGGTCATCACCTTGTAGATGTAATCCACCAGTTCGACAAAGCGCGCCGACTTGCGGTCGCGGGGATGTTTGAGGCGCACGTTGAAATCGGAGCGAATACGCGCGGGATTGCGGCCCAGGACCATGATGCGATCGGAGAGCATCACCGCTTCTTCAATGTTGTGGGTGACGATGAAGATGGCGCTGGTCGGCATTTTCTTGTTGAGCCAGAGCTGCAGCAGTTCGCCGCGCAGATTTTCGGCGGTCAAAACGTCGAGGGCGGAGAACGGTTCGTCCATGAACAGGACCTCGGGCTCGACCACTAGAGCGCGGGCAAATCCTACGCGCTGTTTCATTCCGCCGGAAAGTTCTTTGGGATAGGCAGTCTCGAATCCGTCGAGGCCGACGGTATCGAGCGCGCGCAGGGCGCGTTTATGGCGCTCGACATCAAGAACTCCCTTGGCCTGCAGCGGCGCTTCGACGTTTTCGATCACCGTGAGCCAGGGAAACAGAGCGAAGCTTTGAAAAACGATGGCGACATTGGGGGTTTGGCCATCCAGCGGCTTGCCGTGCCAGAGGAGAGTTCCGGAGGTTGGTTCAGAAAGCCCGGAGAGCATGCGCAGCAGCGTGGACTTGCCGCATCCGGAAGGACCGAGCAGTGCGACGATCTTGCCCGGCTCGATGACCAGATTGGTCGCACCGACGACCGGAATTCGAGTGCCGTCGGGCTGGGGATAGGATTTCTCTATCCCCACGGCTTCGATGATGGCATCGCTCACGAAAAGCTCCCGTTATTTCTATACACGAAATTGCGCGATGAAAGGGTTCGTGTTCACAGTTTTTTAACACTGGGCTGAGTTCCGATGCTGGGGGCTAAAGAAAGGTGCTATGCGTAGAAGATATCTTCCGGTTCGGCGGCGAAAGGTTTTGGCAGGCGGTCGCACACCTCCGCCAGCGCGCCTAGCTTCGCGGACAATTCAGGGTTGAGATCGCTCTCCTGGAAGCGCCAGCGCCAGTTCCCGCCTGGCCGGCTGGGGGTGTTCATCCGCGCCTCACTGCCCAGGCCGAGAACATCCTGGAGCGGGACGATGCTAAGGCTGGCGGGCGAGCAATGGGCGGCGCGGACAAAGGCCCAATGGATGCCGTCGTCACAATGACCGAGATACGCTTCCGCGTGCTTTCGCTCGTGCTCGGCCGCGCCGTTCTGCCACCATCCTGCGACCGTGTCATTGTCGTGGGTGCCGGTGTAGATGACTTTGCCTTCGGCGCGGTGCGGCAGGTACATGTGCGCGCCCTCGTCGCCGAAACCGAATTGCAACACCGCCATCCCCGGAATTTGCAGCCGCCGGCGGAGAGCGTGCACCTCTGGCGTGATGTAACCCAGGTCCTCGGCAAAGAAGGGCAAGCCGCCGAGAGCTTCTTTGAGTTTCGCGAACAAGTCGTCGCGCGGCCCATCGACCCAACGGCCGTTGACGGCGGTTGGGTCGGAGGCAGGAATCTCCCAGAACTGATCGAAGCCGCGGAAATGATCGAGCCGGATGAAGTCGCAGTGTTGGGTGGCCCAGCGCAGGCGCTGAATCCACCACTCATAGCCGCGTTCCTTCATCACGTCCCAGCGATACAGAGGATTGCCCCAGCGCTGGCCGGTCTTGCTGAAAAAATCGGGAGGAACACCGGCGACCACTTCGGGCTCGAGGTTTTCGTGGAGGCGATAGAGTTCGCGATGGGTCCAGACATCGGAGCTGTCATAGTCGACAAAGATGGCCACATCGCCGACCATGCGAACGGAGCGCTCGGCGCAATAACGCCGCAATGCCCGCCATTGTTCATAGAAAGCGAACTGCAGAACGCTGCGGACGCGGATATCGTCGGCGAGCTCGGCGCTGGCTCTGTTTAGGGCAGCGGGCTCGCGATAGGCGAGTTCTTTGGGCCAATGGTTCCAAGCTTCGAGTTTATAGCGAGCGCGCAGAGAATCGTAGAGGACAAAGTCAGGGAGCCACCACGCGTTTTCGCTTTGAAACGATGCGAAGCGGTCTAAAGCGTCCTTGGAAGCGGTGCGCAGGAAACTTCGGGCGGCCTGGAACAGCAACGGCATTTTGCGCGCAAACACTTGCTCGTATTCGACGGGCGCGGAAGGCGAGTCGGAGGCTTCGAGGTCAGGCGCTGCTGCGAGCGTTCCTGTGGCAAGCGTCCCGGCTGCAGGCGTTCCTGTCTGTGGCGTTCCTCTTTCTAACGTTCCAGCTTCAACCCAACCGTGCCCGATGAGGCGCTCGATGCTGATCAGCAGCGGATTTCCGGCAAAGGCCGACGTGGAGGAATACGGAGAATAGCCATAGCCCAGAGGGCCGAGAGGCAACACTTGCCAAAGGCACTGTCGAGAGGAAGCGAGGAAGTCGACAAATCGGTAGGCGGCGGGGCCCAGGTCGCCAATCCCGCCGAGGGACGGCAACGACGTAGGATGCAGCAGAATGCCACCGGAGCGCGGAAAGGCCATGCGGCTACATTCCGGGCTCGTTGCCGGCCTTGGTGAGCGCTTTGATTTCGCCTTCGTTGCGCTTGATCTTGCCGGCCTTGGTCATCTGATCCACCAGATTGGAGACGAACACGCCAAACTGTTCCTGCTGCTTGCCTTGCAGAAGCTGCTCGCGAATCTCGTCGCGCTTGGCGGCGTAATCGGCGTCGGTGGGGATCTGGCTTTCCAGAATGGCCAACACCGCCGCGTCGGTGCCGCTATTGATGGGACCGCTGATCTCGCCCGGCTTCAGCGAAAACGCAACCGATGCCGCTCCCGACATCGAACCCACGTCGGGCACCTGGCCGTCGGGCGCAACTAAATCGCTGGTCTTTACGGTTGCTCCCAATTCTTTGGCCGCGCGCTTCAGATCATGGTCCGCCTTGGCGCGGTCGGAAAGTTCCTGGGCCTTCTGGTTGAGCAGGGTGCGGGAACGTTCGCTCTTGAATTCCTCCTCGACGCGGGCGCGAATGTCTTCGAAGGTAGGAGTCTCGGGCGGCTTGATCGCTATCAGTTGAAACACGACCGAACCTTGCGAAGCGCTGGCGGCATCGGGAGGAGCCTTGTCCTGCGCGGTGAACACCGCTTCCATAAACTGCGGCGCCTGTCCTAAGCCGGGCAGCGTGTCGCGGCGCGCGAAGAAATCAGTGGTGATGACGGGAATGTTCAACGCCGCCGCGGCTGCGTCCAGGGTTTGCGACCGGGCGTTCTTGAGCAGCGTGTCGGCTTCTTTCTGGGCCTGGATCTGCGCTTTCTGATGTTTCAAGGCGGGTTCGATATCGGCTTTCACTTCGTCGAGCGGCCGGACGTGCGCGTCCTGCTTATCGTCGAGACGAATAATGTGAAAACCGTCGCTGGTCTTGACGACTCCGCTGACTTGGCCTTTGGCAAGTGAATATGCGGTCTTCTCAAATTCGGGCGTCATCTGCCCTTTGCCGATCCATCCCAACGAACCGCCGACGTTGGCGCTGCCGCTGTCTTCCGAGTACTTCTTGGCCAGGTCTTCGAACTTAGCGCCATTGATCAGTTGCTGCGAGAGATCGTCGGCGCGGTGCTGCGCTTCGGCGACTTTCTTGTCGTCGACTTTGCCGTCATCGCCGGGCAAAGGCATTTTGATCCAGATGTGGCTGACCTTCAGTTGCTCAGGGACGCGATACTGGTCGCGATTCTTATCGTAGTAAGCGCGGAGTTCGTCGGGCGTAACCTGCACGCTGGCTTCGACCTTGGCGGTATCGATCAGCGCATACTTTACTTTGCGTTTTTCCGGAATCGAATTGGCGTATTGAGATTTGTGGCTCTCGTAAAAAGCCTTCAGTTCCGCGTCTGCGGGATGCAGGCCTTTCTTGATGTCATCCAGCTTTAGCACGGCGTAATCGAACTTGACCTTGGTGTTCTGCTTGATGAAGCGGTCGTGGATTTCGGCTTCGCCGACGGACGCGCTGCCGGAAATCAGTACCTGCAGTTTCGAGATTAAGATCTCTTCGCCGACCGATTGTTCGAACTTGGCGACGGTAAGGTTGTGAGACGTCAGCATGTTTTCATATTCCGTCTCGCCGACAAACTCGCCGCCGGGAAAGAATATGTTGCCGTAACGGCCGTGCTGGAGTTCGTCTTTGATTTCTTCCGGAGTGACGCGCAGCCCCATGCGGGCCGCTTCGGCGAGCAACGCCTGGCGGGTAATTAACTGCTCGACTGCCCGCGAAGTCGCCTGCTGCATCAGGAACGGCATGATCCTTGAGGCCATCTCGCCGTAACGCTGGGCGTCCTGCTGCGCCTGCTGTTTGGCCTGCAATTGCACTTCATCGCTGCTGATGTCGGTGCCGTTGACTTTGGCCACGATGCCCTTGCCGGGTGCGCCGCCGAAGACATCGCCGCCTAAACCGCCGGGGACGAGGGTGATGACCATCGAAGCGCAGATGAGCAGGAGTAGTCCGCCCAGAATATATTTGGTGGTCTGGCCGGATTGTTGCAGAAATCGAATCATGTTCTTATCACTCCAGAGGCGAATTAACCATTATAAACCAGAGTGCGGGGCGGACGAGGCGGGCAGCGACGGCTGTTGAGCCGTTTTGCGTAAACACCGACGCGTTTGTGCGGGCACTCGCTCCGCTTCGCTAGGCGGGCCCTTCGGTTTCGCTCCGGGGCAGGCTGCGCCCGCCCTACATGACTTTTGCGAGAAATGGGCTATTGAAACGAATTAATAGACGTGATATCCATGTTTGCTGGATGTGAAACGGCAATGCGAAATTCAGGCAACGCTCCCCGGAGAAAGATCATTCGAGACATTAAGCACGCACGCAAGTCTTCCCTAGCGTCGTTCATCGGACCGGTTTTCTGGCCAGTGGTTCTGCCGGTCTTTCTGGTTGCCTTCCTGGCTGTCTTCGGATGGGCGCAAACCGGTACTGCGCAAAACCAGACTGCGGAAAACCGGACTGAAGGCACGGAGCGCAACGCGGGCAGGTTGGAACTGCGCACAGGTTGGAGTTTGCAAACCTCGGCGAAGGTCCAGGCCAAGGGAGATCTCATTTCGACGCCGGCGTTCACTCCTGAAGGTTGGCACGAACTAACCGTTCCGTCGACGGTTGTGGCGGGACTGGTCAAAGACAAGACGCTTCCTGACCCCGATTTCGGCATGAACCTGCGCGGCTTCGCGGGAATGAATTATGCGATTGGCAAGAACTTTTCGGACGTGCCGATGGCTCCCGACAGTCCTTACGCCGTTTCCTGGTGGTACCGCAAGGCCTTCGAGATATCGGCTTCGTACACAGGGAAAACGATTTGGCTCAAATTTGACGGCATCAACTATCGCGCGAATGTTTGGCTGAATGGAAAACAGATCGCCAATTCCGACACCGTTGCGGGCGCCTGGCGAACCTACGAACTCAAGATCACGCAAGCTGCGAAGCCGGGGGCGGAAAATGTTTTGGCGGTGCAGGTGTTTGCGCCAACCGAGAATGATCTGGCGATCACGTTCGTCGATTGGAATCCCGCGCCTCCCGACAAGAACATGGGGCTGTGGCGCGATGTGTATCTGACCGCGAGCGGGCCGGTGGCGGTGCGTTATCCCACGGTTGTGTCGAAGTTGAATGGTCCGGCCAACGACCGCGCATGGCTCACCGTGACGGCGCAGGTAAAGAACGGCACGGACCGGCCAGTGAAAGGTACATTGAAAGGTCGAATCGACCTAATGACGTCAGGTTACGCGTTCGAGCAAGAAGTCGAGCTTGCCTCCAACGAAACCAGAGACATCACTTTCACACCTGACAAATTCTCTCAACTAATTGTCTCCGCGCCCCTGCTGTGGTGGCCGGCGCAGATGGGCACTCCGAATCTTTACAAGCTGGAGATGGAGTTTGAAATCAACGGCGCGGTGAGCGACCGCGTGACCACTGAGTTCGGAATTCGCGAAGTTACCTCCGACCTCAACTCGGTGGGCGGGCGGGCGTTTCACATCAACGGCAAGAACATTCTGATTCGCGGCGGCGGCTGGTCGCCCGACATGCTGCTGCGCGAGAACTCTCAGCGGTTGCACGACGAATTCCGTTACGTCCGCGACATGCGACTGAACACGATTCGGCTGGAGGGCAAACTCGAGACCCAGGAGTTCTTCGATCTGGCCGATCGTGAGGGAATTCTGGTGATGGCGGGTTGGTGCTGCTGCGACTTCTGGGAACGCTGGCCGCGCTGGAAGCCGCAGGATTTCGAGATCGCGAAACAATCGCTGCGCGATCAGATTTACCGGCTGCGCAGCCATCCCAGCATGCTGGTGTGGCTGAATGGCAGCGATAATGCGGCGCCGCCTGACGTGGAGCAAGCGTATCTCGATATCGAGAAGGAACTGTTGTGGCCGAATCCCGCGATTTCGTCCGCGACCGGAAAACCGACGAGCGTGACGGGCGCGAGCGGCGTCAAGATGAGTGGGCCATACGAATACGTCGCGCCCAACTATTGGGAAGTGGATACGCCGCAAGGTCAACCGGGCCGCAAACAATGCAATGCGGGCGGGTGCGGCGGAGCGTACGGGTTCAACACGGAAACCAGCATGGGACCCGCGGTTCCTCCGGTCGAAAGCATTCGCGCGATGGTCGGAAAAGATCATTTGTGGCCGATTGACGAGGTGTGGAACTATCACGCGGGCGGAGGCGAGTTCAAAGATATCCACGTGTTCCGCGAAGCGCAGGAGAATCGCTACGGAAAATCGAATAGCGTGGACGACTTCGCCATCAAGTCGCAAATGCAGGCCTACGAGGGCGTGCGCGCCATGTACGAGGCCTACAGCCGTAACAAGTATGAATCGACGGGAGTGATTCAGTGGATGCTGAACAACGCGTGGCCTTCAATGATCTGGCACTTGTACGATTTTTACTTGCGGCCGGGCGGAGGATATTTCGGCGCGAAGCGTGCCATGGAGGCGCTGCATCCGGTTTACGGGTACGACGACCGCTCAATCTGGGTGGTGAGCAGCCAGTATCAGGACGCGAAGGGACTGAAGCTCACGACGAAGATTTACAACCTCGACATGACGGAGAAGTTCTCGCAGGAAAATCTGCTCGATGCAGATGCCGACAGCACCGCGAAAATCTTCACGCTGTCCGAAATCGCGGGTTTGAGCCCAACGTATTTCGTTGCACTGCGACTGCAGGATTCGGCCGGAAAACTCGTGGGATCGAACTTCTACTGGCTTTCCAGCAAGCCGGAAACTCTGAACTGGGCGAAGAGCACCTGGTACAAGACGCCGACGGCTTCATTCGCCGATTTCACGGCCATCGCGCAGTTGCCCAAGGTTCGGCTGAAGATTTCCGACCGCACGGAGCGGCACGGCGAAGAAGCGATCACGCGTGTGACGTTGGAAAATCCGAATCAAAGCCTGGCGTTTTTTATTCGCTTGAAAGTGGATAAGGGCGCAAAGGGAGAAGAGATTCTGCCGGTGATCTGGGAGGACAATTATATTTCTCTGTTGCCCGGCGAAACGCGGGAGATCACGGCAACGTATCGAGCTGAGGAGTTGGGCTCAGAGAAGGCAGTGGTGGAGGTTAGCGGATGGAACCTGGAGGATTGAGTAATTGGGGAATTTAGTAATTGGATAATTGGAAAACCACCCTCGCCGCCAGCTTAGTTTTTTCAATTACTCAATTACCAAATTCCCCAATTACACAATTTCTCAGACGTGTTGTGAGACGGAGAGCACGTTGCCGTCCGGGTCTTTGAACCACGCAACCTTGTCTCCGGTGGGCGCGGTCCAGATGCCGAGTTCGTCCTGCTTGAAGAAGCCAAAGATCTCGAAATGCACGCCTTTTCCCGTGAGCCCTCGAACGACGTTCTCGATCTCTGAAACTTGCCAGCCGAGAACCGTGAACTGAGCCGGCTTCACTTCTTTCATCTTGACGGCGCGGAGCATGATTCCATTGGCGTCGAAGACGAGGGCGAATCCATCGTCCTTCACGAACGTCAGTCCCAGAACCCCTTCGTAAAATGCGCGGGCCTTCTCGCCGTCGGTAATCGGTACGAATGCGGCAATGTTGGTTGATCCCAGCATTTTGGGGACTCCCGTCGACTTATTCTTCTTCTGGAGGAACGTCGAAGTTTACCAGATCGCTCTGGAAGCCGCGGGTTCTCCAAGCGCCGTAGGCGATGCCGCCGATCATCCATATGGAGCCGACGATCAAGGCTAGTTTCGACAGACTGATCCAGATGAAGAAACAGATGATGAATCCCAGGACGGGCGGGATGAGTTGGCCCATGGTGCGATCCGCTCCGCGAATGTAGTAGTGGGTGAGCGAGGCCAGATTGACGCCCATGAATGCGATGAGCGCTCCGAAATTGAGCAACTGCGCACCGTTATCGTAGCTGATGAGAAAAGCGCCGACCAGAGCGATCGCGCCCACGAACAGCACATTGTTGGCGGGAATGTGCGTCCGGGGATGAATCGCGCCGAAAAACTTTCTTGGGATGGCATCGCTGCGTCCCATGCCGTAGAGCAGACGGGCGGCGCCAAGTTGCGATCCCATGCCGGAACCGATGGTCGCGATCAGCAACGTTACGCTGATCACTTTGGTCAGAAGAACTCCGCCGGCGATGCCGGCAACATGGCTGAAAACGTTCTCATCGCCAAATTCAGAAAAGACCCCGAAATCGGTGCCGAAGCGATGAAAGCTTAACAACTGCGCGCCATAAACTTCTGCGGATGCGAGCAGCCCGGTGACCAGGCACACCAGTACGGTGGCGAGGAAAATATTTCGCTTCGGGTTGTCGACTTCCTCCGAGAGCGTGGAGATGCCGTCGAATCCAATATAGGTGAGCACGGCGACTGAGGTGCCGTGAAAGACGCGGCCGACGGTGAAGGTCTGCGGATTGTAGAACGGCCGGAGAAAATACGACTCCGGATACTGCGGCAGATGAAAGATGTAACGGATTGTGTACCAGAAGAAGGCGAGGATCACAGCGCCCATGATCGCGCAGAGCGTCGTGTTAATCCGGGCGGAGGTCTTCACCCCGCGCAAGTTGAGCAGGGTAAAGAGTCCGGCAAAGACCAGCGGCCAGACCAGACCGGGATACGGAACCTGAAAGCGAGTGCCGGTCAGCAGATCGGCCATGGCCTTGGCCGACCAGATGGTGCAGATCAATGGATTAATAATGTAGTCCATGGTCATGCTCCAGCCGGTGACATAGCCGAGCGCGGGGTGAAGCTCGCGGCCCACGTAGGTGTAGGCGGAGCCAGCGCTGGGATACACGCGCGCCATGCGTCCATAACTCATGGCGGTGAAGACCATGGCGATCATCGCAATGAGAATCGAGGTGACGACGTGCCCATGGCCTTCATTGCTGAAGACTCCGTAGGCAGGCATGGGCGCAGTGGGCTGGATCACGATGATGCCGTAAAGCACCAGATCCCAAAGGGTAAGCGTGCGGCGCAGGCGCGGAGCGGAGGAAGTGGGGTTGGCGGATTCCATGGGCCCGGCTATTGGATTATGGGAGGGCCGGGAATGTCAATATTAAAACGATTCCATAGCGACTCTTTTCACCCTCGCTCTTTGGAGCATTAACCTGCCCGAGGATGCATGATGCCATAATACGTTATATTATGTTGCGTTATGGAAAAACAAACGATCAGTTTTCGCCTGGAATCCGAGAAAGTTGAGGCCCTTGATGCGCTGGCCGACTCTATGGACCGTAATCGAACGTACCTGCTGGGCGAAGCGGTTCAGGCGTATCTGGAGATTCAGCGCTGGCATCTCGAACAGATCCAGGCTGGAATAGCGGACGCCGACGCGGGACGGGTCATCGATCACCACCGGGTCAAGAGCATGGGCGCGAAGTGGCGCCGTCGTAAATGAAGATCGTCTGGACCAAGCGCGCCAGCACGCATCTGCGAGCCGCCTACGAGTACTGGAGAAACGAAAAATCGGAGGACGCCGCGGATCTGATGCTCGGACGCATTTTTTCGACGGTTGAGCTGCTGGAAAACCATCCTGAATTGGGCCGCCCCGGGCGTATCGCAGGCAGCAGAGAATTGGCGTTGCATCCTCTGCCGTTCCTACTCGCCTATCGAGTGCGGCGCAGCAAGATCGAAATCGTCGCGCTGTTGCATGGGGCACGCAAATGGCCGGAACGATTCTAACCGCTCTTTAGTTCAGACTCTCTAGTTGGGACCGTAATCGAAGCTGTATCCGCGCTGCTCGTTGCCTGACATCTGGCGGGTGTTGTATTCGAGCAGATAATTCACGTGGGCGTCATCGAGCGGGAACGACTTCTTCGGCTCGTAGGGATAATCGCCCATGCTGAGAAATGGCAGGGGCGCGACGAAGTTGCCTTCGGCGGCGTAGAAATCCATATCTTTTTCGTAGCCGTTGGCGGCGAAGAAGTAGTCGCGCACCCAGCCCTGCGGCAGAGCGGGCAGGTTCGAAGGATCGAAGTCGAGGCGGACTTCATCGCCGGAGCCGAAGACGGCGAGTTTGTCGTCGGTCGCGGTGAGCAGCGGCAGAACGTCTCCGTAGCGCGTGTAACTGCCCAGCGGCCGCGTGTAGGGACCTGTGGCGCTGACCTTCTCGTAGATGTAGTTCACGTTTCCCGGCGGTGTGCCTTCGATTTTGAGCGGGTAGCCGCGAGGTTCGAGATCGGCGCGAAGGAGCGGGGCCTCCGTGAGGCGGAGGTTGCCCGCGAGATCCCTCGCTTCGCCTGGTCGTTCTTTAGATAAAGCAGGGCTCCGCTCGGGATGACGCAGTTTGTTGGGGGCCGGCACGGCGGGTTGTGGACTTCGGTCGATCAGGATGCTGTCCCAATAGATTTGCAGATTCGTGGTGATGCGAATCTGGCGGGTGCCGCGCGGGAGCTTGCCGGTGAGATCGGCGGTCATGGTGCGCGGGCCGCCTGCGGGAAAGCCCATGTCGTCGATGACGCGCTTCCACTGGCCGCTGGCGTCTTGAGCTTCCACGTATGGTGGAATCGCGGTGATGCCGGCTTGCGAGGCTGCGTACATGCTGTTGGCGGAAAAATATTCGACTTCGCCGTGCATGAGCAGCCAGATTGAACCGCCGTTGTAGGGCTCACCGAGATCTAGCGTGAGCGCGTGCGGTTGGGCGAATCCCAGGAATTGTGTGAGCCTGAAGTCGCCGAAGTAGCGGTGCGCTAGCAGGTCGGGGAGGACGTTATGGCCATGATCGTCCCATGCGGCTGCGGGAGGCTGCGCGTTCTTGCTTACTACGACTTTAAATTCGGGATACGGCGGGTTGGAGGCGAAGTATTCGTTGGGGTAGACGTCGACGTTGGCTGGGTGATCAACCGCTAGCAGGCGGACTTGATCGAGATAGACGGCTTCTTCCAGCGGCTCCATGAAGCGGAAGGACAAGAGACGGGCGTCCGGCTTCCGGCGTCCGGCTTCCGGCATTCGGGTTCCGGCGTCCGCATTGTCATCCTGAGCTGCGGCTTCTTGCGTCGCGGGATTTGTGCAGGCGTCGGCAAGTTGCATAGATCCTTCGCTCCGCTCAGGATGACAAGACGTTTGGGTGGTTTGGGAACCTCGCTTCTCCTGCAGCAGGCCGGTTGGAATCTTGATCCATTCGACAGGGCGCGGGATGTCGCGCTGGTTGGGGCCGATCCAGTGGCCGACTACGCCCGCGCCGAGCATGTCGGCGACGAACTGATAGCGCTCGCCGTTCCAGGCGAAGAGCGTGGGACAGGAGCTGCCACGGCGGTCGATCTCGCTGACGTCCTGCTGCTTGTCGCCGGCGACCTGGATTTCATCTTGCAGCACGCCTGTGGGCCAGAGCATGCGGACAATATCGGCTTCTTTGGCGTCGCCCAGGCCGACGGTGAGGTAGGGCGAGTTCTGGCCGAGGTAGCCGTTCGATCCGTAGATTTCAAATTTCTGGCGATTGCCTCCGGCGAAGACTTCGACTTTGGTACCGATGGCGGATTTGTTGTCGGCCAGTCCTTTGAGCGCGAGGCGCAGCCAGTGATTCTGATTGCCTCCCACATTGCGCAGCAGAACGGCGGGGCCATGATTCTGCGTGATGAGCAGATCGACGGCGCCATCGTTGTCGTAGTCGCCGGTGATGATGGCGCGCGGGCTTTCGAGATGAATCTTGTCGAGGCCGACGTCGGTGGTGACGTCTTTAAATCCGTCAGGGCCGAGATTGCGGAAGAGCTTGATTTCGCCTTTGCCGCCTTTGGTTTCGCCGACGGCGACCAGATCGACCCAGCCATCGTTGTCGTAGTCAAAAGCGGCAACGCCGTAGGCGCGAACCCAGTTGGTCTCGGGAAGTTTCACTTGGTCGAAGCTCTTGCCGTGATTGTTGTGCCAGAGGGTGAGAGCGGGCGGCTCTCCGGATGTGAAGGCCAAGTCCATCCAGCCATCATGGTCAAAATCCAGCACTGATACGGCGACTATAAATCCTGGTCCGGCAAACTCCGAGTTTGGGTTTGTCCAAAACTTACGTACGACAAAAGCGCCTTCGCGTGCGTTCTCGAGAATCGCTGGCTTGAATCCAGGTGCAACCATATCAACAGCGCGGTCGTTATTGTAGTCAGTGCCGACTATGGTCCCGGTGACTACGAGGCGGTCCATTCCTTTTTCCGCGCTTACATTGGCAAATGTGCCGTTGCCATTGTTGCGCCATAAGGAGGGGCTGAAGGTGGGGGATTGCGAACTGCCTACGACTAGATCGAGGTCGCCGTCATGATCGTAGTCAATGAATGTCACGCCGGAACTCGATTCGCTGCTGTGAATACCTGATGGACCTGAGGCTTCCTTGAAGGTTCCATCTTTTTCGTTGTGCATCAGGAGTACGTCCTTCGGGGTCGACACCGCCAGGTCGGCAAACCCGTCGTTGTCGTAATCGCCTGCGGTGCAGCCCTTCGCGTGAACACTCGAATCTAAACCGGCCCGCTTTGTAACGTCCTCGAATTTTCCATTTCCCAAGTTGCGATATAGGCTCATTCCGCCCTGTGCACCGTTATTCGCGAGAAATAGATCGATCTTTCCGTCATTGTCGTAATCGAGGAAACAAGCGCCGAAACCTGAGACGTCCCGAGAGTCGGTGGAGAGCGCGGTGGGCAGTCCCGCTTCCATCGTCACATCCACAAACTGCACCTTGATCTGCGCGGGCGGCTTCAATTGCGCTTGCGGCGACTCTACGGCGCGGGAGTACTGGCCTTGCTCGCCGTAGGCGAGGCTCATGGGGGCGCCGATCTTGTTTTGCGTGACGTATTGGAATCGCTTGAGGTGGTCGCGGGCGTGGTCGACGTCTCCGGATTGCTGATAGGCGCGTGACAGGCCGAACTCGGCTGAGGCGTGCAGCGGATTGATCTTTAGCGCTCGATTGAACGCGTCGATGGCCTGCGGGAATTGTTTGGCCTGCGCATAGGCTGCGCCGAGGAAATACCAGGTGTCAGCGTCGGAGGAATCGATTTCGGTCACGTGCTTGAAGGCGTCAATGGAGGCCGGCGCGTCTCCGCTATTTTTGGCGAGCAGGCCGAGGCTGTACCAGACGTTGGGATTTTTCGGATCTTGCTTAACGGCGTCTTCGAGAGCGGCTTTGGCTTCGTCGATTTTTTGCAGGTTCAGATAGGCGACGCCCTGATTCAAGCGCGCGACGGACAACTTGGGGTCGGCCTCGTACGCCTGCTGAAACGCCTTCAGCGCCTTCTCGAAAAGCTGCTGGTTCATGTAAGCGCAGCCGAGGTTGTTGAGGCGCGCGGCTTCAAGGGAATTCGGCTGCGAGCTTGCGGCGATGAGGGCCAGGCCCGCGACGAGTGCGGCTGCGAACGCGGCGGAAATTTTCCAGTTCATTTTGATAAAACGATTTAACCACAGAGGGCACTGAGGATCACAGAGGCACTCTCTTACTTGAGTTGCGGAGGCTTCCAGGCTTTGCATTGATCTTCAAGCGCGGCTGCGACCGCGAGAACGCTCTCTTCTTCCCAGGGGCGGCCAGCGATCTGCACTCCCATCGGCAGGCCATCGGCTGAAAAGCTCACCGGAACTGCCGCCGCGGGATTGCCGAGCAGATTGAACCACGCGGCGTAACTCCAGGCATCGAGGTATTCGACGGTCTGCCCGTCAATGCTCCAGTTGCGTTCTCCATGGCGAAATGCTGGGATTGCAGCCGGCGGACAGAGCAGGATCGGATAGTCGCGCATCTGATTATTGAGAACTTCCGATCGCAAGCTGTCGCGGCGAATCCAGGCATCGAGCAGCGAGTCGGCGGTCAACTCGGGTTCAGCGGCAGACCATTCCAAGAATTGCTTGAGGATGGGGCTAAGATCGTGCTCGCGCCCGCGAAACATCGGGGCAATCAACATGCCGCCCACCTTGACGAAGAATTTTCTCCACATCTGTCGCGCTTCTTCGAGACCTTGGGGACGAAAGGGCTCGACCTGGAAACCGGCGTTTCGCAGTGCCTGCGCGGCCTGGCGCACGGCTGCGCGAATTTCGGGAGCGACCGGTGTGCGGCCATCGTCTTCGAAGTAGCCGATTCTCAAACGCCGCAGGTCGTCCTCGCGCGGCCAACGAACCGGGACCGGCGCAGCGCATGGGTCGCCGTCGTCGGGGCCTTGCATCACTTCGAACATGGTGCGGAGGTCGGCAACCGTGCGAGCCATCGGGCCAACAACTCCGATGAAAGAGAATGGCCCGCCGGAAGGTGGAAAGTGGCCCGTGGACGGAATACGACCGGGCGTGGGCTTGAGACCGCAGATGCCGCTGAAGTGCGCCGGCACTCGAATTGATCCGCCGCCGTCGCTGCCCACCCCGGCGGCAGACATTCCGCAGGCGATGCCTGCGGCTTCTCCGCCACTCGATCCCCCGGGAGTGCGTTCGGGATCCCATGGGCTGTTGCTTCGGCCATAAAGAAGGTTGTCGGTCTCCCAGGCCATGAGCAATTCTGGAGTATTGGTGACGCCGAGCACGATCGCGCCCGCACTTCGCAAGCGCGTGACCAGCGCAGCGTCTTGCTTCGCAATGCGGCCGGAGCGAAGCCGAGTGCCGGCTTCGCACTTGAGGCCCGCGACGTTGATGCAACTCTTGATGCTGATGGGCACGCCGTGCAGCGCGCCCAGTCGCGCGCCCTGCATAACTGCGGCTTCGGACTGGTGGGCCTGCCTGCGCACTTGCGCTGCGTCAACATGAACGAACGCATTCAGTTTGGGATTCAGACGTTCGATCTTCGCCAGGTGCGCTTCAGCAAGATCCACGGGAGAAATCTTTTTCTCGCAGACTTGGCGCGCCATTTCCGTCGCGGAGAGGAAAGTTAGATCGTTCATCCGCGGCTCCCTGCCTTGCTCGGGACGGATTTCGTTTTCCTGTGCATGGCTCGATCCAGGGCACGTTTTTCATCAACGCTCAGCGGGCGAAGTTCTCCTTTCGCCAGTTTGCCGAGGACGAGCGGCCCAATCGCCACTCGCATCAGGCGCAAGACCTCGACCTGCAAGGCTTCCATCATGCGGCGAATCTGGCGGTTCCGGCCTTCAATGAGAACGACTGCAAGCCAGCAGTTCTTCTCCCCGGAGCGGAGCACGTTGGCGCGAGTGGCGCGTAATAAGTCTCCATCTTCTGTCTCTATTCCATGCACCAGGGCGTGCAAGATGTCGTCGCCAGCCAAAGCTGCAATCTGCACATGGTAGGTTTTCTCCAAATGCGTTTCCGGCGCTGCGATCTGCGCACCCCACTCGGAATCGTTGGTCAGCAATAGCAGGCCCTCGCTGGCCTTATCCAAACGTCCGACGGGCGCGACCCACGGCAGAGGCTCGGGTGAATTCTTCAGAATGGAATAAACCGTGTCGCGGCCTTTCTCGTCGGATGCGCTGGTGACGATCCCGCGCGGCTTGTTCATCATCAGATAGATCTTACGTCCCGGCTCAATCTCGCAGCCGTCGACCATGATGGCATCGGATTCCAGATGAACTGGCGTTTCCGGATCGCGGCGCACGGTTCCGTTGAGATGCACGCGGCCGGCGCGAATCAGTTCTGCGGCCTGGGAGCGCGAGCGGTATCCCAACTTCGAGAGGGCACGCGCCAGGCCGATCTTCCTCAGGGCGATCTTCCTCGATGCTTCCGAAGGCACCCGCTCATGCTAATCGAAGGCTGGGCCGCATGCACATCGCCGCACGGATTGATAGTATGTTGATCGCGAAGGATCGATTCTAGAGAGGGCCTATGGCAGACCAGCATCTGGCACACCAGCATCCCCCCCGGTTCTTAAAGATTGTGGACGAGGCTCGCAGCCGCGTTCGCGAAACCAATGTCGATGAAGTGAAAAAGCGAATGGACCGCGGCGACAAATTTCTTCTGGTCGATGTGCGCGAGGAAAGCGAATTCGCCAAAGATCATTTGCCGGGCGCGATTCATCTGGGCAAGGGCATTATTGAACGCGATATCGAGGCGCGCGTGCCGGAACTCGGCGCGGAAATGATTCTCTATTGCGGCGGCGGATTTCGCTCGGCGCTCGCGGCCGACAATCTGCAGAAAATGGGATACACCAACGTGATCTCGATGGACGGCGGCATTCGCGACTGGCGCGGGAAGGGATATCCGCTGACGAAGGAATAAGAAGCGCGCCCCTCTCGTTTCCAGATTTCTTTTTTTCGTGATTGGGCACGGGCGTATCCTTACGCACTTATGAATGCACGCATTTTTTTCTGGTCGCTGACTGCGTCTCTTGCCGGATTCCTGTTCGGCTTCGATACGGTAGTCATTTCTGGAGCGGAGAAAACGATTCAATCCCTGTGGAGCCTTAGTGCGGGATTGCATGGCGTGGCCATGGCTTCGGCACTCTACGGCACGGTCTTGGGATCGCTGGTCGGAGGCTGGCCGGCGGACCGATTCGGGCGCAAGAAGACGTTGCTGTGGATCGGCGTTTTGTATTTTGTGGGCGCGGTGGGCTCGGCATTTGCACAAAACGTCTGGATTTTCATTGCGGCTCGCGTGATCGGCGGACTGGGAATCGGCATCTCGACGGTGGTGGCCCCGATGTTCATCTCCGAGATTGCGCCTCCGAAGTATCGCGGGCGGCTGGCTGGGATGTTTCAATTCAATATCGTGTTCGGCATTCTGATCGCGTTTGTGTCGAATGCTCTGCTTGCAGGCATCGGCGACAATGCGTGGCGCTGGATGATGGGCGTGGCGGCGTTTCCGTCATTGCTCTATGCGGGGCTTTGCTTTGCGCTTCCCGAAAGCCCGCGCTGGCTGATCAGCCGCAAGGGCGACCGTGAGGCGGCATTGCAGGTGCTGCAGCAAGCGCAGCCCGAATTGTCGAAGAGAGAAATTGCGGCACAGGCAGACGAGATCGCTGCGGCGTCGGCCACGGAAGGACAACTGTCCCACGGACATTTCTGGACCGCGCGCCTGCAGAAGCCGATTCTGCTGGCCATCCTGATTGCCTTCTTCAATCAACTTTCTGGAATCAACGCGATTTTATATTTCGCGCCGCGAATTTTTGAACTCACCGGTTTGGCCGCGAACGCGGCGCTGCTGCAGTCGGTCGGCATTGGCGTGACCAACCTGATTTTCACGTTTGTAGGACTCTGGCTCATCGACAGACTGGGCCGACGCACTCTGCTTTTCATCGGCTCGTTCGGCTATATCGCCTCACTAGGAGCGGTGGCGTGGGCCTTCTTCACCCAGCACTACGCCATTGTTCCAGCTTGCATTTTCGCTTTTATTGCAGCGCATGCCATCGGACAGGGCGCGGTGATCTGGGTCTTCATCTCTGAGATCTTTCCCAATCGCCATCGCGCTGAAGGACAGACACTGGGCAGTTTTACGCACTGGATTTTCGCGGCGCTGCTTACTACCTTTTTCCCTAAGATGGTGGTGGCGTTTCCTCCGGGATATGTGTTTTCGTTTTTCGCCGGCATGATGGTACTGCAGCTCCTCTGGGTAAAAACCATGGTGCCGGAAACCAAGGGCGTGCCGCTCGAAGAAATCCAGAAGCAGCTCGGCATCGCATAGACACTATCTTGTTGAACGTTCTCTCGTTGCACATTCTCTTGTTAAACCCGCATGAGCCAAGTATTGGTTGAAATCGGCGTGGATTCGGTCGCTTCGGCCGTCGCCGCCGAGCGCGGTGGCGCATCGCGCCTGGAATTGTGCAGCAGCCTTAGCGAGGGCGGATTGACTCCGAGCGTAGGGTTGATCGAAGTCGCACGCTCGGCAGTCACGCTGGCTCTCCACGTCATGATCCGGCCCCGGGCCGGAGATTTTTGTTACGACCAGCATGAGTTTCTGGCGATGCAGCGTGACATCGATCAGGCCAAGAAATGTGGAGCCCATGGAGTTGTTTTCGGCATTCTTGATGCCGACGCAAAGGTCGACGTTGCTCGCACGCGCCAATTGGTGGAGTGCGCCCGGCCGCTCTCCGTCAACTTTCATCGCGCCTTCGACATGGCGGCGGATTTGTTTCGCGCCTTCGAGGAAGTCTCCTCCGCCGGGGTAGATCGCCTGTTGACCTCCGGAGGACAGCCCACGGCGACTCTTGGGCAGGAAGCGATTGCGCAGGTTATCAAGCAGGCGCGCGGCCGAATTGTGATCATGCCGGGAAGCGGCGTCAAGCCGGAGAATGCGCAGAGTCTGGTCGCTGCGACTGGCGCCAGAGAGATCCACGCCAGTTTGAGAACATCTCTGCCCAGCCCGATGCGCTACCAGAATCCGCGCATCGCCATGGGATCGGGCGACCCCGATGGCCGCGAGTATGCACGTTTCATCGTGCGCGAGGATGACGTTCGTAGACTGTGTCAGGCGGTGAACCCGGCCGAAAACCGCATCTCTTGATTCATTTCCGCTTCGTCTCTGTGCTCGATCCCATTGACCTGTAATCGGGTTGCCGGCGGTTTGTTCGGATTTCGTAACAAAAATCACATCTCGCTTGACGCTTACTTGTAACGAGTCTATCTTGGGTCCCTTCCTCCACAATCAAATTCAGCCAGGAGATATCTTCATGCAAAAACTGAAACCAGGCGCAGTCCGCTCGGGCTATAAGAAGGGGCATTCCCAGGCACATAAGGGTGTGAATGGACTGAATGCTCTTGACCATCGCAACACGGGATATCAGCCCTTGCCCACACCGCTGGGCCTTCCTCCCTACCATTACGATTTAAGCGATAAAGATAAGTTCCCGGAGCTCGCAGCGCAGATTACCAAGGCCGGCAAGATGGTGTTCGATCTTCTGGGGGACTCGGGCGGCGTCAAGGACGCCGAGTTCCAATCGCACGTCGCCGACCAGATGATCGCAGCGCTCGCCAAACCCAATCCCTCCCAGTTCTGCTATCACGTCGGCGACGTGGTGTATTTCACCGGCGCGCACACCGATTACTACGATCAGTTTTACGAACCGTACGACCACTACACCCCGCCAATCTTCTCGATCCCTGGCAATCATGATGGAGAAGTGGACGACCCGACCGCGCAGACCTCGCTGGATGGATGGGTCGCCTATTTCATGCAGGAAAAGATCGATGTGGACCCAATTTCGAAGGACGCTCCCCGCGTGGGACTGAACCTGCCCAATCCTTATTGGACGATGATCACGCCGTTCGCCACGTTCGTCGGCATGTATACGAATGTTCCCGAGGGCGGCTCCATCGACTCCGTCCAGCAGCAGTGGCTAACCAACGAGTTCGCCACCGCCGACCCGAAGCTGCCGCTGATTCTGGCGCTGCACCATCCGATTTATTCCTTTGACGTGTTCCACAGCGGCAGTTCGAAGATGGCGGATGTCCTGGAAAACGCCATCCGCGATACGGCACGCGTTCCCAACCTGGTGCTGACCGGGCACGTGCACGACTATCAACGCATTGAGCGCAACATTGCACCCGCAGGACCAACTCCATTCCTGGTAGTGGGACACGGCGGCTATCACAACCTGCATGCTATTCACTCCAAAAACGGAGACGTCGCCCCCGACACCGGAGCGAAGCTGGTTTACGGGAACGACGCGGTGTGGGGCTACGTGAATGTGACCATCGATGGCAAGACGATCAAGGGCAGCTCGATCGAGATCGACCGCGAGGGGAACGTTAAGACGGGGGCAGATACGTTCTCGTATCCTGCCGCGCCAGTCATGCTGAAAGATGGCAAGAGCGTGCCGACCTTGTAGAGGCTTGGCGCACGCCGTGGGACATGCGGCAGGAAAGATAACTCACATACGAGCAGAGCGGTTCGCTGCATAGGCGACGAGCCGCTCAGATTTTTGGGATCACCTCGGTGGCCGGGTCACCGCTCCCTGCGAGGCTGAGGAAACCAGCGCCGCGTACTTGGCAAACACCCCGGTCGGATAACGTGGCTGCGGCGGCTTCCATGCTTGCATGCGTTCGCGCAGACTCGCGTCGCTGAGTTCTACTTCCAACAAACGCGCGGTGACGTCGAAACGGACCGTGTCTCCATCGCGCAGCGCCGCGATCGGCCCGCCCATCGCGGCTTCCGGAGAAACGTGCCCGACCATCAGCCCGCGGGTGGCGCCACTGAAACGTCCGTCGGTCAGCAGTGCAACCGATTCGCCCAATCCCTGGCCGAAGAGCGCACCCGTCACATCCAACATTTCGCGCATCCCGGGACCGCCCTTGGGGCCTTCGTTGCGGATCACGACCACATCCCCCGGATTGATCTTCTTGCCGGTAACGGCGGCCATCGCCGCCTCTTCCGATTCGAACACGCGCGTCGGACCACGATGCTGCAAGCGCTCATGCCCGCTGATTTTGACCACGCAACCTTCCGGCGCAATATTTCCTTTCAGAATCACAAGCCCGCCGGTTTTCTTCAGCGGCTGTTCCAGCGGACGGATGACCTCCTGCCCAGGGCTCTCGACCGCATGCTCACACTCTTCGGCAATCGAGCGCCCGGTCACGGTTTTTGCCGTTCCGTGCAGCAGGTTTCCACGCAGCAGTCGTTGCCCAAGCAGGCGCACGCCGCCGGCGCGGTGCATATCGGCTGCCACGAATCTTCCGGCAGGCTTCAGGTCAGCCAAAATCGGGGTTCGCTCGCTCACGGTTTGCAGATCGTCGATCTGCAGTTCGACCTCAGCCTCGCGCGCCATGGCCAGCAGATGCAGCACCGCGTTGGTCGACCCTCCGGTCGCGGCCACTGACGCGATGGCGTTCTCAAACGCCTCGCGGGTGAGAATTTCTCTGGGACAAGTTCCCTGCTTCAGAAGATCGAGAACGATTTTCCCGCAGTCGTAGGAGATCTGATCCTTGCTAGGGTCCATCGCGGGCACGCTGTTGAATCCCATCGGAGAAAGGCCAATCATTTCCATCACGGTCGACATGGTGTTGGCAGTGTATTGACCGCCGCAGGCGCCCGCGCCCGGACATGCGGCGTCTTCCAGTTCACGCAATTCCTGATCCGAAATCTTTCCGGCCGCGTTCGCGCCGATCGCTTCATACACATCCTGAATCGTGACGGCCTTGCCACGGTAACTTCCGGGGGCGATCGTGCCTCCATAAAGAATGAGTCCCGGGATGTCCATGCGGGCCAGCGCCATGGCGGCGGCGGGAATGGTCTTATCGCAGCCCACGACGCAGACGACCGCGTCGAACATTTGCCCGCGGCACACCAGTTCAATGGAGTCGGCGATCACTTCGCGGCTGACCAGCGATGCGCGCATGCCTTCCGTGCCCATGGTTTCGCCGTCAGAGATGGCGATGGTGTTGAACTCCATGGGCGTGCCCCCGGCGGCTCGAATGCCGTCCTTCACTTTCGCCGCGAGACGGCGCAGGTGAAGGTTGCAGGGCATGGTTTCAATCCAGGTGTTGGCCACGCCGATCAGCGGACGCGCCAGGTCGGCGTCGGTGTAGCCGACGGCCTTGAACATGGAGCGCGCACCCGCGCGGTCGCGCCCTTCCGTGAGTGCTCGACTGCGGTGTTTAAGATCCATGGGAACTAGAATACACGCGGAAGGGGATGGGGAACGTAACGCCGGAGACTCGCAGCTCCCAACGTCCGTTTGCGTCGAGATCCTTCGCTCCGCCTGAAAAACGGCTACGCTCAGGATGACCTCAAAACCAAGCCCGCAGGCCGCGAGGTTCGTGAACCTGCGACCACGAAGATCAGGCCAACGCGGATCCGGAAGCCGCCCGCGCACCGGTGTTGTCCGAGCGCGGAGGACGCGACGCCCAGGCCGCCGCCTCATGCTCGCGCCAATCCGGGGACGAGTTCACATGGATTACATCCACAATGGAATACCATTCGCGAAACAGCTGGCCGCTTTGCTTGTGATTGGCTTCGAGCAGTAGAGTGACCGCATGGTCGTGGTCCGCCTCTTCGGCGTGCACTGAGTTCAGATCGATTCCCCGGCGCGAAACTGCGTTGAGAATGCGCATCAAAGCTCCCTGCGCGTTTCGATAGCGGATGTGGAATAGCTGCATGGTCTCGTTCCTCAGAATGCAATTTAATTACGCGTCAATCTCTGCAACTCACGCTTCTTACTCGTCACGCTTCTTACTCGTCGCTGAACACCATCTCCGAGAGCGATGCTCCTGCAGGAACCATCGGGTAGACATTCGCCTCAGGATGGCAATCGAACACCAGCAACTCCGGCTCCGGTGAACGGAGGAATTGTTCAATCAGATCGCCCGCCTCGCCTGCTGCCGCAGGATCAGTGACCGCCTCTTCATTCAGCCGGAATGCATGAATCTTGTATGCTTTGGCGATCTCGGCAAAATCCGGATTGTCGCTCAAATCGGTCTCGGCATAATTCCGCCGGTAAAAAAGCTGCTGCCACTGCCGCACCATGCCCAGATATTTGTTGTCGATGATGACCATCTTGATGGGCAGGCCAAGGCGGCGAACCGTGGCCAGTTCCTGAATGTTCATCTGAAATCCGCCGTCGCCGGAGACGCAGAGCACGCAGGCTTCAGGCTTGGCGAGTTGTACTCCGACGGCCGCCGGCAGAGCGAAGCCCATCGCGCCCAGGCCGCCGGAAGTGATGAAACCTCGCGGCGACGCCGAACGATAACGCTGCGCCGCCCACATCTGATGCTGGCCGACATCGGCAATCACAATGCTTCCCTCGGGCAAGCGGCGGAATAGCTCATCCAGAAATCGCTTGGTCGGCTGTGCAGGCTCGTGCGCATCAATCTCCGCGCGCTCCTCACCGCACGCCAGGGCTCGCCATGAGCTCCAGTCGGGCAAAGACGCGTGTTGCAACTCGGCCTGCAGCGCAGGAATGGTCTCCGCTAAATCTCCAATGACCGGCAGTTCACAGGCGCGCACGCGATCCAACTGCGCCGGATCGATTTCGAAGTGAACAATCTTTGCGTGCGGCGCAAAGCGCGTGGGCTCGCCGGTCACGCGATCGTCGAGCCGCGCACCGAACACCATCAGCAAGTCGGTCTCATGCAAGGCTGTATTGGCCGCGCGCGTGCCATGCATCCCCACCAGGCCGAGATAATAAGGAGACTCCGGCGGGATCGCCCCCAGTCCGTGCAAAGTTGCCATCGCCGGAATATTGAGATGGTTGAGCAGTCTCCGTAATTCCGGAACCGCTCCCGACAGCTTCGCTCCCGCCCCAACCAACGCCACCGGCCGCTGTGCGCGCTGCAACAAGGCGACAATCGTGTCGCTGAACGCACCCTCGGCGTGAATGTCGGCAGAACACGCATGCGGAGCGAATTTCGCCGGACCCGAAAATTCCTTCGTGGCTTTCAGAACGTCGGTGGGAATGTCGATCACTACCGGCCCCGGCCGTCCACTTCGCGCCCAGTGAAATCCCTCGGCGATCACGTCGGGGATTTCATCGAGCGTGCGCACCAGGCGGTTCCACTTGGTCAGCGAGAGAGTCATGCCAAAAACATCGGTCTCCTGGAAGGCATCGCTGCCGATCAGGGGCGACCGCACTTGCCCGGTGATGCAGACGAGCGGCACGGAATCCATTTTGGCGTCGGCAATGCCGGTCACCAGATTGGTCGCGCCCGGACCGCTGGTCGCGACCGCCACGCCCACTTTGCCCGTCGCACGCGCATAACCTTCGGCGGCAAATACCGCGCCCTGCTCGTGACGCGTGAGCACGTGCCGAATGCCGCTGCCCTCCAGCGCGTCATAGAGCGGCATGATGGCTCCGCCGGGATAGCCGAACATCAGGTCTACCCCTTCGGCCCGCATGCACCGCAAAACGATTTCGGCTCCTCTAAGCATTCACCACCTGTGCAGGCTTGGTTTGAGAAGTCTCGGTCGGGGAAGCCGCAGCCGCTTTCTTGGCTTCTCTTCCCGGCAGCCAGCTCATCATTTCGCGTAACTGCTTGCCCACGATTTCAATCGGATGCTCGCGCTCTTTCTGACGCAGCGCGGCAAACTGCTTTCCGCCGCTCTTGTTCTCTTCAATCCACTCGCGGGCAAACGACCCACTCTGAATGTCGGCCAGAATCTTTTTCATCGCCGCCCGCGTTTCCTCGCCGACTACGCGCGGCCCGCGGGTCAAGTCTCCATATTCGGCGGTATTTGAAATCGAGTACCGCATCCGGTCCAGCCCGCCTTCATAAATCAAATCCACAATCAGCTTCACTTCATGCAGGCATTCGAAATAGGCGATCTCAGGGGCATATCCGGCCTCGACCAGCGTCTCGAATCCATTCTTGATCAGCGCCGTCAGCCCGCCGCATAACACGGCTTGCTCGCCGAACAGATCGCTTTCGGTTTCCTCGCGAAAGCTGGTTTGCAGAACTCCCGCGCGCGTGGAACCGATGCCATGTGCATAGGCGAGCGCATATTCGTGGGCGCGGCCGCTGGCATCCTGACTGATCGCGATCAACGACGGTACGCCTCGACCTTCGCTATACACGCGCCGCACCAGGTGCCCGGGCGATTTCGGAGCGATCATCACCACGTCGACATCTTTGGGCGGGACGATGGTCTTGAAGTGAATGCTGAAACCGTGGGAGAAGCCCAGAATTTGACCCACGCGCAAATTCGGCTGGATGTACTTTTCATACATGGCCGCCTGCGTCTCATCCGGAGTGAGGACCTGAATCCAGTCGGCGCGTCGGGCAGCCTCGTCCGGTGCTATTACCACCATGCCGTCTGCCCGCGCCTGTTGCGCGCTCGGACGCCCCGGCTCCAGTCCAATAATTACCTGACAGCCACTGTCGCGCAGATTCTGCGACTGCGCGTGTCCCTGGCTGCCGTAGCCGAAAACGGCGATGGTTTTGCCCTTGAGGGCCTGAGGATTAGCGTCGCGTTCGTAGAAAATAGTAGCCACTGAAAAATCTCCTTCGGGAGAATCGCAAATAGTTGTCGTTTATGGATACCGACCGGTCGGTATGTTTACTGCTCAATCCTACCGAACTGCCAAGGCAGTGTCAAGACTAAAAGTCACCCCTGGCACCGCCTGTGGGCGAGGATTCGAATTTATGGCGAAGGTTAAGGACATGCCTCTAAGTGACTACAGGGCAACGATTTACATTCTGTACATCGCGTGCGCCGACCATAGGCGGAATCCGGAAAGCTACTCCCGTCTGCGGTCGTCCCCGGATCGGAGTCCATCGCGTGTATCATGAGCGTGTTTATGCCGGTGGGCCGGCGTTTGTCCCAGAATTAACTTTCAGAGTGCACAACGGAGCGCTCATGGATAGCTTTTACCAGTCTTTTCGGTTCCTGATGCGATTCGCAGTCCTGCTTGCCATCCCCTGGAGTCTCGCCCAAAACCCGACCGCGAATGGTGCACCCATGCTGGCGGCCAAGCCGCCCATGGGATGGAACAGCTATGACAGTTACGGCGCCACGATCAACGAAGCTGACTTTAAGGCCAACGCCGAATGGCTCGCCTCTCATCTGAAACCGTTCGGCTGGGAATACGTGGTCATCGACATCGAGTGGTACGCGAGCGATCCCGCCCCCGAAGGCAATTCCAAAACCTCCCACTACACCGTGGACGGATACGGACGCTTCGTGCCGGCGCCGAACCGTTTCCCGTCTGCCGCCGGGAATGCCGGCTTTAAGCCGCTGGCGGACTACGTCCATTCGCTTGGATTGAAATTCGGCATTCACATGGTGCGCGGCCTTCCAAAGCAGGCCGTGGAAAATAACCTGCCGATCGCAGGGTCGAAATTTCATGCCGCCGACGCGGCCGACAAACTGGATACCTGCCCTTGGAACCCTGCCAACTTTGGCGTTGCCAACACACCAGCGGGCCAGGCCTACTACAATTCGATCGCAGAACTCTACGCCAGTTGGGGAGTCGATCTGATCAAGGCTGACTGCATCAGCAGCCATCCCTATAAAGGCGACGAGATTCGCATGTTGAGTGCTGCGCTGCGCAAGACCGGACGCCCCATTGTGTTGAGTCTTTCGCCGGGACCTGCGCCTTTGGAAAACGCGGCGGAACTCAGCCAACTTTCACAAATGTGGCGCATCTCAGACGACATCTGGGATTTGTGGCACAACGATCAGACCTACCCTCAAGGTTTAGGCGACCAGTTCGCGAACGCCACCAAATGGGCAGCGTTTTCCGGTCCGGGGCACTGGCCGGACGCCGACATGCTGCCTCTCGGACACCTGGGTCCAGCCGCCGGTTGGGGCAAGCCCCGCGACACCCGGCTGACTCTGCACGAGCAGCAAACCATGATCACGCTATGGGCGATATTTCGCTCGCCGCTGATGATTGGCGCAGAGTTGAAATCCATGGACCCGTGGGCCGAATCATTGCTGACGAATCGGGAGGTGATCGCAGTCGATCAGGACTCGACCGACAGCCGGCAAGTGTCTGCGACCGACAAGATCGTGGTCTGGTCGTCCAAGCCGAGATCGGGCGGCGATTTCTACCTTGCTGTGTTCAACATCTCTCCGAAAGCCGAGAGAATCCATTACGACTGGCGCGATTTAGGATTGACTTCGCCGGAGTATGACATTCGAGACTTGTGGGAACACAAGAATCTTGCACTCGCAAAATCGCTGGATCTTAGTCTGGCTTCGCACTCTTGCGTGTTGTTTCGGCTTTCAGCGCCGGGAGCGAAGTGACAGGCGCATTAGCATTGCCGATCCAGCAATGCAGAGACTCGCTCTCACTGCCGCTTTCCGCCGGCCGACGTCGTGGAGCTTGCAGATGTTGGGATGATTCAGGCTGGAAACCACTTTCGCTTCGCGCTCGAGCGTCGCCGGCGGGTCAGGTCGTCAGAGAAATGGGGCGGAAGAATCTTGATGGCGACCGTACGGTCGAGGCGCGTATCGCGCGCCCGATACACTTCGCCCATGCCGCCCGCGCCCAGCGGCGCGAGAATCTCATAGGGACCGAGTTTGGTGCCCGACGCGAGTGCCATGAATGCGTGCTATTCTATGGCCCCGCCCTACGAGAGGCCGGCGCCTGACGCGTCTGGATGATTTGCTAGTGTGGTGCGTCGAAAATGGTGATCGTTATGTTGCGCCTCGATCCGGCCTAAGTTCTGGTGTTCGACGAAGACGGTCAAGGGCTTTCAGCACAGAGGGCACAGAGGATCACAGAGGAAGCCGAGGAAAAATAACCGTCGATCTGTTTGACGAGTCTGGTGAAAGATTCCGAGGTCGATCAGGACCGTGGAAATCGGCGAGCACGCGCGAGCGAAATACTTGGGAGGGCTATAATGGCGGCTCGCGGATGCTCCTTTCCTTTGCAAGAAACTCGGTCCCTACGAAATCCTCTCGCCCCTGCCTGTATGCTCTCGGTGTCGCACTTCTTCGTGACGCCCTCGGCAAACGCCTACGCTTATGCGGCGAAACGAGTCCTCTCGGAGCTACATGTGTACTCGGAGAGGTGAGTGGGGCCGAAGATCTGTTTTTGGTTAGACTTCGCGAAAAGCATCAGTTGGGCAGCGTGGACTCCGCTCACACCGGCAGATTGATCATCTTCGCGATTTTCGGCCAGCGGTGGCTGGCGCGCAGGCGTTTCGAGACTACGTAACGTAGGTATACCATCATGGAGCCGTCACGCTCCTCGATCGCCTTTTCGGCCCAATCGGCTCCCTCGTCTACTTCGCCGCAGAGAAGGTGAAAGAGAGCGTGAGCCCGGGCATCGCCAATCGCCTCGCCGGAGCCAAGCGCGTTGGCAAGAGAAGACTCGACTTCTTCTCCGTTGCGCCGCGTCAGTCCGGCAAGCACGCCTATGGTGTCGGGCGACCAAGGCCCAATCGCATAGGCGCGCCGCGCGATCTTCAACGCCTCGGGAAGGTCGCCTTTGTCGGCGTAGATCATCGCCATCGACACCAGAGCCACGACCTGGTTTGGGTCCAATTCCACGACCTTCTTCAATTGCTCAAGGGATTCATCGACCCGGCCCGCTCCCTGCAGATAGGCATGCAGATTCATCCGTGTCCATACATCCAGCGGATCTTCTTCAAGCGCACGCTGGGCCAGTGGAATAGCCCGCTCCGCATTCCCCCGGCTAAACTCGAACCACCCATAGAGAGGACGCATCAGCCCAAAACCCGCATCTTTGGCCATTGGATAATCAAAGTGCTTCTCGGCCGCAATCCAATCCATGTCATACGTTGCCGCGATCAAGCCCAAAACCGCATGTGCCTCCGGAAGCGACGGATCAATCTGCAGGGCGCGCTTAATCTCGGTGCGCGCAGATGCGGTGCATTCATGTGCGGAGTGCCGTCCGAAATGCGCCAGCATATCCCAGTAAAACGCCAGCCCGACATGAGCCATGGCGAAGGCGGGATCAAGCTGGCTCGCCTGTTCATAGAATTGCCGCGCCAATTCCATCGACCCCGGCGTAACCTTGGCCTGCTGATACTTCGCTTTCAGATAGGCCTCATACGCCGGAAGCTTCGGCGTATAGCGTTGTGGAGCAGCCCCTCGTGAGAGCTTGAGCCGCAAAGCCCTGGAGATCGCGGCCGCAATTTCATCCTGCACGGCAAAGATGTCGCTCAGTTCCCGGTCATAGCGCTCCGACCACAAATGCGAGCCGTCGGCGGCGTTGATCAGCTGGGCAGTAACTCTAATCCGGCTTCCTGATCGCCGCACGCTGCCTTCCAGAACCGTGCTGACGCCGAGCGTTTCGGCAATGCCGCGAATATCCTGCTCTTTGCCGCGGAAGGCGAACGCCGAGGTGCGCGCAATCACCTTCAGCCCCTGAACCTGCGCCAGCAGGTTGATGATCTCTTCGGCAAGACCATCGCTGAAGTAGTCCTGCTCCTGGTCATTGCTCATGTTGGCGAAAGGCAGCACGGCGATGGAGGGAGCGACAGAAACAGCGCCGCTGGGAGCTGGCTTCTGTTCATCTGGACTCTCAAGCCCCGCTTTGCGCAGGCCTTCGATGAGGTGCTCGACGAGTTCCGGTCCAAATATCCGCGTCCCACCCAACATCCGGGCTGCATGCGGATTCAGCTTCAGCAGTTCTTGCACCGCTTTTCCGGCTTCCTCGCCCTGGCCAAGTTGCCCATAGATCGCAGCGAGCAGCATATGGGTCCAGTAAAAATTGGGCAGGTTGATTTTGAGCGCATAGCCCAGCGCGCCCTGGTAGTCGCGTTTGCGATAGGCGTTAAAGGAGAGCGGGAACCAGAACCAGCCGGGGTGATTGGGATTGAGCTGCAGGGCGCGCTCCACCAGCCCGCAGCCGCGCTCCCATTCCCCGGCATAGGCAATGCAACCGCCGAGGTGGGCGACGCTGCATCCGTCCATCGGATTGAGCGCGATCGCTCGGTCGGCGGCGGTCCGGAAAGCCGGTATCTCTCTTCGGTAAAAGTGAGCAAGAGCCAAAGCCTGATAGCTGCGATGACCAGAGGGATCGAGTTCGACGGCGCGGCGCGCGGTTTGGAGTTCGCGCTCCAGGGGATCGGGTTTCGGATTGAATCCCGACTCGATCTCATCCTTGATGGTGAGGGACAGCATTGCCCAGGCGTAAGCGTAGTTGGGAGCGACTTCAACGGCGCGTTCCAGGGCAGCCCGCGCTATCGCGTGTTCTTCGGGCGAGACGCGCTCGGCATAACTGAAGCCGCGCAGTACCGCTTCGTACGGGCTTAGTTGCTGGGGATTCTTGCTGCGAATGCTTTCGCCCATGGTGTGAGGCAGAATTCCGTGGGCATCGGCGATGGTGGAGACGATGCGGGGAACGAGTTCATCCTGAAGCTCAAAAACCGTGTCCGGATGGAAAGTGCGTTCATAGGTCTCGGCCCACAGATGAGCGCCGGAGATTGCATCCACGAGCTGCACCGCGAGGCGCAACTTGGATCCGGCCTGGCGCAAACTTCCTTCCATCACGTAGCGAGCGCCGAGTTCCTTGCCTGCAGCTCGCACATCGACAGCCTGATTGGCATAGCGCGAAGTCGAACTGCGTGCGATCACTTTGAGATAGGAGAAGCGCGAGAGGCCGGTGGAAATGTCTTCCGTAAGTCCATCCACCAGCGCGGTGAGGTCCGCGTTGTTGCCACTGAACTTGAAGGGCAGCACGGCGACCCAGAAGCCCTCGTCCTCGCGAACGGCCGCGGCGGGTGTGGCAACCGACGTTGTGCCGCTGACAGTCGAAGCCAAAGCCCCCGAAGGCTGAGCCGGATCATCGGGAATCTCCAACCCGGCCTTGCGCAAGCCGTCAATGATGTCTTCGACCTGCGCGGGGTCATACCATTTCGCATACTCGCGGCGCGCGACGGCACCGAAATCCGGGCGCAGCGCCAGCAACGCCTGCACTGCTTTCTGCGCATCTTCCCGCCGGCCCAGTCGCCCGAGAGCCGCCGCTTGCAGAGCCGGGACGTGGAAGTAGTTGGGCATGTTGATGCGAGCAACACCCTCCAGCGTTTCCTCATACTTGCCCAGCCGGTAAGCGTTGCGGCATTGCGCGAAATAAAAATATCCCGGGCAGTTGGGATTCAAGCGCATAGCGGACTCGACCATCTGGCAGCCGCGATCCCACTCCCCCGCCGACGCAATCAGCAGGCCCAGATAAGCGCGGACCGAGGCGTCCAGCGGATTCAGCGCGAGTGCGCGGTCGGCTGCGACTCGAAACGGGACCATTTCCTTGCGAAAGAAATGAACTGTAGCCTGCGAATAATGGCCCAGGGCATGGGTTGGCTCCAGCTCCACGGCGCGTTGGGCCGCGGCCAGAGCCCGATCCAGCGGGTTGGGCTGCGCGTTGTATCCCTGGGCAAATTCGCCGCGATAAATCATTGAAAGCATCGCCCAACTGTCGGCATGATCCGGCGCCTTGCGGACAGCGCGCTCCAGAACGGTTCGGACGGCGGCATGTTCGTCAGCAGTGATGCGGGTGAAGTAACTGAAGGCTCGCAGTACGGCTTCGTGCGGCGTGAGCGCGTCTTCGCCTTTGCTGCGCAACACTTCGCTCATGCTCCGCGGCAGAACACCGTACTGATCCGCAATGGTCGAGACGATGCGCGGGACCAGGTCGTCCTGCACTTCGAAAACGGAGTCCAGACTGAAGGCCCGCTCATACGTCTCCGCCCAGAGATGCGCCCCAGAAACTGTGTCGGCAAGTTGTACGGCCAGACGCAGCTTGCTTCCGGCCTGGCGCAGGCTGCCTTCCAGCACATAGCGTGCACCGAGATCTTTGCCGATGGCGCGGACATCTCCCGACTCGCTGGAATACTTTGGAGTCGAGCCGCGCGCGATCACCTTCAGATAAGAAAACCGCGACAGACCAGTGATGACTTCCTCCGACAAACCCTCGCTTAGCGCGATGAGCTCGGCGTTGCCGCCGCTATATTTGAAGGGCAGCACGGCGACCCAGAAACCTTCATCGGCCCTTGCTGAACCGGAATCAGGAGCTGCTAACCCTGCGCGCGAGCCGGAAGTGGCGATCGGCGTCGGGCGGGTGGTGGTGCGCGCCAGATCGCGGAATTCGTTGCTCACATCGCGCGCGGTCTGCATGCGGTGCCGCGGATCTTTCTCCAGGCAGCGCCGGATGACGCGCGCCAGATCTGAAGACAATTCCGGCCGCAACTCGCTCACCGACGGAGGATGGTCGCGCAAGATTGCCGAAACCAGTTCGGCGGAAGACGTTCCGATAAACGGCCGCTGCCCGGTCGCCATCTCGTGCAGAAGCACGCCCAGGGAAAAGATGTCGGTGCGATGATCCAGGGCGCGGCCCGAGACCTGCTCGGGCGACATGTAGGCCGGAGTCCCCATGACCACGCCGGCCTGCGTAAGTCCGGCGGAAGTCATGGTGGCCAGGCTTCCGCTTTCGGCGCCAACGTCTTTGGCCAAGCCGAAATCCAGAACTTTGACGCGGCCTTCGTGGGTGATCATCACGTTGGCCGGCTTCAGGTCGCGATGAACAATGCCTTTTTCGTGTGCGGCGGAGAGAGCTTCCGCGACGGCGCCGGCAATTTCGATGAGGCGTTCGGGAGGCAGACCGGCGGTCGTGATGATCTGATCGAGCGCTTGCCCCTCGATCAACTCCATGGTGAGGAAGTGCACGCCATTCGATTCCTCAACCGAATACAGCGTTACGACGTTGGGGTGATTCAGCGCGGCCACGGCCCTAGCTTCGCGATGAAAACGAGCCAGCCGGTCGGAGTCGTGAGCCATCTCGGCGGGCAGCACTTTGAGTGCTACATCGCGGCCGAGCCTGGTATCGGTGGCGCGATACACCTCGCCCATGCCGCCCGCGCCGAGCGGCGACCGGATTTCATACGCCCCGAGTTTTGAGCCAGAGGTAAGCCCCACGCGCCCGTCATTATACCCCTGGCCGAGGCGCTCTCTTCCGTCGATAGTGTCCTGACTTCAAGATGTCATTCCGAACCGGCGCGAAGCACCGGTGAGGAACCTGCTGTTTGCCGGCGCCTATACGGCGACCAGGCGGAGGAGCAACAACTTAGGACACCACACTTTCGTCCTTCTGGGTCGGCTGCGGCTGTAAGTTGGCAAGCGAAGTAATTCCGGTAGAAACCCTGACCATCGGCGCACAAAATGAAAACCCAGCCAGTCCGCAAGGACTGGCTGGGTGGGTTGGAATCGTGCGCCGATCCGTTACGGATTGACTGTCACCGTAACGGCTGGGCTCTGGGTTGAGTTGTTGCTGCCGGTGTGGTTGGCGTCGCCGCTGTATGTGGCGGTGATGGTCCGGGTGCCCGTTGTGGTGAAGATGAGCGAGCAACTGGAATCGCCAGTCCCAGACATCACCGCACCTGAGCAAACCTCTCCGGTAGTGGCTGTCAACGTGACCGATCCTGTCGGTTTGTAGGAGACCACGTTGGAAGCCAGTTTCACGCTCACCGTGCCATTGCGGTTCAGAGTCACCGTGGGGCTGGGTGTGGTGATCGACGTTGTGCTCGAGGCTTGGGTCACCACCAGGCTCACCGTGCCCGTGGCCACCGCATAGTTGCTGTTGCTCGCTGCGAAGGTCGCCTTCAGCGTGTAGGTGCCAACGGGTTCGATTTTTCCCAAAGCCGGTGAGTACGTCGGCGTCTTGTAGTCGGCCGACGGACTGATCGACGCATCCAGCTGGGTCGCGCTCAACGGCGTGCCGTACGGGATCGCAGCCGGTGTTCCCCAACTGACGATCCCGATTGCCTTCGTCGCGGTGCCCGTCTGCGACAACGTCGCCGAGTTGTAGTTCTGGTCTGCCGGCCACGTCGCCGTGACCTCGCAATTGCCTGAGGTCTTCACAATCGACACCGTCGATCCCGACAGCGTGCACACCGACGAGG
>Ga0302324_100001568_pt1 | contig 55064 bp, 44 predicted proteins | sample Palsa_T0_1_FD_201949 | JGI IMG/M metagenome (GOLD analysis project Ga0302324, IMG submission 201949) | Peat permafrost microbial communities from Stordalen Mire near Abisko, Sweden - Palsa_T0_1 | ecosystem: Environmental > Terrestrial > Soil > Palsa > Peat permafrost | place: Sweden: Abisko...
CTGGTGTGGTCCACGCGGTTGTCGCCGTCGAGCCAGGTGTGCACGCGAGCGCCCATGACGTCCCGCTCGATGCGTTGCGTGTGGCCGACCGAAGTCTGCAAGGACGCGCGATTGCCCGCGCCGTCGTACGTCACAGCGACCCAGTGCTCCACGCCTCCCAGCTTCTGCGTCTCGCGTACGATCCGCCCCAGTGCATCGCGCTCGAAGCGGACCTCGACGGCCGCATTCGTTGCACGAACAATCTCGCCACGAGCATTGTATTCGAAGGTCTCGGTGTCGCCGTCCGGGAGCGTTCGCTCGACGAGCTGCCCGGCCGGATCCCATACGAGTTTGGTGATCTCGCCGGCCGCGCTCTCGACGCTCACACCCCGTCCGGCCGCGTCGTTCCGGTAGCGCATGCGGCGGCCATCGAACGTCTCCTCTCCGACGAGGCGGCCCGCGCTATTGTAGAAATATCGGTGAGCTTCGTCGCGCTCGTTGAAGACCGCGACCAGCATCCCCTCGCGGTCGTAGGCAAGGCGCACGACGTTGCCGTTGGCGTCCCGGCGGGCGCAGAGCTTGTTGAAGCCGCCCCACACCAGTTGCGTGACATGCCCCTTCGGACTGGTGTGCTGCGTGAGGCGCCCCTCGCCGTCGAACGCGTAACGGGTGATGCCGCCGGCAGCGTCGTAGATGGCGACAGGGTCGCCGCGATCGGTGTACACGTAGCGCGTCTCGGCACCCGTCGGGTCCTTCTCCGCGATCCGGCGCCCGAATGCGTCGTACGCATGTCTCCAGGTCCCGCCGTTGGGCTGCACGACCTCGACGATGTTGCCATGCGCGTCGCGTACGTAGGTCGTACGAGCACCGTTCGGCTCCGTGATCGACAGGACCAGACCCCGCTCGTCGTGGTCATACAGCGTCCTTCCGCCCGTGGCGTCCTCGACGCTCTGCGTGTTGCCGCGCTGGTCGCGGGTGGCGCGTGTGACGCCCCCGGCCGCATCCACGAACTCGATGGGCAGCCCGAAGGCGTCGCGTGCGTAGGTCTTTCGCCGCCCTATCGGGTCGATCACTTCGAGCACCCGTCCGCGCTCGTCGCGGACCCACTGGGTGGTCGCCCCCATCGGGTCCGTCCACTCGACCTGAAACCCGCGCTCGTCGTACCTCGAGCTGGTGACGGCCCCACCCGTCGCCGCCTTGTCGAGCGTCCCCTTCTTGTTGCCGAAATAGCGCCTCGTCTCGGTGGTGTCGGTGACCTCGGTGTAGCCGCGTGGGTGGTAATCGAACTTGCGGTGGTAGATGCCCTTCGCGCGGGTCCGCCCGTCCTCGAGGAACTTGGGCAGGTCGTCCGCGAGGCTCGGGTCCCTCTTCCCGGTGTACTCGCCCCACGCCTCGATGCCCCGGTCCTTCTCGTCGTAGCGGAAGCAGAAGCTCAGCCCCGCGCGGTCGGTGTCGCGCACGAGGCGGTTGAACTCGTCATAGGCGTACGTCCACGAGTAGCCGTCGGCGTCCGTGACGCGGACGAGGCGACCCCCGTCGTCGTACTGATACTGCGCGAAGGCGATCCACTGCCCCTGGTGCTCGGCGTTCTTCACCTCGACCGACGCGATGCGGCCCTGCTTCGTCGACGTCATCTTGATGATGCGCCCCGCGCTGTCCTTGACCTCGACGAGGTTGCCGCCGTCGTAGGTGAGGGCGATGCGGTTCTTATTGCGGTCGTCGATGGCCGTCAGGCGAAACGTCTTGCCCTCGTCGAACGACGTCGAAAAGACTCGCCAGACGTCGTCCTTCGCGTCGACGGCGAATCCCCAGACCTCCCGCCGCAGCATCCAGCCCCAGTCCCCCACCACGGCATGGCCGATCTGCGGCAGGTGAAAGCTCACCGAGACGCCCTTCTCGTTCCACACTCGAACCGTCTTCCGGCTCACCTCGACGAACCAGCCGAGCGAGTGCGCCCAACCGTAGCCCAGGCCCTGGTCCTGCTTGCAGGCCGCGGAGCTGTAGGAGCGCTCGAACGAGAACGGTAGCGGGCCGGGGAGCTTGAGGTCGACGATGGGGTGCGTGAAGACACGCCCCGTGACGACGTCGACCGGGTGCGACTCGGTGCCGCAGGTCGGGTTCTTCTCGTAGTCGGGGGCGTTCCTGTTGTCGCTCGAGGCGTCGTCTCCGCCCGATCCCCCGCTTGCGTTTTCGCTGTCGCTCCCGTCCCCCGCACTGCCGTCGCCGTCCCCGCTCCCGCCATCGCCCGCGCCGACGACCATGCCCTGGTTCATGCCCGGGATGGGCAGCAGATCCGGAGCCGGTGCCGAGCGCATGTCGTCGTCGTTCTCCCCGCGGACTCGAAGATCGAGATGCTAACGCATCCTCGTCCTGCCGTTGGCCAGGCTCGGTCGCATGAACGGGTGACACGACGCAGGTGATGGTGCGCCTGCCGTACCAAGGGCGCTCTTTCGCTCCTGCCGCGCGATGTCATGATGACCGCACCCGTGGGCCTCGTTCGCACCTCCAGGAAACACCTCGTCGCCCTGGCCTTCGCCGTGGTCTGCGTCGTATGGGGCTCGACATACCTCGGCATCCGCGTCGCGCTCACCGGCTTCCCACCGTTCTTCCTCGGCGCGGCGCGCTTCGTCGTCGCCGGCGGCGCCCTCTGGGGGTTCGCGCGCTGGAGGGGCGAGCCGTCGCCGAGCGCGCGCGAGTGGGGGTCCGCGCTGCTCAGCGGGTCCCTCTTCTTCGTCGTCGGCAATGGGCTGGTGAACGTGGCCGAGAAGTCCGTGTCGTCGGGGTTGGTCTCCGTGCTGGTGGCCACCATGCCCCTCTGGGTGGCGATTTTCGGGCGCCTTTCCGGCGCGCGCGTGTCGCGGGTCGAGTTGGGCGGGGTGCTCCTCGGCTTGCTGGGGGTGGTCGTGCTCAACCTGGGTGGCGAGCTTCGCGCCAGCCCGGGCGGGGCGGTGTGCGGGCTGCTGGCCCCCATGGGGTGGGCGCTGGGCGCGGTGACGAGCGGGCGGTTGCCCTTGCCGCGAGGGCTGATGCGCACCGCCGCGCAGATGATCGGCGGGGGGGTGGCCACCTGGGCGGTGAGCCTGGCCGCCGGGGAGCACCTCACCACCATGCCTTCGGGTCGAGCGTGGCTGGCGCTCTTCTACCTGTTCAGCGTGGGCTCGCTCCTCGGCTTCAGCGCCTACACGTATCTCCTGGAGCACGCGCGGCCGGCGGTGGCGGCCAGCTACGCCTACGTGAACCCGGTCATCGCCGTCTTCCTCGGTGTGGTGCTGGCCGGCGAGCGCGTTGGCGGCACCAGCCTCGCCGGTGCGGCCATCATACTGGCCGCGGTGGTCCTGGTCGGACGTGCACGCAGCGCCGCTCACAGCCGCGAGAGCGCGAGCCTGTCGCGGTCGACGGTGGCCGTCGAGTCCTCCTCGGCCTCGAAGCGCAGCACCACCCCGGAGTCGTCGACCCTCACGTGAGCCGCGTCGACGCGGCCGTGGACGCCGCCGACCGCGTGCAAGGCGTCGAGCGCCCCTTCGAGCTGTACGCGCTCGGCGCGGCTGAGCGCGCGGCCGAGCGGCTGACCGCGCGCGGCCTCGAGCCAGAGCACGCCGTCGTCCGGATCGAGGCGAAGGACGTCCTGAAGGGCGGCATGATCGGCCCTGGCGAAGGCGCGCGCCCGCGAGAGCGTGCGGTCGGACAGGGGGACGTGCTCGATGAATCGTCCCGTCCAGGTGTCCAGCCATGTACCGTCGAGGGATGGCTGGAGACGGCCCGCACCTGGCCGCGCGCTGGGCTCGCGCTCGATGCGCTCGTGCGTGACCAGGGTGCTCGAGGTCGCCGGCCAGGACAGCGCCAGAAGGAGCGAGCGCGCCTCGAACGCGTCGGCGGGGCGCTCCCCCGGATCGGGCGCCGTCAGACGCGCCACCGCGGCGTCGTGACGTGCGTCGAGCTCGCCGTGCACATCGCTCGGCCGCAGGCGCACTGGCTCGCCCGGGAGAGGTCGCTCCCCGGTCAGCATCTCGCGGAGGATGGTCCCCGCCGCGAACACGTCGCTTCGCGCGGTGGCCGGCCGGCCCTGACGCTGCTCCGGGCTCATGTACGACAGCGTTCCGAAGAGGCCCGCCGTCGCGGTGGCGGAGAGGTCCCCCAGGTGCGCCACGCCGAAGTCGCTGAGGCGCGCGCCGCCCGCCTCGTCGAAGAGGACGTTGGCTGGTTTCACGTCGCGGTGGAGGATGCCCAGACGATGCGCCTCCCCGAGCGCGGCGAGCATGGCCATGGCGATCTCCACGGCGCGCGCGGGGGCGAGCGCGCCGGTGGTGGCCAGCATCCGCTCCAGCGTGCCGCCCGCCATCCATGCCAGGACGATGGCCGGACCCTCGGGGACGTAGTCGCGCAAGGGGACGATGTTGGGGTGATCGAGCACGCGCATGGTCCGGACCTCGCGCTCGAAGCGCGCCAGCGCGTCGCGGCCGCTTCCATGCGTGTCCCAGGCGGCGAACACCTTGACGGCGACGCGCTCGCCGCGCACCACGTCGGTGCACTCCAAGACGCGCGCGCTGGGAGACGACGCCGCCTCGCGCAGCACGTCGTAGCGCCCGAAGACCCGCGGGTGCAGCGGCGCTTCCTGCTCCGGCTCGCGGCGAGATGGCCCTCCGCCCTGCGCGACCAGCTCCGCCGCGGCCTCCGCCGCCGCCCGCGCCAGGCCCAGACGTTCCAGCGCCCCGACGAGGTGCAGCAGCGCTTCGCGTCGCTCCGGCGCGGTGGCCGGAACGCGTTGCAGGGTGCGAACGGCGGCCTCGTGCTTGCCGAAGCGGGCGAGGAGCGCACCCAGCGCCGTCGCCACGGCCCACGCTGTCGGATCACGTCGCAGCGCGCCCTCCAGCACCCGCGCCGCCCCCACGGGGTCGCCGGTCTGCTCGAGCAGCTCCGCCGCGCGCCTCGGTTGTCCCGCGCGCTCCCAGGACCGCGCCGCCTCGACGGCGTGGCCGCCCGCCTCCAGCAGCGTGGCGGCGTAGCGCTCGTGGCCTCGACGAGCGAGCCTCGCGGCCGTCGCCTCCGCTGCATCGCGCGGCACCAGGGCTGCGGCGCGCTCGGCCAGCGCTTCGTCTCCCGCCTCCGCCGCGAGCTCCAGCGCCCGCGGCGCGTCGCCGTGCGCCATCGCCTGTGTGGCCGCGTTCGCCCAGTCGCATGCGCGCTCGTAGAGCTGGCTCGCCAGGGACGCGTCCCCCCGCTCGCCGGCCAGGGCCGCGGCTTCGAGCAGCCGCTCCTCGCGAACGAGCTGCGCCACCTCGGGGTCCATCGGGCCTCTACTCGGCGCCTGGGCTTTCTGCACCCGCTGTTGCTTCTCCGTGGGCGCCGCGCCCCGCTGGCTCGCCTTGGCCGTCGTACCTGGCGCGCGCACGCTGCATGGCCACGCCGTTTCCACGCGCCCACTCCGCGAGCGCGGTGATGGGCTCCAGCAGCGTTTTGCCGAGGTCGGTCAGCGCGTACTCCACCTTGGGTGGGATGGTGGGGTACACCGTGCGCGTCACCAGCCCATCGCGCTCCAGCGCCTTCAGCGTGTGCGTCAGCATGCGTTGCGAGATGCCGTCGACCGAGCGCCGCAGGTCGTTGAAACGACGCGGACCGTCGGTGAGCAGTACCACGAGGAGGACGCTCCACTTGTCGCCCACGCGGTCGAGCACCTCGCGGACGGCCAGGCAGGAGGCAGGGGAATGCGCAACCGCGCTGTTCCTCGGTGACATGAATGTGCCTCCTTGCGGGCCAGCCGACAGTGATAAATATAGCCCTGGTCACGAAAAGTAACCACCCCCGAAAGAGGAGAAGGACCATGGCAGCCACGGCTGGAACGCTCGAAAGCACACCCCCTCCGCGACGCTGGATGCTCTGGACCGGACGGGCGCTCAGCGCTCTCCCGGTCCTCGGCTTGTTGCTCAGCGCCTCGATGAAGCTGTCGCACGCGCCGCAGCTCGTCGCGCAGTGGACCGGGAAGCTGGGGTACGCGGAGAGCTCGCTGACGGCCATCGGGCTGCTGGAGCTGGCGTGCCTGCTGGTCTATCTCGTGCCGCGAACCGCGGTCCTCGGGGCCGTGCTGCTCACCGGGTATCTCGGTGGAGCCGTCGCCACGCACGTGCGCATCGCCGACCCAGCCGCCATCACGCCGCTCGTTGTCGGCATCCTGGTGTGGGCGGGGCTCTATCTCCGCGACGCGCGTCTCCGCGCGCTCCTGCCGTTGCGCGCGCCGGTGGACCCGACCCCGCCGGCATGAAACGCCACGCCCTGGCCGACCATCGCGAGGCCCTCAGTTCTCGTCGTCCTCGTCGTCGTCCGGCTGGGGGGCGCCCAGGGTGAGCCCACGTGCTTTCAGCGCGGCGTCGACGTCGGTCAGTACGGCGTACGGCTCGATGGCCGCCTGGCCGCGCGCCGCCGCCGCCGCGTCGCTCTTCGCCGCGAGATCGCCGAGGATGCCGCGCTCCCTGTTTTTCATTCGCGGCCCGCTGAAGTCGACCCAGAAGTAGCTCCGCGGCCGGATGTCGACGTGCACGAACTGGCTGGTCGGGTAAACGCCCACGCCCACGAAGCCCGTCTCGCGGACGAAGCGCGCAACCTCTTCGTCGGGCACTCCCGGGACGACCATGTCGACCGCGCGCCCCTTGCCGTGGTTGGACCGCGACCCGGGCTTGGGCACGCGATAGCCGGAGACCACGCGGATCTCCGGAACGGCGAAGTGCGTCTGGATCCGGTAGACGAGCCCCATCGTTCGCGGGTCGAGTGGATGCTCGTCGCCCGCCGCCGCGCGCAGGAGGTGCGCCGCCCGATCGAGATCCACCGAGGAGAAGCCACCGTCGTCGCCGCTCGCCGCGAGGGACAGGGTCTCGCCGTGGTTGAGAGTCGACAGGGTGAGCATGGGACGGCCGCTTGGATCACGCGCCACCGGCCGGGACGACGGGGCGTGCCAGCCCACCAGCGGCTGCTCGCCCGAGAGATAAGCCGCCGCCGCAGCGCTTCCCGGCCGCGTGGTGGCCATCGGAGGCGGTCCGCGCTTCGCCGCGTGCGATGGCGGCTGGCCGAGGGCGTTCACCGTCGACCCGATGGCGAGCAGCCCGACCACGCAGGCGAAAAGTCGTGAGAGGCGGATCGCGCGCATCGCGTCGCTCGCGGCCGGTGCGTCAGTGACGCAGGTAGGTCACGGTGCGGGCGAAGTCGAAGCGGACCTCGCCGGAGTCGATCCCCCGCGCAGAGAGCGCCGAGCGTCGCAGGCGGTGCACCACCAGCGTCCCGGCGTCGTCGAGGAACACGGTGGAGACGCTGCCGCGACCGGTGCTCTGATCGAGCACGCAGCGCACCCCGTTGGGACGGACATCGACGTAGATGACGTCGTCCGAGAGCTCTGCCGGCGGCGACGCAGAGACGGCCCACGAGAGGTCGACGCTGGCGCCGGTGGCCATCAAGGTGCCCGGCACGTCCTCCCCGGCGATGTGCACGTCCCCTGGATCCCCCGGCGCGGCGGCGGCCACTTCGAGCGGGTCGAGCCCGTGTCCGCCGGCGATACGAACCACGTAAGTCGTGGCGGCCGGCAGCAACGAGGGCTCCGTCGCGCGCGCGTAGACCATGCCGCTCACGACGTCGGTAACGTCGGGAAGCTGGCGGGCGGCGAGGCGCGTCTCCACGCCATCGGCCAGCAGGGTGACCTCCCCCACGTCGAGCAGCTCGACCACCGGCGCTTGCGCGACGGGCGCGCTGGCGAGGGAGGCGATGCTGGCGCAGCTTGCCACGGCGGGGAGATCGAGGGCGGCACCGATGGCACGCAGCCCGTCGCCCGCCGACGACGGGGCCGTGACGCGGATGAAGCGCGCGCTCGCCTCGGCGCGCGATCCCTCCGTGGAGTCTGCGCTGCGCTCCACCGCCACGACGGCGCTGGTCGTGGTGCTGGCCTCGGCGTCGACTCCCTCCGCGCTGCCGGACACCGCCCCCGCGCAGCCCAGGGCTGCGCAGAAGAGAGGAACGACGGCCAGCGAAAAGGGACGCATGCGGTAGGCGAAGGGTAATAGGGCGCACTCGACGTGGCAAGCGAGGCTGGTCCTTCTCCCGTCGGCGAGCGACGCGCCGGGCACAGCGCGCTCTCCCGCGTGGGTTACACTTTGCGCGAACATGGGCTGCGACATCCTCCTTCTGGCGGCGTTTCATCCCGAGCTCGCGCCGCTCGAGCCTGCGCTGGGCAGCGCCATGCGCGCGCGTGTCGGCGAGCGCGACGTTGCGGCGCGTGTCGTCGGCATCGGCCTTCCCATGGCGGCGGCCGGTACGGCGACGCAGCTCATGGAGATGCAGCCGCGCGCGGTGGTGCTCCTGGGAACGTGCGGCGCCTACGCCGGCACCGGCATCGCCCCGGGGGAGGTGGTCAGCGCGCGTCGGGTCCGCCTCGTGTCGCACTCCGTAGCCCGCGGCGTCGCGCAGTTCCCCGATCCCATGTCGCTGGTCACCGACGCCCATGCCAGCACCTTCGAAGCGCTCCTTCGCACGGGCGCCCGCACCGCCGACGTGGCTACGACGCTCGCCATCACCGTCGACGACGCGGCCGCCGCCCTGGTGGCGCGAGCGAGCGGCTCGCACGTCGAGCACCTGGAGGCCTACGGGGTCGCCGCGGCATGCGCCGCTCGAGGCGTGCCCTTCGCCGCCGTGCTCGGGGTGGCGAACGTCGTCGGCGCCCGAGCCCGCGACGAATGGCGCGCCAATCACCGGGCGTCGGCGGCCGCCGCGGTGAGCGCGGTTCTCGGATACCTCGGGTCCGGAGCGGCGCCTTAGTTCGGCGGAGCTCAAAGCTGCGTGATCGCAAGAAGCCCGGTTCCGATGCGGAGCTGCCGGGTGCGGGGGCGCCGCTCGATGATGTTGGCGGCATCGACCACGCCGGCGCCGGCGAACTGCTTCCGGATCCGGAAGACGTCGATGTTGAGCTGCGGCGGCGCCATGGTGGGATCGTGAGCGAGGTCCTCCTGGTACAGCCAGCCGCAGGTGGTCTCCGGCAGGCCTGCTCCGGCGTCGCCGAGGCGACGGCGCGCCAGGGTGAGGAGAAGATAGTTGAAGTTGCGCGAGCCCATGTCGAAGGTGCTCCCTCCGCAGCTCATCTGCACCTGCACGAACTCCTCGTCACGGGAGACGGAGAACGCCAGCTGGACGTGTCGCACCTCGAGTCCGATGGCCGAGAAGTCGGCCAGCGACGTGTTGCAAATGTTGTCGGTGCAGCAAAATCGCCAGATGCGCCCTCCGACGTCGAAGGTTTGCAGGTTGGTGATAGGCGTGATCGATTCGTCCGACCGCTCGAGAACCCAGGAGCTGTCGATGCGGTAAATGGTCACACGAGGATCGTCGCTCGAAGGCAGCGCGAGGAGCTCCCCCTGGAACAGCACCGGCTCGGGCTCCCGGGTGTCGAGCGGGACGACCATGACACTGGGGGGCCCTTCGTCGACGAGCTCCCACTCTTGCTCGGGCTTCCCGAAGGCCACGCGCTCACCGCGGCGAACGTCGTGCTCGTCGCCTGGCTTGATGCGGCTGCCGTTGAGGAAGGTCCCGTTGCGGCTTCCGAGGTCCTTGAGCTCCCAACGGTCGCCGGTCCAGCGAAGAACCGCGTGCTGCGCCGAGATGTAGCGCTCGTCGATGACGAGGGCGCAGGTGGGCGCACGTCCTATGAAGTGCTCGGGCTCGAGCAAACGTGTCCGACCGGTGGAGAGGGCCCGGATGGATGCCATAGCGTCAGGTGGAAGCGGGCGATTCGGAAAGGCGGCGCGCGATCATCGGCGAGACGGCCTCTTGTCCGAGACGCGGGAGCGTCACGTGGGTGACGTGGGGCAACCGGGCGATGCCGGCCACCGCCTCGGTCGACTCCTCGCTGCGGTAGGTGCACACGACGAAGAGGGGAGTCGTCTCCAGATATTCGCTGGTCAGGGAGTGGAGGAAAGCCAGCGAGAGCTCGTCGGCCCAGCTAAGATCGTCGATAACCCACAAGAGCGGACGGTCCTCCGCGAAGTAGCGGAGCACCTCGGAGAGGTATTTGAACAGGCGCTGGCGAGAGGCCTCGACCGAGAGAGGCATCGGAGGCGATAGACCGTAGTCGGCAGGCACGTGTGCCAGCAGTGGCTCGTAGACGGCGAGCACCGAGCGCCGGTGGCCGAGGAGGCGCTCGGTCGTCGAGGCCCCCCCCTCCTGGCAGCAGTCGGCGACCGCCTGGAGGAGCGGCCGGAGGGCGTGGAGCGGAGATGAACCGACCGCGCCGGCGCTCTCCGTCGACAGCGAGGATGCCTCGCCGGTCACGATGTGCATTCGCGAACTCGGCAAGACGCGAGTGACCTCCATCGCCACACGTGTCTTGCCGACGCCGCTTTCGCCGGCCAGAAGGACGAGCGCGCCGCATCCCTCGACGGCGCGATCGCGAAGCGCGGCCAGCTGCGAGACGAGCGCGTCCCTGCCCACGAAACGCGGGCGGTACAGATACGACCGCGGCGGCGGAAACTCCCGCAGACGAGGCACGTCGTTGCTCATCGCGGCCAGCAACGCCGCGACCTCGTCGGCGTAGCCGAAGCGCCTGTCGAGATCCTTTTCGAGCAGCTTGAGGATGACCCGCTCGAGCTCCGGCGGTACGTCCGAGACCAGCTCGGACGGCGGAACTGGAGCGGCCGAAAGATGGGACGTCTTGACGGAGAGCGGAGCTCCACCGAAAGGCACATGCCCGACCACGAGCTCGTAGAGCATGCATCCCACCGCATAGAGATCGCTTCGCGCGTCGAGGAACTCTCCGCGGATCTGCTCCGGGGACATGTACGGCAGAGTCCCCGACATGGCACGTTGCGTTTCGAGCGCCTCCCGTCCGGATCCTCCCGGGTGATGCGCGGTCAGGCCGAAGTCGATGATGACGGGCTGTCCTTGGACCAGCAGAACGTTCTCTGGTTTCAGATCGCAGTTCACCAATCCCTCGCCGTGGAGAAAGGCGAGGCTCGCGCAGATGCGGCGCATGATCTGCAATACCGTCGCCAGTTCCCCCGCGGCGGCGCGGGCGATGGGCGGGACGCGCGGGGTGGACGGCCTGCGGTAGGGGCTCCATATGCGCTCACCGAAGTGGGCCAGGCTCTCGCCCTCCAGCAGGTCCATCGCGTACCAGGGGCGGCCTCGATGGACGCCGTGATCCACGATGCGCACCACACCGGGATGCCGGATGCGTGTCAGCGCCTGAATCTCGCGACGTATGCTTTCGAGCCAGCGCGTCGCGGGGACCTGGACCGTCTTGAGGGCCACCGCGCGCTCCGAAGCCGCGTGCCGCGCGCGGTAAACGACTCCCATGCCTCCTCGTCCAAGAGGCTCCAGAAGGCGATACGGGCCGATCGCGGCGGAATCTTCCATCCCCCCTCGCTGGACGCACGTCTCGACGTGCGTGTGAACGCCGGAGAGGTTTGGCTCGGCCCAACAGGCCGTCAAGCCACAAGAGCCCGCGGGGATACAGCGATGCGATCCTGTTTCGCTGTCGTTTCTCGACAGCCGCTCCGCAGGTGCATCGCACTCACGTAGAATTGAACGAACCTGGCGCAATGGCTTCTCCGTCGCGTCGTCACATTCCGTTTCGCGTCACTCGGCGATGGTCGGTACTGCGCCAATCTGGAGTCAGTCCGTGGCCTTGTCGATTGCACCCCATTTCATCCATGGGCACACACCCCTCAGGCGCCTCTGGCGTCCCGTCCTCGTGACCGCCGCGCTGCTGGCGATGGCGTGCTCACGCGGATCGAGCGGCGCGGGGCCCGCCTCGTCGTCGAGCGCGGGCACGGGGTCGCATGCCGAAGGGAAATTCGCCCACCCATGCTCCATCCTCCGGCGCTCCGACGCCGAGGCGGCGCTCGGCTCCCACGACCTCCAGGAGAACGAGCAGCCCGGCCCCCCTGGCGACGCGCGCTGCGCCTGGTCCACCGACAACGGCCGCGGCATGGTGGAGCTTCGCGTCCACTTCCCGTCGCGCACCGACGGCTTCGACCGCGACGTCCGAGATCGCATGCCGGTACCGGGCGTCGGCGACAGGGCTTACGTGGAGAAGCGACTGACCTGGGGCCACGTCGATGTCATGAAGGGCGGTCAGACCTTCTTCGTCCAGATCGAGCGCAGCCGGGTCACCGCCAGTGGAGTGGCCGACGATCCCGACAAGGTGCGCGCCGACACCATCGCCCTGGCGCGGACCGTCGCATCGCGCATCTGAGCGGCGCGCTGGCCGACGGAAGCATCGTCCGCACCTCCGTGCTTTCAGGCGTAGTACAAAAGGGGCGTGCGCGCGCCGTGGTGGCTCGTCCTGGCGGCCCTGACCTCGTGCCAGGGATCGTCGGGACAGACGCCGCCGAGCACGACGTCGGCCTCTGCGATTCCGTCCGCGCCGGCGCCGCCGCCCGTTTCCGCCTCCGCCTCCGCCCCCACGCCGGCGCTCCCGACTGCGTCTGCGTCTGCGCCGGAGCCTCCGCCCGCGTCGCTTCCGGATGGCGGGGTCTCCACCTGCCGCGTCGTCCGCGGCCCCGTCGAGCTCCCGGTGCGCTCTCCGGCGGCGCTCGTGGTGCGCGGGGACGCGCTCGACGTGGTGATGAACGACGGCGGAAAGCCGCGGACCTCGTCGTTTGCCACGACGGCCCCGCCGGCGAGCACGACGCCGCCTCTGGCGCGCGAGGCCGCCGACGGGGGAACGGCCGCGGGTTATCCGGTCGCCTGCGCAGCCTCTGCCGAGCAGCTCTTCTGTTCCGATCGCACGGGGGCCGTGCATCGGACGATGCGCGACGGGAGCGGCGGTACCCTCGCCGCCAGCAGCCGAAGCGGCTCGCGCATTGCAGCGGCGACCCTCGCCGGCAACCACACCGCGCTGGGCTACCTGGCCAGCCGACAGACCAGCGAGGGCTGGGTCAGCGAGGCGTGGCTCGCGGTCGATGACGAACCTCCGGTGCGGCTCTCGGACGACGGAAGCGGGGCCACGTCGCTCGCGCTCGCGCCGCGCAAGGCCTCCGTCCTGGCGCTGATGGTCGACGCGCGCGCAGCGCTTACGGCGCTCCACGTCCGCACGGTGACCTTCGAAGGCCACGCGCAGCTCGGCGAGGACGTGGTCGTCTTCGTGGGGGGTCCGGGAGACCGGCGCAGCGCCGCCGCCATCGCGCTCCCTCCCAGCGGGCCGGCGTGGGCGCTGCTGCCCATCGCCAGGGACATCGGGTCCTTCGGCATGGCCGTGGTGCGGGTGGAGGAGCCGGCGCGCGTGGACGAGTCGACGCTCTGGTCGATGTACCCCAATGGCCTCGACCCGGCGCCGGTGGCCTCGGTGGTGGACGGCGCGAAGACCTGGGTCGCTCGCGTGCGCCCGCAGTCGCCCGAGCCGGGCGCGACGCGCGTCCTCGAGCTGGGAACCATCGGCTCCGGCGGAGCGTTCGCGCCGCGCGACATCCTGACCGCTGCCTCCAAGCTCACCGACGTGGCCCTCGCTGCCGACCGGCACGGCGCGCTGTGGGTGGCCTGGCTCGATGGGGCTGGAAGCTGGCTCGAGCGTGTCGTCTGCCGGTGATCGGCGGCCGGGCAAGGCCAGGGCAAGGCGAGGGCAAGGCGAGGGCAAGGCGAGGGCTAGGCGTGCTATCCCCTGCTCTTGATGGCCGTCCGCGCGCAGGTCGCCGAGGAGAATCACGACGCCACCCGCGCCTACTACGACGAGTTCTCGCGGCGCTACGAGGCCGAGCGCCGGCCCAACCGGCCCGACGGGTACCACGCCCTCGTCGACGATCTCGAGGTGGAGCTAGTCGAGCGCTACGGCGCTGGCGGTGACGTGCTGGAGTGCGGCGTGGGGACCGGCCTCCTGCTGGAGCGTTTCGTCGGCTTCGCCAGGAGCGCGCAGGGCATCGACCTGTCGCCGGGCATGCTGGAGGGCGCCCGCGCTCGCGGCCTCGACGTGCGCGAGGCCAGCGTCACCGCCATCCCATTCGACGACGCGAGCTTCGACGTCACCTGCTCCTTCAAGGTCCTCGCCCACGTCCCCGAGATCGGCCGCGCCATCGCCGAGATGGCGCGGGTGACCCGCCCCGGCGGCGTGGTGATCGCCGAGTTCTACAATCCGCTCAGCCTGCGCGGCCTCGTCAAGCGCATCGGCCCGGCGGGAGCCATCTCCGACGCCCGGCGCGAGAGCGCGGTCTACACGCGCTTCGACGCGCCCTGGGAAGTCCCGCGCATTCTGCCTCCCAGCCTGCGCTTCGAGACGGCGCGCGGCGTCCGCATCGTCACCCCCACCGCGCGGGTGATGCGCGTGCCCATTCTGCGCTCCGTGGTGCGTCGCCTCGAACACCGCCTGGCGGACACGCGAGCGGCCTTTTTCGCCGGCTTCTACGTCGCGGTGCTGCGAAAGAGCGCGTAGTGCGGCCCGGGTCGCGAAGGGGGTCGCGAACGACCTTGGCGGTGGTGCTGGTGGCCGCGATCGCACCCCTCGCGCTCGACGCCCGCAGCGCGGCGCCTCCTTCTTCGCAGCGGACGCTGGAGGACTACCGGCACTTTCGCATCACCGCCATCGATCTCCTCGGGCGCATGCCCACGCGCGAGGAGATCGCCGCGTTCGAGCGCAGCGACTTCGACATGGACCGCTGGATGGACGCCCAGCTCGGCGGTCCGGCGTACGTCGAACGCCTGACGCGCATCTTCATGGACGCCCTCCGGCTGGAGCCGAACGTCGACTTCCGCAGCGCCCCTTCGGAGCTCTATCGCCACGACGTGCTCGGTCCCGACGGCAAGGCGGTGGCTGTCTACTATCGCGAGGGACAGCGCCGCGAACGACCGGAGACGGACGGCGAGTTCTGCCTGAGCCCGGAGGAAACGGGCGTCGTCATCCGCGCGCATCAGCCGGACCAGGGCACGCCGAAGAAGGTGAGCGAGAAGGGGCTCGACCAGGCGACCGTGCTGGTGAAACCGTGGTGGCTCTATCGGGACTTTCGCACCAAGAACCCTTCGCAGCGCTACGGCGAGGGCTGGAAGGACCCCGATCCGCAGTACAAGCCCGTGGAGTCGCTCCTCACGGAGCCCGACGGCAAACCCGTCGTTGCCGTCCGCATCTGCCGCGAGGAGGCGGGGCTGCGCGACACCGGGCACGTGTACGCCAGCGGCCGCGTCGTGGCTCCGGCCAAGGACGCCAAGCTCCCGGGCGGTCGCCTCCGGCCGCCGCCGCTCGACAAGCCGTATGCGACGCAGCACCAGGGGCAAGAGCTGGCCTGCGACACCAAGATGGCGCTCGACACGGCGCCGGACTGCGGGTGCGGCGTGGGCCTGGAGCGGTGCATGCCCGGCGACAGCAACCAGGGCGGCAACGCCTTCTACTACCCCAACCACATGCCGCTCGGCCCGGGGATGCCGCTCGACGATGCGCGTCAGCAGGTGCAGCGGTGGTTTCCCTACTGGTGGTCGCGCGAGGCGGTGCGCTTCATCGACGATCTCTTCGCCAGCGATCGTGACTTCCGCGAGATCCTGACCGGCAAGCAGACCTTCGTGAACGGCCCCCTGGCGCAGTTCTACCGCACCATCCAGCGCACCAACTGCTGCGGGCCCGAGGCGACCTTCGGGATGCTGGAGGAAAAGGAGCCGCTGTTCGATCCCGCGGCCGTCCCGGCCGATCTCGAGCCGCAGGACGTCAGCACCTGGAAGCTCGTGGACAATCGCGGGCCGCACGCGGCAGGGATCCTCACCATGCCGATGTTTCTGGAGAAGTACGCGTCGGCCAGGGCGCGCGGCGCGGCCCTCTACAACGACTTCCTGTGCAAATCGTTCGTCGCCGAGAGCCAGCATCTCGCGCCGTCCGTCGAGCCGAACCTCATGGTCCGTCCAGGCTGCAAGACCTGCCACGCGACCCTCGAGCCGCTGGCGGCGTATTTCTCGCGCGTCGAGCCGGCGAGCTTCGTCTTTCTTCCCCAGGCGAGCTTTCCCGTGCGGAGCACCACCTGCAAGCTCGACAAGAATGGCCGCCTGAACGGCGCCTGCAATGCCCTCTACGATCCCGCCTTCGCCGACCCCAGGGGGGCGACGCTGCGCGGCGCCTACGGCTCACCAGCGCACGCCGACGAGACGCCCGTCGGGGCGGGACAGGACATCACGCGGATGCCGGAGTTCGCCGCCTGCGCGGTCCAGCGCGTCGCCTCGTCCTTCCTCGGCCGGCCGACGACGCCCGACGACGATGCGCTCCTCGCGTCGCTGACCGATGCTTTCGTCCGTTCCGGCTTCCACATGAAGACGCTGGTCCGTGGGATCGTGCGCTCGGACGCCTACCGGCGCTCGAACAACCTCTCGTCCACCACCTGGCGCGCAGGGACGCGATGAGAAGCCTCGCCGCCGCCTGCCTGGCCGCCCTCGCGGCGTGCGGCGCACCGGCGGAGCGGGTCGCGGCCGGTCCCAGCGCGCCTCTGCCCGAGCACGGGGTCACCGTGGAGGACACCGCGCCCAAGGAGGACCTGCGCCTGGTGCCTCCGGAGGTCTACATGCGCACTTACCTCCGCCTCTTCGGCGGCCTGGCGCCGCTCGATGCGCAGAAGCGCGCGCGCGGAGCAGACGGTGCGGGCCTGTTCGACGCGTGGGACGACTACGTCTCGGCGCTGGGCTTTCCCGATTATCGGCTGGACGTGCCGCGCCTCACCCAGACCAACGCGCTGATGGCGGCGACCTTCGAGCGGCTGGGCGTCGCGCTCTGCGACCGCGCGCTGGAGCACGACCTGAAGGCCCCCAAGGGAGCCGAGCTCCCGCCCCTGAGCGAGCGCCTGGTCTTCGCCTTCGAGCTGCCGCATGGAGCCATGGACCAGGCCGCCTTCGCCTCGCGTTTCGACGTCCTTCATCGCACCTTCCTCGGCTATCCCGCGTCGCTCGCGCCGCCGGAGCGGACAGCGCGCTTCTTCCAGCTTTATCGCGACATCGTGGCCGGTCACACCAAGGCCGATCCGAGATCGCGGTTCACGCCGGACGAGGCCGGGTGGGCATCGGTCTGCTACGGGCTCGTGCGTCATCCGGAGTTTCACCTCTACTGAAGCAAAGGAAGAATCCCGGGCGCGCCTGGCGCGTCCATCCAGCGGAGCACGGGGCCCACAGCCATGAAGACCACACGAAGGACGTTCCTGCAGGTGCTGAGCGCCGGCGCGGCCGCAACCTGGGTCGGCCTTCCGCCGCACGCCTCGATGGCCGACGTTGCCAGCGCGAACGAGACGGAGTTCTTCGTCTTTCTCATCGCCCTGGGCGGCTGGGACGTCACCCTCTGGGCCGATCCCCGGAACGAGGCGCGCGGCATCATTCACCCCGCCTCGACGGAGAACACCGACACGTCGCAGCTCACGCGCTGGGTCGACGCGCCGCTGGCCGAAGGGCCCTTCAAGACCTTCGAGCTGGTGCGTCCCAGGGGCGGCAGTCACGCCTTCGGCCCGGGCATCGGCGATCTCGCCGACATGGTCGACCGCATCACCGTCATCAATGGCCTGGAGATGAACACCGTCGCTCACCCCGACGGGCAGGTCTTCTCCACCACCGGGCGGCATCCCGAGGGAGGTCGCGTGGCCGCGTGCAGCATCGACACCATGATCTCCAACGAGATGGGTCGCCACCAGCTCCTGCCGACGGTGAGCGTGCGCTACCCGTCGTCGTACGTGGGAGAGAACCTGGACCGGCGCGTCGTGCCGCTGGCCATCGACGACGTCGGCTCCATCAGCCGCACTCTGTCGCGCTCGCCCATCTACGACGCGAGCTCCGAGCGCGATCGCGTGACGGCCATGCTGTCCGAGGAGGCGCGCGACCTCGCGCAGCGCTCGACCTACCCGGACGTGCTGGAGGGGATGTCGCTCCAGTACGACGCGCTGCGGAGGATGCTCGGCGGCAACCTGCAGGACGTGTTCAGCGCCGGAGGCCTGCGCAAGGCGCATCCGGAGCTCGACTACAAGAGGCGCTTCACCGGCGGCCCGGCGGTGAACGCCGCCTTCGCGGTGGAGGCAATGAAGCGAAACCTGGTGCGCTGCGTGAGCTTCGCGGTCGGCGGCTTCGACACCCATGCCAACAACTACCGCTTGCAGGCGCAGCTGCAGCAGGAGACGTTCGGCCTGGTCGCCGACCTGGTCAAATCGCTGGACGCGACGCCGCACCCCACCGTTCGCGGGGCGAAGCTCTCCGAGCACACGCACATCCTGGTGGTCAGTGACTTCTGCCGGACGCCGCAGATCAACCTGGGTATGGGTCGCGATCACTACCCCAACAACTCCGCGCTGGTCGTCTCGCCGCGCTTCCGCGCGAACCTGGTCTTCGGGCAAACGGATCGCGACCAGCTCCTTCCGCAGCCGGTCCGGCGTTTCACCGACGGCGAGCGGGCCATCGCCCCGCCCGATCTGCTGGCCACCTTCCTCGGAGCGTTCGGCATCGATCCGCGCAAGTACATGCGGGACGGCGAGGTGGTGCGGGAGCTCCTGCGCGCATGAAGGGGGTGTGGGCCCTGCTGGCCGCGGCGTCGCTGGCGGGATGCGGGGCGGCGCCGCACACGCGCGCGGCCGGAGCGGTGAGCGCGTTCTCGGTGCGCGCGGTGCCGTGGAATCCGAACATGGCGAAGGTGGGAAGGGTGAGCGCGGTGGCCGACCTGGGCAGTGTCGTCGCCGTCTTCGGAGACGCGGGGGCCATCGTGCTGTCGTCGGGCGCGCTAGTGGCCACCGATCGCGCGGTGACCGAGTGGCGCGACGCGCAGGCCATCCGCGGCGCCGACGGCACGCCGCGCTGGATCGTGGGCGTCGACGCGCGCGGTCGCCTCCATTACCTGCGCGGGGTGAGCTCCTTCGAAGACGTGTCGTCGCGCTACGGCCTCGACGGGCACCGCGTGCTCGGCGTGGCCACCATCGACGGAGCGCGCGTCGGCTTCCTGCTCGACCGCGAGATCGCCGTGGCCGACGGGCAGCGCGTCACGCGCTACGGAGCCCCCGCCCTGGCGACGCTGGTCGGCGGCGGCGGCTGGGGCGCCGGCGTCGGCGCCGACGCGGTCACCGTCTTCGACGCGACCATGAACGCGCGCACCTTCCGGCTCGCCGGCGTCACCGGCGTCGCGCTCGGGGCCGGCGGACGGCTCTACGCGACGACGCCGCGCGCGCTCTACGCTTCCACCGAGCGCGGCGACCTGACGCTGATCTACGACGCGGGCGCCGACACGCTCCACGGTCTGGTCGCGTCGGGCGACGCGGTGTGGTTCGCCGACGGAGCGGAGCTCGGGGTGGTCGATGGCCGGCGCATCGCGGAGACGCGCGGGGCGCACGTCGCGCCCGACGCCGCGCTCGCCTCTTCGCCCAGCGGCGATGTCTGGGTGCTCGGCTCGGGGGTGCTCCAGCGCTTTGCCCGCGAGGTCCCCGAGTCCGCGCAGAACCTGGCCTGGTCGACCACGCTGGCGCCTATCTTCGCTCGCTCCTGCGCCTCGTGCCATCAGCCGGGCGGCGTGTCCGGGACGGATCTGTCCACCGCCGAGGCGTGGCAGTCGGAGCGCAGCGCGATTCATGATCGCGTCGTGGCGACCCGGACGATGCCGCCTCAAGGCCACGCCCTGCCGGATGCCGATCGCGCCGCCATCGGCGCCTGGGCGACGCATCCCGTCGGTCCTTGAGGGCGCTGAGGCGCCTCACTCTCCCGAGGCGTCGGGGGGCGCGGAGTCCGTTTCCCCGCCTTCTGCCGTGCCGCCTTCTCCGGCGCCCCCCTCGCCCGATCCACCGTCGCCACCCCCGCAGAAGATCGGCGCGATCTGCAAGAACAGGGCATCGAAGGTGGCGCTCGGGCTCGCGTCGCAGACGGTGTCGGCCGCAGCCTCGTCGGTGGCGAGGCAACTCGACTGGCTGATGAAGGGGACGCACGCGTCGGCGCTGGCTTGGCGCGCGCACTGTTGCCATTCGCTGAACGAGCTGGCGTTGCTCTGCGTCACCGGGCACACGGCATCGCAGGCCACGTGCGGACACGCGTCGGCCGTCTCCGCGGCGAGCGCGCAGGCGGCCTCGGAGGGCGCGACGAGCTGGAGACAGCCGCCCAGGTTGATGTCGACCACCCCGGACCAGTTCACCAGCGGGCCCCAGGTGGCGTCCGTGGAATTCGAGTTGAGGCAGGCGTTGCACGCCGGGTTGGCCATCTGAAACGACGTGCACCCCGCGGAGCTCGACGTCGTCGCCTCGAGGCACGCCGCGTCGTAGCCGGTGAAGTCACTGGCGCTGCACGCCCCGGGGGACGTCTTGGGCGGAATGAAGGCAGACGGCTTCCACGAGGAGATGTCGGCGGGCGTCGGGCACGTGCTGGTGCTCCCGTCGTTGCCGCTGTCGAAATCGTCGGCGGGCGGAGGGTGCACGTCCCGGTGAACGACGTCCGACGTCGAGCCGTCGGAGCCGGCGTCGGCGCCCCCCGCGGAGCTGCTGCTGCAACCGTAGACGAGCGCGACGCCGCAAAGGGGTGCCGCCGCGAGCGTGGTGATTCGCATCATCGGGGGTGCCGTCCGCCTCGCACTATAGCCCCGACATGGCTTGTACTGAGCGGCGCAGTGGGTTAGACCCCGGTTCGTGGCAGTCTGGCGGCGCGTTGCCGTCCGGGCGACGCCATCACGTGCTGGGTCGTAGGGAAGCCGGTGAGAATCCGGCGCGGCCCCCGCCACGGTGACCGGGGACAATCTCGGGCAAAGCCACTGGAGTCTCGTACTCCGGGAAGGGCCCGAGGGAGGCGGCGCAAGGGCGCCACACCCGGAAGTCCGGAGACCGGATCCAGCTCGCGTTCGTCATCCAATGCCGCGCCGGGGTAGGCGTGGCTCGAGGGTTCGATGCGCAAGTCTTGGAGTTCGCTCACGGCGCTGCTGGGCGTCGTGCTGGTGGTCGCGTGCGACAGCAGTGGCACCGCCCCGCTGCTGTCGGATGGGGGAGGGGCCGACGTGGGCGTCGTCCCATTCGACGGGCCGACGCCGTTCGACGCCGGAGCACCCATCGAGGCGGGTGGGGACGCCGACGCGGGGGTCACGCCTCCGTCGCGCCTTCTCCTTTCGTACAACGGAAGCGCGAGCAGCGAGCTCGTCGCCTTCGGCTTGCAGTCGCACGCCGTCGACGGTCGCCTGACGTACGCCGATCCCCTGGGGACCGCCTACGTGGGTGCCACCGCGCCGTGGCTACTCGAGCAGTCGACCGACGTCGTGGCGCGCCTCGACGCCCAGGAGCCCTGGGTCGTGGACTCGTCGTGGAGCGTCGCCATGAATGACTTCACGGATGCCGGATACGCCCAGTCCTACTCCGATCCACAGGCTGTCCTGGTCGGCGCCGGGACCAAGGCGTACGTGCTCCGCTACAACCGGAACCTGGTCGGCGTCCTCGACACGTCGAGCGCGGTGGACGGTGGGGTGCCGATCGGATCGGTCGACCTCAGCGGCGAGGTGCAGGCCGCGGGCGACGGATATGTCCAGCCGGTAGCCGGCGTCTACGTTGCCACGCAGCAGCGTCTCTACGTCCTTCTCGCCAACATCGACCGCCTGGACGTGACGGCGGACGGGTTCACGCTGCTCTGCGCGAACACGACACCCACGGTGATCGCCATCGACACGACGAACGATACCCTGGTCGACCTCAACGGCCCGGCGGCGGGGCACGGCTGGCCGCTGGTCGGCTACAGCCCGCTCCTCGGGCCTGGCGCGCTGGCCTACGATCCGGCCACAGGAACGAACGGGCGCGTCCTCGTCCTCGACGCCGGCTGCAACGTGACGGACAGCGACGGCGGGGTCGGCGCCCTGGTCAAGCGTGAGGTCGAGTCGCTGGATCTGGCCACGGGGACGGCGCAAGAGCTCCTCGACCTCACCTCCCAGGCGTTTCCGGGAGGGCTCACCTACGTCGACGCGCATCACGCCTTCGTGCAGCTCGACACCGCCTATGCCTGGGACCCGGCGACGACGAGGCTCGGCGCCGCCATCCCCAACGCCCCCGACGCGTTCGTCTACGACGGCGCGGGCAACCTCCTCGGCCTGACGGCCGCCTTCGACGCGGACGGCGGCCCGGCGGGCTACGACGTCGTCTCGGTGACGGTCGCCGCCGGAACGGTGACCAAGCTGGGAAGCAACCCGTTCACGCTGACCGGCGGCTTCCTGGGCGGGGTGACCTTGTGGCCCGCTCCCTGAGTCTTGGTGCTCTGGCTCGGCGCGCAGGCATCGCCCTGCTCGCAGCGGGGTGCGGCTCGACGCCGTCCGGGACTTCCTCGGGAGACGCGGGCGAAAGCATCGAGAGCGGCGGCGTCGCGTCGAGCCGCTTCGTCACCTCCGTCGTCTCCTTCAATCCCACGGACTGCACCGGTTTCGGCGAGGCCGCCATGCCGGGCATCGTCGAAGGACCCCCGGTGGGCGGCGGAGCCGATCGCGGGAGCACCGACGTGGTCTCGCTGGGCAGCGGCGGCAGCATCGTCGTCGCCTTCGCTCCCGGCGCGATCGTCGACGGGCCCGGGCCCGACTTCATCGTCTTCGAGAATCCCTTCTGGATCGGCGGAAACTCGAGCGACGTGTACGCCGAGCCGGGCGAGGTGAGCGTGAGCGACGACGGGATCACCTGGCAGACATTTCCTTGTACCCCGACCCTCGACCCCTCCGCCGCGGACGGGACCGGGACCGCGCCCCCCTACGGTGCCTGCGCGGGCTGGCACGTGGTCTACTCGACGCCGACCAACGGCATCTCGCCGCTCGACCCGGCGACGGCCGGCGGGGACGCCTTCGACCTCGCCGATCTGGGCGTGACCCACGCGCGCTTCGTGCGCATCGTCGACCGCACCGCCGAGGAGTGTCCGGAGGCCGGCGCGGAGAGGCCGACCGACAACGGCTTCGACCTCGACGCCGTGTCCATCGTGAACGCCGAGCAGCCGTGAGAGGGCCCGGTGCAGTCTCGGTGCCTGGTCGCCGCGGCGGCGCTGTCCGCGCTGGTCACGGCGAGAACGGCCGAAGCGCAGACCGAGGAGGTGAACGTGCGCGGTGAGCCGGCGGGGGACTTCGTCGCGCGCGCGGACGAGCGCGACTCGGCGCGCGAGCTGACCGACGCGGCCAGCCTGGTCGAGCCGCTGCCTGGCGTCCACGTGCGGCGGTTCGGCGGCGACGACTCGTTCACGACGCTCAGCATTCGCGGGTCCTCGTCGAACGAGGTGGCCATCGTCCTGGCCGGAGTTCCGCTCACCGGCGGCGCGGACCCGACGCTCGACCTGGCGACGCTCCCGCTGTGGCCCGGCGCGGTCGCGCGGGTGCATCGATCCTTCGCGCCGGCGGCGCTGGGTCCCGGCTCGCTCGGCGGGACGCTGGTGCTTGATCCGCCCGGCCCCACCGCGCCGCAATCCACCGAGGTCTGGGCGGCGGCCGGCAGCTTCGGCGAGGCGCGATTGCGCGCCGGTGACGTGCGCGAATCCGGCGGCGGCGCTCGCATCGCCACGGCGGTGAGCGCGTCGCGCGCGGACGACGACTTCAGCTACCTCGATCCCACCGCGTCGAGCGCCGGCCACGACGTGTACGCCGATCGCACGAACGCGGGGCACGCCGCAGTCAACGGCCTGGTGTCCTGGTCGCTGCCGGTGCGCTGGACAGAAACCCATGCGGGTTCGCTGACCGTGACCACGCTCCTGCAAGAGCGGCGGCAGCAGCTGCCCGGAACCGTGCTGGGGCCTACGCCGCTGGCCCGCCTGGAGTCGAACCGCGAGCTGGCGTCGGTGGAGCTGCGCGGGGCGCTCGGCACGGGGACCTGGAGCGTTCGCGGGTGGGGGCGTCGCGAAGGGCTGGAGCTCGAGGACGCGCGCGCGTCGCCCGCGCTGGGGCCCACCCTGGCCGACCAGGCCATCGTCGCCACCGGCGGATCGATCGGATGGCGCGGACGACCGGCGCAGCGAGCGACCCTGGAGGTGCGCGCCGACGGAAGCGGAGAGCGCTTCGCCCCGGGCATCGTCGAGGGAGCGATGCCTCCGCCGGGGGCGACGAGAGGGTCCGCGGGGGCCGCGATCGACGCCGACTGGCGGGCGCTCGAGCCGGTGACGCTGGCGGGTTCGGGTCGCGTCGACGCCTGGTCGGGCGTGGCCAGCGACGGCACGAGAACGGGTGAGGTGCGCCCGACCGGGCATCTGGGCGCGGAGGCGGCGTTCGACACGGTGGTGTTCGCGGCCCACGCCGGGACGACGGCGCGCCCGCCGAGCTTCGTCGAGCTCTACGGCGACCGCGGCGCCTTCCTCGGCAACCCCACGCTGCGTCCGGAGTCGGCGTGGACGATCGACGCCGGCGCGCGAGCGGCGCGACGCGTGGGGAGGGCGCGTCTCTCGCTGGAGGTGGTCGGCTTCGCCACGTGGGCGCAGGACCTCATCACGTTCGTCCCGACGGGGGCGTACGGCCGGGCCAAGGCCACCAACATCGGCCGCGCGCGGCTGGCCGGAGTGGAGATGGACGGCCGCGCCGCAGCGGGTCCGCTCGAGCTTCGCGCGTCGTACACGGGCCTCGCCACGGAGGACGACGCATCGTGCACCGCGGCGACGGGGGGCTGCGCGCGCCCTCCTCTCCCTGGGCGTCCGACGCGCGATCTGGTGGCCGACGCGATGGCCCGCGCCGGACCGGTGGTCGGCCGCGTCGGGGTCGACGCCGTGAGCGGCATGGTGGCGGACGTCGCCGGCAGCATCGGGGTCCCGCCGCGCGTTCTTGCATCGGCGGGGCTTCGCGTCGAGGTGGCCCCCCGGGTGCGCCTGGCGCTCGACGTGCGGAACCTCTTCGACGTTCGCACCGGGACGTACGCTGGGGCGCTCGGGCCGGTGCGCGAGCCCATCGGGGACTCCTACGAGTACCCGCTCCCCGGCCGTTCGTTCCTGGTCAGCGCGCGCTTCTCGGAGGGACCATGAACCCCCGCCGGTGGACCCTCGCTGCGCGCAGCGCCTGCGCCGGCCTGGTCCTGGGCTGCGGGAGCGCGTCCGCGCCAGGGTCGGCCTCGACGTCGACCTGCGGCGCGTCCGATGCGCTCTGGGTGGCCAGCGACTACTCCTCGAGCGCGGTGGGCGCGGTCGCTCTCTCGGGAAACGTCACTTCCGTCGTCGGACGCGTCGACCTCGGGGCCGATCCGGCGCTCTCGGTCTCGCGCGGGCGAGCGTTCTTCGTGGCACGCGACACCGACACGCTGTTCGAGCTCGATCCGACCTGCGGAACGCCGACGCGCCAGTTCAACGTCCATCAGGGCTCCGTCGCCGGCTCCTCCGATCCCCAGGACGTGGCCGTCGCCAGCGACGGCTCTCTGTGGGTGCCCCTCTTCAACGTGCCGGAGGTGCTCATCCTGTCGCCCTCGGGCGACATCGCCGGGTCCATCGATCTGTCGTCCTACGACGGCGACGGCAATCCGAACGCCAGCGCCATCGCCATCGTCGACACACCCTCGGGCGAAAAGGCCTTCGTGGCGCTGGGGCGACTGGACGACGCCGCCGAGTTCGCGTCGGTGCAGCCATCGTGGATGCTTCGCGTCGACGTGGCCACGGCGACCGTCGAGACGTACATCGTGCTCGCCGGGCGTAACCCGTTCGGGGTGATGCAGAATGACGACGGGATTCTCTGGCTGGCGGAGCCAGGCAACTTCGACGACGCCGCCGAGAGCGATGCCGGCGTCGAGCGCTTCGACACGTCGAACTCGACGACGGCCCTCGTGGCGCTCGAGAACGCGCTGGGCGGCAGCGTGGCGCAGGTGACCGTGTCGGCGGGATGCGGAGCCGCCATCGTCGCGGACGCCACGCTCCACGTGAACGCCGAATCCCTGGCCCTCTTCGACCCCGCCACCGGCCAGGTCCTCGCCCCCGCGTCCGCATCGCCGCTGGCCACCGACGGCTTCGACCTGGAGGGGCTCACCTGGGCCCGCGGCGCGTTGGTGGTCGGTGACCGGAGGCGCGCGTCGTCGGGCTACCCCGTCCATGTCTTCGACGGGGCGTGCGCGCCCGTAGAGCGCGCCGACGGCGTCTTCTTGCCTCTGCCGCCGATCGCCGTGTCCGTCGTCGAGTGACCGTCGCGAATGCCAAGATTCAACGGATTCGCGGCGCGTCTCAGGGCGCTGCGTGGGGATCCGGCACATCCTGGCTTTCGTCGCGATCCCCCACCCTCTGCGCATGAATCGCGAATACGACGCGGCAGGTCTTCGCGCAATCGGGCGGCGTCGGCCACTCCGAGACCAGCTCACCCGCCAGCCCGTCCTCCGTCCGGGCGAGCGTCCACTGCTCGTGCAGCTGTCCGCAGGGCGTCTGCACGTCGAAGTCGCCCTCGGCCGACAGCACCGTGTCCCCTGCGTGCGCGGTGTAGGTCCGGTTCACCACATCGGCGCGGAGCTCCTTCGACGGAGTGACCTGGATATGGTGCGCGGCGAGATACACGTTCCCACACTCGTCCGACGTGCGTGTGCCGCTGATGCGATAGCGTCCGACGTAGTCGTCGATGGCCGGCGCGGGGGGAGGCACCGGCGTCACGGCCAGCGAGGTCGCCGCCGGGAGCGCGACCGTCACCGTGGGCACCTGGACCGCCGCACCGCCTGCGCCGGCGCTGCAGCCCGCCGCTCCTGCGAGCAGCGCGCCGGAGGTGAAGTGGAAGATCCTCATTGTGCTTGCACAGCGTAGCGGAGGCTTCCCACAAGGTCTCCGCAAAGCCGCTTTGCCGAGAATCCGGCCGACGTGGTGCTCCTTCGCTTGGGTCCACATCCAAGGAGGGCACGCCCTGGCTCCGCTCTTTTGAAATCAGGAGCCCGAAGGGCCAGTCAGCGACCGGGGCGCTCGCGTGCGCGGCCCCGAGCGGCGCGACGGCGACCCCGAGAGAGGAGGTCGCCATCTCGAGCGACACGGCCACGACGAAGAGCCTCCCGACCTCGCGCTCGAGCATCGCGACCGCGACCCGGAGCGACGAGCGCACGACGCTGAGGGATGGGACGACGCCCGAGAGCCTCGTGCCTTCGCGCCCGACCGGCAAGGGAGCGATCACCGGGGAGGAGAACACCACCCCGAGCGACGGCACCACGACCAGGAGCCTCGCGACCCCGGCCTCGAATGAAGGGACCGCGATCCCGACCCGCAAGCCCGCGACTCCGAGCGAAGGGAGCGCGACAGTCTGCGAGAAAGTCGCGCCGCCCAGTCACGCGATCTCCGGCGCGAGCGACGCGACCGTGACCGTGAGAGGGGAGACCGGCCCGGTGCGCGAAGCGGTAGCGACCACGAACATGGCGACCTCGTCGCTGACCGGGCGGGCCGCAGCCTCGAGCCGCCGAGCCGCGACAGACAGCAACGGGGCGACGATGCTGCACTTCGCGACCGCGACCCTCCGCTTCCCGACATCCACCCTGCACGTCACGACCGCGACCCGGCAGGTCGTAACCGCGAGCCTGCGCCTCCCGACTCGTCTCTGAAGGACACCGACCTCGACCCGGAACCGCGGGACGGATCCCCGGAGCGACGAGACCTCGACCCGGAAACATCCCTGCCTCGCCCCGACGCGTTGAGTCCGTGCCCCCGGGAACGCTGCGCGTCGTTTCGAGCGTCGCGTCCGTCGTCTCGGGCGGCACGACCTCGTGCCGGGGTGTCCCGAACGCTCCCAGGACCGACCGGACGGTCTCCAAGCCGTCCGACTCACTATTCGCGAGACTTGTGAGAAGGCGTACTGGGTCCACATCCACGAGGGGCACGGATCGAGACGTTGTCTGCGCCCGCGCCCGCGCCCGCGCCCGCGCCCGCGCCCGCGCCCTCGCCCTCGCCCGCCCTGGATCGCCACGACGGAATCTGTCGGCCCTTTGACGAACAGTTCTCCTAGAATGGATTCTCCCCGGCCAGCCCCTTCTGCTGCGCCCGGGAGCTCCCCGTCTTGCCAGTGGTGGTCGCGGGTGACGCGACGGCGCCTCGCCGGACGCTGCCGGCGGGAGGCGTGACCGGCGCGCTGTCCGCGGCCGTGGCCTTGGTGCTCGCAGATGCGGACGGCAGCGCCGTGGCGGAAGGAAGTGACGTTGGCGCCAGGGCCGGCGCGTTCGGCGGGGCGGCGCCGGTCGGCTCCGCCGTCACCGCTTGCGTCACCACGGGAGCAACGGCTCCGGGGGGGGGGCTCCGGGCGTGGTTCGAGCCTCCCTCCACCACCACGACGGCCGCAGCCGCCAGCAGAGCGGCGCCGACCGCGACGAGGGCCATCGTCGTCGCGCGGTAGGACGTTCGACCCCCCTTCCCTCGTCCCCTGGGAAGGCCCCGCGCCCCCACCGAAACCGCCGCCCCGCTCCCGGTCAATGCCGGTCGCCCCGTCTGGCGATGGCCGCCCACCGTGGAGTCCGGCGGCGGCGCCGAGCGCGCGACCACCGCGACAGGCGGCCTGGAAGAACCGCGGATCGCGTTGGTCTCCAAGAGGGTCACGTCGAGCGCTTCGCCGCTGAACGGCTGGAGCGCCGCGCCGAGCTCGCGCGCCGTGGCGAATCGCTGGTCGCGATCCCGGGCCATGGCCTTGTGAACCACCTCGACGAAGCCCACCGGCAGCTCGGGCAGATGCTCGGAGAGCGGGGTGGGGTTGCCCTGGTGAATGAGCACCGCCAGCCTGGGGAGGGCGTCCGCCGAGAACGGGCGTTCGCCACTGGCGCACTGGTAGAGGATGACCCCCAGCGCGTAGACGTCCGAGCGCGCATCGAGGTCCCGGTCGCCGTCGACCTGCTCCGGCGACATGTAGTACGGCGTCCCGATGGCCAGGCCCTCCTTCGTCGTGCCGTCCGCGCCGGTCAGCGTGGGGTCGAACTTCGACACGCCGAAGTCCAGGATCTTCACGAACGACTTCCCGTCCCGTTGGACGAGAAACAGGTTCTCCGGCTTGAGGTCGCGGTGGACGATCCCGGCGTCGTGCGCCGCCTGCACGCCGTCGCACGCCTGGCGGATGAAGTCGACCAGCTCCGGGAGCGCCAGCCGTTGCACCCGTTCCAGACGCGCCTCCAGGGTCTCGCCATGGAGCATCTCCATGACAATGTAGGGCGCCCCCCCGTCGAGCTTCCCGGCGTCGAACGTCTCGACGATGTGCGGGTTGCCGATGTGCCCGGCCGCCGATGCCTCGCGCACGAAGCGCGCGACGACGACGGGGTGCGCGAGCATGTCGGCGTGCAGGAGCTTGAGGGCCCGCCGGTGCTTGGTGAACTCGTGCTCCACCTCGTAGACCGAGCCCATGCCTCCCATGCCCAGCAGGCGGACCACGCGGAGCTTGCCCGCGATGACGGTGCCTTCGGCGAGGAGAGGAGGCTCGGACATGGCGCGCTCGCCCACCCATCGTAGCCGAGGCGCGCCGACGCCCTCTCAGAACATCAGACCGTCGGAGACGTAGATGCCCAGCGGGAACCCGGGGTTCTCGCTCTCGGCATCGGGCGAGTACGCGGCCTCGACCCGGAAGATGGCGGCCTCGCCCCACTGGAGGAAGACGCCGCCCCCCACCCCGTACTTCAGCCCCAGGGAATCGCCGTCGGCCGGCGACAGCACCTCGTAGCCGCGCCAGACGCGGCCGGCGTCGAAGAACACGTTGGTCCCGACGCGCAGGCGCTGGCCGAGCAAGGTGACGCGCGGGAAAGGCGTCGCGCGGATCTCTGTGTTGGAGAGCATCTTCACCCGGCCGGCGTAGCGACCCATGGGCACACCGCGCACACCCGTCTCGCCGCCGAGGAGGTTCTGCGACTCGAAGACGCCCCCTTGCGCCAGATCGTAGAACGGCACGCGACCGATCTGGAAGCTTGCCACGAAGCGGTTGGCGAAGATGAACGGTCCGCCCAGCGGCGCGAAGTGAGCGAGCACGGCGGACGCCTCGCCGTACGAGACCTCGTCGGAGGAGCCGACCGTGGCCGCGATGCCGGCCTGGTAGAAGACGCCACTTCGCGTGATGAACTCGCTGTCGCGGGTGTCGATCATCACCCCGGCCGCGATGCCGGCCAGGAGCATCGACGACCCGCCGGGCACCACCGGGTCCCCGTTCGACTCGCGCGGCGAGAGATCGCTCGCGAGCTGCGATCCGGCGTAGACGCCGGGGGCTTCGTAGCGGAGGTTGGTGCCCAGGGCGATGTCCACCAGCGACCCGGTGTGCACGCGGATGATGGTGCGAACCCGCCCCTCCTCTTGCAGGTACTGGTAGGTGCGTCCGATGTTGGGCTCCCCGGGCGGGACGAGCGCCGCCGTCACGTTGCCGATGCCGTAGTAGCCGGCGTTGATGGTGCGCTGGAAGCTACCGCGCGCGTCGAGACGTCCCCGTCCTCCGAAGAGCGCGGGCGCATCGAGGCGCAGGACGTGGCTCTGCTGGACCAGGCCGAAGCCCGAGACGTCGTCCTTCAGGCTGGCGGACAAGAGCAGGTCGATGTTCCAGAGATACGGGCGATCGGCGTCGTAGAAGCGCGTCCAGGTCGCCGCCGCCCCGAACTGCACGCCGATGTCGCTGTTGCCGCCCACGATGGGAAACCCCGCCAGCTCATAGCGGCGTGGGTCGAGAACCGGAGGCGTCACGGCGATGGGCACGATCACCGGGTCCGCGGCGCGCGCGGAAAGCGCTGCGAAGAGGATGACCAGTGCGAACGCCTTGACGCACACCGGAGTCCCGGATGCAGGAGACGGCGTCATCGACAGACCAGCATTCCGCTTGCGATTTCTCCCCTGGTCGGCTTCCCTAAGCCCCGCTGACGACCGGGTCCAGCGCATTCCTCCAGCCTCCGGCACGTTGTTTGAAGTCGTGCCCTACGCGAGAGGCCTTGAGCACCAGGCCAGGGCCACACTATGACGTCGACCGAGATGACCGAGATGCCGGAGAGCGCGTCCGCCGCGGAGCTCCCGCGCGTGGCGCGGCGCGCCGAGCGTGTCTCGCCATCCGACGCCGCCGCCATGGCCGACGCCTGGGGCGAAGCGCGCGCGCGGGAGCTCCGGCGCTCGCCGTATCCGCGGGTGGTCGGCTCGCTGCTCCGGCGCCTGTCGGCCTTGCAGGTGGCGGCGTGGGATCGCTCGCTCCGCCACGTACGCCGGGTGCAGGAGCTGGAGCTGCGCTCGCTGGTGGAGCACGCCAAGGACACCGAGTTCGGACGCGCGCACGGTTTCGCGCGCGTGCGCGGTTACGAGGACTTCGCGCGCCAGGTCCCCCTCGGCGACTACGACTCGCACTCGCCGTACATCGACCGGATGCGCAAGGGGGAGGGGAACCTCCTCGTTCCCGAGCTCGTGCGTTACTTCGGCAACTCTTCGGGGAGCTCGAACCACGGCCGTCCCAAGTTCCTGCCCATCACCGACCGGCAAATACGGCACCAGCAGCGTGCCGGTACGGACACAGTGATGCGTTATCTACACTGGTCGGGCGATGAGGGACTCTTCGGGGGCGGCTTCACCCTCGGTCTCTTCCCGGCGATCACCATGCGGGAAGAGGGGTCCGTCCTCATCACGTCCAATCCGGCGCTGATGATGACGAAGATGCCCGCCATCACCCGTCCGTGCTACCTGCCGGAAGACGACGTCCGGCGCATCGCCGACTACGAGCAGAAGCTCGGCGTCATCGCCGAGCGATACTTCGACCACGACGTTCGCGCCGTCACCGGGACGACGTGCTGGTTTACGCTCCTCTTCGACAAGGTACTGGCCGAAGCGCGAAAGCGCGGCCGCCGCGCGCGTTCGGTGCGCGAGATCTGGCCCAATCTGCGCGTGCTCTTCGGCGGCGGCGTGTCCGCCACGCCGTACTTGCCGGTCATCCGCGACCTCATGGGGAGGGACGACGTCACCCTGGTCGACACCTACAACGCGACCGAGGGAGGCGTGTACGCGGCGAGCGACTTCAGCGGAGCGCGCGGGATGCTGATGCTGCCCCACCGGGGCACGTTCTTCGAGTTCGTCCCGCTCGAGGAGCACGGGAGCCCGTCGGCAACGCGCGTGCCGCTGTGGGCGGTGGAACGAGATCGACCTTACGCTCTCGTCGCCACGACCGTTTCCGGTCTGTACGCGTACACGCTGGGAGACATCGTGCGTTTTCCGCAGACCGCCCCGCTTCGCATCGAGTTCGTGGGGCGCCTGTCGGGCTGCCTGTCGGTGACCCAGGAGCTGACGACGCACGTCGAAATCGAGCGCGCCGTGGAGCATGCCGTCGGTCGGGTTCCTTGCACCACGCTCGATTTCGGAGCCGCGGCCGACGTAGGGGTCGATGGCACGGCGAAGTCGCGGTATCTGCTCTTCGTGGAATTCAAGGAAGGCGCCGCGCCCGCCGACGTCGAGGCATTCGCGGTGGCATTCGACGAGGGACTTGGTACGGAGAACCGCGTCTACCGCGAGCACCGCAAGGGGGAGGTGGCGCTTTTGGCGCCGCATGTCATCCCGCTACGCACCGGGGGCGCCCGACGCTTCCTGGAAGAAGTTACGCGCGGAAACGTCCAGGGGAAGTTCCCGCGCATCATCGACGACACGAAGAAAGCACTGCTTTGGAAGCACGCGAAAGGCTCGCCATGAATCGCATCGGGGTCGCCATCGTAGGAGTGAACGGAGCTGTCGCGTCGACGGTGATCGCCGGCGTCGAGCTGATGAAGCGCGGCCTGGTCCCGCGAATCGGCATGGTCACCGAGAAGACGGATGCGCGGATCGCCGAGTCGATCACCGAGCTCCTGGAGTTTGCTCCCCTCGACAGCCTGGTATTCGCCGGGTGGGATCTGCAGTTCGCCAACGTGTACGAGGGGGCCCTGCATCACAAGGTGCTGCCGCCGCACGTGCTCGATCAGGTGAGGAGCGAGCTCGAGCGCATCCACCCCTGGCCCGCCGTCTTCTCGACGTCGTACGTCGAGAAGCTGGTCGGCAAGAACGTGCTGCCGGTGAGCGGCTACCGCGAGGAGATCGCCATCCTCGAGCGGAACCTGGAGGCCTTCAAGAAGGCCCAGAACCTCGATCGCGTGGTGATGGTGAACCTCGCTTCGACCGAGCGCTTCCTCGAGGTGCAGCCGGCGCACCAGAGCCTGCGCGCGTTCGAGGCCGGGCTCGACGCGAACGACCCGGCCATCTCGCCGGCGATGCGCTACTTCTATGTCGCCAACAAGCTGCGCATCCCGTACTGCAACTTCACGCCGAGCCTCACCAACGTGCCGGCCCTGGCCAGCCAGGCCGAGGAGTTCGGCAACCCCTTCGCCGGCATGGACGGGAAGACTGGACAGACGCTGCTCAAGACGGCGATGGCCTCGATGTTCCGCGCTCGCCGCCTGCTCATCGAGGGGTGGTACTCCACCAACTTCCTCGGCAACGGCGACGGCATGGTGCTGGACGGTCCCGGCTCGAACAAGACCAAGGTGCTCAGCAAGGCCGCGGTGCTCGACTCCATCGTGGGCTACCACGTGGAAAACCACCAGGTGCACATCCACTACTACAAGCCCCGCGGCGATTCGAAAGAGGCCTGGGACAACATCGACATCGTGGGATTTGCCGGCGTGCCGATGCAGATCAAGGTGAACTTTCTCTGTCAGGACTCGGCGCTCGCGGCGCCGCTGGTCATCGATCTGGTTCGCCTGCTCGACGTCGCCAAACGCGTGGGCGAGCGCGGCATCCAGAGGCAGCTCTCCTTCTTCTTCAAGTCGCCCTACGTCGCGCCGGGGGAGACGCCGGTGCACGACCTCTTCAAGCAGGAGAAGCTCCTCATCGACTGGGCCCGCGCCCACGCGCACGGGAAGGGGGCCCTCGCCGGCGCCCACACCAACGGCGTGAAGGCGCACGCCGAGCGCACGCCATGAGTTCACTCGCGCTCTTCGGGGGGACGCCCGTCCTGTCGAAAGAGGCGCATCGTGTGTGGCCCATCGTCGAAGAAGAGGAGCGAAACGCCGTCACGCGCGTGCTCGACCGGGGCATCCTGTCGGGCCCGTTCGCCCCGGAGTCCATGGCGCTCCAGGAAGAGTTCGCGCGCTACGTCGGCGCGAAGCACGCCCTGCTCACCCACTGCGGCACGAGCGCGCTGGTGGTTGCGCTGGCCGCCGCCGGAGTCCGAGCCGGCGACGAGGTGATCGTCCCGGCGTACAGCTTCGTGGCGACGCCGCTGGCGGTGGTCCTGGTGGGCGCGGTGCCGGTGTTCGCGGACGTCGACCCGGAGACGGGTTGTCTCGAGCCTGCGGCGGCGGAGGCCGCCGTCACGTCGCGGACGCGCGCCATCATGCCGGTGCACATGCACGGCTGCGCGGCGGACATGGCGGCGCTGCTCGAGGTCGCCCGGCGGCACGATCTCGTCGTCGTGGAGGATGCGGCGCAGGCGCACGGCGCCACCTTCGGCGGCAAGGCGGTGGGGGCCATCGGGGCAGCGGGGGGATTTTCGCTCCAGTCGAGCAAGAACCTGTCAGCCGGCGAGGGCGGCCTCTTCGTGACCAACGACGACGCCCTGGCGGCGGAGGCTGGCGCGGTTCGCAATTTCGGTCAGGAGCTGGCACCCATCGATGCGGCCACCTACGACCTCACCCGTCCCCTCGACGGCACGCGGTCGCTCGACTGCAAGCGCCTCGGCTCGATGTACCGCGGCAACGAGATGATGGCGGCGTTCGCTCGGGCGCAGCTCGCCAAGCTTCCGGCGCGCACTCTTCGAGCACAGACCAACGCCGGGCGTCTCACCCGGGCGCTGGCGGATCTTCCGGGCGTCGACGCCCCGCACGTCCCGGACGGGAGAACGTCGGTGCACCACAAGTTCCGCGTGCGCGTGGATCCCGCCGCGGCCGGTCTGGCCCTCCCGGCCGAACCTCTGCGCGACGCGCTGGTCCACGCCCTCCGCGCCGAAGGGCTCGAGGTCGTCCTCTGGCAAGAGGCGCCGCTCTCGGCGCAGACCGTCTTCCAGAAGCGCGATCCCTCGGGCGGTTTCCCGCGGTCGCAACCAGGAGGCACCGACCTCGGCGCAAACTACGACCCGGCGCGCTACCCGCACACCGGCGCGCTGCTCGAAGGCTCGCTCGTTCTCTTCTCCCAGTCGTGCCCGCTCATCGCCCAGGAGGACGCCGTCGTCGACCGCTACGCCGAGGCCTTTCAGCGCGTGTGGCATCATCGCCAGGCGCTGGCCGAATGGGCGGCGCGCACGCCGTCGTGAAGCCGGCGGCCAGCGTCGCCGCGCCGTCCCCGTCGCCATCTGGAGCACCGAGCTGGAGACTTCTCGGGAAGGTCAGCCGGGTGGTGCTGGGCGTCGGTGGGCTGGGGCTGGTGGCCTACCTGGTGACCGAAGCAGGGGCCGCGCGCGTGGCCGCGGTGCTCTGGCAAGCGGGCCGATGGTTGCCGATCATCTTCGCGCTGGAGGTCTTCCAGATGGGGACGGACGTCCTGGCTCTCCGGTCCATCCTGCAAGGACGCTGGCGGCAGATCCCGCGGGCGACCTGGCTTCGGTCGTCCGCCCTCTCGTACGCCATGATGACTCTCCTCCCCGCCGGGCGCGCAGCCGGCGAGGTCACGCGGGCCACCCTCTTCTCGAAGCACGTCGGCACGCCGCGCGCGGCGACGGCGAGCACCTGCCTCCAGGCCGCCTATCTCTCGGCGAACGGCGTGCTGTCGCTGGCAGCCTGCCTGGCCGTGGCCTCGCGCTTCGGTCTGCGGGCGCCGCTGGCCATGCTCCTGGCGGGGAACGTATTCTTCCAGGCCCTCATCGCCGGCAGTCTCCTCGCCATCCTGCGCGCCGCGCGCATCGGCCAGTGGCTCGACCGCATGCGGCGGCGGTTCGTCCCGGGCGCCCGGGATGCGGCTCCCCTCGATCCCGAGGAGCGCCGGCGGATCCCCTGGCGCGCCGCGCTGGCCTGCAGCCTGGGGCGCGCCGCGCAGACCTTGCAGTACGGCATCATCCTCCACGCCGTGGGCGGCATCCTCACCTTGCGCAATGCCTTCATCACCCACGGCATTCACCTGGTGGGCGCCACGCTGGGCGACATGCTGCCCAACCAGCTTGGCGTGACCGACGGAGCCTACCGCGCGTTCGCCGCCGACCTCGGCTTCGCCGCGGAGCCGGCGCGCGCGCTCTCCATCGCCTTCGTCGTGCGTATCGCGCAGCTCAGCCTGGCGGCGATCTGCGTGGTCGTCGCTTTGCTGACGCGGCACGCCGCGTCGCACGACGGAGCATCGCCAGGGTCGGTTCATGCAGATGCCCGTTCGTAGCCAGGACGTCGCCCGACTCGAGGTACTCCTCCCCGCCGTCCGGCTCCGAGACCGTCCCTCCCGCCTCGCGGACCAGCAGCGACGCCGCGGCGATGTCCCAGCGCTTGAGGCCCAGCTCGAAGAACACCGCGAAGCGACCGGCCGCGACGTACGAGAGATCCAGCGCTGCCGCCGCCATGCGACGGATGCCGGCGGCCTCGCGCATCACCTCGCGCAGCATCTCCAGGTAGCGCGCGTGCCGGTGGCGCGCGCCCGCGTGAGGAATGCCCGTGGCCACGAGGGCCCTGGTGAAATCCCGGTCGACGGCGACGCGCAGGCGCTGCCCCTTCAGCCAGCAGCCCCGCCCTTTCTCCGCCACGAACATCTCGTCCTTGGCGGGATCGTGCACCACCCCGGCCACCAGCTCTCCCTCGACCTCCAGCGCCACCGCCACGGCGAAATGCGGCACGCCGTGGAGGAAGTTGGTGGTCCCGTCCAGCGGGTCGACCACGAAGCGCGTGCCCGGGTCCACGCCTACGGTGGGCGCGCTCTCTTCGGTCAGGAACCCGTGGCGCGGATGGCGCTCGAGGAGGAGCGACCGCAGGAGGTCCTCCGACTCGCGGTCCGCCGCCGAGACGAAGTCCGCGCGCCCTTTGAGCTCCACCTTCAGCTCGTCCCGCGCGCGAAAGTGCACCATGAGGCCGTCGCCCGCGCGCCGCGCCGCGCTCATCATCGCTCGCAAGTCTCTCGAAGGTCGGAGCATTCCGGGCGGAGATATTACAGAAGCCGCGTTGACTCGAAGCGCGTTCCGCTTACGCTCACGGGCGCTCGATGAGCCGCTCGAAGGCGCACTCCGACCAGCGAACGCGGGCGTTCGTCGAATGGACCCTGCGTCACGGGTGGCTGCTCTGGTCGTTCGCCGTCCTCCTGGCCATCCCGGCCACCTTCCGCACCGTCTCGCTCTACGCGCACCTGAAGAGCGACCTGGAAGAGCTCCTGCCACGTGAGTCGCCCAGCGTTCGCGCGCTCGACGAGATGCGCCGGAGGATCCCCGGTCTGCAGTACCTGGGCGTCGTGGTCGACACCGGCACCGCGGAGCAGCTCCCCGCGGCGGAGCGCTTTCTCGACGATCTAGCGGCCCGCATCCGCGCCTACCCGCCGGACATGGTACGCGAGGTGCGCACCGGCAACGAGGTGGAGAAGGAGTTCGTCGAGAAGCACGCCCCGCTCTACGTGGACCTCGCCGACCTGAAGGAGGTCCTGCGCCGCATCGAGGCCCGTCGCGACTACGAGGTGGAGAAGGAAGGCGGCTCGCTGCTCGACGACTCCCAGGCGCCCCCGTCGCTCGACCTGGCGGACATCGAGAGCAAGTACGACCGGCGCCTGGTGGACAAGAAGAGCGAGAGCGGCCGCTTCTCCGATGCCGGCGCGCACATCACCCTCCTCTTCGTCGAGGCCGGGGAGTTCACCACCGGCGCGGACAAGTCGCGCGCGCTTCTCGAGCGGGTGCAGGGGGACGTGAAGGCGCTCGGCGGCCCGGCGAAGTACGCGCCCGGCATGCGCCTGGGCTACAGCTCCGACGTCGCCATCGCCGTCGAAGAGCTCGACGCGCTGGAGGGCGACCTCTCGGTCTCCAGCGTGGTGGTCTTCGCCCTGGAGATTGCGGTCATCGTCTTTTACTTCCGCTGGTGGCGCGCCATCGCCATCCTCTTTCCGCCGCTGCTGATGGCCACGGTCTACGCCTTCGGGCTGGCCTCGCTGCCGCCGGCCCGAATCACCGCGCTCAACTCCAACACCGCGTTTCTCGGCTCCATCATCGTGGGCAACGGGATCAATGTCGGCATCGTTTTGCTGGCGCGTTACCGCGAGGCGCGCCGCGCGGGATCGAGCGTCGACGATGCCCTGGTGGTGGGGGTGTGGGGCGCGCGCCTCGGCACACTCGCGGCGGCCTTCGCCGCGGCCATCTCCTACGCGTCCCTTCTCCTCACCGAGTTCCGCGGCTTCCGTCAGTTCGGCTTCATCGGCTGCGCGGGGATGCTGGCGTCCTGGGTGACGGCCTTCGTCCTCATTCCCCCGCTGGTGAAGTGGCTGGATCGCGACGATGCGGCGGCGCTGCGGGCGAACAAGCAGGGCCCCGGGATCATGGGGCGGGTGGTGACGATGGTGGAGCGCTGGCCGGCGCCCATCGTCGCCGTGGCCCTCGCGCTCACGGCGGTCTGCGGGGTCACCGTATCGCGCTTCGATCGCGCCAATCAGCTGGAGTACGACTTCTCGAAGCTGCGTCGCGTCGACACCTGGGTCAGCGGCGATGGCTACTGGGGGCGCCGGGTCGACAACCTGCTGGGCCGCTATCTGACCCCCACCGTCGTCCTCACCGACTCGCCGGAGCAGGCGCTCGCGGCGGAGAAGGCCATTCGCGACTCCGTGGACCACGGCGCGCTCCGGTCGATGGTGGCCTCGGTGCGCGGGGCGGACGACGTCCTTCCCCCCGAGCAAGAGGCCAAGCTCGGCGTGGTGGCCGACATCCGGACGGCGCTGACTCCCAAGATCCGCTCGCTCGTCGCCGACGATCGGCGGAAGAAGCTCGACGAACTGCTCGGCCCGGACGACCTGGAACCGCTGCGGCTCGAAGACCTCCCGCGGTCGTTCACCGCGGGCATGCGCGAAAAGGACGGCAGCATCGGCCAGACCGTCCTCGTCTACCCGCGACCCAGCGACACCCTCTGGCGCGCGCAGGCCATCCACGAATTCGTGAAGGAACTGCGTGCCAGCGGGGGGCGGGCCGCCGGGTCCATTCCTCTGTCGGACGACATCATCGCGTCCATCAGCCGCGACGCGCCCATCGCCAGCGCGGCCTCGTTCGTCGGGGTCATCGTCGTCGTGCTGCTGGTCCTCGGCGCGCGCCGCGCCTCGCTTTACGTCATCGGCTCGCTGGTCGTCGGCGTCTTGTGGCTCGCCGGCGCCACGATGCTTTTTCACCTGAAGATCAACTTCTGCAACTTCGTCGCCTACCCCATCACTTTCGGCATCGGTGTCGACTACGCGGTCAACGTGATGACCCGCTACGTGCAGGACGGCGAGCGCGACGTGACCGGCGCGGTGCGCTCGACGGGCGCGGCGGTCGGGCTGTGCTCCCTCACCACCATCATCGGCTACTCCTCCCTGCTGCTGGCCAAGAACCGCGCTCTTTATCTCTTCGGCGCGACCGCCGTCCTCGGCGAGGTCGCCTGTCTCACCGCCGCCGTGGTGGCCTTGCCCGCTCTCCTCGTCTTCGTGGGCCGAACGAAGCGAACGCTCGCCGGGAGACGGGGCATCGTGCGAGAAAAGGGGGATGACCCTCCGGTCGACGCTGGGGCCGCCTCTTCTGACTCTGCTCACAGGCTGCGGAGAGACCCGGTCGCCTCCTCTGCTTCCCCCGGCGCCTCCGGGCGGCACTAGCCACACCACGCCGCTGCCATCGGGCGAGCCGGCGGCTGCCGTGCGTGCCGCGCCGACCCTCGCCGGCGGTCCCCCGCCGCTCGCCTTTCGCCCCATCGCGCTGCCCGGTGCGGGCGCGCCCGCCTCGCTGGACTATCTCGCGTACGAGGGCACACGGGCGCGGGTCTGGGTCCCGGTCGGCAACACCGGCAGCGTCGATGTGTACGATCCGTCGAGCGGCACGTTCACGCGCGTCGACGGCTTCAAGACCGGCGAGCGCGAGTACAAAGGCGGGACACGGACGACCGGTCCCAGCGCCGTGGCCATCGGCGAGGGCTTCGCCTACGTGGGCAACCGCGCGACGAGCCAGGTGTGCGCGGTGGATACGGCCAGGCTGACCCTCGGCACGTGCGTGACGCTCTCCTCGCCGACGGACGGGGTGGCCTACGTGGCGGCGGCCAAGGAGGTCTGGGTGACGACGCCGCGCGCGCAGGCCATCGTGGTCCTCGATGCCTCGCGGCCCGACACGTTGAAGCCGAAGACGAGCATCCCGCTCGACGGCTCACCCGAGGGTTACGCCGGGGACACGGCACGAGGCCTCTTTTTCACCAACCTGGAAGATCGAAACAAGACCGTCGTCCTCGACGTGAAGACGCACCGGCCGAGAGCCTCGTTCGCCATCGACTGCGGCAAGGACGGTCCCCGGGGGCTCGCCGCGGACTCCGAGCACGGCTTCGTCTTCGTGGCCTGCACCGACCGCGTGCTAGTGCTCGACGGGTCGCACGGAGGGACTGCCGTGGCCACGCTCGACACCGGCGCCGGCCTGGACAACCTCGACTGGCTGGCGCCGCAGCGGCTCCTCTATGCAGCCTCAGCGCGAGCGGCCCGCCTCACCATCGCGCGCATCGATGCAAAGGGCCAGCCCACCGTGGTGGCCAGCGGCGCGAGCGTGGACGGCGCCCGGAACGGCGTCGCGGATGCGAGCGGCAACGCCTACGTGGCCGACCCGGCGGGCGCGCGCCTGCTGGTGTTCCCCTTCGTCCCCTGAGGACGCCTTCGCCACGGCTTCCCGGGGAGTCTTCTTCGGCGGAGGCGGAGGCGGGAGCGCCATGGTTCCAGCAAGGCTGGAAGGTTCGCGTGGCGCTGCAGCGGCAGGTGTTTTCGTGCTCTGTCCAGGTGCAGGGGGACAGGTTCTTTGCCATGCTTCCCATCTCACGCGGAGGATGCGCCGATGAGCGTGGACGAGAATCTCTGGTACGTGAAGACAAGCGATGGCGATGTCCACCGGGTCACGCTGGACCAGCTCGACGAGGCATTCCAGGCGGGACGCATCGACGAGCACGTGATGGTCCTCGGCGGAGACGCCACGCACTGGACCAAGCTCGGCCAGCTCGCCGGCCTCGACCAGCCGCAAGCGCCGGCGCCCGTGGCGAGCAGCCTGCGCCCGTTCAGCATCGACCTCAGTCTGGACGTCGACGACGAGAACGTCTTTCGCAAGAAGTCGCGTAAGGGCCTGGTGTTTGGCAGCCTGTTCGTCGTCCTGGCCGCTTTCGGCGGCTTCCTCGCCGTCAACCGCGGTCACCTGGGCAGCCACAACGTCTTCAAGTTCGCGTCTGCTGCCCCCGCCCCGCCCCCCGCACCGCCCGCCGCCCCTCCCCCGGTCGTTCCCGATCCTCCGGCGGCGCCTCCCGCCGCGGATCCCGCGACCACGGCCCCGGCCTCCGCTGCCGCCGCCGATGCCAGCAAGCTGAGCGACAACCAGAGGGCCAAGCTGGCCGCCGCCGACAAGGCGCTGGACCTGAAAATGAAGGCCCACAAGAAGGGCCAAAGGACGGGCGGCACCGCCGGCCGCAGCTCTTCGAAGTACAAGTCGCAGGGCTTCACCACCGGCGGGAACAAGTACGACCCCCTGAACGCGAGCTTCTAGGTCAAGTCGAAGCAAGTTGTTCGAGGACGGGCACGGGGTTCGAGTGCGTGCACGGGCGGGCGTACGAGAACGAGCACGGCCTGTCGGTCACAAGAACGAGGGCGAGCACGCTGCTGCGTCAACGGCACATCTTGCGCTCCCGCTCCTCCTGGCCTGCTGCGCCCTGACCGCGTCCTGCACGCGTGCGCCCGCGACGGCGCCCGCCGCGGCGAACGCTCCCGCCGGCGCCATCACTCCGGAGGCGCTGCACGCGCTCTTCGCGGAAGAGTGGGACTACGCCATGAAGGAGGCGCCCGCCTACGCGTCGCGCATCGGTGACCGGCGCTTCGACGATCGCTGGCCCGACGTATCGCCCACCGCCGACGAGCGACGCGCCGCGCACGACCGGGCGGTGCTCGCTCGATTGCGCGCCATCGATCCGCGCGGGCTGCCGGCGCAGGATGGCCTCTCCTTCGCGCTCTTCCTCCGCGATCGCGAGTCCACCGTGGAGGGACTGCCCTTCCGTCTGGGGCACCTGGCCATCGATCAGACCGGCGGAATCCAGAACGCCGACGAGCTGAGCTCGGAGCTGCCCTTCCGCGACGTGCACGACTACGAGGCCTGGCTCGCCCGTCTGCGCGCCCTGCCCGCCTACGTGGAGCAGACCACCCTGCTCCTGCGCGAGGGCGTGAAGGAGCGCATCGTCCACCCGCGCGTGGTGATGGAGCGCGTGCCGGCGCAGATCGCCAAGCAGATCGTGGACGATCCGGAGACCAGCCCCTTCTTCGCGCCCCTCCGGCGCATGCCGGCGTCGATCCCCGCCGCCGATCGCGACCGCCTGAGGCGTGAGTCGCGCGCAGCGATCGCCGAAGGCGTGGTCCCCGCCTACCGCCGCTTTCAGGACTTCTTCGCGCGCGAGTACCTGCCCGGGTGCTTCCCGGCGATCGGGGCCTGGCAGCTCCCGCATGGCGACGAGGCCTACGCCTACCTGACGCGCCTGCACACCACCACCCGCATCCGCCCCGAGGAGGCGCACGATCTCGGCCTGCGCGAAGTGGCGCGCATTCGCGGCGAGATGCTCTCAGTCATGCAGAAGGTGGGCTTCAAGGGGTCCCTCCCGGACTTCTTCGTCTGGCTGCGCAGCGATCCGCAGTTCTTCTACGGTGACTCACGCTCTCTCTTCGAGGCCTACGAGGCCACCGCCAAGCGCATCGATCCCCGGCTGGTGCGCATGTTCGGCATCTTGCCGCGCACCCCCTACGGGGTGGAGCCCATCCCCGACGCCATCGCGCCGGACACCACCACAGCGTACTACGGCGAGCCGTCGGCGGACGGGACGCGCGCGGGGACGTTCTACGTGAACCTCTACCGGCCGGAGGCCCGGCCCAAGTGGGAGATGATGGCGCTCGCCATGCACGAGAGCGTCCCCGGGCATCACCTGCAGATCGCGCTGGCGAGCGAGCAGCAAGGCCTGCCGGAGTTCCGCCGGCACGCCGGCTGGACGGCGTTCGTGGAGGGGTGGGGCCTCTACGCCGAGTCGCTGGGCGACGAGATGGGCCTCTACGACGATCCCTATGCCAAGTTCGGCCAGCTCACCTACGAGATGTGGCGCGCCGTGCGGCTCGTGGTGGACACCGGCATCCACGCCATGCACTGGGAGAGGCAGCGCGCCATCGACTACTTCCTCGAGAACACGCCGAAGACCGTCCTCGACGTGACCAACGAGGTCGATCGCTACATCGTCTGGCCCGGGCAAGCGCTGGCCTACAAGATCGGGCAGCTGGAGATCCGCCGGCTGCGTGAGGAAGCGCGCGCGGAGCTGGGCGACCGCTTCGACGTACGCGAGTTTCACGACGTCGTCCTCCGCGACGGGGCGGTGCCGCTCGACGTCCTCGCCGAGGCGGTGGAAAGCTGGATCGCCGCCCGCAAGGCGCCGGCAAAATAGGCTACGATCCCGGCCGTGCGATCACTCGTGGTGGGCGGCGCGGGCTTCATCGGCAGCCACCTGGTCGACCTGCTGGTGGAGCGGGGGCCGGTGACGGTGTACGACAACCTGTCCGTCGGCAAGACCGAGTTCATCGCCGACCATCTGCGAACCGGTCGCGCCACGCTGGTGCGCGGGGACGCCCTCGACCTCGACGCGGTGACCGAGGCGGTGCGGGGTCACGACCTGGTGGTACAGCTCGCGGCCAACCCGGAGGCGCGCTGGGGCCTGGAGCGCACGCGGCTCGACCTCGAACAGGGCACCATCACCACCTACGACGCGCTGGAAGCGGCGCGTCTCGGCGAGGTCGGGCGCTTCATGCTCTCGTCGAGCGGCACGGTCTACGGCAACACCTCGGAGCCGTGCGCGGAGATGGACCTCGGAAACCTCCCCATCTCGCTCTACGGCGCCAGCAAGCTGGGGTGCGAGGGTCTGGTCTCCGCCTACGTGGAGTGCTTCGGGCTGCGCGGCTACATCGTGCGCTTCGGGAACGTGGTGGGACGCAGGGGGACGCACGGGGCCATTCTCGACTTCTGCAACAAGCTGAAAGCGCACCCCGACTACCTCGATGTGCTGGGGGACGGCCGGCAGAGCAAGCCCTACTTGCATGTGACCGATTGCGCGGCGGGCATTCTCCACGTGCTCGACCATGCCCCCGAATCGCTCAACGTCTACAACCTGGCGCCTCCGGACTGGACCAGCGTCGCGCGCATCGCCGAGCTCTGCGTGGCGGCCTCGCCCAACGCGCGGGCGCGCATCGAGTACTCCGGCGGCACGCAAGGATGGCGCGGCGACGTCCCCACCTCGCGCCTCATTTCCGACAAGCTGAACGCCCTGGGGTTCCGCTTGCGGCACACCTCGGACCAGGCCGTGGAGATGGCGGTGAGAGAGGTCGCGCGCGAGGTGTTCGGGGCCTGAGTCCACTCCTTCACGGGCGCCGCCACACCGCCACCGCGGTGGAGTGGAGCAGCAGCGTGAAGGTGAAGGTCGTGAAGCCGGCGATCATCAGGAGCAAGCCGGTGACGCCCAGGTAGTTCACCGGCGTGTCCTCGCTGAGCGCGAAGGCGTGGCGAACGTAGGACGCGATGAGCGCGCCGCCGAGGACCAGCCCGACCAGAAAGAGGCCCGCGGCGATGCCCACCGTCCGCGTGTAAGGGAAGCGCGCGAACCACCGCTTGGTGATATCCCCCGAGTAGTCGAAGAAGATCTGCGCCAGGACGCCCATGTAGATGCACTGCAAGCCCAGCGTGGCCAGCGTCAGCCCGAAGAGCATCCAGTGAAACGAGAAGACGATGGGTCCCAGCGTGAGCGGCCCGAGGGAGAGGGGCAGCGTCAGCGCGAAGCCGAGCGTCGCCAGGATCAGACCGGGGCGGTAGAGGAAGAACGCCGCGCCGTAGACGAACATGGCGCGCAGGTTGATCCAGGCCGCCGCCCAGGGGGAAAACCACCCCGAGCGCTTGTGGTGGCTGAGACGGCCCTCGCGGTCGGCGAGAAAGCGGATGGGCACCTCGTCCGTCTTCAGCCGCATGTGCACGGACTTGAGCACCATCTCCGAGGCGTACTCCCAGGATTGCGAGCGCAGCCCCATGCGCTCCAGCGCGCTTCGCGTCATGCCGCGCATGCCGCAGTGAATGTCGGAAAAGTGGCTGGTAAAGATGACGTTGAGGATCCAGGTGGTGACCGGCGTCCCCAGGTAGCGGTGCAGCGGCGGCATGGCCCCCGGCTCGATGTAGCCGCGGAAGCGCGAGCCCATGATGAACTCGACGCCCTGCCGGAACTTGGTGGCGAACGGCTCGAGCTCGCGGAAGTCGTAGGTGCAGTCGCAGTCCCCCATGATGACGTATGTGCCGCGAATGAAGGGGAGGCTATCGATGTACGCGCGACCGAGGCCGCGCCTCGGCGTGCGGAGGACGCGGGCGCCCTTGGCGAGGGCGATGGCTGCGGTGTCGTCGGTCGAGCTGTCGACGATGAGGATCTCGCCGTGCATCCCGGCCTTGGCCAGCCCTTCTTTGCACCAGTCGATGAAGTCGCCGATGGTGAGCGCCTCGTTCAGCGCCGGGACCACGATGGAGAACTCCGGCTCCTTCACGTCGTCCTCGGGGACGAGGAGGTGAAGCTCGGTGCTCAGGGGAAGCGCGCCGCCGCTCATGACCCGTCGCGCTGCCAGACCGTCCAGCGCGCGCCGCGCCAGGCGACGTGGAACGTCCCCGGCGGAGGGTTGAAGCCGTTGCCGCGTGTGAGCACGTAGTCGTAATAGGGATAGAGCTCGGTGATGGGCACGAGCTCCGGCGTCCACTCCCAGCGCAGGCGTGGCACCGTTCCGGGGGGGGGGTACTCGCCGGGCTGATACTGCACCGGCCAGTGCGGGAAACCGGTGTACGCGAACTGCACGACGCCGCCCTTCTCCACTTGGTAATAGGACACGTAGTGGAGGAAAGGCACGAAGAGGTCGCTCATCACCGGCGACGCCTTGTCGTAGATGAGCCCGGCCACGTGTCTTCGTGGCTGCATCGCCGCCAGCGCACCGTCGAAGTCGCCGACGTCCTCGCGCTCGAACTGGATGAAATGCTTGCACACGTTGAGGGTCGAGCCGACGGCGACGGCGAGCGCCGCCACCGTGACCAGGAGTCCCCGCCCACCGCGCGGCATGCGCAGGAGCGGCACCGTGGTGAAGAGCGCCGGCACGGCGAAACGCTGGCCGAACATCCACACGTCCCCCAGCATGTTCCCGAGCGACAGGTAGCCGAGCATGCACGCGGCCGGCAGGACGAACCACCCGCGCGCGACCGGCAGCGCCCGGTCACGGTCGCCGGCGGACAGACCCAGCGCGGCCAGCGCGACGAGGCAGAGAAGGACGAACCATGTCTCGTCGCTGGGATCGCGGAAGACGTTCACCGACCAGCGCGTGAACTGCACCAGCGCGCTGTCGACCGGGGCGAACGGCTCCATGTTCTTCAGGTTGTGGAACGCCCCCCCGCCGGCCTTCGATCCGGCCACCCACCAGACCACCAGCACCGGCCCCAGCGCGAGCGGCGCGGCGGCGAGGATCCACCGGCGCGGCCTTGTCCAGGGAAAGAGCGCGACGCAACCCACGCCGAAGAGCGCGAACGGGAGCACGTGTGCGAAGAAGGTGAGCACCGTCAGGACGGCGAGGACGATGCCCGTGCGGCGCGTCGGCTTCTCGAAGTGCCGCGCCGCCGCCGCGAGCGACACCAGCATCACCGGGAAGCCGAACACGAAGGGGAGGAGCCCGCAGCAGAACATCGCGTTGACCGAGAGCGGGACCACCAGCAGGCAAAGACGGTGATCCCGACCCAGCGCGCGCAGGAGCGCCGCCATCGCCAGGGGCATCCCGGCGAGATAGAGGCACACCATCCCCACGTTGGCGGCCTTCACCCCCACGACGAAGGCCAGCACATCGCCGACCAGGTAGTAGAGGAGGTACTCGGTCCGGAAGAGGTTCAGCTGGTAGACGTCGCCGAAGCCGAACGCCGGATTGTGAATGTCGTGGACGATCCTCAGCGTGGCGAAGTGAAAGGGCAGATCCTGGAGAGGCGGATGCTCTACGATCCACGCTGGCGCGGTCGCGAAGAGCGCCACGAGCGCATAGAACGCCCCGTAGAGAGCCGTTCGCGGTCGCACGCGGACCTGCGGCAGCAGTCGCACGGTGCCCCGCACCTTACACGATGCGCTGCCCGTGACGAGGCCCAAGACGGCGTGTAAGCTCCGCGCGGCCTTGAGCCGTGCGTCGAACCGCTTGCAACGCTGGGCCTTCGCGGCGGTGCCCGCGGTGGGTCTCATCGAACTCGCGGCGCATGGCCTGCAAACGCGGCGCGGGGCCACCGACGCCGACTGGGGCGCGGCGCGCGATTACGTGGCGGCTCAGGCCAGGGGCGCGGACCTGGTGGCATTCGCCCCCGCGTGGGTGGACCCCATCGGACGCGCACGCTTCGGGCCGGCGCTGGCCACCCTCGAACGCGAGGCGCGATCGGACGAGACCCGCTTCCCGCGCGCGCTCGAGGTGTCCATCCGCGGGGCGCACCTGCCGGCCTTCGCCGAGTGGCGGCGCTCGGGCGAGCAGCGCTTCGGGGCGGTGTCGGTGACCACCTGGGAGAACCCCGCGCCCGCGCAGGTGCTCGACGATCTGGTCTCCCGCGTCGATGCGCAGCACCTTCACGTGTCGCGCGGCGACGCGGAGTGCGCCTTCACGCACGGCACGGCGCAGAGCGGGGGCCTGGGCTTCGGCCCCACCATCCCGGCCGATCGCTTCGTGTGCCCGGCGGGCGCGTTCATCGGAGCCAGCGTCGTCGCCGATCTCGACTACGTCCCGCATCGCTGCATCTTCGCGCCGCCCCCGGGCAACGCGCCCCTGCGCCTTCGCTTCGCCGGCGTGCGCTTCGGCCGCCTGCTGCACGGCCATCACGCGCTCTACGTGGAGGCCGAGCGCGACCGGAAAGGGGCGCCGGTGACGCTCTCCTTCAAGTCCGGCGACGCCACGCTGGGGACCGTGGTCCACCGCGACGGCGACGGGTGGAAGCCCTTCGAGCTCGACACCAGCGCGCTGACCGGCCAGACCGGCGAGCTCCTGGCCGAGATCAGCTCGCCGGGCGGAGAGCGGCGCCTTTACTGCTTCGAAGCGGACACGCGGTGAAGGCCCCCTCCCTTCCATCGCTCGATTTCCTTCGCCTGCCGGATCGCATCGGGTGGCGCGACCACGTCATCGGCGCGTCGCTGGGGCTGCTGTACCTGGCCTGGCTACTCGGCACTGCGCGCGAGCTGGGCTTTCCGCGCGACGAGGGGGTCTACTTTCGCGCCGCCACCGAGTACTGGCGCTGGTGGCTGATGCTCTTCGAGCGCGGCCGCGAGGCGCTCCAGCAGGGCCCCATCGACTCGGCGTTCAGCATGAACCACGAGCATCCGGCGCTGATGAAGACGCTCTTCGGCTTCTCCTTCTGGCTGTTCCACGAGAAGTGGCGGGTCTTCGCCGACGCCAGCACCGCGTTCCGTCTTCCCGGGATGGCCACCGCGTCGCTCGCCATCTGGGTGATCTACCTCTTTGGCGCGCGCGCCTGGAGCCGCCGGGCGGGAGCCGTCGCCGCCGTGCTCTTCGCGCTGATGCCGCGCGTCTTCTTTCACGCCCACCTGGCGTGCTTCGACGTCCCCATCACGGCGATGTGGATCCTGTGCGTCTACGTGCACTGGCGCGCGCAGGAGAAGCGCAGCCTGGGATGGATCGTGGCCGTCGGGGTGGTCTACGGCCTGGCCCTCGACACCAAGCACAATGCCTGGTTTTTGCCCCTTGTCCTCGTTCCGCACGCGCTCTTCGTGCAACGTCATGCCATATGGCGGGCGCTCAAGGTGGGGCGCCTCAGCCTACCGGGCAGCCTGGTCTCCATGGCCGTTCTGGGGCCCCTCGTCCTCGTGGCGCTGTGGCCGTACCTCTGGAACGACACGCTGGCTCGTGTGCAGTGGTGGGTAAACTTCCACCTGCATCACGAGTACTACAACATAGAATTTCTCGGGAAAAACTACTTCGGTCCGCCTTCGCCGCGGAGCTACCTGCCGGTCATGGTGCTGGCCACGGTGCCCACCGTCACGCTGCTCCTCTTCTTCGTGGGCGCGGTCGAACGCGGGGGCGTGGCGGTGAAACGGCTCCTCGCCTGGCCGCGCGGGGTCTTGAAGCGAGCGGCGGCGACGGCGGCGGACGCGCCTCCTCGCGATGCGCGGGAGACCGATCTCCTCCTCGCGCTGGCCTTCCTGGTGGCGATCGGGCCCTTCTTTCTCCCCAAGACTCCCATCTTCGGCGGCACCAAGCACTGGATGCCGGCCTACCCGGTGCTGGCGCTCTACGCTGGGCGCGGCTTCGATCTTCTGGTCCCGGCGATGCATCGCGCGCTCCCTCGCCTCGAGGCGCGCGCACGGTGGGCGGCGGAAGCGCTCATGGTGGTGTGCGTGATCCTCGCGCCGCTGGCCATCACCGCGCACTCGCATCCCTTCGGGCTGTCGTCGTACGTCCCGCTGGTGGGAGGAACGGCGGGCGGGGCGGATCTGGGGCTGGACCGCCAGTTCTGGGGATACACCTCGCAAAACGCCGCCGAGGAGTACCTGAATCCCAGGGCGCCGCGGGGGGCCACGGTGTTCATCCACGACACCACCTGGGACGCGTGGCAGCGCATGCAGGACGAAGGACGGGTTCGCGCCGACCTGCGCGCGGTGGGCGCTCCTGGCGAGGGGATGTTCGCGCTGGTGGAGCACGAGCTGCACATGAACGAGGTGGACTACGCGATCTGGGTGGCCGACGGGACAGATGCTCCGGCGTACATCGTGGAGCATGACGGGGTTCCAATCGTGAGCGTGTACAGGAAACCGTAGGACGCGGCGAGTGTCGGTCGAGATCGGGACTGAGTCGGCGCGCTCGCCGACAGTCACGCCCTCGTCGTCGTTGTCGTCGTGGGCGCGACCGCGCGAAGGCGGGAGTTCCGGTATCCGTAGAGCCCGTACACCACCAGCCCCGCCAGCAGCCATCCGAAGAACCGCCACCAGGACGTCGGCGGCAGGTAGCCGACCAGAAAGAGACACGACGCGAGCCCCAGTCCCGGGACCAGCACCGGTCCGAAAGGGACGCGAAACGGGCGCGCGCGACCGGGGTCGCGAAAGCGCAGGACGATGACCCCCAAGCATACCAGGATGAAGGCGAAGAGCGTCCCGATGTTCGAGAGATCCACCATCTCGTCGATGCTCACGAAGGCGCTCACCCCCCCCACCAGCACGCCGGTGAGGATGGTCGCGGTGTGCGGGGTGCGGAAGCGCGGATGAATGCGCGTGAAGAACGGCGGCAAGAAACCGTCGCGCGCCATGGCAAAGAGGATGCGCGGCTGGCCCAGCTGGAACACCAGCAGCACCGCGGTCTGCGCCACCACCGAGCCGAGCGCCACCACCCCCACCATCCACCCCGGCATGTGCACGTAGGTCATGGCCACCGCCAGGGCCTCCGAGCGCTGCTCCTCGTTCAGACCCACCACCGCCGAGTAGGGCATCAGCCCGGAAAAGATGCCCGCGATGACGATGTAGATGAGCGTGCAGGCGATGAGCGACCCGATGATGCCGATGGGCATGTCCCGCCCGGGGTTCTTGCACTCCTCGGCGCAGGTGGAGACCGCGTCGAAGCCGATGTAAGCGAAGAAGATGATGGCCGCCCCGGCCCCGATCCCGGTGAAGCCGTTGGGCGCGTAGGGGTGCCAGTTCTCGGCGCGCACGTAGCGGGTGCTGACCACCACGAAGAACGCCAGCACCGCCAGCTTGATGATCACCATCACCGCGTTGAAGCGCGCCGACTCCTTGACCCCCCACACCAGCACGACGGTGACCAGGGCGACGATGAAGACGGCCAGCGCGTTGAAGACGATGGGCACGCCGAACGCGTGCGGGGCGGTGAAAAGAAGCCCTGCGGTCTTCGCCGCCGAGCGGTAGTCGGTCACGATCCACCACGGCAGGTTCACCCCCATGCCCCGCAGGAGCGCGTTGGCGTAGCCGGCCCATGAGATGGCCACCGCGGTGTTGCCGATGGCGTACTCGAGCAGAAGGTCCCACCCGATGATCCACGCCACCAGCTCGCCCAGAGTGGCGTAGGCATAGGTGTAGGCGCTGCCCGCCATCGGCACCATCGAGGCGAACTCGGCGTAGCAGAGTGCCGTGAAGCCGCAGACCACCGCCGTGAGGACGAACGACACCATGACCGCGGGACCGGCGCCGGGCCGCGCCGAGTCCCCGGCCGAGGCGCTGCCGATGGTGGCGAAGATGCCGGTGCCGATGATGGCGCCGACGCCGAGAGTCATGAGACTCCACGGCCCGAGCGTCTTCTTCAGCGTCGCTCCCTCGCCGTGGCCGGTGTCGCCCAGCAGGGCGTCGATCGACTTGGTGCGGAGGAGCTGCCGGAGGGCCATCAGTCGACGGGCTCTCCGGACCATACAACAGAAAGCTGCTAAGCACTCCAGCGGCGCATGCCCCGACGACGTCCGCCGAACGACCCGGTGACGGTGCAATTCGACGGGCAAGGGGTGGTCGCCGAGCGCGGAGAACCGGTGGCGGTGGCGCTGATCGCGGCGGGCCATCTGGCCCTCGCACGCAGCCCCAAGTTCCACCGGCCGCGCGGGCCGGCCTGCCTGCGCGCGGCGTGCGACGGGTGCCTCGCCCGCGTCGACGGCGAGCCCAACGTGATGACCTGCCGCGTGCCGGCCGAAGAAGGGACGCGCATCGAGACCCAGAACGTCGTCGGGTCGCGCGACACCGACCTGCTGCGCACCGCCGACTGGTTCTTCCCCGAAGGCATGAATCACCACGAGCTCTTCGCGGGCGTCCCCGGGATGCAGCGCGTGCTGCAGGTGTTCGCGCGGCGCATCGCCGGTATCGGACGGCTCCCCGACGAGGCCGGCCCGCCACGCCTGGCCACGCGGCGCGGGACCGACGCCCTGGTGGTCGGGGCTGGCGCTTCGGGCATGGCGGCGGCGCTGGAGCTGGTGCGGCGAGGGCGTCGCGTGGAGGTGGTCGACGACGATCTGGTCTGGGGCGGCAGCCTACGCGCCCTGGTCGGGGCCGCCGCGGTCGTGTGGGAGCCCCTCCTTCGCGCCTTCGGGGAGGCCGTTGCCGCGTCGCGCCTCACCCTCCGGTTGCGCACCACCGCGGCGGGTCTCTACGGGGACGACCTGCTGGTCGCCGGTCCCGAGGGCGTCGAGGTGGTGAGCGCGCGGACGCTGGTCCTCGCGCCCGGCGCCCACGACGGCGTCATCCCCTTCGAGGGGAACGACGTGCCCGGCGTGATGAGCGCGCGCGCGGCGGGATGGCTCTTCGCCCACGGGGTGACCGCCGGCCAGCGCATGGTGGTGGTGACGGCGGAGGGAGGCGGCCCTTTCGGCGAGGCGCTGGCGCAGGCCCACGGCGCGGCGCAGCTGGTGCGCGGGCTACCGGATCGAGTGCGCGGCAGCGGGCGGGTGAAGGAGGCGCGGGTGGTCGATGCCGCGGGGGAACGGCGGTGGCCCTGCGACACCCTGGTCATCGATGCCCCGCGTGCGCCGGCGTACGAGCTGTGCGCCCAGGCGGGGGCGGAGCTCGCACACGAGCCGCGTGGCTACGTGGTGCGCGTGAAGGAGGGCGGGCGCATCCGGCCGGGCGTGCTGGCGCTGGGCGAGGTGGTGGGGACGCCGCTCGACGTCGCGCGGGTCCTGGAAGAGGCCCGGCGCTCCAACGACGGGGTGTGAGCCTCCCTCAGTCCTCCACCAGCGCCCCGAACATGGCCAGCCCTCCCGCGATGGCAACGGCGTCGAAGACCCCCAGCAGCACCAGCCAGTCGCCCACCTCGCCCATGTCGACGGGCTGACCGCTGGTCGCCGCGTAGAAGATTTCGCGTGTGGCCGAGACGCTCGACAGGAGCGCCGGGGAAAGGAGCGGAAAGAGCACGGTCGCCAGGAGCAGCTCGCGCGCGCGCGTCCGCACGGTCATCGCGCCGAAGAGGGTCCCCGTCGCCGCCACGCCCACCGTCCCCAAGAACATGACCAGCGAGAGCGGGCCCAGGATGGGCGGCAGATCGACGTGAAAGAGAAGCGCCACCAGCGGCACCACCACGACTTCGACCGCCAGGACGAAGCCCAGCAGGCCCACGGCTTTGCCCAGCCAGATGGCCGCGCGCGGCACGGGGGAGACGAGCAGACCGAGGAGCGCCGACTCTTCGCGTTCGCGCTGCCAGCTCCGGCCGAGCGCCAGGATGGAGGCGAAGGCGATGGCCAGCCAGAGCGCCCCCGGCGCCACCCGCGTGGTGGTGTCCGGCCCGGTGGTGAAGGCGAGGCTGGCCATGATGGCGACCAGCGCGGCGAAGAAGCCGGCGGTGGTGACGATCTCGCGGGTGGCCACCTCGATGCGCAGGTCCTTGGCGAGAACGGCCAGCGTCCCGCGGAGGAAGCCGGCGCTCGGAGGCGATGAAGATGACGAGGACTGCGATCCCATCTTGACCATCGGGGAGAGGTCGGTAGATTCGCGTGAAGGGGCGCGTGTTGTCACCTTCGGTGAGCGCGCCCGGTCGAGGGACACCAGTCGCATGACGGTCGAGGCACCGCCAGGCAGTCACTCCGGCGCGCAGCCGTCGTCGGAGCGGAGGCCTCCAGCAAGGCGCACCCGAGCGAACAAACGCATCGCGGTGCTCTACAACGTCGACTTCGAGGATGCGCGCCCCGAGGACGATCCCATGTGGGCGTCGCGGGCCGATGTGGCGCTGGTCGCCACCGGCGTCGCCAACGCGCTGGCCAGCTCCGGCCACGATCCGCAGCTGATCGGGATCGACGGCGACCTCGCGGCGCTGCGCTCCAAGCTTCTCGAGCACGAGCCGGACTGCGCCTTCAACCTGTGCGAATCGCTGGTGGGCGACGCCCGCCTGGAGAGCGCGGTGCCGCTGGTGCTCGAGCTGCTCAACATCCCCTTCACGGGCTCCCCGCCCGAGGTCCTCAGCTTCGCGCTGCGCAAGGACCGCGTGAAGCAGCGCCTCGCCGCCGCCGGCATTCCCACGCCACGGGGCCAGGTGCTGACCCGCCCCGAAGATCCCTGCGACCTCCCGTTCCCGCTCATCGTCAAACCGGTGCGCGAGGATGGGTCGGCCGGCATCTCGCGCGCGAGCGTGGTGAACGACTGCGCCGAGCTCGCTCGCGTGGTGGGGGCGCTGGTCAGCGCCTTCCGTCAGCCGGCGCTGGTCGAGGAGTACATCGATGGCCGCGAGCTCAACGTGGCCATGCTCGGCCATCCCACCCCGCGCGTCTTGCCGCTCAGCGAGATCGACTTCACCCGGCTGCCCGAGGGGGTGCCGCGCATCGTCTCCTACGACGCCAAGTGGGCCGCGGGCTCGATCGACGATCTGGGGACGGTGCCGGTGCTTCATCCGTCACTCCCCGGCGCCGTGGCCGCGCGGGTGCGTCGCGTCGCCGCCGATGCCTTTCGCGCAGTGGGGGTGCGCGACTACGGCCGCGTCGACGTGCGCCTGGCCGGCAACGGCGTCCCCTTCGTGGTCGACGTGAACCCCAACTGCGATCTCTCGCCGCACGCGGGCATGGCGCGCGCTGCGGCGGCGGTGGGCATCGACTACGACGACCTCGCCGGTCTGCTGGTGCGCTATGCGCTGCGACGCCGGCGCACGGCGGCCGACGCGCTGGTCATGGAGAGGCCCAGCCGGCAGGCCCAGTCGGCTCGCTCCGGTGCGACGAGGCCGCTATGATTGCACTCGATGACCCTCGAAGAGGCCATCCGGATCCTGCGAAGCCCCGAGGGAAAAGACGAGACGAAGCGCGTCTACCTCCTGCGGCGCGCGGTCGAGTGGGCCGAGGTGACCATCCGCGGGGGCCATGTCGACCGGGGGGACGCCGAGGCTGTGGTCGACGCCGTCGCCGCGCGCGCCGAGGAGCTCTTCCCCGGCAGCAGCGACACCTTCGCCATCGTCTACGGCGTGCGCCTCAAGCGCGTGATCGACGAGACCTACGGCAAAGGCGACTAGGGGCGGCGAATGCCGTCCCCGTCCTGGGAACGTCACGACGGAGGCCGTTGGGCTTTGACCGACAGTCTCCTAGCCCGGATTATTCACTAGACAAGTGGGCCGGTCGTCTTGTCTTGGGGGCCAGGTCGCGCCGTCACGACGCCAGCGCGGCTGTCTTTTTGCAGTGATGGAAGCCAAGTTCGTGC
>Ga0302324_100001570_pt1 | contig 55060 bp, 49 predicted proteins | sample Palsa_T0_1_FD_201949 | JGI IMG/M metagenome (GOLD analysis project Ga0302324, IMG submission 201949) | Peat permafrost microbial communities from Stordalen Mire near Abisko, Sweden - Palsa_T0_1 | ecosystem: Environmental > Terrestrial > Soil > Palsa > Peat permafrost | place: Sweden: Abisko...
CGACGGGTTCATCCCCACCGCCGGTGACAAAGTTCACAATCAAGCCCCGAGTGCTAACTTATGACTGGACCAAAAACGGGGGGCAGGTCAAATGCATCCGGATGATTCGCAAGCACAAACGGCGCTACGAGATGATATGAAAAAGCGGGCGGAGGTTCTTGTTAACAAGTTCTGGCCGATCATCGAAGAGTTAGCCACGACGTTGTTAAGCAAGCCATGTACACCGATGCCGGAGAAGGACACCGCTGTGTGGGGCATGGGCACGGTTAAACGAAATATGCTCGGCTCGGAAATCGTAGAGCTATTCAGTAGACACAATATCCGAGCGGTTGTTGTTACCGACGATGTGCGCGATTACGATTCGACGAGGGAGTCGCCGCATTATGACAGTCTCGCCTGAGTTCGCAGATATTCGAATGTCGCCGGTCATCATCGCTGTCTTGCTTGCCTTGGTCCTGTGGAAACTGAGCAGCATTGCTGGCCGACTGAAAGAGCGATTTCTCACAGCAAAAGAAGAAGACTACAAATGGTCGCAGGATGACCCGTTGGGTCATTGGGAAGCGCACCAAGATGACAAGAAATGACTTCGAGGATGAACGCTCGTAGACCGGGCCGAATATGGATTTGACGACCGCTACCGAACTGTACTTATCCGAGACAGGCCGCGCACCGTTGGTGCTTGTCCCAGATGCGGCTGGAATTTTGAGCATCGTCAATCCGACGCCACTGTTGTTGAGAGCCGCCTACCTGTCGTCTCATGAACTAGAAACCGGAATGCAAAGCGCCAAATCGCAGTTGGTCGGCGATTATTGCTTCCTGTTCGCACCCATTCCTTGCCCGGATGGTCCTCCCTACCGTTCGGGCGTGTTGTTCGTCGGTCCACAGAGGACCCTCGCCTCATGGCAAGACGGAACTATGTTTAATGGTCCGCAACCCGTGACACGGTTTCAATCCGCCGATATGCACACATCATGGACTTGGGTCAGTGACGCACGGATGGGGAATTACGGATATTTCCTGACGGGAGAGGTTGGGAACGATTCCATGTGGCGATTGTTCCGTATGGAATCGGACGTTGCCCGGCGTTCCGTCTTGACTCTTGCCCCCGTCCGATTGGCGTCAGGATGTCCGCGAGCAGATTTTGCGAGCTTGCCTGACTCGTTGCTCGCTAAGGAAGTTGCCGATCAGTACAAGGATGTCTGCCGTTCAGTTGTGAACCACAGCTACCGGAACGCCGTGACGCAATCGCGGAGCATCGTTGAAGGAATCATTTGGGCACGACTCGGAGCGACCGGAGGGCGAGACCTGTTCGCGGATTTGCGGACGATCAAGAATCTTCTCGAAACCAAGAAGGAAAGTTGCGGCTGGACCGAACTCGAATACCATCTTGCGCACAAACTACGCTTGGTCCATGCGCAGACTCATGCTTCACAAGTAGCGAAATCAGGCCGCGCCCTGACGCCTGAATTTGCGCTATCAGCGGTTGAGGACCTGATCGAATTGTTGCGGATATGGGGATACTGCGAGAACTGACCAAAATGAGCCGAGCACAAAAGCTTGTCCTTCCGCAAGATTTGGACACCCTGAGAAAGAGAGCCGAGCGTGCTATTGCTCCCATTAAGCCGTCATCAAGCAAACTTGCAGAGGGTATGGACTATTGGATTGCTGCTGAGCGGACTGACGTAGGCCGCGACCTGCCGCCATATTACTTGGTTTACTTTCTTCTTGTGGAATTGCTTCGATTTAGAAACCTAGGGCGCGATGAAAAAGTGGCTTGGGTGGTCCCTATTGAGTTCAACAGTCACGTCTTCACTGTCGAGCATCGCAAGATGGGCGTTGGAGTGTTCACCACAGATGCCAGCACCAAAGAGCAGGAAGCCGAACGGATCGTTTCCCTCATAAAGCGCGGCGTTTCGGTATCCGAGTCATTCTTTGAATGGCTAGCGTTAGAAGCAATCAGAAACTCTAAACTCAACGTCACGAATACAGCAGCATCGCTATTCGCAAGATACGAATACTTGAAAGCCAGATACGAAGCGGCTGAGAAGGAAGCCAGCGAGCGAAAAGACGAACGTAGAGTGAGGGTCGAGCAGAAATCCGATCACACTGTCACGACGAGTGAGTCCCCTTGGTATGAGTTGAAACAAGGTGCACGTTGGCTCGCTCTTGCAACCATCGACGCTTTCTTTTCATGGACGGAACACATCTTTGTTCACTTGGCGATTCTCCTAGGGCACGCAACCACTGGTCAGCAAGTTAGCGACCTTGCAGAGGCAAACTGGCACACAAAGTTTAAGACTGTTCTCGACATTAGCGACCTTGAGACGAAGAAGCATTTCGATAAACTCGCGGCAATTAGGCGTCAACATCGAAATTTTATGACGCATGGGGCATTCGGCAAGCAAGGCGAAGCTTTCAGTTTTCATTCAAAAGCGGGAGCAGTCCCGGTTCTGTCTACCCACAGACCAAATAAGGGGCAGTTTTCTCTAAGTGGTGAACGAGTGGTCGATGAAGAGAGCGCCATCAAAGTCATCGAGGAGTTCATAATCCATCTTTGGTCTGGACCGCGTGCTCCTGCTCGAATCTTTCTTCAAGAGAGCGGACTTCCTACAATCTTGACCATGTCACGCGATGGCACATACGCAGATGCGATGCAATCAGAAGAATCGATGCAAGACTTCGTTGAGGGTTTGACGAGGCAATTCGATAACGCAGCTAACATGGATTGGTAGGAGAGATCGAGAAGGGGCCACATCCCCGCGAATCTTAAAAACAGGATAAGAAGAGCAGACCGCCAATGAGCCTCGAATCCTATTTGGACCAACTTGAACCGCAGAACCGAGACGCGGTGATTTGGCGTTTCATGAACATGAAGAAGTTCGAGAATTTGATATCGACTGCAGAGTTGTACTTCTGCCGTGCTGATCTTTTCGCAGATCAGAGCGAAGGATTGCCGCCCGAAGGATACTACCCGTTCCCGCATCTCAACCCACTAGACGTACTCGACAGGCGTCAGATCGATGATTCTCGCGGCAACGTCGCACAATTCCGCGAAGCCTTCTACATCAACTGTTGGCATCTGTTCAGAGAAGAAACCTGCAAAATGTGGGACAAGTACGGCGCTGATGGCGTTGCCATTTGCTCCCGATATTCTCTACTCAACTCTGCGCTCGATGCCGTAACTGACCGAGCATTCCTTGGATTAGTTCGATACGGTACCCAAGGAATGAAGGGATGGAATTTGTTCCGCTTTGTGTTCACTATGCGAGCGGAATTTGCTGACGAAAACGAAGTGCGAGCATTGTTGTGGATTATAGACCCGCACGCGGCAAATAATCGTCACATCGATGCCGAAAATCGTGTGTACCCGAGCCCCCTTAAGCCGCCTCATCGTGTGCTCGACGGTCACAGGCGGAAAGTGGACATGCGAGCGTTAGTCACGCAGATTGTTGTCTCGCCTTGGGCGTCGTCAACGATGTTCGAAGAGATTACCCAACTCGTTCGGAACAACGGCTATGAAATTCCAGTCGCATCTTCTGAGTTAACGCGGTACCGACAATTCCTTCCGAGTCTTTAGGAACTCTATGTCATCCAGTGATTGCAAACTCTGTCTCCGACATGGAGAACTCCAAAACAGTCATCTTATCCCGACTAGCGTATTCAAAAATCTTCGTGCCCGAGCCGCCTCCAATCCGAACCCGCTTGTCTTCAGCCCCGACAACATGGTCCAGAGTTCGGAACAGCCCACCGCGTATATTTGCCGCCGAGCTTGCGAAGACATTTTCAACGACGGCGGAGAACGGTGGACGGTTCCGCTGCTCGCTTCCCTAGACGGATTTCCGCTTTACGATCTAGTTTCCAATGCCGAGCCTTTCTACCGAGACAATGTCTTTACCGCTTACCACGCTTCCAGTATCCCCGGCTTCGAGACATCGAAGATCATCCACTTTGGAATGTCCATATTCTGGAAGGCATCACTGCGGAATTGGGGTACTAAAGGTCCAGACATTCAAATCGAACTCGGCAAGTATGGCGAACCGATCAGACAATTCGTTCTAGACGGTGGGAAGGTTCCGCCGAAGACATATCTTTCGGTTTGCGTGCTTCCGCCAACCGTGCCTCTTCTCGCAGTCCTGATGCCAGTAAGAATGAAGCAAAGAGACTTCCACCGATTCAAATTCTATGTACCCGGCGTGGTTTTCGAGCTAAGCATCGGAAATCAAGTTCCAGATTTTGTGCGAGAGGAATGCCTCGCCAGTGGCGCGTTGCAACTGGTCACGGTATCGCCTGAATTTGCTACGACGTTGGGGAAATCCTACGTTGAATCACGTTCTACCGCTCGAATTTCTCCCAGCTACGCCAAGCACTTGAAGCGACGTGGAGAAGGTTAGTGCAGAAATAGGATTCGAAGTTTGAAATCCACAGCTTTGGAGCGCGAAGTAGGCTAGATCGTTAATCGTTTGGATAGGTGACTCACCGTGACCGAAAAGCAAGCTTACGAAGCTTTGGGTTGGCCGCACGATGGAACGGGCCACGAAGGAAATGATTGGCTCGCTTACCGATGCCCGACTCCGGGCTGTCAATCGGAAGGTGTCGCCCGAAGCCGCGAATTCGGTTTCGGCACGTGCGGTCGATGCGGGGCGAAAATGGAGATTGTTACCACCACGCCGAAAGCCTTGCCCGCTGTGCCCGAGGAACACACTCCAATCGATCTAGTCCCCAAACCAGGTCAAGGGCAGAAAGTTGTCGAGAGCGCGGACGTTAAGAACGAACTCGCCTCTGCGCAGCGTTTCGGTGAGGAGTTAGAAGCACTCGTGGTGAACCGTGGTCAATGTCCTGATGATGACCGCAATATTCTCCTGATGGGATACTGGTCGCTTCTCTTTGACTTCCACAAATCGGTTTTAACCCTTATCCCGAAGCCGCTGTGCGGGGGCGCGTTCGCACTGGTTCGACCGTGCATGGAAGCAGTGGCTCGTGCGCACGTTGCCGTCAAGGGAACGGAAGCAGAAATCAAAACCCTTCAAGACGACACTTATCGGACAAACTTCTTCACGATTGGTCCGTGGATCGACGGCACATTCGGAGCCGTGAAGCTGTTTACAAACATGTTTGATCGGGCAAGAAATGCGCTTCACAGCTACACACACGCTGGTATCTCGCAGTTAGGCAGACGCTATGATGACCACAATTTGAGGCCGTCATACCGGGACGGGGAAATCATTGAAGTGATTCAGGTGTGCACGTCTGCGGTTTGGATGGTTACCAATCTCGTGACAAAGCATATGGGGTGGGCCGAAGAAGCAGTGAAGGCAGAGGAACTGTTCGTCAAATGGGGCAAGCACGGCAAGTAATCGCCCGCGTTTGGTAGAAGTTAGGTACCTAGGTATCATTGCGCGGATTAAAGGGCGTTCGGGGATTCGTAAGCGACACCAAATCAAGCATTTAGATTCGACCTTCCCTGCCTTCGAAGCAGAGGGTCGGGAGTTCGAATCTCTCCGGGCGCGCCATTTTCTCTTGCAAAACATCACGATCCCAAAGGCGCGCTGGTCTTAGTGACGGTACCATCTCAACCCGCCGCACAATCACGCGGCAGACTTTCCCAATATCCTCTCAACGCTACGGATTCTCCTTTTGTCTGGCCGGATCGATAGGGTGCTCCTCCCTGTAGGCGTTGATGCGAACGATCAAAACCTACTGCAAAGGGGCGCCCTTTTATAATGCGTTTCTCAGGACTTGGGCAGTTGGGCGCGGTGGCCAGGGCCGCGGTGGGCAAACCCCTGGGGGACCGCACCCAACAATCAGAAATAGGTTACGCGAGAGCCTTGCCGTACAGCACCAGCAGACGGCTCCATGCCTTCTCGGCCTGCGGCTCGCTGTAGACGCCCGAATCCGGCGGACACCAGCCGTGCAAGGCCGGGTACACTTCGACTTCCGCGGGCAGCCCCGCCTTGGCGAAGGTTTCCTTCATCACATCCTTTTCGGTCGGGGCTTGCATATCGTCATTTTGCGCAATAGCCACCAGGAACTGCGCCTTGGTGGTCGCGGCCTGAAGATGCGGACTGTCCGGCATAGTGGTCACCAGCCCGTTGCCTCCGTGGAAGGAGGCCACGGCTCCGACGCGGTCCGGCACGGCATAAGCGGTACGAAAGGCCATCGACCCTCCCATGCAATAACCCTGCGTTCCCATCTTGCGATTCTTGGCAACCGAGGGCTGCTGCTCCAGCCATCCGATGAATGCCTTCGCATCCGTCACGTTCGTGGTCGCGTTCAGGGTTTGCGCGAGCGGCATCACTTGCGGGATCGGAGTCGCCGCGCCCTGAGCGGCGGTCGGAGCTTTCTGGGTCCGGTAGAACGGATTCACGACGAGCACCGAATAGCCCGACTCGGCGAGCCGCTTACTCATCTGGCGGAATGCCGGCCGCAGCCCGAAGATATCCGGCCACACCAGTACGCCGGGCGCGGTGCCAGCAGATGGATGGACGAAGTAGCAATCCGCTGTGCCGGCCGGCGTCTTCACGGTCACGTCCGATTCAGTGACCGTTACGGCGTTGGCTACTCCAGGCAGCAGCATGGCGACGCCTGCTGCCAGCATGACGCCGAACTGCTTTCGTGTGATTAAACCACCGGCTTCGTATCGTTCCTGATCCTCCGCAGAATGATCTCGATCGCACATATTTTCGCTCCTTTTCTTTCGTTTCTCACCGGCGCTGAGTCGCCGGTTGAGTCAGCCACAAAGACCGATAAAGCGAGGCCCCCTGCCTTCTTCATGGGCGACAGTCTATCTCTACTTTTGTAAGCGGCACAAGTCCATTGACACGGCGATCTTTGGGCCAAGTCCCGAGATGTCAGCTTCTCGGAAACTGGCTTTTCTCCGCCGATAATCGCGATCAGGGAGCGGCTTTAGATCATTTAAATATGAAGAGCGTCACACCAGCTATGAAGAATGCCCCACCCACAAACAGCAAACTCACGGTCATCACGACTACAGGCGAGCCAAAGACCCAGTTGAATCCACGAAACCACAAAACTTGGTCGTGCAGTCCCGTCCACCCCGATAAGAGCAAAAGGCTGCCGAGAGTTACGAACGCGATCCCGAGGGGGTACTGTTTAAAACGCCACAGCTTATCGGGTTTCGGGTCTTTCCAGTACGCCCACTTATTTCGGTTGGACATAACTTAATTGTACTTTATCTCGATCCCAGAGGAGATCATGTTCCCACGGCCCGAGAAGTCAACGTATCTGAATGGGGAAAAGTTCGAGGCTCGATACCCCTTGAGCGAGCTCCTGCGAGGTGTAGACTCGACCCGAAGCAAAAAACGGTGGGTGTCGCGGCAGCCTTAACGGCTAACCTCTTTTCTTATAGGAGGTTGGAATCTTCTGCACTCTCAAACGTTCGCGACACGCTAAATGTAACCTTACGTTCAAATCTCGAGTTCGAAGTCCTCAGGGGACCTGCCTGTAAATCCTTTTGAAACCAGCATGCATTTGGCAGGTGATGTAACACTACTCGAATTTCGTTACATTCAGAATTGTCGAGAGGAGGAGTCCTAGGCCAGTTGGCTCGCCCCATCGAAATAAGTATCGGACATCTACCGTTTGCTAGGCGATTTGGGAACGGATGAGATGGAGTGAGCGCAAGTTGCACGGAGAGAATCAGTTAGCGCGAAATTTCGACTCACTAGGTTGCAAGCGATCGGATTGAGTTGGAGGCGTTTGCACCGACTCGCATGAGGGGGTTACGTCACAGAATAGGTCACAAACCCGGGATCAATTCCGCGAAGCCTTTTCCGCATTCTGTCCCACCATGATGTGCCCAACAACCGGCCAGCCCGGCTGACGCATATTTTTCATTTCATGTTTTTGCACCCGTCCTTCATTTCCTCGAACTTTCCGCTCATTTTTTCCTGGGCTTCGGATTAAACACCACAAAAGACTCGCGGTTATTGACATACAACACATGGAATAGCGCTGTGGGCAATAGACCATCACCGTATCGGTCACTGGAATCGAGCGAAGACTGGGCGACAGAGATATCCTGAAAGCGTTGCGAACCGACCTTCAGTTGATCCAGCCGGCCGACTTGCATTCCCACCTGGCCGCCGCTCGTGGACGCCAAGCCATTCTGGTGGGTGAGAAGATCGAGCGCTTGAGAGGCAGTTCGCATCACCACGACGGAATTAGCTCCGGAATCGAGGCGCAAACTGAGTTTTGCTTCGTGATACGATCGCGCCTCCGAAGCAACCATCATCCTATTTCCGACCACCTCCACTGGCACGCGCTCTCCCTCGATGGCGTCCCGGATTTCGTCGGCCAGTTCGAAGCGGATCGTATGCTTCGGGTAGTCGAGGAGATAATTGAAGTGGGACAAGAAATCCTGGCCGGCGATGCCTTGTACGTGGGAGTCCAATTTTCGTATTTCCGCCAGGTCCTGGATTAACACCGGAAGATTCCTCACCTGGACCTGTCCCGACCCCAGAGCGGCTACACGACTGACACTCGAGGCCCGGTTGCCCGCGAGCGTGGTCTGCTGAATTTGGGTCAGGGAAGAGAGCGACAGTTTGTCCGCAAGAGCCGGGTCTACGATGGTCGTATCCGCCCCGGTATCGAGGACAAAGTCAAATGGCCCTTCCCCTCCTGCCATCATGGGGACCACGATCACCGTGTTACGAACCAGGCGGAACTGCATCTCCGTCTGCGCCTGAATGCTCTGGCAAAAGCCTGCCAGAGTGCAATAGAATAGTGCGATTTTTACCGCCAGACCTACGCTCGACTTGATTTTCATTGAATCCTCCCGGATTTCGGGAGGACATTAGGCGGAGGGGGCCCTTAGAGTACTCACGGCGCCCTGATGGTTTCGGCCTGATTCTGTAATGGAATTCTGAGGTCCAGTTTTGACCGTCCGATACTGCTTCGATGACGTCCAAATCGATGTTCAGGGCTTTCGTCTGCTCAAGGGCGGGAAGGTACTGACGATCGAGCCTAAAGCATTGAATCTATTGATGTTCCTTGTCGAAAATCGGGGGCGCCTTCTGGATAGGCGGGGGCTGATTGACGCAGTTTGGAAGGAGGCCTTCGTTACCGATCATGTGCTGAACCGGGCCATCGGCCAGTTGCGTAAAGTTCTGGACGATGATCCCAAAGAGCCACGTTACATTGAAACCGTCCACACCCTCGGTTACCGTTTTATCGCGGACGTGGAAACGGAGAAATCGGAGCCGGCGGACCCGCCCCCCGCATCCGCCCAACTCGAACCCGAAAGGGACCAGGCGCAGCAGAAAACGGTCACATCGGGGCAGCAACTCGCGGATTCTTCCAGGGGCGCCCACCCATCATTACAACTAAATCATGGAACAGCCGATGCGGCGTCGGTGCCGTGGACCCTCCCGGCTCGGCGGACGGCTGTCGTCGTCGGATGCACCCTTTTGTTGGCCGCAGGCGTGGTTGCTTTCTGGATGAAGGCCCGGACGAGTCGTGTTTTGAACGCCGCGCAAATTCGGTCGTTGGCCGTGCTTCCTCTAGAGAATCTGTCGGGTGACGCCTCGCAAGACTATTTGGCCGACGGGATGACCGATGAGCTGATCACAGGGCTGGGGCAAATCAGCGCGCTGCGGGTAATCTCCCGCACGACAGCAATGCAATATAAGAACGCGAAAAAATCGCTGCCGCAGATTGCCAAGGAACTGAATGTGGACGCCGTAGTGGAAGGTTCGGTGGTGCGATCGGGAGACCGGATACGGATCGCGGCCCAGTTAATTGCTGCTCCGGAGGACAAACAGTTGTGGGCGCATACCTATGAAGGCGACTTGAAGGATGCGCTGGCATTGGAGAATCAGGTTTCCAGCGCCGTGGCGGATCAAATTCGCATCGCTCTCACCCCGGGCGAAAAAATGCAGCTGGCGGAAACCCGGCAGGTAAACCCCCGCGCCTACGAAGCATTTCTCAAAGGCAATTTTTTTGAACAGACGCTAAGGTGGGGTTCGACGCAGAAGGCCCTGGAATCTTACCAGCAATCGGCGCAACTGGACCCGAACTTTGCCCCTGCCTATGTTGGAATCGCTCGCAGCTACAACTATTTGGTGGATGAAGGAATCCTTCCGGTCGGAGAGGGCACCGCCGATGCCGATGCTGCGATTGCCAAGGCGCTGGAACGCGATCCGGGCTCGGGAGAAGCCTATGCGGGGAGAGCCTATAATCTCTTGCGGTTTCACTGGGATTTTCCCGGCGCGGAAAGAGATTTTCGCCACGCACTGGAACTGGATCCCAATTCGTCGAGCGCCCATTGGGGCTTGGGGATATATTTTGTGCTCCTAGGGCGATTCGACGAGGGGATGCGAGAAATGAGCCGGGCGGAAGATCTGGACCCGTTATCGGCTCCGTTAAAAACTAGTTTTTGCGATGAGTTGCGATTTGCCCGGCTTTTGGATCAGGCGATCGCCAAATGCAACGAGGCTCTCGAGCTCGCCCCGGATTTCGTGTTGGCGCTCGAATCAGCGGGCGAGGTTCACGAAGACAAAGGAGAATACTCCGAGGCGCACAAATACTGGTCAAAAGCGGGGCATAACGCGACCACTATAGGTGTCTGGGATGAAATACATAGGGTGCCAGGAGTGAAGGGTACGTTCGATGCGTGGCTGAAAACTCAAAAACAGCCACAAAACGCCTTTTATCTTTTCGTTGCCTATGCGAATTTGGGCAGAAAAGACCTGGCTTTTGAATGGCTTGAAAAAGCCTACGAGCAGCGCTCGGATTTACCCGATATGATCAATATGCCAGTAGACCCGGCATTCGATGTGTTGCGTTCGGACCCGCGCTTCGATGCCTTCTTGCGTCGCGCCGGCCTTCCTCCTCAGCCCGCCATTCAATTTAAACAGATGTGGTAGGCTCCTCCGCCGGCCCATATATCGAGGAGGGCGCGGCAAACGTGGACCCCGCTAGAGCGGGATCAAAATATTTGATCGCCCCCATCGAAAGAATGTGTTTCACTATCAGGTAATCGTCCGATACGTTCACACGAACCATCACGGGATTAGAGGAGTTCCAACGCGAACGATTGCATGGAATGATCGCCAGGCAAGCAGCTTTGGTGTGCTGAATGCCCCCCGCAGGAGCTGTGACTGTGTTAAATAGATTCAGGTTATTCCGCCTGGCAGTTCTTCTCCTTCCGCTTTCGGCAGGGCCGCGCCTCGGCGCGCAGCAGACCTTGGGCGGGATCACCGGCACGGTATTGGATGACTCGGGCGCCGGCGTTCCCGCAGCCACCGTGACGATCGTCGGAAATGAAACCAAGCTGACGCGTTCCGAGGGTACGAATGACGCGGGTAATTACGATTTCGTAAATCTGCCTATTGGCAGTTACAGTGTCAGTATTTCCCACACCGGATTTCAGGCGCTGCAGGTTCCCGCCATCCAGGTGCAAGCCAACCGCACTGTCACCGTGAACGCAACCCTGAAAATTGGCGATGTCCGCGAGACCATCACGGTGGAAGAAACCCCGCTCGTCAATGCCGTCGACGCCACAAACATTTACGTTCTTGAAAAACAGCAGCTCGATTCGATCCCGCTTTCGAACGGGAGCTTCACTGAACTCGTCGTTCTTTCCCCTGGAGTGAACGCGGAGCTTTCTCCCGGCACGGGAGCCAATGCCGGCCTCGGCAACGCCCCCATCTGGGCCAATGGCCAGCGGGACACGAGCAATACATTCCTTCTGGACGGAGTGGATGCCAGCAATCTGTTCAACGGCAAGAGCACCAGTTCGGTGGCGTCCGCGCGCATCGTCAACAACACAGGAAACGCCAGCTTGAGCCCCACTTCGGCGGAGATCATCCAGAGCAGCGCATCGCCCTACCTCGCCATTGGCCAGGCGCTTCCCTCGCCGCCGCCCGAATTTTTGCAGGAAGTGCGCATCAATTCCTCGATGTACGATGCACAGCAGGGTTCCACGAGCGGCGCGCATATCGACTTGAGCACCTCCTCCGGAACGAACAACATTCACGGCAGCGCCTACCTGCATCGAGGAACCGACGCGCTCAATGCCGCCCCATATTTTTACAAGACCGACCCCAACATCCCCCCCGATGAGAAAGTCCCGGAATTGCACCGTTACGCCGCGGGCGGCACGCTTGGCGGTCCGCTCATCAAGGACAAACTTTTTGGCTATATCGGCTACCAGCACTTGCACGATTCGGATCAGGAGATCGGGATCTCCCGCCTGGCCGTGCCAAGTGGACTGAGTAGCACGAATCGCACGGCACCAGGATTGGCGGAGATCTCGAATGAAGATTTCGGATCGAATATTACCGCGGCGCAGGTAAGTCCGGTCGCGATTGCCCTCATGCAGTTCAAGCTGCCGAACGGACAATACATGATCCCCAATGACGACCACGTCGCCGCGACGGACAATTTTCCGGAGGACGCCACAGTGTTGGGGACGGCCTATTTCATCTCCGATCAGGCGGTCGCCGATCTCGATTGGACCGCGAGCCCGAAGGATGTCCTGGCGCTGAAATATTTCTACCAGCACGATCCGACTGCCGCACCCTTTGCCTACTCGAGCGTGCCGGGGTTTACGCAGCATCTAGACGCCGGCAGCCAGGTGGCGACCATCACCAATACACAGACCTTGACCCCCCATCTAAGCATCGTCGAAATCTTCGGCTTTATCCGCGAGAAAATTTATAGCAGCCTCGAGCAACCCTTCACGCCCCAGCAAATGGATATCAACACGTTCGGGTCCAGTACCTTTCCGGGAATCACGATCTATGACATGCTGGGGAACGATTCGCCTGGCAATGTCAATTTTGTCCAAAACGCTGGGATGAATATCGGCATGGGCGCGCAGGCGCAAAGCGCTTTTACCGGAGTCTTTCAGAATCGCTTCATGCCCTCCGCGGCCGCGACTTGGACGCGAGGAAGGCATACCGTCATGTTTGGAGGAAGCTATGCGGACACCCAGCTCAACGTGCGCGACGACCGGCCAGATCGCGCGGGCACGATCGGCTTCGCGGACTTCTCTCAATTTTTACAAGGCCTGGTCACGCCTTATTCCGCGTACGGCTTCATCACCACGTCCTTCCTCCAGGGGGATGCGACCCGCTACTATCGCGCCGGCCAGACCGGCGAATATCTTCAAGACCGATTCCAGGCAAAATCCAATTTAAGCCTTACCTACGGCCTGCGATTCGATTGGAACGGCGGCCTCAAGGAAAAATACGGGCGCCTTTATAATTTCGATCCTTCGCAATACTCCTATGATGAGGACACGGGAGACATCACCTCCACCGGCTTTGTCGTTGCCGGCAACAATCCCAGGTTTCCTACTTCCGGAGTGAGCGACACAACGCTCACCGGGAGGCAGTGGGGCATCGCGCCGCGTATCGGCCTAGCCTGGAGTCCGAAGAAATTTGACAGCAAAGTCGTGGTTCGCACCGGCTGGGGCATTTATTACGACCGCGGCGAGCTGTTTACGTACCTTTCACCCGGTTTTGCGGCGGGCGTCATCGCAGGCGGGCCGTTCGGGGTCAATCAGGCTCCTCCCTATGTGAGCGCGCAAGAGTGCTCTTCCATCGGGAACTACTATGAGGGCTTTATTCCCACCTGCGATCCAAATTCTCCGAATGGCGGATCGTTTACGAATCCATGGGGCGCAACTTTAGCACCCGCTCCCACGGGCGATCCCACGAATATTTCCCAGCTCCTGCCGAACCGGGACGCGATCGTCGCCGGCGCCCCGCTCTTTTCCTTTGGAATTTACAACCGCGCCAACAAGCTGCCCTATACGATGAATGAGACGCTCGACCTTCAGTGGCAGCCGCGCAATGACCTGGCCATCGATATCGGCTACGTCGGCAATTTGGGCCGCCATGAAGTGGTGCCCTTGCCGTTCAATCAGGCGCAGATCGCCACGCCGACACATCCGATCCACGGACAGGAATACAGCTATGGCTATACCGTGGTGGATAATAATTTCAATCCCCTCACCCTTCCGAACGGGCAAGGTCAGATGCTCGCCACCTTCGAAGGGGGCAACATCGATATGCGCGTTCCCTATGTGGGCTATTCCGCCGAATCGGAATCCTACACAGCCGTCGGTGTCTCGGCCTATAATGCATTGCAAGCGCATGTGGAAAAGCGCCTCAGCCGCGGTTTGCAGGCGGAGGTTTCCTACACCTATTCGCATTCCCTGGACGATCAGAGCGCCATGGGCCTCTTTTATAATGGTGACAATCCTCTGAATCTCCGGGACGCTTACGGCAACTCCGATTTTGACCGCAGGCATGTAATTACTTTTAGCTACTCTTACGAGATGCATAACTTTGTTCCAGAGTCAACCATGGCAGGCAGGATCGCCGACGGCTGGGCGATTCGGGGCGTCACGGTGCTGCAAAGCGGACAACCCTACAGTGTCATCGATTACTCAGGCGGAGTGGGAAGCGTCTACTATGGCGTCTCCGATGGCATCACCAACCCCATTGTCCCGCTCGCGCCGGGTTGCACGCCGCAGAACGCCTATACGGGTGACTCAGGCGCGGTGGAAGGCAAGCCTGCCCTGAATCCGAACTGCTTCGCTCTACCGCTTCTTGCTCCCGGTGCCTTGGGCGGCGCAATCCCTCCAAACGATCCGTACGAAACCGACTTTACAACCGGCCAGCGGAACATCTTCCGGCAGCCTTGGCAGAGACGTGCCGACATTTCTCTCGAAAAGATCACGAAATTGAACAATCGGTTTACGCTGGGGTTTACGTTCGATGTATTCAATTTCACGAATACGCCTAGCTTCGATATCCCCGTCAATGAAGTGGAGCAAAACCCGGGATTCGATCCCTTTCCGATTTCCGGCACACCGCCAAAGCCGACCAGTTGCGATGCTTCCAATGCGGGCTTCTATTCCTGCCCGAGCGTGACCGGCTTGGGCGTGACAAATAAAACGATTGGAGGGCCCCGGCAAATACAGATGTCGATTAGCTTGCTATTTTAGATTGACCGTATCATGTCCTTTGTTAAAAATGTGGCGGTCAGGTCACCCTCAATGCTCTTACCCGGCGAAGGCGCTAATCATAGCTCTTCCCATATAATGGATTATCCCATCTCGACCGTTCCGTAGATTGAGCATGCAGAATAGCTACAAACGTAATCGCAGCAGCCATAACAAGCAGTCGACTTCGCGGGCGTTCTCCAGGAGTTCTATCTGCGGCTGCCTGGCGTGGCCGAATGCGATTCCTCGTTTGGGGAGCTTGCGGGAAGCAAAGGCAGGTCGACTGTCATGGGCGGATGGTCGGAGATGCGGTCTTCCACGGATTGATTCAGCTCGCGCATGGTTTGCGCAAAATGCGGCGCAAAGAGGTAGCTTCGATTCTTTTGGCGCGGATCCTCGAGGAATGGCTTGACGAAGAACCAGTCCAGCTTAAAGCGGCCTACAAATCCTCGATAGTCGCGTGCGAACGCGTAGGTGGGAACAAAGCCTTTGCCGGCGCGCTCGTTACTGTTGGCGAGTTTGCGTCTTTTTCCGTTGAAGGAATGTTCGGGATCGCCGCGGAAGTCGAATGCGCCCTCGTCAGAGAAACGGAATGTTTCTACCTTCTTGAATAAGTGGCTTTCTCGATTTTCCCAAACAACCGGGAGATGAAAGGCCGTCGGGTCATGATAGCCGTGGAGGTAGCGGACTGGAACGAGAGCGTACTGATAGATTCCCAGGGGATTGAAGTGGGAGACGGCTTGTCCGGCCCAGAATCTATAATCCGTGACGCGGCTCATGATTTCATTGCGCACGGACGTAGGGGTAATGGTGCGGCCGGTGGTGTTCAGATCTCCGGCCATGACCAGGGGATTCTGAACATCTTTCACGCTCGCGAGCAAAGCCTGCATCTGCCGGCGGCGGCAAGCAGGCGTGCATCTATTTTCTAAATGGACGGCGACGATGGTGACCTTGCCCGTGGGCGACTCGGGGATGGCCACCTCTGCGATCAGCGCCATGCGGCCGCCCTGGCGGATTTCGCGCTCGATTCGTTCTCGGAATAATATGTTCGCGGCCCAGCGTTTGCCCCGCTCGAGTTTTGCGGCTTGTTTGGTTTCCTGCGCATACCAGTCATAGCACACGGGAAGCCGGACGATGCGCGCACTGCGGATTGGATAGCGGCTGAGGATGGCCGTGCCGTGAAGGCCGCGGTAACGTTCTTGGTCCACTTTTAAATCTTGCTGCAGCAGAGCATCTTGCTGCGGATCTCGCAGATGGATTTGCTCCGTACCCAGCTCGAAGACGGGATCGACTTCGACAAACTCCACTCCATAGGCGTAGTTCATATGCAAAGCGGCGGCGAGATCACGAGCTACATCGCGGTAGTCCGTTCGCTTCATCCCCAGGTCGGCCTCGTTGAGGACCAGGACGTCGACATTTTGCAGGTTGGCGAGTTGGGATTCGATCCGGGCTTTGCGTTCGCCGCTCAGAGGAGGATTGTTTCCCTGGAAGCGCTCGAATTCAGTCGTGTCCGTGAGCGCGGTTCGGATCACGTCAAAGTTCAGGCCTCGTTCAATATTCCACTCGCCTACACGCAAGACGGGGCCTATGCCTTCCACGGACCGACGATGCGGACCGATGCCGCCGGCGCCTTCGTTGTGCAGGAATGGTTGCGTGAGAACATCGTTCAAGTGGGCCGCCAATTCGCCGTCTGGCTTGGCCGTCGATGAAAGTGTCACAAGCTCGTTAAATGACAGTAGCTCGGGATCTTCCGAGCCGCGCGGGCTAGCTTGCGCGGGCTTTTCCTGCGCGCTGGCGAGCAGGATACACAGGGAAAGCGCGAGTCCGAACGAGATCGCGTATTTCATTTTATTCCTCCTGATCAGGCGGCGATTGCACTGCCGGGTTGACTTCTTACAACAATCTTTCGGTCCACAAACCGGAATGCGCCGCGGACGACGAATACATTCAGCAGGATGGATATGAGCGAAGCGGCAATCACCGTGCTGAAAACGTTTTCGCCCACCATGCCGGAGGATCGAGCAATTTGCACGACCACGAACGAGAGTTCGCCGATTTGCGTCAAGCCCGCGGCGACGGCCACGGCGGCGCGCAAGGGATAGCGGAAGAGCAGCACGACTGCCGCCCAGACCAGGAACTTTGCGCCGACGATCAGCAAAAGCATCAGGCCGAGGAGCGGGAGGCTCTTGAGGAGCAAGTGGGGCTCGATCAATGCGCCGAGCGAAACGAAGAAGAGGGCCACGAATGCGTCACGAAGCGGGACAAGCTGCGTGTGCGCATCGTGGAGGTCTTCCAAGCCGCTGATGGACAGGCCGGCCAGAAATGCGCCAAGGGCCACCGAAAATCCCACGGCTTGCGCCAGCTCCGCGGTGCCGAGGCAAACGGCGATCGCTACCAATAGAAACAGTTCCGGGTTGCATGTGGACTTTACTTTCCGGAGAAGGCGCGGAATGACTTTGATCGCGAGAAATATCAGAGGCGCTAGAAGGACAATTGCTTTCGCGAGAGTCCAGGCGGCTTTTGCCAATCGGCCTTCCCCGGAGCCGCTGAAGGCCGGAAGCACGACCGTCATGCAGATGACGGCGAGGTCTTCGACGAGAGTGATGCCAATCATCACGCGGCCATATGTTGTTGTCATTTTTCCGGAATCCGCGAGAAGCCGTGCGAGAACCATCGTGCTGGCCACGGATACCGTTGCGCCGAGGACCAGCCCTTCCGCAAAACTCCATCCGGCAAGCGTTCCCGCGGCGATCGCGATTCCGGTAATGGCTACGATCCCGATGGGGCCGCCGACGAGCGCGATCCACTTTACGCGCAGCAGGTCCGGGATGGAAAATTCGACGCCGATCGAGAACATCAGCAGAACGACGCCTACTTCGGCGAACACCTCGAAGGAATGCAAGTTGGACAACTGCGGCCCCGGGGTGAACGGGCTGATCGCGATCCCTCCCAAAACGAAGCCCAGGACTAGCGGAAGACGCAACCGCCAGGCTGCAAGTCCTCCGGCAACTGCGGCGAGGAAGATGTAAGTCAGATCGCGGAACAAAATCGGATTCGCTGCCATGTCTTTACCCCTCCGGGCAGATTCGACTCAAAACTCTTATTGCTTCCGTCGGTGAAAAATACGCAGGCCCGCCCTGCTGGATGTGTGCAGGACGGGCCTGTAAGCAAACATCAGCCCCTGACCGAGGCCCGTCGAGCGGCCCCCAGTCCGAAGGACATTGCGACAGCCAGCGCGCCAAGCAGTCCGGCGAGCGGCAGGAGCGAACCGGTCTCGGGCAACGTGGAGGCCACGGCCTCTTCGGCACTGGCCAACTCGACCGGCGCTTCCACGGCAGGCCTGGGTTGGAAAACCATCAAGACGCCGAGTTCATGCGGGATGGCGGGAGCCGGAACTTCGCCGACGATGGACTTCGTCTGCTCCATCACCGTGTTTTCTTGGTCTGTGATGATGGTGGCGGTAAGGGTCATGCCTTTTCGCAGATCGAAAATGGTCTTCTTTTTCCCGTCGATCGTGAAGGTGGCATGCTCGGGAATCGTGTAGGTCTGGTTGGTGTGATCGGGCAGCGTCAGGATCACGGTGCGTGGGCGGCCCACGTGCCAGATCTTGCCCTTAAGGACGCGGACCGAAGTGACATAATGCGGAGCCTTCGTCGTGGTAATGGTTTGAGTCAGTTTCGTTCCCGGCGTGAGATCGCGAACGGTGACCTCGCGGCCATCGATCACGAATTTGTCGCTTTCGGGAACGACGAGGTGTTCCAGTTTGCCGTTCTCCAGCTTCAGGACGATCTCGTTGCCCTCGACGTAAACGACTTCGGCGTTTTTGACCTGCGTGTCGTAGGACGCTTCGCCGTGCCTGACGGTGGTCGTGGTTATGTCCTGCCCCCAAGCCCCGATCGCGACCATGGCGAACATGAAGACGCTGGCCGCTTTCAGGCAAAACATGCGGATTGCATTCGTTGTGTTGCTCATTGTTTCTCCTTATTGGACTGCATTTGTGAGATGGCGGGCGGGGTTTCGGATTTCTCCGCTCCGCTTACTGCTTGTGCTGCGAGAGAAGCCTTGACGATGTAACGCTCGGGCGCGCTGCCGATGTAATAAAACGGGTAGCACGTGACGAGCGTGAGAGAAGGGACCGGGCGCGGCCGGAAGACTTCGACATCCTTCGGCGAGACAATCTGGATTTCGTCGACCACGTATCCGTCTGTTCCCTGCATCGTTGCTAATTCGATTTCGTCGCCGGAACGCAAGTTTTTCAGGCCGCGAAAAAAGCCGTCCCTGTGGCCGGCGATACCGATGTTTCCCGCCTCGCCCGGCCGCGCCGTTCCGCGAATTCTGCCAACGGCGTGATTCAGCGTGAGATCGTCGGTGCCTTCGAGAAGGGGAACTTCCAAGTGAATCTTTGCAATGCGAAGCACGCCGAGCGGGACATCGAACTGGTTTGCGGGGGTTTCTTTGTAGGCTTGAATCCGGCGTTTGTCCCACTGGCTGAAATCAACATCAGAGAAATCAAAACTCTCGACGGAATTTGCCGGCTGCGTACTTTCACTCGGTCGGTCCTCTATGGACTCACCGCTTCGGTTCGCCTGGACCGCACGCTGGCGCATCGCCTCGAACCTCTCCAAGGCATTGCGAGAGCCGAGGAAGCTCTCCATGCGGGCTCCGCCGTAAACTGCAAGAAGCGCGAGTCCGGCCGCATACAAAAAGCGTTCCATCCAAATCCGGGTTTTCTGGCCGCGCGTTGCGGTCTCAGCCGAGCGCTTTGGAAAACCGAATGCCGCTTTCTTCGATTTGTGAATATTCCACATAGCTTCTTGCTCCTTGCAAATTTCTCTTGAGGGATCGCAGCGCTGCCGCGCTCATCACGCAGCCGGCGGGAGCGCGCACCCGCCCGCCGCACGAACACGGACAATGGCCTGAAGAGCCGGCGATTTGCGCAGCGCCGCTTTACCGTGAAAAAGCCGCGATTTGGCGGCGGTCAGCGAAACGCCCAGCATCTTTGCCGTCTCGTCCAAGGAAAGTTCGAGCAGCTGTTGCAGCTCGAGTGCACGGCGAACCGCGGGCCGTAGCTCGCGGATAGCGGCGCGAAGAATGGCTTCTTGTTCATGCTTCACGAAATGTTCTTCGGGGTCGGGGGCCGTCGCATGAATCTCCAAATGCCCGCGGGAATGGCGAGCATCGTCCAGGGAGACGAGATTGGTGGGACGTCTTTTGCGAACCATCATCAGAGCCGTGTTGATAGCGATGCGCGTCAGCCAGGTGGAGAAGCTGGACTTGCCGTCGAAAGACCGGATGTGGACAAAGGCCAGTAAAAACGAGTCCTGCAGGGCATCTTCCGCGTCTTCCCGGTTCTTGGTAATGCGGAAGGCGACACGGAGAAGCCTCTTCGCATGAGCCCGGCAAAACGCGTCGAAGGCCGCTGGTTCGCCGCGCTTTGCCGCGGCAATCAAGCTTGCTTCGTCCAGTCCGGGAACAATGCTCATCGGCTGAACGCTGCCCTTAGCTGTTGGATTTGTTTCCACTGCTGTGGCTGCTTGTTCGAGTGCCATTTCACGCCTCCTCCAAAATATTTTGCCGGTGGTCTCGCCAACTGCCCGCTCACCTTCGCGACACCGGAGTTGCTTTGCGATTGAGTTCCGGAAAATTCTTAAATCTGCAATCTCATTTCGATTGCTCTTGTTCAACACCGCGTACAAATGCACGCTCGCAACCAAACGCCAACGTTGATTTCCATGGACTTACGTTTGAGCAAGACGCCGACTTTTCAGAAATGCTGAACAGGCAGAAACAGCGCAAGCGCGTGGAAGAAATTCGGCTGGGCGTTCATCATGGTCTTTCGGGAGGATTGGATCGATTCAGCGGCTAGTTGCGTACTTTGCCTCATAAGGCCGGCGTCTCGCCGGCAGCTTTGCATCATGACAAGAATCGTGAAACAGCCGGCGAGACGCCGGCGCTACGAAGTGCTGGCCTCGATTGGTTCTATTTTCTAGCGAAAACAAATCGGGGCGGAAGATTCCGCCCCGATCTCAATTGCTCAAACGAATCCTTTGCTGCGTGTCTGAAGCTAGCCCCTGGCACGGCGAATTTCCGCCATGCCAGTCATGTCCCCATGAAATGTTACTTGGCCTCGACCCACACGCTGTCTGCCGTATTCAGCTCGACGCCCGCGACCGCGGTGTTCAGCTTTACGGATTGGAGCTTCGACTTTTTGCCGGAGACGGCGTGGAATTCAATTAGGTATTGGTTGTCCAGCGTGGTCTGCAAATCATCCAGATATGGCTTCATGCTGACGGGGCTGGCTGTCCCGAGAAAATAAGACTCGCCTCCCGTTTCATCCGACAGCCTAGCGATGCTGGTCTGCCCGTTGGTGATCTCCCAGAAGTTGCGGCCCCTGCGGCCCACGCCATGTGTGTAAATTGAGTGGATGATGGTCCCGGATTTTTGTGCGACGAGGCTCGCCGAATTCACGTCAGGGCTGATGTCGAGAAGCCCGCGATAGACTCTCGTTCGCCCCGCTCGGTCGATTCCATCCGTGATCATGATCACTTCATGGCGGTTGTCACTCGAAGGCCAGCGCTTCATCAGGTCCATCACCGAAAGATAGGGGCTGCCAAAAGCGCCGACGGAACCGAGCGTAAGCCGCACAGAATTTGCAGCCTGGTTACGATCCTTCGTTAAATTCTGTGCGATTTGGACCGTGCCATTCCGCATGTATCCCACGCCGACCGAGGTGGTTTCCGGCTGGGCGGTAACGAAGGAACGGATTTCGTTGATTTGATTTGCGAAACTCGAGTCGGCTGCATCGTCAATTAGAATGAACAACTCCAGGCCGGCGCGATCTCCGCGTGCGGGCGTCCAGTTCGTGACCTGTAACTCCGTCTTGCCCTGCTTGACGGTTACATCTTCGAGATTCACTTCGGGCATGCGCTTGTTGTCGCCCAGCACACGGACGGAAACCGTCTTTTGCACTGGTGCGGTTGCGGGCGCATTGTCGGCGGCGTGCGCCGAGAATACCGCGGCCAGCGCGACGGCAAGGATCAAAAGCGATTTGCGAGCTCGATAAGTTTTCATTTCATTCTCCTTTTCAAATCTCAATTCGTTCGTCCAACAGACAGCGACAAACATTGCAATCGGGCAGCCAAAGAACATCATTGAAATTGGGGGACTTGCAATCACGAATGAGGCCGACTTTTCGGAAATGCCGGACGTTCAGAAAAACCGGTGCAATGTTCAATCGGGAATTCTCGCGCGTGAGGGGTCGCCGCAGTCTTTCTGAAAGTGAATCCGGACTCTGGAAGCCGGGTGCCGCACCCTTGCGGGTTTCAAGGGAGCGGGTTTTCGTATCGGAGATGCCTCCTGGTGCAGGCCGATCGTGGATCGGGTCTTTCCATGTGCTGCGGGTTTGGCGGACGTTACGAAACCCCGCACTCTTCACAAAGGCAGTGAAGGGTGCGGCACCCGGTCACGGCTGAAAAGAAAGTACGACCGGGGAATTGGAAGCAGAAGGTCGAGGCGTATTTCTCGCTCGGAATATCTAAATCGCAGATGAAACTTTGAACCGGCGTTTGTCAATTCCCAAACCCGCGATTTTGGAATCCAGAGTTTGCCTGGGGATTCCAAGCTTCACGGCCGCGCCGGTGGGTCCCGCTATACGGCCCTGAGATTCGGCCAGGGCGGCTTCGATCATTTTCCTTTCGCCATCGGCGAGTGCGGAGAGAAATGGACCGGGCGGCGGCGAAAAGTGTCGCGCATCTTTTTTCAGCCAATGTTCCGGGACGGAAAATGTCTCCTCATCGTTGGACAAGACGGCCGCGCGCTCGACGATGTTCTGCAGCTCACGAATGTTGCCCGGCCAGTGGTAGCCGCGAAGAATCTCGAGAGTCCTCTTCGAGATGTTCCGAAAATTCTTGCCCGACTGTTTAGAGAAACGCTCGAGGCTGTGCGCGACGAGCAGCGGTACGTCCTCCGTTCGCGCTCGCAGCGGAGGCAATTCGATGGGAAAAACGTTCAGCCTGTAAAACAAGTCCATCCGAAACGTCCCTTCCGCAACGGCGGCAATCAAATCGCGATTGGTGGCGGCAATGACGCGCACATCCACGGAAATCGGGTGGCTGCTGCCAACGCGCTCGATTTCGCGCTCCTGGAGCACCCGCAAGAGGGCGATCTGCGTTTCCAGGGGAAGCTCGCCGATCTCGTCCAGGAAAATCGTTCCGCCGTTTGCCGATTCAAAGCGGCCCAGCCGCCGCTGCACGGCACCGGTGAATGCGCCCTTTTCGTGCCCGAAGAGTTCAGAGGCGATCAGCGATTGCGGAATCGCCGCGCAATTCACACGGATGAACGGGCGTGAGGCGCGGTTGGATTTCTCGTGAATCGCGCGGGCAATCAGTTCTTTTCCTGTTCCCGTTTCGCCCAGAATCAAGACCGTGGAGTTCGTCGGCGCGACGAGGCTCACTTCCTGAAGCACCGCTCGCAGTGCCAGGCTCTCTCCGATGATTTCTTCCAAACCATGAGCGCGCTCCCGCGCGATTTCCGCGCGTTGGAATGGCGCAAAGGTTTCCTCTCCCATGTTAATTGTGTGCGCTGAGAACATGTCTGGCCTCCTCATAGAATTCATCATGACTGTCCCTCGGCCCTGTTTTTTTCGATTGCGGCGTGGATTTGCTTGAGCAATGCGTCGCTTCTCACGGGCTTGTTCAGGAAGCCGGCGGCGCCGGCTTTCATCATTAAATCGCGAAGCGCGGCATCGCCATGAGCGCTAACAAAGACGATGGGGACCTGGCTGTTGACTTCCGCCAGCCGCCGCTGCAACTCAACGCCGCTCATCCCGGGCAGCCGCACATCCAGAATCAGGCAAACCGCCTCGCGCCAGTCCTCCGAATCGAGGAATTCTTCGGCGGATGCAAACAGGCTTGTCAGAAAGCCGGCGGCCTTCATCACGCTGCCCAGGGCCTCGCGCAGGGGCGCGTCATCGTCCACGATGGCGATGATCCCGGTCTTTTGTAGAGTTTCGTTCACTGCGATCCGTCCAATCTCCAGCCTGGTATTTCAGCCACGAGCGGAAGATTAGCAAGTCGGGACACGGGAATCTATCCTGCTTTAGGAGGAGACGCGTACTTACTTCTGAAGCGAGGTTTTTAGCTTCTCTGATATGCGCACGAGGTGCGCGAGGGAGTCCGCACTGGTTTTTTCCATGACGTGCGCGCGGTGGGTCTTGACGGTAAGTTCGCTCATTCCGAGTTCGTCGGCGATTTGCTTGTTCAGGAGGCCGGCGACGACCAGGTCCAGCACTTCCTTCTCCCGCGGAGTGAGCGAATCGAAGCGCGCGCGAAGCTCCTCGAACTCCGCGCGCGTTTTTCGCTGGCCGCGGTCGCGTTCCACGGCTTTCTGAACGGCGTCGAGTAGGTCCTGGCCGCGCACTGGCTTGGTCAAAAACTCCTGTGCCCCTTCCTTCATGGCGCGCACGGACATCGGAATGTCCCCGTGGCCGGTGATGAAGATCACGGGAATGTGAATATTCGCCTCATTTAATTGGCGCTGAAGATCGAGGCCGCTAACGTCCGGCATGCGAACGTCGAGAATCAGACAGGCTGGGGCATCGGGCCGCTTGGCAGCTTGGAAGTCGCGCGCGGATGCGAAGGTTTCCACGCGCAGGCCCACGGAGCGAATGAGGCTCTGCAGACCCTCGCGAATCATCCGGTCATCGTCAATCACAAATACAATCGGATCCGGTTCCTTCATGGCTCGGGCCTGTCCTCGTTCGGCAGGGTGAACTGAAAAACGGAACCTTGAGAAAGCGCCGACTCCGCCCACAATCTGCCGCCGTGCGCTTCAATAATAGACCGGCTGATCGGCAGGCCCATTCCCATGCCTTGCGGGCGCGTCGTGTAGAAGGGCTCGAATAGGCGGCCCATTGCATCAGCGCTCACTCCAATTCCCGTGTCCTCGATGGAAACGCGAACCTCGCCGGCCTTTTCCCGTTGGGATCGAATGAGCAGTTGCCGCGGGCGGTCCGTGACACTGGTCATGGCTTCTATGCCGTTCATTACAAGATTCAGGATGACCTGCTGCAGCTGGATTCGATCAGCCCGCACGGCGGGCAAATCCGGTGAAAGGTCAAACACAATTGAGACGCCGTTCGCCAATGCCTGGCCGTTCGCAAGCGCCACTGTCTCTTCGATGGTCTTGTTCATTTCCACCGGCGTTCTCTCCGGAGTCGCCTTGTTGATGAGAGAACGAATTCGAACGATTACTTCGGAGGCTCGGGTGGCTCCTTGAATCATTCTCTCTGCGGCGGCGCGGGCCTCGGACAGGTTGGGAGTGGAATGCGAGAGCCATGCCACGCAGGCATCGCCATTGGCCACGACTGCGGCGAGCGGTTGATTCACTTCGTGCGCGATCGATGCGGTCAGTTCGCCAATCGTTGTGATTCGAGCCACGCGGGTCAGCTCTGTTCGGGTAACGAGCAGGGCATCTTGGGTGCGCTTCTGCTCCTCAATCCGATCAAGAAGCGCTTCGTTGGCCTGCTTCAGTTCCGCGGTCCGTTCTGCGACCCTGATTCCCAGTTCATCGCGCGCGCGGCGAAGGGAGTCTTCCGTTTCCCTGCGCCAGGAAACCAACCGGTTGGAGACAACCTGGCAGGCCGCGAAAACGAAAAAAAAAGGAATGTCGCGGGGCTTAATGTTGAACGAACGAGTTGGCGGAATGAAGTAATAGAGAACCAAAACCGTGCTGACGCCCACGCTGACCCAACCCGGGCCCTTTCCGCAGTACCACGTAGCGGCAATCACAACCACCGGGAAGAAAAACCAGAATGGATTTCCGAACGCATCTTGAAGAACAAGCGACAGGAATAGCGCTGCCGCCACAAGCGCTGTGGCCAAGAGGTAGCGCCACACTGCGGGCAACGTAGACGCGGCGGCGTGCGCGGCTTGCATCTGAAGGAAGGGCGCCGATTCGGGCGTTGCCTTTATACTACGAGCGCGGACTGATTGGCCACAGCTTCCACTAAGAATTCGAGAAAGTGGCGGATTCCCAGTCCTTGGTGCCGCATTTGCTTGTCGATTTTCGCAGATTTCGTTCTAAAATTTCGGCCACGAGTCGTACGCAGCAGCTACGCTCGCTCCGCGTTGCCCGCTTTGCTCTAGAGACGACGCAACAAATCCGCTCCGCTTCATCTCCTCGATGAAGGATTGCAGAAACTCCCTCGCCGCCGGCCGCCCTTTCGGCGTTCCCAGCGCCTGCTCGATCGAGGTAAATCTTCCGTCAATTACGCGTAGCCCGGAGTGCATCCGCGCAAATTCGATCAAGGGCTGCTTCACTCCCGCGGCAGCCTCCAATCCAGAATCCAGAAACAAATCCATTGCTCCGGCTGAAGTCTCGCTTCTTACCAATTCGGCGTGTTTCAATTTGCGTGTTAAAAAAAGATCGTAGGCAGCCCCTTTTCCAACTGCAATCCGCACGCCGGGCCGGTCGAAGTCTTCGACGGCATGAAAGGGTGACGCGTCGCGAACCAGGTAAGTTCCTTCGATAATGACATAGGGCGCGGTAAAGAGGATCTCTGTCGCCCGCGCCGGGTCCAGAGCCAGAAAAGCAACGTCCCATGCATTTGACTGAATCACTTGAAAAACTTTTCCAGCCGCATCGAACAAAACCCGCTGGAGTGGAACTCCCAGGCGCTTTGCCAGCTCGCGCGCGAGGTCCACGGACACACCGCAGGGCTCGCCGCTTTCGGGATTCATTTGCGCCAGCACCGGGTTGCCCAGATTGATCGCGGCCCGCAGAATTCCCTTCGGTGCCAGCTCCTGCATTGCTTCTTTGGACGGCGGGTTTATCATCTTCCCTCTCATTCAATGCTTACAGGTTTTGTCCTGGATATAAAGCGCCGAGTAGTGCTCACTATTTCTGTTCGCGGATATGCCAATTCCTTCCGGCATCCCGTCTCAAACAGATACGAACCAACTCTCGTGCCGGCATTAGCGGCCATCTTATCGCCGTTCCATTGTCGCCGTGGTCCCGCGCGGGGTGGTCACGGATGTCTTTATTGTCCGGGGACTACGGACAGCCTTCGCCTCCGCCTATGTAGCTGAGGACGGATTTCCTGCTTGCCTCGCTGGGGCATGAGGGGCAATGAGCAGCAAGAGGAAAAGTAAGGCAATAAATGGAGGCGCGAAAGTTCGGCGACCGGAATTCATTGGAACTCTTAAAATATTAAATATATTAATTAAGTAAACATAAATATATATCCTTTACCGGTTCCGAAGATTGTTCCGGTCGAATTCGACTCATCCTCCCGGATGATTTTCCACGCGGCAAAGAGTTTTTCTCGATCCGCGGGGCATTCCGTTTAAATAGCCTTCAACACTTCTAACCATTGCAATCCGACAACCAAGTTTGGCCATTGAATTATTGAGCTTTACATTTCGAGACGATGCTGAGGAATCAGAAATTCCGGACCATGAGCAATTCGGGAGTGAGGCCCAGCCTTAGCTACTGGACAAGATGCGCAAGCGAACGCGCGAGACGATCCAGGCGCCAGAGCGGAAGCGGCCCGATATGAGGGATGATCCGATATCGGGCCGGAAATCCGAAACAGAATGTTCCTTGTCCGTGTGCGCAAACCATTTCAAAGTGGTCTTGAAATGAGATCCAGCCTGTTTCCTGACATCAAGCAAGGAAGTTTCGGCGGCCGCCTCGCCGGTTTTCGCGCCTCACTGATGAAAGCGGCGGTTTGTGCTTGCGCCGCTTGTGTTTTCCTCGCTACAAGTGCGGGACAGACAAGCCTCCCTCGAAACGCTCTGTGGGAAATCGTGCATAACGTGTGCGTTCCCGGGCAATCTGAAAATCATAACCCCGCGCCCTGCCTGAAAGTTGACTTGAATGGGGGATCGGAAAGTGGATTTGCAATTCTTCGGGACCCGAGAGGGGATAGTCAATTCTTGTTCGTTCCTATCGCTCGAATTTCCGGCATCGAGAGCCCGATCGTTCGTGACGCAAAGGCGACGAACTACTTCGCCAGCGCCTGGGAATCCCGTACTTTTATGAACGAGGCGCTGCACGCAGCGCTCCCGCGGGATGACCTCGGCATGGCAATTAACTCGGTTGCCAGCCGTTCGCAAGACCAACTGCACATTCACTTGTCTTGCATCCGCGTCGATGTTTGGGAAGCATTGCACAGGAATGCGGAGGGGATTGAGAATCATTGGTCCCTATTCTACCCTGCATTGTTAGGTCATGCATACATGGCAATGTGGGTAGCAGGCGAGCGTCTTGGCCCATACAATCCTTTCAGACTTTTGGCGGAGGGATTGCCGGATGCACCGAGAGATATGGCCGATCGGACACTCGTGGTTGCCGGATTGACGCGGGCCGACGGCACAGCGGGGTTCGTCATTTTCGCTGACCGAGTCAACGAACGACTGGCTGATTTAGCATTCGGAGAGGAGTTGCTGGATCCTGCTTGCCGCATTGTCGCAATGGGAAAATAGATCTGTGGCATTCCGATACGTCGGCCATCAGTGGCTACCGGGGCGCTCAGCTTGTAAGCTCCCTTTGCGCTGAATTGTTTTATTCTCAACTTCCATCGCCAATAAAAAAGGCGGTCCCCGAAGGGACCGCCTTCAGCCAATATTCCAGGATGGTGAACCTCCCGCAAAGCCCGTTAAGGCTTGGCTGGCGTTTCCATTTTCTTCTGTTTGATTTCCTTAGCCTTCTCGACGAGATCGTCGGCTTGCTTCAGCAGGTCAGCGCGCTCCTCGGGGCTGGTGGCCTCGTCGGCCTTGCGGCGCAGGAGCAGGTTCAGATAGGCCATAGCGTCGTCGTAGTCGGGACGCAGCTCGAGGGCTTTTTTGAGGTCGTCAATGCCCTCATCGATCATCTGGCCGTTCTCTTTGATGTAGGAGTCGCGAATATCGGGCGGCAGGGGATCCTCATCCTTCAGCGGCTTGCCCGGGTGCGCCAAGCGCCAATTGCCGCGCGCCACGAGGTTGGCGCGGTAACTAAGCGTCCAGTCGATCACGCCGACCCAATAGTACGGCTCGGGATCTTCCGGTTTCAGAGCGATGTGCTTCATGTGGTAGGTCTTCGATTCCAGGAAACGTTCCGGCGTGTAGGGGGTTCCGGCCATATTGAAAAGGATGGAGCCGATGCCGTCGATGGCCGAGATGTTGTTGGAATCGGCGGAGAGCACGTCCTGGAATTCCTTCACCGCCTGCTGGCCCATGCGGATGTTTTCATCCGACGGCGCGCCGGGAATATATTGCGTCGCGTACGCCGTGGCGAGATAGAGGCGGGCGTTGGTCAGCGTGGGATCGTTGTCCTTCGCTTCCTTGAAGAATTCGATGGCAGCGTCATATTTGCCGTCGCGATAGGCGGCGACGCCCTTATTCAGTTCGTCGCGGGCCCTCAGCTTGTCGCAACCCGACGCGCCGAAGACGACCGCGATCATGGCGACGGCAAGCAGCGCCATGGAATTCTTGTTTTTGGAGTGCCGAAAATGCGCAAAAGGATTCATGGCAAACAATCCGTCCCCGCGAATGATTTGTATTCCCCCGAGAGGGCAAAGAAGTTTCCAACCCTTGCACCGGCCGCATTCCAATTCACGCAACGGCCAATCCTCATTTCGACCGGCTCCAAACCTCACCTGGCGCGCCCAGCGCAAGAGCGAAGGCCGCACCCAATTCCCCCGCGCCACACAAACCCTTGCAGGCACAGGTCACAGCCGCACACTCTACACCAGCAATGGCCTGGAACAAAGCAAGATTATTAATATTTGAGGACAAGAAAAGCCGGCATTTCCCGAGTATGGGCCGGCTCGGAAACCTCCGGCAACCTATTTCCCCGCTTCCAGATTGGCGGTGATCAACCCAACTTTGTCGATCCCGGAGCCGCGCATAACGTCAATCGCTCTGGCCACATCGCGAAACCGCACCGTGTCGTCGCCCTTCACGAAGGCCACCTTTTCGGCGCGCTCTTTGAAAACATCGGTGAGGCGCGGCCCAAGGGTATCCCAAGTGGCGTCCTCATCGTTGATCTTCAATTTATTGTTCTCGAGAATTTGAACGACGATCGTCTTCTGCTGAACCTGATCCTGCTGCTTCTGGTTTGGCGGCGCGGGCTGCGGCACCAACGCATCCAGCCCTTTCGGCGTCAACGGCGTGATGACCATGAAAATGATAATCAAAACCAGAAGAATATCGATCAGCGGGACGACGTTCATCGTCGCCATCGAACCGCCCTGCTTTCCTCCAACGTCCATTCCCATTGTCGTGGCTCCTGATTCTTAAGTTCCGCGCCCCGAGGCAATCATCGGGACGGATGGCTAGCAAAACGAAACTGGGAAGCGAGGACAACAGCCTCGCTTCCCAGAGGAATTTAGTCTGCCGGCGGAGGTGGAGCGGTCCGGCGATTTTGTTCGGCGCGATCGGTGATCAAGCCGACGTTATCGACGCCCGCGGAGCGAATCTCATCCACCACTTTGACCACATCGCCGTACTTGGCCCGGCCGTCGCTCTTGACGAACACGGTCTTGTCCAGCTTGTTGGAAATGCGGTCTCGAACCTCATCGGCAATTTGCGAAATGTCCGACTTGGTGCTGCCAAGATAAACGTCCCCGGCCTCCGAGATGCCGACGATGACTGCGTCGTCTTTGTCGGCATCGGGCATGTCGGAGGGATTGTTGACCTTGGCCAACTCCACCGTCAAGCCCTTGGAGAGCATGGGCGTGACCACCATGAAGATGATCAACAGCACCAGCATGATGTCCGCCATGGGAATCACGTTCGGCGCCGACATCTGCGCGCCGACGCTGGGCTTGTATGCCATGAGTTACTTCTTTCCGCCGGCCCGGCGCGTGATGAAGTAGTTCACCAACTCCATGGAGGAGTTGTCCATTTCGACGTCGAACGCCTCGACCTTGTTAGTGAAGTAGTTATAGGCCCACACGGCGGGCACGGCTACGAGCAGCCCGAGCGCGGTGGTTACCAGCGCTTCGGAAATTCCGCCGGCCACCGCGGACAACCCGGTCGCCTTCGTGGTTTCAATTCCTTTAAACGCATTGATGATGCCGACCACGGTGCCGAACAGGCCGACGAACGGCGCGGTCGAGCCGATGGTGGCGAGGCCGGAAAGGCCGCGCTTCATTTCGGCGTGCACGATGGCGACGGAGCGATCCAAGCCGCGCTTGGCGGCGTCGATCACTTCCTCATCAGAGACTTGGGACGAAGCGGATTGAAATTCGGAAAGGCCGGTGGCGACTACCTTGGCGATGTGGCTTTTCTTGTTGCGCTCGGCGATAGAGATGGCCTCGTCGAGTTTGCCCTCGCGCAACGCACCGGCTACCTGTTGCACGAAAACGCGAGACTGTTTGCGCGCCGCGCTGTACATCAGCACGCGATCGATCATGACGCCGAGTGACCATGCGGACAGAAGAAATAGAATGCCCACGACCAACTTCGCGATGATACTCATGCTGCCCCACATGGCCCTCAGATCCCACTGGCCTTGCAGGACGAGCATGTTCATTGCCCAAACGGCTAGAGTACTAAGCATGTGATTCGCTCCTTTTTGTTTCGTTCGAAACTTGCTGGCCGGAACCGGCGTTGCCGGTCCCGGCCGACTCCCCTGATTGGCTTGATTGGCGGCCTCAATTCACGGTCTTCCAGAAAGGAAGACCGATCCTCGGGCCGCCCGTCCTGCCCAAAACTTAACCACCCATCGTAAATGTGACGGTAATCGTGGTATCGACTTCCACCGGATCGCCGTTCAACAGCGTTGGTTTATAGCGCCATTGTTTCACGGCATCCAGAGCCGATTGCACCAACAGCGGGTGACCGGAGATCACTTCGAGCTGGGCAACCTTGCCATCCTTGTCGATGATGGCGTGGAGAACAACGTTGCCTTGAATGCGCGCTTGCCGCGCCAAAGCAGGATAAAGCGGGCGAGTCTGCTGGAGAATTGACGCCGCCGTTACGTTGCCGCCCTGCTTGACGCGCTGCGGAGCCGCCGGCTTGGGCGGAGGCGGAGCCACGGGCCCGCTGACCATGCCCTGCCCGGGGATGCCGCCGAACACGCCGCCCACTGCGCCGCTATTGTTAATCACGTCCGGCGGAAGTTCGGCTTCCTTGAACACGGCCACTTCCTTGGGAATCGCGCGCGGCTGCATCAGCTTTCCTGACTGGATTAAGCGCGCCACCGGCTTGATGATTGCCTTCACGGGCGCCGGAGGAGGAGGCGGAGGAGGAGGAGGAGGAGGGGCGACGAGCAATGTTGACAGCATCGCCTTTGGCAGCGCCTCGGTATAAATCAAGGGAATCAAGATGAGAACGGCGAGGATTAAGGCTTGCACAGCGCCGGAGAGTACAAATCCCCAGCCTTTATTGGTTTTCTTCTTTTCGTTTGTAGATTCGAGCAGATCGTCAAACATCGTACGTCCCTCCTGCCGGAAAGCTCCTGGGAATTTTCAGAGCAGGCTCGCGGAGGAGCCCGCGCCGTCCCTAGGCCTTCCGGAGTTTAGTACCGGCTGCGGTTCCGGATGTAACTACCGCCCCGCCCCCGCCTCTCCACTGGTTCCAGGCGACTACCAAGGGCGCGGCAATGCCAAAACTGGAATACGTTCCTACCAGAATTCCAACCACCAAAGCAAAGGAAAAAGCGCGCAAGACCTGGCCGCCCATCAGGAACAGCACCAGCACGGTCAAAAACGTCAGGCCGCTGGTGAGGATGGTGCGAGAAAGAGTCTGGTTGATGGAACGATTCACGATGGCCTTAAACGGCTCACGGCGCATGAGCCGCGCGTTTTCACGAATCCGGTCAAAGATCACAATCGTGTCGTTCATCGAATAGCCGACCAGAGTCAGTAATGCCGCAATCACCGTCAGCGAAATCTCAAAGTGAAAAATGGAGAAAAGACCCAGCGTAATCAGCACGTCGTGAAACACAGCTAGGACAGCCGCAGCACCGTACACCCACTCGAACCGAAATGCAATATAAACCAGCATTCCGCCCAGCGCGTACAGAGTCACTACGACGGCTTGGCGGCGCAATTCGGAGCCGACTTTCGGACCGACGATCTCCACATTGATGATGGCGAATGTGCTGGTGTAGAAGGAATCGCGCAGCGCCGCGATCACGCTGGCGCTCGCCCCGGACCCGGAAAGCTGTCCTAGATCGGTGACAATTCCGCGGCGGTCGCGGTCACGAAACGCGGCCAACTGGCGAGCCAGTTGGTTATAGCGGTCGCCGGCGGCTGTTCCCAGCCCCAGGGGGTCCTTGCGCGTCAAGACCTCCGCTATGGCGTCAGCCCCGGCGGCGTTGAAATCCTGTTTGCCAGACTCACCCGCGCCCAGGGTGGCGTGCAGGGCATTGAGAATAGCAGTCTTGCCGGCGTCAAGCGCCTCGGCTCCCTGGCCCTTTTCCTCCAGGTTGATCAGCACTTCGTTTCCGCCTGCAGTGGTAAGGTCGCTGACCGGAACAATGGTGCTATTCCCAATCCCTTGCTGCGCCAGGCCGGCGCGTAGGGTATCGATGGGGGGGGGGCCTGCAAAGCGTACGTCTACAACCGTACCCCCTTTAAAATCAATGCCATAGAATAACCCATGATGGGCAAGGATGGAGGCTACCCCGGCCGCAAGCAGGAGAAACGACAAGCCAAAGAAGTACTTGGCTTTGCCCATCCAATCCAAATCCACCTGTTTGAAGAAATTCATGCTCACTCTGACCCGTTAGAGTTGGACACCAACGATTGTGAATTTGTTCCCAAAATTGAAATCGTAACCAAATTATCCCTGTGGCGCGGGCTTCAGCCTGCGGGGTTCTCTACTGCAGAAATGAGGAAACCCGCAGGCTAAAGCCTGCGCCACTAAATGCTCAACTCCGCTTCGCGGGGCATCTTGGCCAGGTGCCAGTCAAAGATTACGCGCGACACATATACCGATGTGAACAGGTTGGCAAGCAACCCAACGGCCAAAGTGATCGCAAATCCACGAATCGGGCCTGTCCCAAAAAGGAACAAAAAGGCAGCTGAAACGATAGTCGTCACGTGCGTATCGATAATTGTCAGGAAGGCGCGCTTGAATCCCATGTCCACCGCGGAAACCGGCGCTTTCGCCGAACGCAATTCTTCCCGAATGCGCTCGAAAATCAAGACGTTGGAATCGACGCCCATGCCGATCGTCAAAATGACGCCTGCAATTCCGGGCAAGGTCAGCACGGCGCCGAAATAAGCCAGCGCTGCTAGCAGAAGAACCAGGTTCAGGATCAAGGCGACCACGGCGTTGATTCCCGCCGAGCGGTAATAGACCACCATAAAGATCATCACGACAATCAGGCTAATGACCGAAGCCTGCACGCCGTGCCGGATGGAATCCGCCCCGAGCGACGGGCCCACGGTGCGCTCTTCCAGATACTTGATGGACGCCGGCAGGGCCCCGGAACGCAGGACCAGGCCCAGATCGTTTGCTTCCGTTTCACCGAATTGGCCTTCGATTACGCCGGTATCGTCGATGCGGCCGTTGATGACGGGGGCCGTCTGCAGCCTGTGCTCGAGAACGATGCCCAATTGCTTGCCAATGTTTTGTTCGGTGAAGGGGCCAAAACGGCGGCCTGCCTCGGTAGAAAGGGTGAAATCCACATCAAAGAAGCCGGGATTTTTCGTGCTGCGCACCGGGGTTGCGCTGCGCAAGTCACGGCCGGTGACAACCGGCGCGCGATCGATGACGTACCAGCTTTCCGCGGCGGGCTGGCCGGAAACCGATGCCGAACTCTTTCCTTGCACGATTTGGGCATTCGGCGGCAGGACGCCTCCGTGGGCGGCCAAAGCCGCTGATTCCGACGAATACGGCATCGTGTCCAGAACCAGGTGCAGTTCGAGCTGTCCGCCAGCCTGGATCACGCTCTTGGCACGGTTGGGGTCGCCTTCGCCGGGCAGCTCGACAATAATTTCGTTATCTCCCTGGCCATAGGGAGCGACCAGCGGTTCCGTCAATCCCAGCGCGTCAATGCGGCGGCGGATCGTTTCTTCGGCCTGATCCATGGTCTGCTGCTGGATGTTTACGATGCGCGACTGCTTCATAGTTACAAGGTAGCCGGAGGCTTCACCAGGAGCAGGGGTAACGTCCCAATCTGGGAACTGATCGTTGATCAGGTTGCGAGCGCTGCCGGCTTGCTCGGGAGCGATGTTGTGCAGCAGGATCTGCGTGTCGCTCAGCTTGCGAATCTCGTCGTAGCGGATGGCCTTGTCACGAAACAGCGTCGTGATGTGGTCTAGCGTCTGGTCCGTTTCCTGGCTAATTGCTTCCTGCACTTGCACTTGCAGAATCAGGTGCGTGCCGCCCTGCAAATCAAGGCCCAGCTTGATGCTGTCCGTGAAATTGGATTTGACCCCGGCCCAGGACTTGGGGGGGAAATCCGGGAGTCCGACCAAGCCAATAATGCAGGCTAGGATAACGGCTACGATGAACAGCGCTTTCCACTTGAGATTCGATGTCATGGCTTGAACTGGCTCAGGACTCCACGGATGCGGGCTTTTCTCTTTTTAGCCCGCCGGAATTAATGGAGCGGAACGTTACCCCGGACCTACGACTCCTCCTTACCATCTGGTTGCAGGCCGGTTACCGCGGAACGCAGGACCTTTACCTTCACCTGATCGGCGATGCGAAGCTGCACGGAATCGCCTTCCAGCCCCACGATTGTGCCGAAGAGCCCTCCGCTGGTGATGACTTTGTCGCCATTCTTTAGCGCGTTGATCATTTCCTGGGTTTTCTTTTGGCGGCGCTGCGCGGGCAGGATCAGCAAGACGTAGAAAATGCCCATGATGATGACCAAGGGCAAGAAGGCCATCAGGCCTCCCGTGCCACCGACCTGCGCCATCAAGGACAAGTTCCCTAGCGAAGGAAAAAAAGACATCGCTGCTATCCCGTCCTCCCGTTACGCTCGATACCTTAGCGAACTGCTGCTGGCAAAATTAGTCCCCGCCGCTTTTAACCTTCGAACAGGACAGGACCATGAAGTTCGCAGCGAAGTTCCGGCGGGATTCTCGCCTTGCCTGAGGCACACTGTTTAAGGCATAGCCCCACGCGCCGCCCGAATTTCCCTACAGAAAACCCGCAGACTGAAGTCTGCGCCACTAGGGTTCACCCGCTTCGATGCGCGCTTGGAACTCCGAGGAGAAATCCGCCAGTTCCCCGAACGCGATAGCCTGTCGAATCTTACTCATAATGTCAAGGAAAAATGCAACATTGTGGTGGGAGTTCAGGATGGAGGCCAGGATTTCATTGGCGTGAAACAGATGGCGCAAGTAAGCGCGCGAGTAGGTGCGGCAGACCATGCAGGAACAGCGCTCATCCGCTGGGCGCGGATCGTCGGCGTAAATCGCGTTCCCGATATTCACCCGGCCGGTGCTGGTGAAGAGGCAGCCGTTGCGCGCGTTGCGTGTCGGCAGCACGCAATCCATCATGTCCACTCCGCAGCGGACGTAGTCGGCAAGCTGCTCGGGCAAGCCGACTCCCATGACGTAGCGCGGGCGGTCCTTCGGGAGCAATTCCGCGGTTAAGGCGGCCATCTCGATGGAAAGCGCGTGGGGTTCTCCGACGGCGAGGCCGCCGATGGCGTACCCGGGGAAATCCAGATCCACGAGCTGCCGCGCGCTTTCGCCGCGCAGGTCGGCGTGCATTCCGCCTTGCACAATCCCGAAGAGCGATTGCCCCGGGTTGGACGAAGCTTCCACGTTCGTGCGCCCGTCGTCGCTCCGTGCGCGCGCGTAATCGCGACAGCGGCGCGCCCACTCCGTCGTGCGCTTCATGGCGTCTGCCGCGCGCTCATGGTCGGCGGGAAATTCGATGCACTCGTCGAACGCCATGGCGACGTCCGAACCGAGTGCTTGCTGAATCTCGATCGATTTTTCCGGCGTAAGAAAATGCTCGGAGCCATCCAGGTGCGAACGGAAAACCACGCCTTCGTCAGTAATTTTCCTCAAATCGGCAAGGCTGAATACTTGAAAGCCGCCCGAATCGGTCAGGATCGCTCCCGGCCAGGACATGAAGCGATGCAGGCCGCCCAGCCTGCGAATGCGTTCGTGACCGGGGCGCAAATAGAGATGGTATGTGTTGCCGAGCAGAATCTGCACGCCCAGTTCGTTGAGCGCCTGCTGCGTCAAACCTTTCACCGTGCCGGCCGTGCCCACCGGCATGAACGCGGGCGTATCGATCACGCCGTGCGGCGTCGTCAAGCGCCCCAGCCGCGCGCCGCTCGGTTCCGTTTTCAGAACCTCAAAGTGGAATTCCATCCGTCTCAGTTTAGCAGGACTGTGAAGAGAGCAAACAAGAGTGTAGCCTGGGTGAGTTGTAGGGGCACGGCACTGCCGTGCCCCTACAGCGTGTTAATCAATGCCGGCCGGCAGCACCGGGATTGCGGCAATGAGCGATTGCGTATAGGGGTGTGCGGGGGCGGAGAGAATTTGCGCGGCGGGGCCGGTTTCGACGATGCGGCCGGCCTGCATGACGGCGATGCGCGTCGCAAGTTGCGCGACGACGGGGAGGCTGTGCGAGATTAGCAAGTAGGTGAGCGCGAAATCGCGCTGCAAATTCTGGAGCAGCTCGAGGATTTGCGCGCCGACGGAGACGTCGAGGGCGGAAACCGGTTCGTCGGCCACGACCAGTCGGGGGCGGAGGACCAGGGCTCGGGCGATGCCGATGCGCTGGCGCTGGCCGCCGGAAAATTCGTGCGGGTAGCGCGAGAGCGCGTCTTCGGCGAGGCCGGCGGCGCGCAATATTTCGACCACGCGAGCGCGGCGCTCCGCGCGGCCAAGCTTCGGCTCGTGAATTTCCAGGGGCTCGCCGACGATGGCGCCCACGCGCATTCTGGGATCGAGCGACGCGAACGGATCCTGAAAGACCATTTGCATTTCTCGGCGCAGGGCGCGCAGCTCCGCGCCGCGCGCGGCTAGAAAATCGCGGCCTTCGACGAGCAGTTCGCCGGAGTCCGGTTCGATGAGGCGCAGGAGCATGCGCGCGAGCGTCGTTTTGCCGCTGCCGGATTCGCCGACGATGGCGAGCGTTTCCCCGGCGGCGAGTTCGAGACTTACATCATCCACCGCCGCGACGCGGGCGGCGGCACCGTTGCTCGGGCGCGACATGCCCATCGTAAACGCGCCTGTCGGCGCGGAAAACGTCTTCCGCAATTTGCGTGCTTCGAGCAGCGGGGCGTGCATCAAGGATTTGCCTTTTGCGGGGCAGACTTCAGCCTGTGGGTTTTGGGCTCTGGAGATACGAAAACCGACAGGCTGAAGCCTGCCCCACTGTAATTCGTCATTCCGGCTTCTCCGCGATTAGGAGCAAGACCGTGTGCATGAATTCTAGGCCGCTCGGAATTTTATCGGAATCGGAATCGGAGCGGCGCGGGTGAAAGCCGGAGCGATCGTTGCCGATACGGCTTTCCATCATGGCTCGAGTTTGCGCGTAGACGGGATCGCCGGGAGCTTTTCCTGCATTGCCCATCCAGACGTCGAAATCGTGCCAGTTCTCGTGGAACTGTTCGGAAACCATGCGCAGGCCCAAATCCGCGAACAGGGCGTGGAAATTCGCGGCGCTCTGCGTGTTCGTATGCGAAGGATCGCGCACGTGCTCGACGCTATTTTGAAATTCGCCGTCGCAACCCTCGGGAACAACAATGTCGGTGATCGCCACGCGGCCTCCGGGCTGCAACACGCGCGCCATTTCCGCCAAGGCGCGCGCCGGATCGGTCATATGGTGAAACGCGTAGCCGCAGGAAACGATGCCCGCGGCGCCGTCCGCAAAGGGCAGCGCGTAAATATCAGCGCAGAGGAATTCAATATTGGCGATGCCGTCGCGCACGGCTTCGGCGCGCGCCTTTTCGACCATCGCGGGGGTCAGGTCCGCGCCGATGGCGTGGCCGACGCGCGCAGCCAGCGGACGCGTGAATGTGCCGGGGCCGCAGGCGAGATCGATCGCCAGCAGTTTTTCCGGGTGGGCAAGGCCTGCCGTGGCTCGCTCGGCTAGCCGTTCGCCTTCCTCGGTTCGCGTGCGCCGCACCGTTCGGGCAAAAACGTCCGCGGTTTCCGTGAAGCATTCGCGGATTTTGTCGTGGTGGGTTGGGTCGGTGGCCATTGTGGTTTCGAGCTTTATTCTACCTCCGCGATCGTTGTGGAGCGGAGGTTTCAGTGGGGCGGGCTTCAGCCTGCCGGGTTTGGCTTCGGCGCAGCAAAAAAGCGATAGGCTGAAGCCCGTCCTACTTAGACCAAAATGCAGCGTGCGCGATGGGCGGGGCCGGCGTCGCGCAGTGCGGGCATGGTGGCGGAACACTCGGCGACGCGCAGGGGGCAGCGCGGCTCAAACGCGCAGCCGGGGGGCAGCGCAGTGAGCGATGGCACCGCGCCGGGTATCGGCTCGAGTTTGTGGCGCACGAGCTGCGGCGAAGCCCGCAAGAGGCCCACTGTGTAGGGATGGCGCGGGCGTTCGAGGACTTCGCGCACGGGGCCTTCCTCCACGATCCGCCCTGCGTAGGTGACCGCGATGCGATCCGCGACTTGCGCCACAACGCCGAGGTCATGCGTGATGAAAAGAAGCGCGAGGCCGAGATCGCGCCGCAACTGGGCGAGCAATTCGAGGATTTGTTTTTGCACGGTGACGTCGAGGGCCGTGGTTGGCTCATCGGCGATGAGCAGGCGAGGGGCCCTCCCATCTTCGCCGGAGAGGGCCATGGCGATCATAGCGCGCTGGCGCAGGCCGCCCGAGAGCTGGTGCGGATACTGGCGCGCGCGCATGGCGGGCTCGGGGACGGCGGCGCGTTCGAGAGCCGCGAGCACGCGGCGATCGACTTCCTCCCGCGAAAGCCCCGCATGGTGCGTGCGAATCGCCTCGGCAATCTGCGCGCCGACGCGCATCACGGGATTGAGCGCGGTCATCGGCTCCTGAAAAATCATGGCGATGTCGCGCCCGCGCACGGCGATTCGTTCGCGTTCCGGGACCGTAAGCAAATTTGCGCGCGCGCCGGCGGTTCCATTGGCGTTGGAAAATAAAGCCTCGCCGCCCACGCGCGCGCCCGGCGGCAGCAAACCCATCAGCGCCAGCGCCAGCATCGACTTTCCGCTGCCCGATTCGCCGACCAGACCGAGCGACTCGCCACTTTCAAGCGTGAACGATACGTCATCCACCGGACGAATCCACCCGGCGGGCGTCGGAATCTCGACGGTGAGTCCGCGCAGTTCAATGAGTGCTGTCACCGCTACATCATAAGCCAGGATTTCCGATTTCAATCCCACCACTCCGGACCAGGCTAGATGAGTGGAGGAAAGAGTGGATGATTTTGTCATTCCGAGCGAAGCGAGGAATCTCTCGTGGGTTTGGGCCTACAAAAAGAAAGAGAGATTCCTCGCTTCGCTCGAAATGGCAGAATTTGGGGGGTACTTTTTCCGCAGCCTGCAGAGCATTGCATGCCGACGGAGGCGGGTGTACGTTATCGCTCGGCCGGGAAGTTAAAACGAAAATCCACTTTCATTCGGCGACGAATGATTCGGAGAGGTTGCAATGAAAAAACGATGGGTGTCTCTCTTCTTGTTCACGGTTGTGGGACTTGGCACCGCAAGAGCTCAAGCTCCTACCGGGAGTTCCATACTCAGGAAGGATCCCGCCCTCGACGCCATCGTGCCCGCCTGCGCCAAACTGGAAAAGGTGGCGGGTGGAATGAGCGTTCTCGAGGGGCCGGTGTGGGTGCGCAGCGGGCAAAGCGGATATCTAATCTTCAGCGATATTCCCGCGAACGTCATCCATAAGTGGACCCCGGACGGAGAAGTTTCCGAGTATTTGAAGCCCAGCGGCTACACAGGCAAGGATCCGGAGCACGATGGAATTTTCATAGATATGGGCCACGGGGCGGTTCACTTGATCGGTTCGAATGGCATCACACTCGATCATCAGGGCCGAGTGGTTTTCTGCGCGATCGGCGACCGGGAGGTAGTTCGAATCGAAGCGGACGGCAAGCGCACCGTCTTGGCCAGCCGTTACGAAGGAAAGCCGCTCAATGCCCCGAACGACTTGGTCTACAAATCGGACGGGGCGCTCTATTTCACCGATCCGGCGGGTGGCACACAAAAGTCGGACAATGATTCCAAGAAGGTTCCACCCGCTCAGAGCGTTTATCTACTGAAGGGCGGCAAACTACAACTGATCGTCAACGATTTCGCCCTGCCCAACGGCCTCGCCTTTTCCCCCGATGAGAAAGTTATGTACATCGACGACACGATCCGCAAAACCGTCACGCGTTTCGATGTCGCACCGGACGATACGCTCACGAACGGCCGCCTCTTCGCCGACATGTCGGCGGATCCCGCCGAAGGAGTTCCTGACGGCATGAAGATCGACACGAAAGGGAACGTTTACTGCACCGGCCCCGGCGGCGTATGGATTTTTTCCCCCGAAGGCAAATACCTCGGCAAGATTCCAGTTCCCGAAGTGGCCGCGAATTTGGCGTGGGGTGACGCGGACGCGAGGACGCTGTTCGTGACCGCTCGGACGAGCCTCTATCGCATTCGGCTGAACGTGCCGGGAATCAGGGTCTCGAAGTAACGAATGCCAGGTGTTTTCTTGTGGCGCCGGCGTCTCGCCGGCGGTTTTCATTCCATCGAAAAACAGAACCCCGCCGGCGAGACGCCGGCACCACAAAACACAATCGTGCCTAAATCGGATAGTGTGTTGGGCTCCTGCGGATCGTGATCCAGCGCAGTTCGGTGAATTCCTCGAGGGCAGCCTTTCCGCCAAATCGGCCCCAGCCGCTGTCCTTCACTCCGCCGAAGGGCATTTGGGGTTCATCATGAACGGTGGCCCCATTGATGTGGCAGACGCCGGATTCGATGCGCTCGGCAAGCTTCATCGCCTTATTGATGTCGCGGCTGAACACGGCGCTGGAAAGGCCGTACTCGGTGTCATTGGCCACGCGCAGCGCTTCTTCGGCGTTTGCCACGATCACGATGGACGCCAGGGGACCGAAAGATTCTTCATGGTAGACGCGCATTTCCGGCGTCACTTCGTACAATACGGTGGGCAGGTAGCAGGGGCCTTGCGCTTTTCCTCCACACAGCATTTTGGCGCCTTTCGCCAGAGCATCGTCGACTAACCCCTGAACGCGTACGATAGCGGCCTTGTTGATGAGCGGACCCACCTGAGTGTCCGGCTGAAGCGGATCTCCGGCTTTGAGGGCGGTGGCTTTCGCGGCCAGCAGGCGCCCAAACTCCTCGGCGACAGGCCTTTCCACCACGATCCTCTCGGTGGACATGCAGATCTGCCCTTGATTCATAAAGGAGCCGAAACTCGCAGCCGCCACGGTTGCCTCTATATCGGCGTCTTCGAGCACGATCATGGGGGCCTTGCCGCCCAGCTCCAGTAGAACGCGCTTGAGATGGTGCCCCGCGTTTTCGGCGATGAGCCGGCCCACTCTGGTCGACCCGGTAAAATTGATCCTGCGGGTTTTGGGGTGCGCGATCAATTCGTCGACGACTTCCGCGGCATCGGCCGGCGCATTCGTAATCGCATTGATCACGCCAGTTGGAAAACCAGCCTCGTGGAATATTTCGGCGATGGCCAGGTGCGTGGCCGGGGATTCCTCGGAAGCTTTCAATACGACCGTATTCCCATAAGCGAGCGGCATGGCAACGGACCGCATGCCGAGGATCAGAGGCGCGTTCCACGGCGCAATTCCCACGACGACGCCGACGGGCTGGCGAGTGGCCATCGCAAACGTGTCCGGCAGGTCCGAAGGGATCACTTCCCCGATGAGTCCGTACGCCTGCGCTGCGGCCTCGCGCAACAATCCCGCCGTGAACATGCAATTAAACACGCCCCATCCGAAGGTTCCACCCATCTCTTCGGCCATCGTGCGGGAAATCTCGGGCTGGCGTCGGTCAAGAATCTCCGCAGCCTTCAGAAATAATTTGCGGCGCACAGCGGGTGGGGTAACGCTCCAAGCGGGAAAAGCGGCCGCGGCGGCATCCACGGCGCGGCGCGCGTCCTGGGGCCCCGCGGACGCAAACCTGGAAATAATTTTGCCCGTGAACGGGTTCGTTTTCTCGAAGGCCCGGCTATCGAGCGCATCTTGCCATTGGCCGCCGATGAATAATTGGCGATTTTGCACGGCTGTTGGTTGAGGCATGGAATCTCCCATTGGCATTTTCAGGGCCGGCCTGAATGCGAACACTTTATACCCAATTCCATTGAAAATTAAAAATCAGATACAGCGCTTCACTCCGCGGCGCATGCTCGCTTGCTTCCTGCGGGAATGGCGCGGCGTCCTCCGGACGCATCCTTGACTTCACTGATACAGAAGAGTGAGGCCGGCCGAGCGTTTTTTTTCACCCACTCAGGCGATCTTCAGGTATAGATACGTTCACCCGTATCCGAAGCAGCCTGGAAAATTATTCCGAGGAGAAACCGAAATGAAAGTACAAGAATTCACCGTGAAAATTTTGGTGCTGAGCGCTGCGATCGCCGTGTTTCCGCTGCTCGCGCAGGAAGTGGAGCCAAAGCCTACGTGCACTCACTGCTCGGCCGTGTATATCCCCAAGAGCGAGCTGGACGGCTATAACCAGCGGGCGATCGAGCACAAGCTGGTGGATCAGCAGGTGCGCTCGGTGGATGTCGGGAAGGTGCAGGTCGGCATCGGGAGCATTCACCGCGGGAAGTTGGGGCAGGCCACGGGCCTGGAAAACACGGTGGCGGAAGCGGTGGCCGAGCACGAGCAGGTGACCGAGGTTTACTACGTCATCGAAGGTTCGGCGACGCTTCTGACGGGGCCAGACTTGGTGGACCCGAAGCCGCGTCCGAGCACTCTGAAAACCGTGCGCGAACAGAATGGTCCGGGATTCAGCGCCGCTTCGATCAAGAATCCCGAAGTTCACGAATTGAAGGCGGGCGACATGATTATCATCCCCGCCGGAACCGGGCACTGGTTCACGAAAATCGACGATCACATACGCTACGTGATGGTGCGGCTCGACCCGGACAAAATTCTTCCGCTGAAAAGCGAGGCGCAATCGCTAAAATATTTGGCGAGCCCCTATAGCCCGAATCAGGGGAATTTCTGAAAAAATCCGGCACACTGGGGTGCCAGCCGCCTGCAGACGGAATGATGGCCTCTACTGCGCGGCTGTGCGAGCAGCGAGTTCCTTGCCTTCCTCCATCACGGCCTGGAACGCGGCGGCATTTTGCTTGGTTTCATCAACGAGCTGCTGTAGCTTCGACGCCATGTTTTTCGCTCGAGGGTCATTCTGGTCCTGAACATCTTTCATCGCACCGGCGGCGGACAACAGTTGCTTCACGTTTTGGAGGACGTCGCGGTTTTGGGATACGAAGGTCTGCTTGGCCGCGAATAGTTTTTCTTCCCACTTGGCGCGCCCCGGAAAATTAGAAGTGTTGCCGTCGAGCACGCTCGCCGCCAGGGCGGCGCGGTCCAAGGAATCGAGCTGATCGATCTGCGATTGCAGACGTGCGAGACCCGCTTCCGGTGACTCCGTGGAGTCGGGCTTTCCTGGGGCGCCCGCTTCCGCTGCCGGACTGAGAGTGGCGCCGCCCGTGGAAGGTGTGCCCTTGGAGCCGGAGGGCACGTCGTCGTTGGTAATCACTTTTACGGGCGGCTTATTGGCTTTGTCCTTTTGCGCTTGCCTTGCCAGGTCGCCGAGCGAAGGCGTGTCTTGACCGTGGCCAGGCGCGCAAAAGACCAGCGCCAGCGCGCACACTGCAAATATGCTTAGGCGACGTGTCATGTGCCCTCCTGGGAACGCGATCCGTGACTGCGGACAACTTAGGTAAACTCCTTCCATGCTTACCGATTAACCGGAACGGCGCTATAGACCGAAAGTACGGGCAGGCCCAAGTAGTAATCTGGCGGGATTCAACGATTCAGGAGCAGGACGCCAATTATTTCCATCGGGCGGCGAGCAGAGCGAGCATGAAAACTACTGCCGGAATCACCATGAGCATGGTGTAGGACAGGATCCTCTTCAAAAAAGGATGGCGCGCGGGTTTTCGCTCCTTGCTCGCGGAGCGGTCCGTGACCTCGACGCATTCCGGGTGCGCCAGGGCATCGGCAAATTGGCGGGCGCCCGCAAATCGATTTTCCGGATCGCGTTCCATGGCGCGATACAGAATTTCTTCCATCTGCGCGGAGATTTCAGGATTAATTTCTCGCGCGGACGGCGGATCGTTCACCAGCCGGTCGTTCATGACAGCGAATGGATTCGGGCCGTTGAAGGGCGTCTGTCCGGTCAGCATTTCAAAGAGAATGACGCCCAGGGCGTAGACGTCGCTGCGCCCGTCATTGCGCCTCCGCTTGATTTGCTCGGGGGAAATATAATCAGGAGTGCCCAAGGCGTTTGACAACTTGGAAAACGTGAGGCGGCGCATACCTTCGCTGGCGGAGATGCCGAAATCGATGAGTTTGATGCCGTCGCCTTCGCCGACCATGATGTTTTCCGGCTTCAGGTCGCGGTGCACGACGCCCAGGCTGTGAATGTATTCGAGGGCTTCACAGACTCCAGTGGCGATGCGGGTGGCGCGTTCGGTGGAAAGTTGTCCCTCTTTGGCGAGAATTTCGCGCAAGAAGCGGCCGTCAACCCATTCCATCACGATGCACAGCTGATCCATATCGCCGCTGTCGATCGTTTGCACGACGCCGGGGTGCTTCAGCTTCTTGCCAATGGCGATCTCGCGCTGGAAGCGGCTATAAAAAACCGGGTCGCATTCGAGTTCGGGGTGAGGAATTTTGATCGCCACGAGTTGGCCGGTCCGCAGGTCTGTGGCTCGGTAGATGGTGGTCATCCCGGTGCGCACGGCAAAAGCTTCGATGCGGAAATACTCGAAGCGCTCGCCAGGTTGAAGCTGCTCCGTCAACATTTGGACGATCCCTCCTGCGCACAAAGCCACAGTGAAACATGCGGGAAGATAGCTTTTTGCCTCTAAGGGATGCATAAACGAATCGTATAGGGCGTATAAACGGATATAATTGGTGTGGAATCATTGAGTTGGAGGGTGGCAAATGGGTACAACGTCAGTGGTGAGGTTTATGCTTGTAGGCGTTACTGCAGTGGCTAAAGGTCGATAGGCTGAAGCCCGCCCTTCTGTTGCTCATTCCCTCCAACGGGGAATTGCAGTCCAAAACGGAGGCGTTTGCTATCTCGGATGTGTTTCTAGAAATTGGACGATTCGGCATTGGACCTGGAACGGCATTGCCGCTAAACTTGGCGTAAATGTCGAAGAGTGGTGTTTACGAAACGGAAATGGCCCGGGACCATCCAGCAGCCCCTAGTTGGACTTCGCTTTTTCGCGTTCCAGGATTTCCATTTTTCTTTGCGGCGATGCTGGTGTCCCTGTTTGGAACAGGGATGAATTTTGCCGGGGTGACCTGGTACGTTCTGGGAATCACACACTCCACAGTGAAAGTGAGCCTGATCGTCATCTTGGTGACGCTGCCGGGGCTTGTGGTTCCTCCTTTCGGCGGGGTGCTCATCGACCGGGTTGACCGGCGTTATTTGGGGATCGTCATCGACGCGGCGCGTGCCGCGATCGTTCTTGGGACGGCCGCGCTGGCCTACGCGGGCCGGCTGGCGCTGTGGGAACTGTATTCGATGGTATTGCTGCTAGGCGTAGGATTCGCGATTTATTGGTCCACGACCAATGCGCTGATCCAGGAGCTCGTGCCGCGAGAAAAATTGGTCGCGGCCAATGCCACTGTGCTCATTGCCGTGCAGGGCGGAATGGCGGCGGCGGGTGCGATGGTCGGATTTATTTACGAGCACACGGGTCTTGCCGGAATTTTGGGCATCGATGGAACGACGTATTTGATTTCCGCGATTTGCCTGCTGCTTCTGCGGCACGGCTATTGCGCGCCGCGCGAAATCCAGAACATCCGGCTGGTCTCCGCCTCGCCCACAATTGAAGCCCCTCCGGAAATGTCCGAACCGGTGCTGATGCGGACGGACGAAGCGGAGCACGGCGTTGCGGGGGTGTTTGCCGATATTGCCGAGGGATTGGCCTACTTGCGGGAACAGCCGCGGGTGCTGGCGCTGGGGTTCACGTACGCGTGCATGATGGCGGGTGTGATCAGCGCGAATGTCCTGGTCGTGGCCCTGGCCAAGGATTTGCTGTCCGCAGGCGCACGCGGTTACGGATGGATCGAGGCGGGATGGGCCGGCGGAGCGATCGCCGGGGGGCTTGTGGCGGGCGTAGCTGCGCGAAAGAGGCCGTATGGTGTGCTGGTAGTGGCGCTGGCCACGCTGGCTGTGGGCCATACGCTGTTTCCGTATGCGCGCGTTCTCTGGGTAGCGGTGGCCATGAATGCGCTGTTTGGAGTATGCCGCGCGTTGGGCGGCGTGTTGACGCAGACGTCGATCATGGCCGCGGTGCCGCGGCATCTTATGGGACGCACGCAGTCCGCATTTTCGGTGATCGCAACGGTTTTGCAAGTGGGCATGAGTTTTATTCTCGGATGGTTTGCCGAGCACGTGACGCTTTCCATCGCATTTCTGCTGCTTGGCGCCATCTACGGGGGAGGAGTCCTGGCGGCGCTGCGGGTGCGCGCACTTTCGCTGTCCCCAAGGAAAACGCCCGCGCCGGTGGTTTAGTAGAACGGGCTTCAGCCTGTTGGTTTTCTGCCGCGCAGGCAAAAATTTAAATCCACAGGCAGAAGTCTGTTCCACCAGGAGCGGCTCGATGAAAGTATTCATCGCCGGGGCTTCCGGAGTGCTGGGGCGGCGCCTGGTGCGGCAATTCACGGCGCGAGGCCACTCCGCGATCGGACTGGTGCGTAGCCCGAAAGCCGAAAACGCCGTGAGAGAAGCGGGCGGCGAGCCGCGCCACGCGGATTTGTTCGATGCCGAGTCCCTGGCCAGGGCGGCGGAAGGCTGCGACACCGTCATCCACGCGGCCACGGCGATCCCCACAAAGCAAAAAACCATTCCCGCCGATTGGGCGATGAACGACCACATTCGCCGCAAAGGCACGCGCTGCCTCACCGAAGCCGCCGCAAAAATCGGCGCGAAAACTTACTTGCAACAAAGCATTGCCTGGGTGGCGCGCCCTAAGGACGATTCGCCCTTCGATGAGAATTCTCCGACCGTGCCGAATCCATCCATCCAGTCGGCCATCGATGCGGAAGCGATCGCGCGCGAAGCGGAATCGTCGGAAGGGTTCACCGTCGCAATCCTGCGCGGCGGCTATTTTTACGATTCCGAATCGGCGCACATACGAAGAATTGCCGATGCATTGCGGAAGCGCCAGATGCCCATCATCGGCAGCGGAGACGCGCAGTGGGCAATGATTCACTCGGATGACGCCGCAAGCGCGTACGTGATTGCCGCGGAAAAACCCAGAAGCGGCGTCTGGCACATTGTCGATAACGAACTTGTCCCGGTACGCACATTCCTCAAGGAATTTGCCTCGCGTTTGCAAGCGCCCCCGCCGCGCCGCACTCCCGTTTGGCTTGCCCGATGGCTGGCCGGGGAAAAGACCGTCGAATTTTTCACGCGCTCCACGAAAACTACCAACGCGCGCTTCCGCCGCGATTTCGGCTGGACGCCACGCTATCCCACGTATCGCGAAGGGTTGGATCAGATTGTGGCCGCATGGAATGCAGGAGCTGCACATCGGGCCACTGCATGAGCTGAAGAGATGGCAAATCGAGGTGGAACGCGATAGCATTGAAGTAATGAGGGATTCTGATGCTCGTAAAAATTGAAGTCTACACCGACGGCGAATTTTGGTGCGCGCGAGGCAGTGGCGAGGACATTTTCACGCAAGGAAAGACATTGGATGAACTCTACGCCAATATCAACGAGGCCGTAGGGCTGCATTTCGAAAACGGTTCAACGACGGCGGAAGTTGACATCCTAATCAAGTCCGAAATGAATTTGAGCCAAGGCCCGGCTGCCACAGATTAACTCCTAAGGCTGACGCGATGAATCACTTGGAAACCAGTCTATATCTCGCTCACGTCAAATATCGGACTTTTTTCGGAACAACTCTCGTTGCTCCGGTACTCGTTCCGCCTTCGGTGGTTGCGGATCAAGAGCTGCAATAACCTCGCCGCTTGCGGTCTGATCTGCTAGAGCGGCCTCAGCTGGTTTGGGGCCACCATCACCTGCATAACGCACAGACGATATATGGCTGCGGGCATGCTTCTCAATGGTTACAAAGAAGGGGCCGTTGTTGCGTTCAATTATTTCGAACAGTCTTACCCTTCCTGCGATAACCGCGGCGGCCCATTCCTCACCACGGCTATTCGAGTCATTGAAAAACAGCACTTTACACTTCGCATTAATCACTGCTTGCCGATTCTCTGGAACGCGCTCGATGGCCTTATCGCCAGAGAGTACAATCCAGTTCTCCTTCCCACATTTCGCAAGCCAAACAGTATCTTTTTCCTCCGGCGGAAAGTAATGACTGTGGAGAACTACGCTCAATCCAACGCGGGTTAACAAATTTCGCCTGATCTTGCCGTGGGTTCGGTCAAGAAAAAACGTCGGATTAGGCTGCATTCCATTCAACGTAGTCTATAGCGCGCCTTATTTTTTCAACGGGAATGTCGAAATCTTCGGCGAGAGCATCCGGCTCTTCACCGGCTTTAAAACGCCGCCAAATAACAGAGACTTGCACTCCTGTCCCGTCAATGATCGGGCGGCTTGAGGAAACGCCGGAGATTATGGATACAACTTTTTCTTCCATTCCCGGAACAATGGGAAAGACTTTGAATGGATTGTCATCTTCATCCCTAACCACGCGTTCCAGATAGAAATCCATGATCTGTTTAAGGGAGAGTTGTTGATGCGATATGTCAATTGTCTCTTCAATGGTTTTGATAAAAAGGGCTTTTCCGTTCGTATAGAAATCGTGCGACAAGAGCGGATGGGCGGTCGCCTTGGAAAATTCGTTAATCACGTTGGCGATAGCACTACGAATGGCGGGAAACGGGACGCTGTGCTTGTAACGAGTAGCCGCAAGAATTTGGGCTTCCGCAAGATTAAAAAAGGACAGCAATCCAAGCTTCGGATCGGCAGGAACAAGGACCGGCTCCCAAAATTTCCGACCTTCACTCTTGGTCCAATAATGGCGACCATGCAGCCAAGTGGTGAGCGTCAGGGATTGGACACCGAGGTATTCAGATGCTTCTTTGATAGTGTAAAGTGCTTGTTCGCGGCTATCTACATCGGGTCGATAGTGCGCAGCGAGTAGTCTATCCATACTATTTGCCGCCAAAAAGGTATAGAACCACCGCAACCTCGCTTATGTGTCAAGTAATCTAACACCGATTTTCAATCAGAGGTAGTCGCGCGAAGAGCCTTCAAGGAAGGCGCGGAGCTTGCGCGAGCGCGAGGGGTGGCGCAGCTTGCGCAGCGCCTTGGCTTCGATCTGGCGGATGCGCTCGCGGGTGACGGCGAAGGACTGGCCCACTTCCTCGAGCGTGTGCTCAGAGCCGTCGTCCAGGCCGAAGCGCATTTTGATTACTTTTTCCTCGCGCGGCGTCAGAGTTTTCAGGACGGAAGAAGTTTGTTCTTTCAAATTCAGGTTGATCACCGCGTCGGAAGGCGAGACCACGGCCTTATCCTCGATGAAATCGCCTAGGTGCGAATCTTCTTCTTCGCCGATAGGCGTCTCCAGCGAAATCGGTTCCTGTGCAATTTTCAGGATCTTGCGCACCTTCGCCACGGGAATGTCCATGCGCTTGGCGATTTCCTCGGAGGTCGGCTCGCGGCCGAGTTCCTGAACGAGTTGGCGGCTGGTGCGGATCAGCTTGTTGATCGTCTCGATCATGTGCACGGGGATGCGGATGGTGCGCGCCTGATCGGCGATGGCGCGGGTGATGGCCTGGCGGATCCACCACGTGGCGTAGGTGGAGAATTTGTAGCCACGGCGCCACTCGAACTTGTCCACGGCCTTCATCAGGCCAATGTTTCCTTCCTGAATCAGGTCCAGGAACTGCAATCCGCGATTGGTGTACTTCTTGGCGATGGAAACGACGAGGCGCAGGTTGGCCTCGATCAATTCCTTTTTGGCTTGCTCGGCTTCGGCTTCTCCCCGAAGTATCACCTGAAGCATGCGCTTCAAATCGGTGAGGCCCGTTTCGCTGGAAACCTCGATTTCGCGCAGCTCGACGCGGCGCGTGCGCAACTCTTTGCGCGCCTCGGCGGCGTTGTCGCCCTTGGAGGCGTCGGCGCGGCGCTCCAGTTTCCCCGCTTCGCGCTCGAGGGATTGCAGGCGCTCGACGGTGTGGCGGATTTTGTCGATGAGGCGTTTCTTTTCCAGCGGGTGGAACTCGATCGAGCGCGCCAGTTGCGACATTTCCACGCGCATGCGGGAAACGTGATACTTCAGGCGCAGGTAGGGACGCTTCTTGGACTTGGTCATCCGCTCGAGCTTGACGGCTTCCCGCAAACTGTCGTGGTACAGCTTGGCGATCTTGTCCAAGACCTTGAGAGTCTTCTTGGGCTTGTTCTCGATTTTTTCTTCAGTCAGCTCTTCGTCATCAAATTGGACGATTTCCTTGATCGAACGCGTGCCCTTGCGCAGGTCATCGCCGATCGTCAGCAGTTCCTTCAAAATGATGGGGGAGCGCGTGATCGTTTTGAGGACGAGCAACTGCCCGCGCTCGATGCGCTTGGCGATGGCCACTTCGCCTTCGCGCGTCAAGAGCGGCACGGTGCCCATTTCGCGCAGGTACATGCGCACCGGGTCGTTCGTCTTTTCGAGCATTCCCGGCGTCAGGTCGAGGTCGCCGGAATCTTCGGCGACGGGGAGCTCGTCCTTGGATTCAATTTCAGGGGCTTCGGCTACGGTAGGATCGGCGGTGGCGCGGGCGGCTTTTGCCGCGGCGAGGTCTTCATAAATATCGATCCCGTAGCGCTCGAACGTGGAGAGAAGGTCGTCGATCTCTTCCGAGGAATGCACTTCGGCGGGGAGGATGTCGTTTACTTCGTCATAGAGCAGATACCCGCGCTCCTTGCCCATGGCAACAAGCTGCCGTACCTGATCGTATTTTTCTTCGATAGCCAGCGCCAAGGAGTCCTCCAAAAATAATGCCAGAAGCAACCCTTACAGCGACGCGGAATTGCAAAATAATCCTTCAATCAACTATCGGCAAAATTCGCAAGCCCTGAAACTCGCCCTCGCGATTCGTGCCCAAAGGGGACATGCCTGCCCGACAGCGAGGCGACTCCTTGCCTCGCAAACGATGCTTTCGGCCCCGCGCGCAGCGCGATTTCGCAAGGGATCTCCCCACTGGGATTTAGATGCAAATTGCCATTCCGGCGTTACGTTGCCGCCGTGCCGAAACCGGATCAAGTTATCCGTTGGCGGGCAAATGCGTCAACACTTTTGTTTATCGGGTATTAATCAATACAAACACCGTGCTCGGCAACCACGCAGCGAATTGGGCGATATTGGGAGGGTCAAACAGGCTGCGGAAAAAACCGGCCCTTTTGTCATTCCGAGCGGAGCGAGGAATCTCTCCTGGGTTTCGGCCCGAGGAAAGAAAGAGAGATTCCTCGCTCCGCTCGGAATGAAAAAATAGTTGGGGGGGTTCGAAGCGCGCAAAACCCGGTCCGCATGGAATCTTTTCGGAAACCGCGGAATCGCCGGTTAGCGCGGGGACTCATGCGCGGGAGGGGCCAGCCGTCGCCGCAGTTCTTGCTTGCGCTCCAAGAGACTTCTCAACTCGCCGCCTGCCCCTGCTCCGGCGGCCGCCGCAAACGATTCGATCTTCTTTTGGACGGCGGACAGCTCCTCTTCGGCGCGGCGGCGGTGCAAGACCGCAAGGCAGCTTTCGGCTTCTTCCCAGGTAGGCGGGGCCGCGGATTCGAACGCGATTTCGAACAGCAGCCGGCGGTCGCGGTCTTCCAGCGCAAGCGCCAGCTCGGCCGCGTCCGGCCGAAGGCCCGTCGCGCAGACGTCGCAAAGGGCGCCGAGGATGCGCTCGCTTTCCAGGCCGAGGTGGAGCTCCCCGGCGCGGATTTCCTCCGCGAGCCGCGCGCGAAACTCCTCGGCTTCGATCAGCATCTGCACCAGGCGCCGCTCGGCGGGTTTTCCGACGCGGCCAACGAGTTCCGGGCGGGCCTTCACTTCGCTGCGCCGTTCGTGCGCGGCCTTGCGCATCGATTCGCGCAGCACCGGCTCCTCGATGCGAAGCTGCTGCGCAATGCGCGTGGCCCACTCCGAACGCAGGATGCGGTCCGGAATGCGCTGCACGTAGGGCATCAAGAAATTCACCGCGCGAAGTTTTCCTTCCGCCGTGGACATGTCCATTTTGCGGGCGCGAGAAATCAGATAATCGACGTAGGGTGGGGCTTCTTTCAGCAATTTCGTGTAGGCCGCGGCGCCTTCGGACCGAATGAAGCTGTCCGGGTCCTTGCCGCCGGGAAGGGCGAGGACGCGCACTTCGGCGCCCTGCTCGAGCAGGATTGCGAGCGAGCGTTCGGTGGCGGCTTGCCCGGCCGTGTCCGGATCGTAGTTGACGATGATGCGGCGCGTGAACCGGCTCAGCAGCTTTACCTGCGGCTCGGTGAGGCTCGTGCCGCAGCTGGCGACGACGTTCGAGATTCCCGCGCGCGCCACGGCTATGGCGTCCATGTAGCCTTCCACCAGCACGGCGAAGTCGCTCTGACGCAGCGCTTCCTTGGCGCGGTCGAGATGATAAAGAATGTTGCTCTTCGTGTAGATAGGCGTCTCGGGCGAGTTCAGATATTTCGGTAGGTCGTCGCCCAGCGCGCGTCCGCCAAACGCGACAATCTTTCCTGAATCGTTGGCGATAGGGAACATCACGCGGCGGCGGAAACGGTCGAAGAGCCGGCCATTTTGCTGGTCGCGGCTGAAGAGGCCGGAAGCTTCGAGCGCCTTCTCCGGATATTTTTGCTTGAACGCGCGCAGCAGCGCTTCGCCGCCCGAGGGCGCGAAGCCGATGCCGAAGCGCGCCATGGCCTCGGAGTCCAGCCCGCGGTCGAGCAGATACGCTTTTGCGGCGCGGCCTTCCGGCGTCGCGTTCAATTGCTGCGTGAAAAATGCCGCCGCGTCGCGGTGCAATTCCACAAGCGAAGTGCGCTGCTGATTTTGCTGCCGCTCCTCGGGCGTGCGTTCCCGCGCGCGCGGAATCGCGATGCCGCATTTTTCCGCCACGGCGCGCACTGACTCCGGGAACGTGATTTTGTCCATCTCCATCACGAATTTAAAAACGTCGCCGCCCACGCCGCACCCGAAGCAGTGATAAATCTGCTTCACCGGATGCACGGCAAACGAAGGCGTCTTTTCCGAATGGAACGGGCACAGCCCTGTAAAATTCTGTCCCGACTTTTTCAGGCGAACGTATTCCCCCACCACGCGGACGATGTCCGCCTGCTGCTTCACGCGATCCGCAAATGAGCCCGGTTCAGCCATCCCTGGAATATTGAGGCGCTAGAGCTGTCATTGTACACGGCAAGCCGTGATTGCAGGACAGACACTCTTGGTTGTCCTCGGGATATTGCCCCTACGCCTGAAAGCCGCCAAGAGTGGCTGTCCCCCTGGACAAACCGTCCCACCGCAGGCCCGGAAGATTAAATCCCTGGGGAATACACTACGCTATGCTCAGCAATCAAAAACCAAATTCCATCTGCCCGCAGATTTTCCGGTACAATTTACGGTTAGCGCTGGGAAGGCAGGTGGGGCAAAGTGAGCGATGCTTTCATGCACGAGGCGATCCGGCAAGCGGTGGAAAACGTCCGTTCGGGGCGTGGCGGGCCGTTCGGCGCGATCATTGTCAAGGACGAGCGCGTGATCTCGGCAGGCGCGAATTTAGTGACCTCCGCGAACGATCCCACGGCGCACGCGGAAGTGAACGCTATTCGTGAAGCTTGCCGCGTTCTGGGCGCATTTCAACTGCCCGGCTGCGAGATGTACACGAGTTGCGAACCGTGTCCCATGTGCCTGGGCGCCATCTATTGGGCGCGGCTCGACCGCGTGTATTTCGCGGCCACGGCGAGCGACGCGGCGGAAGCCGGGTTCGACGATTCCTTCATCTACGAGGAATTGAAGCGACCGCACCTTGAGCGCAGGATACCGTTCGAGCCGA
>Ga0302324_100001571_pt1 | contig 55043 bp, 52 predicted proteins | sample Palsa_T0_1_FD_201949 | JGI IMG/M metagenome (GOLD analysis project Ga0302324, IMG submission 201949) | Peat permafrost microbial communities from Stordalen Mire near Abisko, Sweden - Palsa_T0_1 | ecosystem: Environmental > Terrestrial > Soil > Palsa > Peat permafrost | place: Sweden: Abisko...
GCAGCAAACTGCTTCCGACGGGATTGAAAAAGTGCCTGCCGCGGCGCGCTTTGGTGATCTCCGCGAACAACTGCTGGTAGTCACCATCGCTCGTCACCGGATCAATCGCCGCGGAATTCACGATGAGCAGAGGTGAGGCGTCGTAGCTGTGAAAGAATCGCGCATACGCCTGCGTGAGCTTTTCAAGGTAGGCGCGCTCGATGTGCTGCTCATAGCGAATGCCGCGCTTGGCAATGCGGTCGACCAGTACATCGACGGGCGCCTGTAAATACACCACGAGATCCGGCTTGGGCGCGTCCACCACCACGCGTTCGTAGACGCGTTCATAGAGGGCATATTCCGCATCGTCCAGGGTAACGCGCGCAAACAGCCGGTCCTTCTCCAACAAATAATCCGCCACACGCACCGTGCCGAACAAGTCTTCCTGGCGTACATCCTCCAATTGGCGCGCGCGCTGGAATAGGAAAAACAATTGCGTCTGAAAAGCCGCGGCCCGCGGATTCTTGTAGAAGCGTTCGAGAAAGGGATTCTGGTCGGCCTGCTCGAGAACGAGTTGACCGCCCAAGGACTGACCCAAGCGGCGCGCCAAACTCGTCTTGCCCACCCCGATCGGGCCCTCGACGACAATGAATCGATGCGGTACGGCAACTGCCATTGGCAACTCTTTGTTTTCTACTACTACTGCAGGACGGAAATGCCATCGTCGCCGGCACGACCCAACAGTTCGAGCACGTTGCCGTGTCCGGGGATATTGAGCGTCGGAACAATGTCCGCCAGAGGATACAGGACGAAGTTGCGCATCGACACTCCAGGGTGCGGCAGTGTCAGACCCGGAGAAGAGATAGGCGAATCCACCATCCACAGCAGGTCCAGATCGATCACGCGCGGTCCCCAGCGCGCCTGACGTTCGCGGCCCATGTTGCGCTCGATGCTGATCAGCTCGTCGAGCAATTCGGCGGGTGCGAGTTGCGTGAGCAATCCCGCCGCGGCATTGACGAAGTCAGGTTGATCCTGCGGCCCCATGGGGCGGGTGACATAGAGACGAGAGCGCAGCAGAGAGCGGGTCGCGCGGACCAGTTTCAAGCGCTCGAGCGCCTCGAGCACGCGTTCGCGCGGAGATTCAAGATTGCTGCCGATCGCCACATACGCGGGGCGCCAGAGCGTCATCATTTTTAGGTGCGCGCCGCTCCGCCGCGTCGCCGGCGTCGGCGTCGGCGGCCGGGGGCAACGCCAGCAGCATCTCCCGCTGCGGGTTCCGGCGGGCGCGCCTGCACCAGCGCCACCCGCTCCTCCTGCGGCAGCACCTGAATATCGGTCCACCAACGAGCCAATTCGGGGTCCGCCACACCCACCTGTGCGCGCAGCAGCAGAAAATCATAGGCCGCGCGAAAACGCGGATGCTGCAACAGGCTCAAGGATTTCACGCCGCTGCGTCGATTGAACCGCGGTTGCAGCATCAACAATTCCCGCATGGGTACGGCAAAGCGCCGCGGTATCGCCACGCGCGACTGCTGAGCACGCAGAACGGTGTCGCAGGCCTGCATGAGCAGCGCGAGGTCCGGCGCCGGTCCCGCGCGCCGTTCGTTGAGTTCTCGCAGCACCGCGCCCCACAACAACACCGCGAACAGGAACGTGGGCGTCACCGCTTTATCGGCGGCGACGCGTTCATCGGTATTCGCAAGACCAAGCTCGAGCATTTGCTGCGCATATGCATATGGCGGCAATGCAAACGCGGCGGCGGAGAGCGGAAATAAATGTTCGAAGAGACCGTACTCTCGCAGCAATCGATGCGACTTCGCGCCGAATCCCGATAAAAACAGCTTCAAGGTTTCATCGAAGAGGCGCGCCGGCGGTACGCCGTCGAGCAAGTAGGCAAGCTGCTTGATGGGCCGCTCGGTGCGCGGCTCGATCGAGAAATCGAGTTTGGCTGCGAAGCGCACCGCCCGCAGCATGCGCACCGGATCCTCGCGATAGCGTGTTTCCGGATCGCCGATGAGTTTTAACCGCCGCGCCCTGACATCGCTCACACCGTCGACGAAATCCCAGATCGAAAAATCTTCGATGTTGTAATACAGCCCGTTCGCCGAAAAGTCACGCCGCCAGACATCCTCCTCGATGGTACCGTAGATGTTGTCGCGCAGAATGCGTCCCCTTGGGTCGAAAGCGCGGTGTTCAGAATCGCTCGGCGGGGAGAAATCGGCCAATGGCGCATCACCACCATCCGCATCCGCGTCGGCATCCGCCACCCCGTCGGCATCGGTGTCTTCTGCATCCTCGCGCTCGGGCGCGGCTGCGGCCCGAAAGGTTGCGACCTCGATGATCTCACTGCCGAAATGCACATGCGCCAGCCGGAAGCGCCGGCCGATCAAGCGGCAATTTCGAAACAGGCGCCGCACTTCTTCCGGCAGCGCATTGGTCGCCACATCAAAGTCCTTGGGCCTGATGCCCAGAAGCAGATCGCGCACCGCTCCGCCCACCAGAAAGCCCTGATAGCCCGCTTCTTTGAGTCGGTACAGCACCTTCAAGGCATTAGGAGAGATCGCCGCACGCGATATCGAATGCTCCGACCTGGGAATGACCAATGGTGGGAATGGTGTGGAGGCTGGGGTCAAAAAAGGGGGGTTCCGCTTGAGTCCAAAAAATTGGCCCGTATACTACCAGCCCTCTTGGGAGCTTAGCGCCCAAAGATCCGCTTCAGTCCGCTCCCTTCGTCTAGAGGCCTAGGACACGGCCCTCTCAAGGCTGTAACACGGGTTCGAATCCCGTAGGGAGCGCCAATAATCAAGGACTTAGAGGCAAGCTCTCCAGGCAAGGTTCCCGTCAGTCGAAAATCGTGTACACGTCAATCTGCCGAAAGGTTCCGGAGGCGTAGAACCCGAACACGTCCCCCCCGTATTCATCGATCGTATTCTTGATGTACAGCATCTTGTAGCCATCGCCGAATGAGACATACTGGTTAATAGTTCCCGCGACGACCTGGTATCCCGTCGTCATCGCGAGAAGTTGACAGAAGTCTTTGCCCGCAGGTTCTGCGGCGATCTTGCAGGCGACCACCCAGATCGTGCCGCTACTGGTGGAGCGCTTCAGAGGCGCAAGATAGGACAAATCAACCTTCTGAATGGCCCAATAATCGAGGCCACCCAGGTATAGAGCACCCGGGCCTCCATGGCTATTGATCACGATGTTGACCAGTCTGTATCCAAATGTTTCGAGGGACACACGCTGTGCCTCAGAAATGTACGAAACGAGCGAGTACACATTCGCGCCCGGGTCAGCATCTACGGTCTGCCACATCTTGTAGAGAGGCCCGGGGACGTCATTCGAGTTGATGACGAGCGAGGGTTCTTTCATACGGATCATGGGAACACTCCTATTTCTTGGCGAGTCGGCGCTTCCGTCGCCTCGGAGGAAAGAAAGCTCCTGACGATGAGAGGATCGCATTCGGCAAGCGAAACAGGACATCAAGCCGACGCCGGGTGCCCGGTCGCTCCAATTCGAATGCATCCGGTCTAGTCCGGAATGACGCCCAGCCCGAGTTTCTTCCCGGCCTTGCGGACACGATCATCGAGGCTGAGGAGCATCAATCCCACGATTGCTGTCCTGGCAGTGAGCGCCGACGCAAGATGGATTGCATCCAGCGTTCGAATCGGTTCGCCAGGAAACGGTTGCCGGGCGCGCTCCACAACCTCTGGCGCGACGCGCAGGATCTGCCAGTGAGATGCCGCCGCGGTCAAGTGCGCGCGTCGATCTGCCGCCTCCGCCTCCGTCAGTTCGCCAAGTGCCGCCGCTCGAAGCATTACGCGATCACACTCGATGAGCGTCAAATCCGAGGCAACGATGATTTCCGCAGCGGCAAGTGATCGACGCACGTCGGCCGCCGAGTTTTCATCCAGGAGCCAAGCAAGGACCGCGCTCGACTCGGCGTACAGATTCACCGCAGGCCGCGCTCTTCGTCGAGAAGCTCAGCGGCACTGCGCTTGCCGCGGCGTGCGCGCGGCAGCGCCACGTACACACTGGCATCGCCCGGAGAACCGAGAGTCAGGAGGCCTCGCCTCGCGAGCCCCAGCAGGCCCGCCGGCACCGACGCGTCAGCCTGCACGCGCCCGGGTGGTGAGAATTCAGCAACTACCTCTCCCCGATCCGTCACCAGCACACTCTCACCGGAGCGCACTTGGCGAAGGTATTCGCTCAATCGGTTTTTCAGCTCGCGGATGCCAACCGTCTTCATCCCAGCGATTGTAGCCTCATGAGGCTACAATGTAAAATTGCAAAGGCCGGTCGCGAGAATTGCTGCTACCGTAGACCAGAACGCGGAAAGTCATGACCATCAAGATCGTAAAACTTGGATCGCCGAGAAGTGCGGATGAAGGAATTCGAATCGGCATGGTGCGCCGTCCTCCTCGCGGGGTGGCCAAGGCCGATATCGCGACACGCGACTACTACGATGTGTGGTTTCCCATCCTGTCGCCCAGCGCTGAACTCGTGTCGCAAGCACGAGCGGCGGTCAGCGCCTCTGAATGGGAGAGATTCGCGCGTCGCTTCAAAAAAGAAATGAACGCTCCGCATGCCAGCAAGGCGCTCGATTTGCTCGCGGCCCTTTCGAGCACGACGAATTTTGCCATTGGATGCTATTGCGAGGACGAAAGCCGCTGTCACCGCAGTGTTCTGCGCCAGTTGCTCGGCGCGCGCGGCGCTGTGATCTGGTGAATTCGTGCCAGCGTGTATTCGACTACTGCTGAGCGACGACTGCCGGGTCATGCTGCACGCTCGCTCGCATGTAGCCAGGATCCTTCGCATCCATACAGACGAAGGTTAAATCTTCCTGCTTCGGCTCCCAGCTATGGTCGCCGGACTCGGTGGATTCGCGAAACATCAGATGTTTGCCTTGGTTGGCGCAGTAATCGTTCGCAGCCGTCAGAGCCTTGAGATTAGTGTCCGCTTGGGATTCCCATCGTGCGCCCGACACGCTCAAGTGATAGGCGTCGCCGGCGGCAACAACGCTGGGAGGGGCAGCGGCGCAGCCTGACAGTGCGGCAAACGCAGTAATCCCTAATAGTTGAATTTTCTTGCCGCCGATCATGTGGGTGCTCCAATAATCAGTTAGCACCATAACGCGCGATCCACGCCGGCAAACGCGACACATTGCACAGATTCGACACATCGCGTTGCCGGGAATATGGTCGATCATTCGAGCGCTGTCTCCATTCACAGACATGGAACCCGCGCACAACGCAATCCCCCGATGTGTCAACCCGCTCTTCGATGCGCCGTTGGTGGAGGCATGTAGGCGGCCAGCGCCACACGAATTTCGGGATCGAATACTTATGGTTAAATCAGAGGAGAAACCAGTCATGGTCTCAAGTAAATCGCGATTGCTCACGACCAGTATTGCGTGCGCAGTCATGTCCGCTTGCGGCGGCGGTGGTGGTGGCTCCCCGAGCACTACCACGATCTCCGCACCGCAAACCTCGACCGTCTCGATGTTGATCAGCGACGCATCGACCGAGGACTGGTCGATGATCGGTGTAGAGATACTTTCGGTTGCGTTGGTTCCGCAGGGCGGCGGGGCGAATGTCACCGTGTATGCGGCGCCGACGACGCCGGCACTGACGAACCTCGCCCAGCTCGACAATATCGCTGACATCCTGGGATCAGCCACCATACCGGCCGGAACCTACACCTCAGCCGTGCTGACGATCAGCGCAAATCCGGGCGATATCTCATTGGTGACATCATCCGATCCGGAAGCTGGATTCGCCGGCGGCATGAGCCAGACCATCGATGCGGCGGACATTCAAATACAGCACCTGCAAGGTTCAGCGCCCAATTTCACAGTGCCGGTGACCGTCAATTTCGCATCGCCTCTCGTCGCCAGTGCAAACACGACCAACGCGGTGGATATTGAATTCGATCTGGCACACCCCGCATTCATCATCGGGCATGCGCCGCCTAGCGGCGGAGGTGCAACGCTGTGGGCGGTTGACTTCGACGGTCCGGTGCGTCACCACCCCTTGTACGACTTGACTCGATTGGTGCTGCGACACACGTACGGCGACGTCGCCTCAATCGCGGGCGACAATTCCAGCATTACGATCACGAGGGAGTATCCGACGCGGCCGGTGGTCGACCCGGAGACGGCGGTGGCCGGCAATCAGTCGCTGACCATCTTGGCCGATGCGACCAACGGCACGCTGTTTTATGACGTTGATGCAATGACCAAGACCACGATCACGGACTTCTCCGCTGAGGGATCTTTGGTTGGAAAGTACGTACGTATCGCTGCGCGCTATCAACAAAATGGCACGCTGGTAGCGACTCGCATTTGGGCAAGCAGCACGTTCAACAACGTCTGGCTAAGCCCTGAGGGTCACGTGCTGCACGTCAACCCGACCACCGATGTGGTGACAGTGGCGGATGAATCCGGCCATGGCGTTGATCTCGTCGTTGATGGCAACACGCAGTTCTTCTTCCGGCAGCCGCAGAATGGGGCCGCGGATGCGAAGCCCATTGGCACCGGAACTGCGTTCCTGACGAGCCACGATCTGGTGCGCGGTTTCAAGGTGCATGCCAGTGTAGTGGATGTGCTGGCGACCCCGCTGGTCGCGCAAAGCATCGATATTGAAACCGCCAGGTACGACGGCAAGATTTCGATGTCCAGCATGACCGGGTTTACAGATACGCGCGTATTCCGGACGGCAAGCGATGATTACTCGTACGTTCTGAATTACATCAACGGTTCGACGCCCAACGGCACAGACGACTCGGGCAATGCAATCACAGGATTCAAGTTCTGGAATTTCGCCTACCCGAGCCTCATCACCAGCGGCAGCGGCGTTGACACCGATTTCATGAACGCCACCGACGGCAGCGTCAACTTTGGCGGTGCGGTCGGTGCAGTGCCCTCCTACGGTGTGAGCTACGCAATCTGGAATGACCCCGCCACTGCCGCGGGCTGGGCGGCTGCCGCCACCGTGCTGATGCCGTCCAACCTGCCGCTCGGATTCGTGGCAAGCGAATTGATGAATGACACCAGCTTCACCATGACTGTACTTGGCGGCGCCGCCGCGGCTCCAATCAATGTCAGTATTGCATCCGGCAGCGCCACCTTGGTGTACCAAGTGGACCGCACCAACGGCATCGTAACCATCAGCTCCATCGATATCACGACCGCCGCCGGACAGGCCACCCTGACCAGTGGATTGGCCGTCGGAACACCGGTGAAAGTCTATGGATTACCGCAGGCGGATGGGTCGATGAAGGCCTATGTGCTGGCGTACTTCACCGGAGATACGATGCCCGCCCAATGACGGGCGGCGCAAAAACGGGGCGGCGATGTTGATCTTAACCGCCGTGCGGCGCCTCTGCGGGCCGCACGGCGTTCTCTTCGACCCCTACCCCATATCGATAAACGTTTTGGCCGCCGTGGTATCCGGTGACCACCAACGCGGCGCTGGCGCCCCACAGCACGATGATGAACACCCATGAGGGGCGCGATTCCTGCGCTTTGCCGGCACCGCGCCACACCGCCAGAAGCACCAGCACCAGCGTGGTAAAAATGGCCCATTTCAAGTGCACTGAAATGGCCTGGCGAGCCGCCAAGCCGACATTCAAATCAAGGACCGCACCGAGACCGGTAGCCAGCGCCAACAGTGCCGCGGCCGCGCCGAGACACAGATTCCACGTACCCACGGTTGCCACCGTGGCGGCATGACTGTCCCGGCGCAGCAGGCGCGCAGCCGCCAGCAACACCGTTGCAGTGAGAATCAAGGCAAGAGGAAAATGCACCGCCACAGGATGCCACCCCGGAAGCATCCTCACGATGGGTCTGCCGATCGAGAACCGGTCAGAAACACCTTGCGATCGCGCCAAAATTGATCCATGCCCTGTATACTGCCTTCACGAAACGCATTGTCACCGCGCAACAGGTGAGTGGTCGTCATGATCAGCTACCAATCCAATCCTGCATCGTTGAAAGAATTGGGCGCGCAGTCTCATCAGACCTATGTAACCAATGCGCCTTTCCCGCACATCGTCATCGACAATTTTTTTGACTCCCAGATCTTGCGCGGCATTCTATCCGAAGTGAACGCGGTTGACCGCTCACTGCGGTACGCTAAATTCCTCGATCGCAAGACCGATCACAACAAGTTTGCGTACTTTCCCGAAGTAGTGGGGGCCGATACCTCGCGGTTGGTCTATTTTCTGAATTCCGGGCCGTTCCTGAGCTACATGGAGAATCTGACCGGCATCGACAATTTGATTGCGGATCCTTCTTATTTTGGCGGCGGCCTGCATTGGATTGAAAATGGCGGCTTTCTCGAAGTGCACGCCGACTTCAATCATTTGAAAAAATACAATCTCGAACGGCGAATCAACTTGCTGTTGTATTTGAACGAGAATTGGAAGGATGAATACCACGGCCAATTGGAGCTGTGGGATCGAGGCACGATGACCAGGGCGAAGACAATCGCGCCGACCTTCAATCGCTGCGTCGTGTTCTCGACGACGAAGGAATCACTGCACGGGCATCCGGTGCCGCTGGCCACACCGCCCGGTGTGGCCAGAAAGTCTCTGGCGCTCTACTACTACACCAACACCTGGGAACCGGCTGTCCAGGCGCATACCACGCTTTACTATATTTCCCGCGACAATAAGGTGAAGCTCAGAATCTCGCGGATCGTGCGCGGCTTCATCCTCGATCTGATACCGCCGATCTTCCGCAAATCGTTTAGAGCGATAAAAAGACTCATCAAAGGTGAAAAGCTCACCGAACTATGGAACTGAAGAAGGGATCCAGCATCCGTTGACTCCATAGCGAGCCGAAATAGGACAGATGATTGCCGTCGGAGTACAAGGCGTGGCCCTGCGCCGCAATCAGGCACGGCGAGTGGTCCGGGCAGAATTCTTCGGCCGGGTCGATGACAGAAATCCCACGCAATTCCCGAAGCTCCGCGAAGACGGCATTGGCCGGCGCGCGGCGCTGCTCGATGTCCTCATGGGAACGGCGCAGCGCATCGGGGCTTCGCCCCAGATAAACAGACTTTGCCAGCGCGGAGGGCACGTCGATGAGCTGCGGCGGCACTTGCTCAAGAACCCAGACATCGACGTCCAGCGCTCGCAAGCGGCGAACGGTTTCCGCTGCGGACAAGGCGAATGCCTCGGCGCCCGTGCGGCGGAGTCCATCCTCGTCCGCGAAGGAGATCGTGAGATCTTGAAGCGTCTCGCTGCCGCCGCGTTCCCAGCCGGATATATAAGTGTCCCAGCGGCTCGCCAACAACACGTGTTTGATGTGGTTGTCGAGAATCAGCTTGAGCACCCGCTCCGCGATCGAGCGGCACGGAAAGTCATCGCGATTGCGCTGGATCGGAGCGGCGCCGATGAGCGCCGGACAGCGGTTATAGGCAACCACCCAGCCTGAGATACCGAGGGTGCTCGCCCGGGCATCCACACCCGGAACAAGCGCGGCGGCGTGGCTATCACCCCAAATCAAGAATGACGGCACAGGTCCTAAGTGACTGCCGAATCTGCAAATCGTGCTTTCGTTCAATTGATCGAGGGCCGGCATGCACTTACCCCAACTCATTTTGCCCTCGGCATCCGCCGCGTATTGCAAGGCAGGCCCCGAGAAGCGCTGTGGAAATCCATTGCCATTGACCAGCGCGATCCCCAGCACGCCAATGGCCAACAGGCCGGCAGCAGAGACTTGGAACACCCCGGCACGCGAGGGGAAAAATCTCCCGGAACGCACCGGCACCTCGATGCAATGGTAAGAGGCGACCGCCATGCACAGCGTCGCCGCCAGCGCCATCGAGGTTTCCACCCCTGTCAATTCGTGGTCCAGAAAGTAGCGGCTGAATGCGAGGATCGGCCAGTGATAGAGGTAAAGCCCATAGGAGATGAGCCCGACATACACCAGAACTCGGTGCGAAAGGACGCGTCCCACAGCCGTGATGCCGCCGAGATTCGGGATGATGATGAGCGTGGTCCCCACGCAGGGGAGCAGCGCCGCGGCTCCCGGGAAGGGCGTGGTGCGATCAAATATCGCGAAGCTCAAACCGATCAACAGCACTCCCAACACGGCCATGATTTCCGCGGCCGCGCGAGCTAGGCGCAGTTGCCACGGTGCGAGTGCGATGAGGGCGCCCGCGAGAAGCTCCCATGCGCGTGCCGGCAGCAGATAGAAGGCGCTTTCCGCATCTGTCTTCACCATGAGAATGCTCATCGATAAAGACACCGCAAACAGCAAACTCATGGCAAGCCAAAGCCGCGCTCGACTCCTGCGGGCAAGCCAATGCATCGCATAGAGCAGCGGCGGAAACAGCAGGTAAAATTGCTCTTCGACGGCCAGCGACCAGGTGTGAAGCAGCGGCCGAGTGGACAGGGGGTCCGCGAAGTACCCGGTTGACCGCTCAAACACCACGTTTGAATAAAAGAACGCCGCGGCTTTGAGCGATTTCCCAAATTCCCTCAGATCGTGCGGCACCATCAGCAATACCGCGGCAAGGGCGCAAAGCGCGCAGGTGAGCAGCAGCGCCGGCAGAATTCTGCGCGCCCGCCGTTCATAGAAATGCGCAAACGAGAATGATTGACGGCGCAGGCGAACATCGATCAGGTTGGTGATCAGGTAACCCGACAGCACGAAAAATACATCCACACCGACGTATCCGCCGGTAATGCGCGCCAAATTGAAATGAAAACAGATGACCCCGAGCACCGCGAGGGCTCGCAGGCCGTCGATGAACGGGAAATAGCTCTTGGAGGCCCCAGCCGAGTCGATGGGCAGCATCAGCTGGCGGCTAGGCGATTCAACAGAGTCAGATAATTCTCACGATAGGCGTGCAGCGAGTATCGGTCCTGCACGTGCGCCAGGCCTTTAGCGCCGAACTGTGCGCGCAATTCCGGCGAGACGATCAGCTTCTCGAGACTGCGCTCCCACTCATCCGCTTGTGTCGCATGAAAGCCGTTGACGCCGTCCAAAACCGCCTCGGTATTCGCGCCCACCGGGGAGGCAACGCAGGGAAGCGACGCGGCCATGTATTGCAGCAGCTTGAACGCACACTTGCCGCGCGACCACGCATCGTCGGTCAGGGGCATCACGCCGATATGCGCGCCGGCGAGAGACTCCGCTTCCGTCGCGGAACTCCATCGCACCGGTTCCACGGTGACATCGCTCCAATCCGGAAATTCAGAACAAATCACGCGTAATTTTAGCGATGGGTGACGGATGGCCAGGCGGGCGAGCGCGGGCCGGATCATTTCCAGATAGATCAGGTTCTCGGGGCTGCCTATCCAAACGACCGTTGGCGGATCATGCGGTCCGGCCGTTGTCTTTCGATAGCTCTGCGCATCGATGGAGGTCGGCAGAATCGAGATTTGCCGCGCCGAGGCGCGTGCCACGCCGGCCAAGACCTCATTGCCAGCCGCGACGGCATCGGCCCACCGACACGTCGCGGCGAATTTTCGTTTGCGCCACAGCGATTCGTCCGGAAGCTCGCCAAGGCGGCGCGGTTTGCGTACATAGATGGCGTCATCCACATCAAAGACCCGATGACGGCTCACCGAGGCGAACAATCGCGCCTCAAGTGAGCTCAATTTGATTTGATGCAGCACCGTGACGTCCGCCCAGCGGAACAAATCGCGCCGTTCCCAGGTGCGGATACCGTAGCGGCCGCTGGGGAATTGCTCCATACGCACCTGCCAACCGTCAGCCTGCAGCGGCTCCGCCAGCGATCGCATTCGATGCCGGAATGACGGTTGATTCAGACCATATCCCAGCAGCACGGCGTTCGACATGATCCTCTCGCTTTAGATTATTTCGATTCTAACAACCGGCTCAACGCCTCGAGCGCAATCTCGAGGCCATCGGCGAGGCCCAGGCCGGATGCACGCTGCGCCAACGCGGCGCGATGCGCTTCATCACGCAGCAAACTGCCGGCCGTCTGCGTCATGGCCGCGGCATCGAGCTTCGCCGCCACGGCGACTCCCGCATCCACGCAGCGTTTGATGCGCTCGTGTTGATCGTGCGCAATGGGTACTGCGACACAAGCGGCACCGCAGGCGATTGCCTGCAGCAGGGTGGACCCGCCATTGGCGATAACGATGCGTGCAGCGCGCATCAAGTCCGCCAACTCCGACTGCGGCAGCGAATCGAAACAACGAAGCAGCGGACTGACCGGCGGCGAGACGGCTGACGGCGAAACGGCCGACGGCGAAACGGCCGGCCCCACGAACAGCGTCGCCGCGCCGCCCATCGCCAGCGCATTCGCGGCCGCGAGAAACGTGCCGCTGGCATCGCGCGCCCGCGGATGGCCGGTCCCGCCTCCAGGCACGATGAGCACATCGGCATTGGGAATGCCCACACTCGCTGAAACGGGACTGCGCTGCGCAGCTGCCGCAGGCGACATGATGACGTCAAGATAGCGCAGCACGGGCCTTTGCAGCAGCTTCAGTTTGAATCGCTCCAGGACATCGGGGCGGCCGGCGATGAATTCCGGATACGCGATCCAATGCTCGTCGATCAGGCGCATCCAGCGCCAACGGAAGGCTTTGCGCCGCTGGCGCGAGCGCGCGCTGATATAGACCACGCGCGCGCCTGCGCGGCTCGCCGCGCGCAGCTGCGCCGTGCGGCCCGCATTGTCGAAGATCACGACGTGCGGCCGACGCTCGTCGATCAGCGCATCGATGGCGGCGGAATGGAAGGTGGGTGAGGACGCCAGTAGAGTTGCCGGAAACGGCACCGAGGCGGCATATGGCGCCTGCCGGCTCAGCACAAAATGTATGTCGGCTTCCGGCCATCGCAAGCTCGCCGCGCGCGCGATTGCCAGGCTGCGCGCGTATTCGCCCATGCCGTAGGGCCCGGAAACCGGCACGAACAGCATTCTCGGCGCTTCAATCAAAGGCGGTGAACCAGCGATCCAGGACCAGCAAATACCAAGCACGGCGAAATTCGCTGCTCACGGTGCGCAGCAAGACGCCGCGATCGATGAGTCGCCGCACCGCATCCTCGAGTAATTTCGGATGCCGCCTGAGCCAGCGGTGCACCGGCAATCCAAATCCGGATTTGGGCCGATTCAGATGATCGGGCGGCAATCGCGGCTGCATCAGCCGGCGCACCAGCAGTTTTCCGCGGCGCCGCCGCTCATCCACCAGCAATGCAGGATCGACGCTCAGCATGAATTCGACCAGCCGATGGTCCAGCAAGGGCGGACGAACCTCCAGAGAGTGCGCCATGCTGGTTCTATCCACCTTGGTCAACAGGCCCTCCGCCAAATCGGTGTTCAGGTCCAGCCACCGCAGTTGGGTCAGCGGCGTTAGATCCTCGCGCCAAAATTGCCGATAGAACCACAGATAATCATAGTCCGGCTCGCGCCAGCGCGGCGTCAACAGAGAATCAACCTGTGTCGCCGTCAATCCGCCCAACGCTGCGGCGTAAGCAGGCAACCCCACATAACCGCGGCGCTGCATGGAGGATGCGAGGCGCGACAGCGGCGGTAAGTATGCGGCCAGGGTTCGATTCAAGAAGTTCGATCGCTCGCCGATTCGCGACCAGTAGCGCGGGTAGCCGCAGAAGATTTCATCGCCGCCCTCGCCGCTCAATGCGACCGTCACCTCGCGCCGCGCGAACTGTGCAACGAGATAATTTGACCAAGCGGCGCTGTCGCCGAATGGCTCATCGAAGAGCGCCGGGATTCGTTCGAGTGCGCTGGCGAAATCAGCCTCCGGCGCGGTCAATTCCAGATGCGCGGTGCGCAAGTGTTCGGCGGCTCTGCGCGCCGCGTCCGCTTCGGAGCGCCCGCTCGCCTCGAATCCCAAGGTGTAGGTATGCGGCGCCTCCAAGTAAAATGCGGTGAGCGCCGAATCCATGCCGCCGCTCAAGAATACGCCCACCGGCACATCCGATAGCGTGTGTTGCGGAACGACTTCGCGCAGCAGCGAGTCGAGCTGCCGCACCGTATCGTCGGCACCACGGTCGACAATGGCGGGCGATGGATTCCAATAGCGCTCGATGCTCACCCGTCCCGACTGCCACGTGAGCGTGTGACCCGCCGGCAATTTTGAGATGCCGCGATAGATGGATTTAGGCGCAGGAACATAGCCGTGGAACAAAAAATCGCGCACCGCGCTCTGATCGATTTCGGGCTTGCCCAGCAACAGCAAGGCCTTCAGTTCAGAGGCAAAGGCGATGCCGTCGGGCATCAGCCGGTAGTACAGCGGCTTGATGCCGAGCCGATCGCGAACCAGCAGCAGCTGCTTGAGCTGCGTATCCCAACTCGCCAAGGCGAACATCCCGACCAAGCGATGGAGTCCGGCGCGGCCTTGCGTCGCCAGCAGCCGCAGCAATACTTCCGTGTCCCCGCTCGAGTTCCAGGGTCCGGGCAATCCGGCCCGTAACCGCTCGTGATCGTAGAGCTCGCCGTTGTAGGTCAGCACGTGCGACTCAAACACCATGGGCTGTCGACCCGCGTCGGTCAGATCTTGAATGGCCAACCGGCGATGCGACAGCGCAACGCCCGGCTGACTCCACACGCCATCTCCGTCAGGACCGCGATGCCGCAATCTCTGCGCCATGTTCTGCGCTAACTCGGCGCTCGCCATCGAGCCGACAATTCCAGCGATGCCACACATGTGGGCCAGTCTAACTCGGCGAGGTATCGATGTACCGCTAGCCATTGGGCAACGGTTCGTTTAGGGTGCGGATCGGAGCTGCAATACATGGCCACACCCGCCGATCAACGACTGCTGGCACTACTGGCAAGATGGCTCGAGAGTCTCGAGTTGCACATCAAGTATGCGTCGCTGGATGACGACAGCTACTGGAAAGTTCAGCCCTGGTCCGAGCATCAACGGCCGAGCCGATGGATACTCGACATTGCCAAGCAAAAGACGATCGCCCTGCGCAGCCAGGTCGAAGAGCGCATCAAAGCGGGCGACGCAAAGTTCTCGGACGGATTGGAGCTGATGGCTTTCCTCGCCAATCTGGTGGGAGCCGAACACATCGAGCGGTTCATCCCGATCGCCGAACCCCAGAACGAGCGGCCCTTGGCGGCGGCGGCTCGTGAGAAAACCGAGCCGCCGCCGACACTTGAGAATACCGTGCCCACGCCCGCGATGACGATCACCGCTACTCGAGAGATGCCGAAATTTCAGGCCGCCAAGCGCGCCCCGCAGCCCGCGGGAACCAATCAGGTGGCGCGCACCGAACGCAAGGCCGCTGTCGTGGCGAAACCGGCGCCGAAGGCGCCCAGCAAGCCGCCGGCGAAAAAGCCGGCGCCGCACCCGGAGCGGCCGGAGAACTCCGAGGAAGCACGGGACCAAGTGATCGGCGACGCCGCACGCTTGGTGCAATGGGGCCGAAAGTGGTACGAATTGCCCGAACTCATCGCTAGAATGGCGGGCCGTCCCTCCTTGCCTGAGGTACGGCGTATACTCAAGGAAAACAAATCGGCCATTGAACAGAAGGCCGGCAAGCGCTGATCAAGCTTGACGCCATTGGGTCCGATCGCGCCGTGGCGCGGCCGGCTGATAAAATAACGGAACCTCTTTCGACATTACGTCTCAAAGGCGCCCATGATTACGACGAAAAATCTATCGAAACGCTATGGCGACAAATTGGCCGTTGATGACCTCACGTTTTCGGTGGCGCCCGGCGAGGTACTGGGTTTCCTGGGTGCCAATGGCGCTGGGAAATCCACCACCATGCGTATGATCGCGGGATTTATCTCACCCTCCGCCGGACAGGTGTCGGTCTGTGGACACGACATCGAGCAGGCGCCGGTGGCCGCAAAATCGTGCATGGGCTATCTGCCCGAAGGCGCGCCCAGCTACGGCGAAATGACGGTCGGCGAGTTTCTCGATTTCGTTGCGGATGTGCGCGGACTGACCGGCGAGCGCCGGCGGCAGAGGCGCAGCATCGTCGTCGACCGGTTGGGGCTGGCGCCGGTCATCGATCAGGTGGTCGAGACCTTGTCCAAGGGATTTCGCAGGCGCGTCGGGCTCGCACAGGCGTTGATTCACGATCCCCAGGTTTTGATCCTGGACGAGCCGACCGACGGGTTGGATCCCAATCAAAAGCATGAAGTTCGCCGTCTCATCAATGAGCTGAGCAAGGATAAGTTGGTCATCGTGTCCACCCACATCTTGGAGGAGGTACACGAGGTCTGCACGCGCGCCATCATCATCGCGGATGGCCGCATCGTTGCCGATGAAACGCCGAGCGCACTGGAGTCTCGTTCGCGCTACCACCATGCCGTCAGCCTTCGATTTGAAAAGGCCGGCGATTTGGCCGCGGCGAGCGCCGAAATAGGCCGCTTGCCGGAAGTAGCCGCCGTCGAGTCGGACGCGCGCGAACTCAGGCTTACGGCAGTTCCAAAGCCCGGCGCCAATGCGCTCTCCGCGGTCAGCGCGCTCATCGTCAAGTACAACTGGGATGTCCCGGAGCTGCATCTGGAATCGGGGCGCTTGGACGAAGTATTCCGCTCATTGACGCAGCCCGATGCAATTCCCGCAGGACTTCAAACCTCGCCCGAGATCTCGGAGTTGGCTCCATGAGCAAAGTTGCGGTGATCTTCCGGCGCGAATTGCGCAGTTATTTCGCGACGCCTTTGGCTTATGTCTTCATCGTGATCTTTCTGGTGCTGGCTGCTGTATTCACCTTTCAGGTCGGCGGCTTCCTGGAGCGCAATCAGGCGGATCTTCAGCCGTTTTTTCGCTGGCATCCATGGCTGTATCTAGTCCTGATACCGGCAATTTCCATGCGCCTATGGGCCGAGGAGCGCAATAGCGGCAGCATAGAACTGCTCATGACGCTGCCCGTCACCCTGTGGCAGGCCGTGGTGGGTAAATTCCTCGCGGCCTGGTGCTTTGCGGGTATTGCGCTCGCGCTGACTTTTCCCGTTTGGATCACCGTCAATTATCTTGGGTCTCCGGATAACGGTGCGATCGTCGCGGCCTACGTCGGCAGCTTGTTGATGGCCGGCGGTTTTCTGTCGATAGGCATGTGTCTTTCAGCCGCTACCCGCAATCAAGTCGTCGCCTTCATCACCGCGGCGCTGGTCGGTTTCGTGTTTCTGCTGGCGGGATTTCCGCTGGTGCTCGATTTCGTTCAGGGCGTCTTGCCTCAGGCCATGGTCGACGCGATCGCCTCCTTGAGCTTCTTCACTCACTTCGAGGCGATCTCCAAGGGTGTGATTGATGTGCGCGATCTGGTGTATTTCGGCGCCCTGATCGGCTTCTGGTTGGCCGCCACGGCCTTGGTCCTCGATATGAAAAAGGCGGAATAGGTGAACGGTAATCGTTGGCGAAGAGTTGGCTTGGGTGTAGGTGGCCTGATCGCGCTTGCCGTGCTTTTTTTGGCGGTCGTGATGCTGTCCAACGTGGGTCTGCGCGGTATGCGCCTGGACCTCACGCAGAACAAACTCTACACCTTGAGCCCCGGCACGCAGCAAGTGCTCAAGGAGCTGAAAGAGCCGGTCAATTTGTACTTTTATTTCTCCCGCGATGCCTCGGCAAAACAGGCGCCCCTGGTCATGCCGTACGCCGCACGGGTGCGCGAATTTCTGGAGGAAATCGCCGCACGCGCCGGCGGTAAAGTCCATCTACAGGTCATCGATCCACAACCCTTCTCGGACGATGAGGATCGCGCCGCCGAGTTTGGCCTGACACCGCTCCCCGCCGGCAGCGGCGATGCGCTGTATTTCGGTTTGGCGGGCACCAATTCCACCGATGGCCGCGCCTCTATCCCGAATTTTCAGCCGGATCGCGAGCAGTTTTTGGAATACGATGTGGCCAAGCTCATCCAGGATCTGGGCACGACGAAGAAGCCGGTCGTGGGCCTCATGAGCTCGATAGGTCTGCAGGGACAATTTAATCCGCTGAGCGGCCAGATGGGCGACCCGTGGCCGATTTTCACCGCGATTCAGCAGCTGTTCACGCTGCGCACGCTCACGCCCGATGTGGATCACATCGACAAAGACGTCGATGTTCTGATGGTGGTGCATCCGAAGCAATTGCCGCCCAAGACCATGTACGCCATTGATCAGTTTGTGATGCGCGGTGGACGATTGCTGCTGCTGGTCGATCCGAATGCCGGCGCGGATATCAGTGGACAGGACCCCTCGAACCCGCTTGCCGCCGCCATGGCCGATCACTCGTCGGATTTCGAACCGCTGCTGCACGCCTGGGGTGTGGACTACGACCAGAGCAAAGTCATCGGCGACTTGAGCCTAGGACTCGAAGTTCGGACCAACGCGGCATCCCCGCCGGTGCGCCACATCGGCATCCTCGGATTGCGCCACGAGAACATGGATGCCAAGGACGTCGTGACCGCATCACTCGAGGCAATCAATATGGCCACGGTGGGTTCGTTGGCTGCGCATGCCGGCGCGACAACGACCTTTGAGCCCCTGCTCATGAGTTCCACGAGCGCGGCGCCCGTTCCGGCGCAGCGCTTCAACGGCCTGACCGATCCGGAGACCCTGCGCGACGGTTTCAAATCGACCGGCGTGCGCTACACCATCGCCGCGCGTATCACGGGTCCGGTGGAATCGGCCTATCCCAATGGTCCACCCGTGGATCAGAAGCCCCCGGCCGGTCCGCCGGTGGCGCACCTGGCCAAGTCAACAAAGCCCGCAAATATCGTCGTGATCGCCGATACCGATTTTCTCATGGACTATCTGTGGGTACAAACGCGCGAAATGTTCGGTCAACGGGTTTCGCAGGCATTTGCCAGCAACGGCGATTTCATCGCCAACATTCTCGACAACTTGAGCGGCAGCAGCGCTCTGATCAGCATCCGCGGCCGGGCATCGTTCTCCCGCCCCTTCGAGCGGGTGGAAGCACTGAAACGTCAGGCCGATGATCGCTTGCGCAGCAAGGCCTTGGAATTGCAAGCGGAGTTGCAGCAAACTGAAGCCAAGCTGACGGAACTGCAAAGCAAACGAAACGACCAGGCTTCAATCATGCTCTCGCCCGAGCAGGAAGCGGAGCTGAAGCGATTCACGGCGGACAAGGCGCGCGTGCGCAAGGAGCTGCGCGAGACCCAGCGTGGGCTCGACGTCGATATCAACCGTCTAAATACGCGTCTGAAAATCATCAACATCGCCCTTCCGCCGCTGCTGGTCGCGATCGCCGGTTTCCTTATCCTGTCGCTGCGCCGGCGCCGGCGCACGACCTCCGCCGCGGTTGTCGGCACAGCGAGCAACACATGAGCCGGCGACGCCTCATCGGCCTGCTGATTGCTGCGCTGGCCGCGATATCCGGCGCGCTGTACTTGAGCGCGCAGCGCAATCTCCCACGTGATACCAGCGGCACGCCGCTGTTGCCGTCGCTGGCAAAAGAATTGAACACGGTGACGATGCTGCGCGTGATCAAAGGCAGCGCGACTCCCACGGTCACGATTCAGAAGCAAGGCGAGAGGTGGACAGTGGCCGAACGAGCCAACTACCCGGCGGATGTGCCGAAGCTGAGAAGATTGCTTGTGGCCCTGAGCGACGCCAGGATCCGCGAGGAGAAAACCTCGAATCCGGCGAGCTTCTCGGTCATCGGCGTCGAGGACCCGTCCTCGCCCGGCGCCAGCGGCGCGCAAGTCGACGTGGTCGCGCAGGACGGCAAGCATGCCGTGATAGTCGGCAAAGCGGCCGCGGAAGGCAGCTTTGTCAGACGCGTCGGCGAGAATGCCAGCTTCATCGTCGAACCGGCAATCTCCTTGGAAGCTGAGCCGCGCTACTGGATCGACACTCAACTTGTCGATTTAGCGGCAGCCAAGATCCAAAGCATCGACTTCAAGCCCGCCAGCGGACCGGGGTATTCGCTGCGCCGAACTGTGGCTGCGAATGCGGCTTCCGCGAATGCGGCGCCCGCAAGTTCGAGCACGGCGAAACCGACGACGGCTGGGCCGACACCCGCCCTCGCCAACGACTTCACATTGGAAGGTGTGCCAAGCGGCCGCAAGGCCGCGGATCCGCAATCACTCTCGCCCTCGCCCTCGACATTCGGCTCGCTGACCGCCGACGACGTGGCGCAGGCGGCCGACATCGATTTCGGCATGGCGTCGGTCGCAAAGATCACCCTGTCCGATGGCAATGTGGTCACTTTCACAGGTACCGCGATCGGCGACAAGCGATGGATCGAGGTAACGGCGACTCAGGATCCAGCGCTGACCGCGAGGACGGCGGGCCGCGCATTCGAGATTGCCGCCTATCGATATGATGGGATCTTCAGGCCGCTCGAGCAATTGCTCGTGCCGAAAGAACCACCGGCCGCGAAAAAGACGGCAACCGACTCAAAATTGCCCGCAACGAACCCGCCAGCGATAGCGCCGAAAAGGCCTGCATCGGCGCCCGCACCCGCGCCGGCGCCCACGCCAGCACCGTGATCAGCGGCAGCAGCGCGGGCTTTGGACGTCGTTTCGCGGCATTGATCTATGACTCTGTTCTGATCGCGGCCTTGCTCATGATCTTTACCGCCGGCGCCTTATTCTTCACACACGGCGTTGCGGTGGAGGCCGCGAGCGTGGGGGCTTGGGTCTATCTCTATCGCTTGGGATTGATAGCGGTCATCGCGGGCTACTATCTGGCGAATTGGCTCAAGAGCGGTCAGACGTTGGGGATGCGCGCGTGGCACCTTCGCGCGGTCGCCGACTCGGGCAAGTCCGTGGGCATCAAAGCCGGCGCGCTGCGCGCAGTTTACGGCGCAATCGCATGGGCTCCGGCCGCTCTCGGCGTGTTATGGCTGTATTTGGACCCTGAACATCTGGCGCTGCATGACCGCTTATCGAAGACTCGAGTGGTTCATCTCGCGCGTTCTTGAGCTAACGCGTTCTTGAGATTGCGATCAAGGTACAGAATGCGGCCACCGAGGTCGGCAGCCAGCCGATCAGCGCCGGATTGAGATTGAAGAGTTGTCCGCCGCTTTGCACGGTGCGCGTGATGAGGAAAAATACCACGCCCAACAGCACGCCGATGACGGTGCGGGTGCCCGCTCCGGTGGTGCGCAGCGGACCGAATACGAAGGGCAGCGCCAACAGCGTGACGACGACCACGGCAAACAGCCGTGCAATTCGCGACCAGTAGCCAATTTCGTACGACGCGGTTTCGAGATTATTGCGCCGCAGATGATCGATATAGGACGCGAGCCCATGCAGCGTCAGCAGCTGTGGATCCGTTGCGGCCAATCCCAAAAACTCAGGGTTCACCGTCGAACGCATCGTCGATTCGGTGCTCGTGCTGCCATCGATTCGGTCCTGGTCGAAGTGCGAGGTGGCCACATCGTGCAGGTTCCAACGCCCAGGATCTGCGACCGAGATCCGGGCGGCGCGCCGAATTGAGCGCAACTTCGTCGGCCCGTCCAGTTCGAAAATCGACACGCCGCCAAACGCCCGGTCCACCTCGCCGGTTTGCACGCCCATGATCAGGTTGCCGTCCTTGACCCAAGCGCTGCTGCGGCCGGCGAAACTCACATCCGCCAATTTGATCGTGGTTTTTTCGCGCTTGGCGAACTGTGCCATCGGCGGCGCCGCGTATTCGCCGATACCGAACATGATCAGGGCGAGCGTGGCGCCCGCCACTCCAACCGGCCAGGCGATGCGCCACACCGATACTCCGGAGGCTCGCGTCACCACCAGTTCACTGCCCGATGCGAGGTGACCGAGCCCCATCAAGGACCCGATCAGGGCTCCAATGGGCAGAACCTCGAACGCGGTCTGCGGCAAATTCAGCAGCGTGAACAGAAACGCATCCCCGGCACTGTAGCTGCCGACACCGATGTCGCCTTGCTCGCTGATGAACAAGACCAGCGCGGCCAGAACCAACAGCGCGGCCATCGCCATCAAGGTATAAAGCAGCACGGTTCGAAACAGATACCGGTCGAGGGTGTTCACGCCTTTCTCGCTTCACGCATGACCAGGTACAGCCCCAGGGCCAATGCCGCGGCATGCACCCACCACACGCCGATTACGGGCGGCAGATCGCTTTTTTCCAACCAAACCTTGGAAGCGGACAACAGATTCGAATACACGAAGTACACCAGGAGGGCGAATCCCACCCGCGCATAGCGTCCTTGCCGTGGGCGCAGCCGGCTCAAAGGAACCGCCACCAAGGTCAGCACCAGCGCCATAATGGGCGTAGAGACCCTCGATTGCAGCTGCGCAATATCGGACGGATTGCCGGAACCGAGCAGCGCACGCGTCGGCTTGGTGTCGGGGTCCTCGGGTCCACGGACATCCTCCGGCGTCGCGATCGGAATACCATGTTCGCGAAATGCAATGACTCGAAAATCATCGCGCCCCGGGACGCCCTCGTAACGGCGGCCGTTGAACAGCGTCACCAGGTGCATGCCGCTCGCGCCTGTCTTCGAATATGTCGCGGTTTCGGACAGCGCTACTTCGATTCGGCCGGCCGATTCGCGCTGCACGAACACATTGTGCAATACGCCATCCTGGTCGACGCGCTCCGCATAAAATACGGCATCGCCGCCGCTGAAGGCCCGGAACCTGCCCGCGTCCAGTTGACCGAATCTCGCCTCCTTGATGGCTGATTGGCGCAAAAGCTGGGCTTGGCCGTCCGCTCGCGGCACCTGAATAAATACCAGCCAGCTTAGGCCGACGGCAATGACGGCCGCGAAACAGAACAGGGGCGCCAGCAGCCGTGCGGGCCCAAATCCACAGGCCTGGAGAGCCGCCATTTCGCTATCGTGGTACATGCGGCCGAGGGTCAGTACCACGGCGAGCAGCAAGCCGACCGGCACGATCACCGACAGATTCATGATCGCGCCCAGCAAAATCAAATCGAGAACGACGTGCCGCCCATATTCGTTATCCGCTGCCTGGCCGAGCACCTTGGACAATTGATTGGACACCAGAATGGCGACCAAGACCCCCGTGACCGCCAGCCAGGTCTGCACGACCTCGCGCAACACATATCTCTGCACGGTCCATTTCATGGCGTTGAGCTTAGAGCCTCCGCAATAATCTAGTAAACTATTTGATTAACCCACGTGCACGACTTTAGATCAAAGCGGAGTTCAGGATATGGAATTCAAGGCAATTATTGATGCGAAAGCGCGCACTGAGGCCGCGTGCGCAGTGGTCGGGGTGTACGAAACTGGGGACCTTGGGGTCGCGGCCCGGCAAATCGACAAACAGCTCGGCGGGTTGATTGGAAAGCTCCATGGCAGCGGCGATTTTGCCGCGAAGCTCGGCGACTCCTTGATGCTGCCGCTGCCGTCGGGATCTGCCGCATCCCGATTACTGCTCATCGGCCTCGGAACTCGCGCCGGGTTCGGCCGCAAGCAATATCGCAAGGCCGTGAATTCGAGCGCTCAGGCGCTGTCGAAAACCGGAGCCGGCGATGCGCTGATCTATCTGGCGCTCGAACCGTTGACCGAAATCGATATGCAGTACCGTGCGCGCATCATTGCGGAAGTATTCTCCTCGCACGCCTACAAGATTCCTGACTTGAAAACCAGCCCCAAACCAAAACCCCGGCGCTTGGAGACTGTCAACGTGGCGACTGCGGATGCGCGCGGCGCGAAGGCCGCCGCTGAGGGCTTGCGAATCGGGACTGCCGTTGGCCATGGCTCGCAGCTGGCTCGGGACCTCGCCAATCTACCGCCCAACATCTGCACGCCGACCTATCTTGGACAGCGCGCTCAGCAGTTGTCCAAGGAGTACTCGAGCATCAAGACCAAGGTGCTGGACGAGGACGGCATCAAGGCGCTGAAAATGGGAGCCTTCCTCGCCGTCACCCAGGGTTCAGCGCAACCTCCGCGTCTCATCGTCTGCGAATATCGCGGCGGCAGAAAAAACGCCGCCCCCATATGTCTGATCGGCAAGGGCATCACCTTCGATTCCGGCGGAATCTCGCTCAAGGATCCCCCCGCGATGGACGAAATGAAGTTCGATATGAGCGGCGGCGCCACCGTGCTGGGAGCGCTGCGCGCGATCGCAGAACTCAAATTACCTCTCACGGTCGTAGCAATCGTTGCGGCAGCGGAGAATATGCCAAGCGGCACCGCGGTAAAACCCGCGGACATCGTAACCACCATGTCGGGCCAAACGGTCGAAATATTGAACACCGACGCCGAGGGCCGCCTGGTGCTGTGCGATGCCATCACCTACAGCCGCCGCTATAAACCTGCCGCCGTGATCGATGTGGCAACCCTGACCGGCGCCTGCATCATCGCTCTGGGCAATCACGTCTCCGGCTTGATGAGCAACAGTGAAACTCTCGCCAAGGAGCTGGAATCCGCCGGTCTGCGCGCTGACGATCGCTCCTGGCGCCTGCCCATCGGCGAGGAGTACGTCGAACAACTGAAGAGCAATTTCGCGGACATTGCCAACGTCGGAGGCCGCGAGGGCGGCGCATGCACCGCCGCATCGTTCCTGTCGAAGTTCGCCAAGGATCTTCAGTGGGCTCACCTGGACGTGGCCGGCACGGCATGGCTCGGCGGCGCTCAAAAGGGCAGCACCGGTCGTCCGGTACCCCTGCTGGTGGATTTCCTCGTGCAGCGCGCCAAGGCATGACCGAGCGAGTCGATTTCTATGTCCTCAAGAGCGCCGCCGTCAGGGAGCGCCATGCGTTTGCCTGCCGCTTGACGGAAAAAGCCTACCTGCGCGATCTGCGGATTGTGATCGTCAACGAGAGCCTCGCGGATGCGAAAGAGATGGATGAATTGCTGTGGACATTCAACGAGCGCTCCTTCGTACCGCACAAGATTTGTCTCGATGAGCAGTCCGTCGACCCCTCGACGCCGGTTCACCTTGCATTGCAGTCCTCCGCGGTTCCGGCGGCGGATCTGCTGGTGAACCTGGCCTTGCGGCTGCCCCCGCGGCTGCAGCGCTACCCGCGCATTGCGGAAATCATCGACGCGGACGAGGAGCGTCGACGCCTGGGTCGCGAGCGCTTCAAAGCCTACCGCGATCTGAAGTTGCCGATGGAGACGCATCAGATCGACGAATCTGACGGGCATGGATAAGTCCTTCTCGCCGCCCGATATCGAATCGCGCATCTACGCGCACTGGGAAGCGTGTGGGTATTTCGCCCCCAGTGGACACGGACCGTCCTATTCGATCGTCATTCCGCCGCCGAACGTCACCGGCACGCTGCACATGGGTCATGCCTTCCAAGACACCGTTATGGATGCGCTGATCCGTTTTCATCGCATGCGCGGCTTCGACACGTTGTGGCAACCCGGCACCGATCATGCCGGCATCGCCACTCAGATGGTGGTCGAACGGCAGCTGATTGCCGAGGGCCAACATCGCGTCGAGCTCGGGCGTGAGGCTTTCGTCGAACGCGTCTGGCAGTGGAAGGAAGCCTCGGGCGGCATCATCGCGCAGCAAATGCGCCGACTGGGTGCCTCGGTGGATTGGCAGCGCGATCGCTTCACAATGGACCCTGGGCTGTCCCGGGCTGTCACCGAAGTCTTCGTTCAACTGTACGAAGAAGGCCTGATCTATCGCGGCAAGCGCCTGGTGAATTGGGATCCGGTGCTGAAGACCGCGCTGTCCGATCTCGAAGTGGTTGCCCGGGAGGAATCAGGGAGCCTGTGGCATCTGCGCTATCTGCTGTCGGGGGGCGATGGGTATCTTGTCGTGGCAACCACCCGGCCCGAGACCCTGCTCGGCGATGCGGCGGTCGCCGTGCATCCCGACGATGGGCGGTATCGGCACCTGATCGGCCGCAAGGTTCACCTGCCGCTGACAGACCGGGAGTTGCCCATCATCGGCGATACCTATGTCGATCCGGCCTTCGGCAGCGGTTGCGTCAAGATTACACCCGCTCATGACTTCAATGATTACGAGGTAGGTCAACGGCATGGCCTGCCGTTGATCAACATCATGACGCTCGACGCATCGCTCAACGACAATGTTCCCCTCGCCTACCGCGGTCTTGACCGAATGGTGGCGCGGGAGAGGATTCTCGCTGATTTGGAGCAGCGGGGACTCATCGAGCGCGTCGAGCCGCACAAGCTCACGGTGCCGCGGGGTGATCGCAGCAACGCTGTGCTCGAACCGCTGTTGACGGATCAATGGTTCGTGGACATCAAGCCCTTGGCGGCACCCGCGATTCGCGCGGTTGAAACCGGACAGGTCCGCTTCGTACCCGAGAGCTGGGCTGGCGTCTATTACGAATGGATGCACAAAATCAAGGATTGGTGCATCAGTCGGCAATTGTGGTGGGGGCACCGCATTCCGGCGTGGTACGACGACGAGGGCCGATGGTACGTAGGTCGCAGCGAAGCGGCGGTGCGTGCCGCGCATGACATCGGCCCGGCAACGCCTTTGCGGCAAGACAGCGATGTTTTGGACACTTGGTTCTCCTCGGCGCTGTGGCCTTTTTCCACTCAGGGATGGCCCGAAAAGACCCAGGCGCTGCACAGCTACTACCCCACCACCGTCCTCGTCACCGGATTCGACATCATCTTCTTCTGGGTGGCTCGCATGATCATGATGGGCCTGAAATTCACCGCCCAAGTGCCGTTCCGCACGGTGTACATCCATGGCCTGATCCTCGACCCGGACGGTCAGAAGATGTCCAAGTCGAAGGGCAATGTCATCGATCCGCTCGACATCGTCGATGGGATATCGCTCGAGGCGCTGCTCGCCAAGCGCGCCACCGGTCTCATGCAGCCGCAGATGAAATCGGCGATCGAGAGAGCGACGCGCAAGCAATTTCCGGACGGCATCGCCGCGTACGGCACCGATGCGCTGCGCCTCAGTCTTGCACGGCTCGCCACGCAGAGCCGCGAACTGCGCTTCGACATGGCCCGCGTCGAAGAGTATCGCAATTTCTGCAACAAGCTATGGAACGCCGCGCGCTACGTGCTGATGAATGTCGAGGGCCAGGACAGCGGGCCCAAGGATGCGCAGTTCAGTCTGGCCGACCGATGGATTCAATCGCGCCTCGCCGCAATGCTGGCGCGAATCGAGTCCGGATTCGCCGAATATCGCTTCGACCTCATCGCCAACGCGCTGTACGAATTTACCTGGCATGAGTTCTGCGATTGGTACGTGGAACTTTCCAAGGCGGTGCTGCAATCCGATGCTGCCGGCGCCGCTGCGAAGCGCGCCACCCGGTTCGTGCTGATCACCACCCTGGAAACCTTATTGCGCGCCCTGCATCCGCTCGCGCCTTTCATCACCGAGGAGATATGGCAGCGCGTCCGCGTGAGCGCCGCAGCGCCCGGCGATACGATCATGCGCTCGGTTTATCCGGCAGCCGGCAGCATCGCCACGGACCCGCAGGCGGAACCGGAAATGCGTTGGGTCATGGAGTTCATTCTGGGCGTGCGCCAGATCCGCGGTGAAATGGACATTGCACCCAGCCGCAAACTCAAGGTGCTTTTGCACAACGCCGGCCCGCGCGATGCCGAGTATCTCGACCGCAATTTGCACTACTTGATGCGGCTTGCCGGGATTGAGCCGCCGCTTCTGCTGGCGGCGGCTGAAGCCGCGCCCATTTCCGCGGTCGCATTGCTCGGTCAATTGGAAATCCTGGTGCCCATGGCCGGGCTCATCGACCCTACGGCGGAACTCGATCGATTGGCGAAGCGGCTGCGAAAGGCGGAAGCGGATCTCCATAGATTGGAGGCCAAGCTGGCGAACGGCCAGTTCGCCAAGAATGCTCCCGCCGATATCGTGGCCAAGGATCAACAGCGGATTGCCGAACTGCGCACGGAAATCGCCCAGTTATCGGCTCAAACTGCACGGGTGAGAAAGCTTAAAGACCAATGAACGCGCTGCACTCGCAGATCGAGGCAATCCTCGCCCAGCTGAACCGGGTGATTCTAGGCAAGGATGCACAGATCCGATTGTGCGCGGCCTGCCTGCTGGCGCGCGGCCATCTTCTGATCGAAGACATCCCCGGCGTCGGCAAGACCACGCTCGCGCACGCGATCGCGAAAACTCTGGGCTTGTCCTTCCAGCGCATCCAGTTCACCAGCGATCTTCTGCCGGCCGATGTGCTCGGCGTCTCGATCTATGACCGGGAAACCGGCAAGTTCAGATTTCAACGCGGCCCCATTTTTGCGCAGCTGGTTCTCGCCGACGAAATCAATCGCGCCTCGCCGAAGGCGCAGAGCGCGCTGCTCGAAGCAATGGAGGAGCACCAGGTGACCCTCGACGGTCAGTCGATGGCGCTGCCGGAACCCTTCTTCGTGATCGCCACCCAGAATCCGCAGGACCAGGTGGGCACTTTCCCTCTGCCGGAATCGCAGCTCGACCGGTTTCTCATGCGCGTGCATTTGGGATATCCCGCGGCCGCGGCAGAGCGCGAACTGTTGAACGGGGTCGATCGCCGCGAACTGGTCAACACCCTCGAGACAGTCGCGACGCCCGATGTTCTGCGCCAGCTGCAGCAGAAAGTGCTCGAAGTGCACGTGTCCCCGGCGCTTCTCGATTACGTTCAAGCGCTCGTCGCGCATACGCGCCGGGCGCCGGGAATCAATGCGGGTCTCTCGCCGCGAGCGGCCATTGGTCTGCTGCGCGCGGCGCGCGCATGGGCCTTGATTGCCGGCCGCACAGCCGTGATCCCGGAGCATGTGCAAGCCATATTCGCCTCCGTGGTCGAGCATCGCGTGCGGCAGCGAGGCAGCGACGCGGGTACTGTCACCCGGCTGCTCGAGGCAGTTCCGGTTCCCTAAGGTAAGGATTCAAGGTCCTTGGCCACACTGCGTCAGGTCGCCATCGCCAGATTGAAGGCTCGCTCCGCGCGCCGCCACGGTCACGATTCCCTGCCGGCCACCATCAAGCGGCGCCGAATTTATATTCTTCCGTCGCGCTTCGGCATGATGCTGTCAGTCATTCTCGCCACGATGCTCATCGCGGGCCTGAACTACAACAGCAATCTCGCCCTGGTATTCGCCTTTCTGATGGTCAGCATGGCGCTCGTCACCATGCACCACTGCAACCGCAACTTGTTGCGTCTGCGCATCGACGTGACGCCTGAGGTCGATGCCTTTGCCGGACGCGAGGCGGTATTCGAATTTGCCCTGCGCAATGATTCCAGTGTCGATCGCCGCGACATTGAGGTTCGCTGCATGACGGCGCGGGGCATGGGCAGCGTCGCGGCCAAGGAGGATACATCCATCAGCGTTGCGGTTCCCGTCGCGCAACGCGGAGTGACCACGGTCAATCAGTTCGAACTGCGCACGTACTATCCGTTTGGCTGGTTCTACTCGTGGACTTACGTGCAAGAGTCGCTCACCATCTTTGCTGCCCCCGCGCCGCGGGGATCTCGCATGCTGCCGTCGGTGGGTGCCCAGGGTAACGCCGCGCATTCGGAAACCCGCGGCGATGAGGATTTCTCCGGCTTACGTGCGTATGAGCCGGGGGTTCCCTTGAAACATATGGCTTGGAAGGTGCTGGCGCGCGGCGGAGAGGCGGCGGTACGAAGTTATTCGAGCCTGGCTGCGCAGCCGGAGTGGCTGGAATGGTCCTCGCTCGCTGGCTTGGACGCCGAGGCGCGGCTCTCGCAGCTTTGCCTGTGGGTATTGGAATGCGATGCGGCACAACGGCCGTACGGCCTCCGTATACCCGGGAAGGAAATCGCGCCCTCCGGCGGCGCGGCGCATCGATTTGCCTGTTTGAGAGCGTTGGCAGCTTTCGGCATGACTGAGACTTAGGTGGATACCGAGCGCGTATCGTTCGAACAGCTGGCGGGAATTTCCGCCTGCTTCGCATTGGCAGTGCTGTCGCGCATTACTTCGCTGCCGCTGTGGGTGCCGCTGATCGTCATTCTGTGCGGCGCCATTCGCCTCTTCACGGCGCGAAATGGCCGCAGTTCGCCTCCCCGCTGGTTGGTATTTACCCTGGCCGCGCTGACCACACCGCTTTTGTTCTTGCGCTTTCATACGTTCAACGGCTTGGATGCGGGTACCGCGTTGCTGGCTCTGATGGGCGGCCTGAAGTTGCTGGAGACAAAAACCAGGCGCGACATCTACATCATCACCTTGATCATCTACTTCGTGAGTTTATCGGCACTTTTGGACAGCAACTCCTTTTGGCTGCTGGCCTATCTGATCGCCGTCAGTTGGCTGACCACCGCCGCTCTGCTGCGACTCACCAGCCGTGGCGCGGCGCCCGATTGGCGGCGCTGCTTTCGCCATGCGGGAAGGCTTCTCGGCCAAGCGCTGCCGCTCACGCTGGTTTTTTGGCTGCTGTTTCCGCGCTTCGCTGCTCCGCTGTGGCAAATCAGAAGCGATTTTCACGGCGCCCAATCTGGCTTGAGCGACACCATGAGCCCAGGGGATATCGATAAGCTCGCGCTGTCCGATGAAATTGCATTTCGCGTCCATTTCGAGGGCGCCGCGCCGCCGTCTCGGGATCGCTATTGGCGCGGTCCTGTATTGCATGATTTCGATGGTCGGACGTGGCGGGTCACGGAGTTGGACTTCGGCGGAGCGCCGGCGCTGCAGCCGCAAGGCCCCGTCTATCACTACACAGTAATGATGGAACCGAGCCACCAACGATGGATCTTCGCGCTCGATTGGCCGGTTCACTCGGCATTGGAGGCCGCCGGCCTGACTAGCGATTACACGCTGATGCAGGCCTTTCCTATTTCCCACCCGATCGACGTGGTCGCCACCTCGTATTCCAAAGCACGAGCCACCGATTCTTTGAATCCACGAATGCGCCGCCGCGACACTCACTCGTTCAACGGCAATCCGCGAACCTTGCAATTTGCCCGCAACTTGCGCGGTGAACACCCGGATGATATGGACTACGTCCGCGCCGTGCTTGCGACCTTCAATCAGCAGCCGTTTTACTACACCTTGACGCCTCCCAAGCTCGGCAACGATTCGGTCGACGGGTTTCTATTTGATACGCGGCGCGGATTTTGCGAGCACTACGCTTCAGCCTTCGCCGTGCTGATGCGCGCCGCGGGAATTCCGGCGCGCGTCGTGACAGGATACCAAGGCGGTACGCTCAATCCGTATGGGGACTACTGGATCTTGCGGCAAAGCGACGCGCATGCCTGGGACGAGGTCTGGATTGACGGCAGCGGATGGATTCGCATCGATCCGACAGCGGCCATTGCTCCGGAACGGGTCGAGGGCGAGATGGCCGATGCCACGAACCCCGATGAGGCGTTGGCGAGCCGCTGGCAGCGCAACGCGGGCTGGTTTGCAGGTGCGCGGCTGCGCCTCGATGTGCTGCGTGAAATTTGGCGCGAACGCATATTGGACTTCGATCAGGATTCGCAGCAACGATTACTCAAGATGTTTCGAATCCCTGAACCGGATGGTCAGAAGCTCGTCATGGTTCTGGCGGCCGCGATGGGCCTTGTGCTCTGCTGGCTCACCTGGCAGGTGAGGCGTGAACTCGATCCGCGGTCGAACGATGCGGCGACTCGCGCCTATGCGCGGCTCTGTTCGCGACTCGCAGCGGCGGGACTGCCGCGCTTGCCGCATGAAGGCGCGGAAAGCTACGCGGCCAGGGTGGCACGGCAACGCCCTGACCTGGCGCACACGGTGACGGCGATATGCCGGCAGTATTCTGCTTTGCGCTATGCCGCGCCCTCCACCAGCATCACGTTGGGCCAATTCGAGGCGGCGGTACGCACGTTCCGGCCCCGGCATTCGCCGAAATGATCGGCGCACTCAAGCGGCGAGATTTTCGCGCGTCTTTAGGAATTTGATCTCGGGCCAGCGCTCTTCGGTCAACCCTAGATTGACGCGAGTGGGCGCCAAGTACACCAGTTCCCCGGCATGATCGATGGCAAGGTTGTCGTAGGCCTTGGTTCTAAATTCGGCCAGCCGTTTCTCATCCTTCAAACTCACCCAGCGCGCCACGGCCACATTGATGGGCTCGAAAACGCATTGCACGCTATATTCGTCCTGCAGCCGAAAGGCGACGACCTCGAATTGCAGCTGGCCAATGGCGCCGAGAATCAAATCGTTGTTCCTGAGCGGCTTGAACAGCTGCGTGGCGCCCTCCTCGCACAGCTGCGACAGACCTTTCTGCAGTGCCTTCATGCGCAACGGATCTTTGAGCACCGCACGGCGAAATATTTCGGGCGCGAAATTCGGTACGCCCGTAAAGGTAAGGTTCTCACCCTCGCTGAAGGTATCACCGATATTGATGGTGCCGTGATTATGCAGGCCGATGATGTCTCCGGCATACGCCTCTTCCGCCTGGCTGCGATCCGCCGCGAGAAACGTCAGCGCATCGGCAATGCGAATATCCTTGTGCAGCCGCACATGATGCAATCGCATGCCGCGCGCGTAGCGCCCGGAGCAGAGGCGCATGAAGGCGATTCTGTCGCGATGCCCGGGATCCATGTTGGCCTGTATCTTGAAAACGAAGCCGGTGAGTTTGGGCTCATCGGCATTCACCGGACGCTGCAAGGTCGGGCGCGGTTGCGGCGCCGGCGAGTGCGCGACGAAGGAGGAAAGCAGTTCGCGGACGCCGAAGTTGTTGACGGCGGAGCCAAAGAAAACCGGTGTTTGCTTTGCCGCGAGATAGCGCTGCAAATCGAATTGCGGACTGGCGCCGCGCACCAGCTCGACCTCCTCGAGGAAATCCTGGTATCGGCTGCCGAGAAATTCACGCGCTTCATCGCTCTCGATGCCAACGATGGTCTGGTGAGTGCCGACCCTGCCTTTCTCGACGGGTACGTAGACATAAATCGTGTCTTCGATCAAATGATAAACGCCGAGCAGATCGCGGCCCATGCCGATGGGCCAGGTCATCGGCGCGCACTGAATTTTCAGAACGCTTTCGATCTCGTCCAGCAATTCGATCGGCGCCCGTCCATCGCGATCAAGCTTGTTCACGAAAGTCATGATGGGTGTATCGCGCAAGCGGCAGACGTCCATCAGCTTGATGGTGCGCTCCTCGACACCCTTGGCGCAGTCAATGACCATCAGTGCGGAGTCCACCGCGGTAAGCGTGCGGTAGGTATCCTCGGAGAAGTCCTCATGACCCGGGGTGTCCAACAAATTCACGATGCAATCCTCGAATGGGAATTGCATCACCGAGGAAGTCACCGAGATGCCGCGCTGCTGCTCGAGGCGCATCCAATCGGAGGTTGCGTGACGGGTGGCTTTGCGGCCCTTGACGGTACCGGCCATTTGAATGGCGCCTCCGAAAAGCAACAGCTTTTCGGTCAATGTGGTCTTGCCGGCGTCCGGGTGGGAGATGATGGCGAAAGTTCTTCGACGCTTGATTTCATTGATAATTTCAGATTCATTCACCGGCCATTTCCCCAAGCGTGTACACAGTCATGTACACGAAACACAATGTACTCGTCGCAGCTGGGGTGGCACGCACGGTGCCACCGGCGGAACGGCTCGGCCTAAGCCCCCGCCAATATTATAGCCGAGCCACGCTGCCCAGCAGGTCTTTGGCGGGCTGAAATATGCCCTTGAGAGCAAGTTATGGCCCTTAATATTCTCTTAAGGGCATAAATCATAAATCTCATACGATATATGCTATGCTCTCAAGAGCACTTTAATGTGCTTAATATGCTCTTGAGGGAACATGGTCGCCAGGAACCAGCTACTGCAAGCTCCGCCCTACCCCGTCGAGCAGGCGCTCACCCGCCTCGGCGAAAACCTCCGCACGGCCCGAATCCGGCGGAACTTCACGATTGGTGAAATCGCCAAGAAGATAGGGACCGGACCGCGCGCCGTCAGGGATGCGGAAAAAGGTAAGGCTTCAACCGGCGTGGGGGTCTACGTCGCCCTGCTGTGGGTCTATGACCTCCTTTCACAGCTGAGCGATGTAGCGAACCCGGCCAAGGATGAGCAAGGGCTGACGCTGCTCGCCCCGAAAGAGAAAACCCGCGCCCGGAAGAGTGGGGAACTCGACCGTGATTTCTAAGGCGTCCTCTTCCGAGTGCTTCGTCTACATCACGCTACCGGGACAAGTATCAGCAGTAACGGCGGGCCGATTCGTTCTCGACAAAACCGTCAGAGGCGACGCCCTCGGGCGGTTTGTCTATGGCCGCTCCTACCTCGAGAACCAGGACGCCGTCGAGTTCGATCCGGTCGAGCTCAAACTCTCGACTCGGACCTACGAGACCGCGCGGTTAAACGGCGTCTTCGGCGCCCTGCGCGATGCTGGACCCGACTACTGGGGCCGCCGCATCATCGAGAAGCACGCAGGCCGTGCCCAGCTCGGTGAACTGGATTATCTGCTCGAGTCACCCGACGACCGTGCGGGCGCGCTCGGGTTCGGGCACAACAACGTCCCGCCCGCCCCGCAACGGAAATTCAACAAAACGATCGATCTTGAGAAACTCCAGAATCTCGCCGACGCTCTGGTCAAGGACGAAATCCCAAACGATCCCCAATCGCAGCAAGTGCAAGATTTGATGCTGCTCGGAACGTCGGTGGGCGGCGCCCGCCCAAAGGCTGTCGTACAGGACGACGACGGTCTCTGGCTGGCAAAATTCAATCGCGCGGACGACCGCTGGAACAATACACGGGTCGAGCACGCCATGTTGCGCTTGGCTCGCGAATGCGAAATCAAGACCGCAGAAAGCCGGATAGAGACGGTCGGCGGCAAGGACGTTCTGCTCGTCAAGCGCTTCGATCGCGAGAGAATGGCGAAAGGTTATACTCGCGCGCGCATGGTCAGCGGCCTGACCATTCTGCGCGCCGACGAAGCACCTGCAGCGAGACAGAACTGGTCCTACGTGATTTTGGTCGAGGAACTGCGCCGGATCGTCGAAGACGCCAAGAAGGATGCCCGCGAACTGTTCCGCCGAATCTGCTTCAACTCGCTCATCTCGAATCTCGACGATCACCCACGCAATCACGCGATAATCGCGAAGGAAAAGAACTGGAACCTCTCGCCCGCCTATGATCTCACGCCATCAGTGCCCATGAGCATAGAACGCCGCGACCTTGCCTTGGACTGCGGCGACATGGGCCGCTATGCCAATGCTAAGAACATACTGTCGCAGCATGCACGCTTTCTGCTCGATAAAGACGAAGCGCAGAAGATTCTCAACAACATGAGGGCGCGAGTCGAGGCGACGTGGTACGAGACCTTGCGCGCCAGCGGTGTATCCGGAAAGGACGCCGAGACCATTCGCGGTGCCTTCGTCTATCCGGGATTCTCGTTGTAGCGCCGGGGAATTCGCGGTAGCGTCGGGGAGCGCCTGCCGAGATGCCGATCGAAGAAATTCACGATGACTTTGTAGACTTCTTTTGATTCCGGCAACTCAGGATCGATGAAGAAGGCATGCCACATACCATCCCAGATGTGCAGTTCCGTCTCGACGCCGACGTTGGTCAGTGCTGCCTGTGTACGAAATAACGAACTGACCGCAAAGTCTCGCGATCCTGCAATCAACAGTGTGGGAGGAAACTGGCGCAATACATCCGCTGAATTGATTGGAAGAACGAGGGGATCCTTCACAGACACGTCGCTGAAATAGGGTGAGAAGCTCAAGGCTCCTTCTCTGGCTCCCGGCAACGGACCTTGTGCCGCAAGCGGGAAGGCCACGTAGACGGAGTCACCTCCAAAGCCACTGGCGGAGCCGCAAAACGTGCCGATGGCTCCGGGCAGAGGCAGCTTCTCCTTCTGAAACCAGGCGATCGCCTCCGCCGTGAGTATGCCGCCCGCCGAACACCCATAGATCCCGATATTCGCGGGCGCATGGGTTCGCACCAGCGCTCGATATACCGCAGCGACGTCTTCACTTGCGGCCGGAAATTTGTATTCTGGACCTTGCCGGTACGCAACTGTAATCACCGTGATCTGCCCGATGCTGGCAATTGGGACCGACTCCTCCTCTCCGCCGGCTCCCTCGCCCCAAAGGAATGCGCCGCCGTGCAGATTGATCAATACGCGATTCAGATTCTTCTTTGCGATGCCACTCTTGGGCGTAATAACTTCTGTCCTGACGCCGCCGATTAGTTCTTGCTTTACATTGACTGGATAGAGCTCTCTTGCCCGTGCCGCGAGCGCCACGTTGTAGCTGTCATAAAACTCCCGCATCGTCTTGATGTCGGCGTCAGGAGGCGGCACCCGGTGGTCTTGCGAGCGCTTTATGAAGGCGGTTCGAGACTCCGCACTCGCAAAGTTGGAGAAAGGAACATCGAGCGCCGGAACGCGGACGGTTCCGGGAGAGTCCGCGGAAGGCGCACCAGTAGAGTCCTCCGCATTGCTTTTACCGACGCATGCAGAATTGAGGATGCACGCGAACGTGACCAATATTGCTACCGCCGAGAGGACAGATTTCACCCGGGCTCCGCGGTAGTCCCGCCAGCGTTCAACCATATCCCTATTCACGCACTGGAGGATTGAAATGGCGTGCACTTACTTGTGTGCACCGAATCGGAAACGCAAATGAGCCCCAAACATACGGGGCTCGCCATAGAACGACGTAATGTAGCCATCCGAGACGTAGCTGCTGTATTGCCCGACGCGGTAAATCTTGTCAGTGGCGTTGGAAACAAACAGAGACGCATCAAGCGGCGAGCCCATGATCTCGTTCCATTCCAACCTTAAATTCAGCAGTCCATACGCCGATATATAGTCCAACGGCTGCACGGCCGGTGCATCAAAAAATCTTGATTGGTACGAGTACGCCGCCGCGACATCGAGCTGACCGCTCGTCGCATCGAGAGGCAGCGTATAGGCGGCGCTGAGGCTCGCCTTACTGGCAGGCAGGTATGCGAAGGGTATGCCGACCAACGAAGGTGCCGCAGCCGGGTTGATTTCGGTGTACTTTCCGTAGTTATAAGAATAGGTGGCGCTGAGTTTCCAGCTGCTGGCTGGGCGTATGCTTCCTTGGAATTCAAACCCCTCGATCACCGCCGCGGATGCGTTCGTGGTGAAGTTTGACTCTACCCCACCGGGTAGAATCTCCGAGACCAGCCTCTGAATATTGGTGTAGTCAGAACGAAACACGTCGGCATTGATTTGCGCGGGCGCATCTCCGACAGTGAATTCGGATTTCACTCCCAGCTCGACGTCGATGACGGATTCCGGAGCAAACCGAAACTGGGGTGTGGATACGCCGCCCGGAGTGAAGCCGAAGGACGGGTTGAAGCCGCCGGGTACGTAGCCCTTGCTCGACTTGAGGTACAGCAGTGTTGCGTTTGCAAATTGATAATCCAAACCGAGCGTCCAAGAGCTCCCGCTGCTGGTGCCCGAACTCGAGAAGGCGCAGGAGGACTGCGGATAGCTACCGGGCGAGGTTAGACACGCATTCCCAAGACTTGGGCTATATGATTCGATGCCGTACGAATAGTCGTCCCATGTATAACGGTAGCCCGTAGTGAGTTTCAGTTTTTGAAGAGCATCAGATAGTTCGCCAAAATCAAAGGTTGTCTGGCCATACAATCCGCGGCTCCGCTCTGAGTTAGTCTGATCGACCTGCTGAATGAGAAAATTTCCGTCAGCGACTTCCACCTCATAGGGCTGAGGTGCAATGTTGCGGCCGTCCTCATAGTAAGCCCCCGTGGTCCACTTGATATTTCCGTCCAAAGCCGTCCCCTGAAGCTGTGGTTCCTCTGTGTACGTACCCACTTGCGTATGCCAGGCGTCGATGCCGGTAGAGACAAGGTCGTCCAGCACCAAAGGGCTTCCATCGATATCCTCGGAATTGCGCCATTTTTGCACCTGATAGCTGAAAATGTTCTTGAACTGTACGGCGTCGGTGATTGACCAGCGAGTCGTATTAATGATCCCGTAGTTGTAACGCTTGTCGATCTCATCGTCGGACAAGGACGTCGATCGGATTCCCGCGGCTTCTTGTTGTGCGAAGATCGGCAACAGCTGCGCCGCAAAAGGCCCCGCCGGATTGACCGCGGAGAGCACAAAGCCATCCCCATGCTCATCACTGTGGAGCGCACTGACAATCGTGTAATTCTCGAGGTTTTCGGTCGGGCGAAATACCACACTGAGGCGCGCGGCCCAGAAGTCTCGATTGTCGTAGTCCTTGGCCGCGTAGAACGGACCCCGGTCGATGGTAAATCCGTCTCTTTCTTGAAGCTGAGCGGAAAAGCGTACCAAAAGCAGATCGTTGATCACGGGAACGTTCAGTACCGCCGTCGAGCTTCGCATGTTGTAGTCGCCAACACCCGCCTCGACAAATCCTTCAAACTCATTCTTCGGTTTTTGCGGAACAAATAGAATGACGCCACCGGTCGTGTTTTTCCCAAAAAGCGTACCTTGCGGCCCTTCGGCGACTTGAACGCTCTCGAGATCATAGAACAATCCGGGCCCCGCCGCGGTCGTAGGCACCTCGGCGAAATAGGCCACGACGCCGGTGCCCCCGCCTCCGAGTACAGCCCCGGGCCCCGAGCCGCCGGTGGGTCCCATTCCGCGTATTGCGAAGGTGTAGTCGTCGCGCGTTGGGCCACTGCTCGAGACACTCAGCGACGGAACATAATTTTGCAGGTCCGCCGCTGTCTCGACATTCTTGCTGCGCAAGTCGGCTGCCGTCAGAGCGGTGATCGCGACAGGGACTGAATTTATATTCTCTTCTCGACGTCTTGCGGTAACGACGATTTCGTCGAGCCGGGGTTTTTCGGGGCTAGAGGTGGAAGAGTAAGTCGTAGAATTCGAGTCTGGATCTGATCGCGCGGCCGCTGAACTGGATTGCGCCAGATGGGCGGAAGTCCCAGGTTCAGTCGCAGCACTTGGCGTCGACGTCGATACCCTGTGGGTACCACCCTGAGGTGTCCCAATCAAGATCGCGCCGCTCTTATGCTCTGTCAGCGTCAAATTCGTGCCTTGGAGCAACTTGAGGACTGCCGCTTTGGGCGTGATATTGCCGCTCACCCCGCGAGTTGTAATGCCTTTCAGCTGATCAGCGTCATAGACAAACTCGACCCCTGTCTGTTTCGCCAGCAGTTCCAGTGAGGTAGTGAGATCACCGGCCGGAATATTAATCGGCTGTTCATGCCCATCAATAAACCCGTCGGCCATGACGATCGCTGTCATCAATGTAGAACAGATCAGCCAACCTAGGGCCAATTGCTTGACGGTTCTCGCCCGCATGAGTGATCTCCCCCGTCCGAAGTTTATTTGAATTATCTCCTCGCCTAGGAAGACGATCGTGTTTCAACAATCCTTCGCGGAAACTGCAAATATGTTCGGCGATAGTCCATCGAGTACGGGATTCTGGACGACTTCGCGTCGTATCAGCTCGATGATCGACTCGTCAGGTTTTGAAGGAGCCCGAATTCGCGGTGGGGCGACAAAGCGACTACCTTTTGGTCAACACAATTCGCTCGCCGCGTTGCTCAACCTGGATGGGAAATCCACTCTGTATCAATGAAACAAAAGCATCGGCATTGTCGGAGCGAAAATTGCCGCCGATGCGAATATTCGCGATAGCCGGATCTTCGATGACGATCTTGCGGTTTGTGTATCGGTTGAAGTCCGCAACCGCGTCGGCCAATCTGGTATCACGAAATACGATGTAGCCGGTGCGCCAGCTCAAGAGCTGCTCCACTTCCATCGGCGCCGGCTGATCCACAAGGACCGCGGCTTGTGCAGTCTGCGCTTGTGATCCTGCGGCAAGCTGAGTTTCGGGTGTCCTTGCAGAACTTCCACTGTGCTCGATCTTGACGCGTCCTTCGGTGACTAAAACTCGAATATCATCGTTATCGCGGCGGACCGAGAACTTCGTGCCCACGGCGATGACCCGCTTGTCGGCAATGGCCACGATGAAAGGACGAGCAGCGTCCTTGGCCACCTCGAAGAAGGCTTCGCCTTGTTCTAGATCAATTCGCCGCTCGCTGCTATTGAGTGCGACGCGAATCTGACTATTGGTGTTCAGCGTTATCTTGGAACCGTCCGAGAGCGGGACCGTGCTCATCGCGCCTATTTTGGTTGTATAGGAACTTGCGTTGTTGGCCAAGAACTGCCATCCGGTACCGATGGCTATTGCAAGCATCAGGGACACCGCCATCGCGCGCGCGAACCTCCGCGGCAACACAGCGGCTACCTCGGGATTCTGCTGGAGATATTGCGGCGCATCTGCCTCTTGGAGTTCATTTCTCGCAAAACCCCATGAAGCGCGCGGCGGAATGGTCCCAGCAGGAACACCGGCGCCGAGTGCTTTCAGACGCCCCGAGCGCTCCCACGCTGCTCGCAGACGAAGCAAGGCAATTCGATTTGCGGTCGATGCGTCGAGCCACAATTCAAGCCGCGACTGATCGTCTGCGCTCCAGCGGCCACCCTCCTGCTTGGCAAACCAATCGGCCGCGGCCGCCTCAATCTCGGCGCTATCCTTGCTCGGATTCATGGCGGGGCCTCCTCTTTCCCTGTGCTGCATCGACTTGATTAATGGGCCCAAATACCGACAGAGCGAGGGCGCGTACGGCTCGCGCTAGCTGGCTCTCGACGGCTCCTTCTCGCATGCCGAGGCGCCGCGCAGTTTCTTCTTGCGAAAGTCCCTCGACTCGACGCAACCAAACGACATTACGGCATTTGTCCGATAGCGCATCAAATGCCTGCGCCAAACATTGCAATTCCTGTCGCGCGAGAAGCCGCCGCTCTGGCGAGATCTCATCTACTAAGACGTTTAAGACTTCAAAATCCTGGTTCGAATCGATATGCACGATTCTGGCGCGGCGTACTCGATCCGCCATGAGATTGCGGGCCGTCTTGAACAGATAGGCCCGAGGTGAATTAGGGAAACCTCGACGGGCGCTTTCGTACACGCGCACGTAAATGTCCTGGCGCAAATCGGGCACTTCGGCCGAATTGGGCCACACTCTGCACAAATAACGAAGCAATGCCCCCTCAAGAGGCAGAATTTCAACGGCGAACCATTGATCGAGAGGGGTGAGCATCACCATAAGATACTGCGGAGCCACCCGCAAATGCACGGAGAACAATTTTTCAAACACGCGAAGGATTTGTACGATTCGTTCGTCTCTTTGACGCACCTCCACAAAACCGGAAGACGCAAATCAGTCGATGGGGGCAGGCATCGAAGAGGAAACTTCTAGATCCGTAATTTAAATTACAATAAGATTATAAATACTTGATTACATTAATATTTTATATTTTAAATCATTCATGTAAAAATCATTACTTCTGATCGCGCGACAGGACGCGGCGTAGAACCGCCGCGTCCTCACGGCCGACGGTTGCCTGGTAATAGCCTCGGCGGATACCGACCTGCTCGAATCCCACTGAGTGATACAGGCGGGTCGCGGCCAAGTTCGATGGCCTGACCTCGAGAAACGCTTCGCGCATACCCGCAGCGCGGGCACGCTCGAGCAGGTAGCTCAATACTTTCCGGGCCAGACCTCGCGAACGATAGTCATCGCGTATGCACACGTTCAAGATGTGTGCTTCACCCGCTCCCACTGACATGATGCCGTAGCCCACCATGTCGTCTGCCACATCGATGATGCTGCAAACATATCCAACCCGCAGACAATCGCGAAAAATTCCCTCGCTCCATGGAAATTGATAGGCCGCCTTTTCAATGGCGGCCACCACCGGAATGTCGAGTTCATGCATCGGCCGAATCTCGGCTGCCGCGAGTTCTATTTCGCGTTTGACGCTAGACACGTGAGCACACGTCGCGGGCAAATTTCAAATCTTCCCAACTCTTGCGCTTATCCGCCGGCGCGCGCAGCAAATAGGCCGGGTGATAGGTAACGATCAGGGGCACCTGAGACGCGCCGAATCTGTGCACTTGCTGGCGCAGGCTTCCCAGCGTCTTGTCGGTGCGCAGCAAATTCTGTGCGGCGATTCGCCCGACGGCCAACATGACTTTCGGCTTCAACAATGCGATCTGCTGCTCCAAATAAGGCAAACACTCCGCCGCTTCGGTCGGACTCGGATCCCGATTGCCGGGAGGCCGGCATTTTAGGACATTGGCGATATAAACCTGCTCGCGCGCCAATCCTACCGCACGCAACATGGAATTGAGCAACTGACCTGCTCTGCCGACAAAAGGCTCGCCCTGGCGGTCCTCTTCGGCACCCGGCGCTTCGCCGACAATCAGCCATTGAGCTTGCTGATTGCCCACGCCGAAGACCGTCTGCGTCCGAGTCGCGCTCAAGGTGCAGCGCGTACAGGCCGCCACGCGTGCTCGAAGTGCCGGCCAGTCCATTCCCGCTTCCCGCGCCCCAGGCGCTTGCGGCGCACATGGCAACTCCGGGACGTCTGACGCTGACGGCGGTTCTTGCACTTCCGGCAACTCGCGCATGCCTCGATCGGCGCGCAGCATCCATGTGCTGAGCCCGAGGGCGGCTAGATAATCGTGGCGCAGCGCGCTGTTCATGGATTTAAGCCTGGACGATTTCGCCGCCGCAATTTGCGGTATGCCCAGACCGAAGGAGCCGAAAGGGCATACAAGCCAAATACCACCAGCAAGCTCGAAGGCAAGTGCAGAAACGTGAAAATGAATGCCAGCGGCACCAGAATAATGTAGGTAAAACGGACCTTTCCGCCCGGGTTCACATGCTTGAAGCTGTTGAACGCAAAGCGGCTGATCATGAGTGCACCGGCAAATGCCGTGACCAGAAATGCCAATACCAACCCCGGCAACCCCACATTGGTCTGATCACTGGCAAGCCATATCAGCGCCGCGACAATCCCCGCGGCCGCCGGACTCGGCAGGCCCTCGAAATAATTCTTATCCTGCGTGGCCGATCGCGAATTGAAGCGCGCCAGACGCAGCGCCGCGGCGGCTCCGTAGAAAAAACACACCAGCCAGCCGACCCTGCGCCACAGAGGACCGTATTCGGCAATGCGCGCCACCCCCCATTGGTAGGTGACGATCGCGGGCGCGACACCGAAGGAAACCATATCGGACAGGCTGTCGTACTCTTTGCCAAAGGCGCTCGCCGTGTGTGTCCAGCGCGCCACGCGCCCGTCCAACATATCGAAGAACATCGCAACAAACACCGCGATGCCGGCATGGTCAAATCGCAAATCAATGGCGGCCACGATGGCGTAAAAACCGGCGAACATGGCTCCGGTCGTGAGCAAGTTCGGCAGCCAGTAGACACCGCGTCGTCGAGTTTGCGAGTCGTCGTCGTCGCTCATTGGCCGCCATGATACCAGGGGGGCTCATGTAAGATATGTGGCTATGCGCTTATCTCAATACCCAATTTTGACTCTCAAGGAGGTGCCCTCCGATGCGGAGGTCGTGAGCCACCAACTCATGTTGCGGACCGGCATGATCCGCCGTCTGGCGGCAGGACTGTACGTGTGGCTGCCCATGGGGCTGCGCACCCTGCGAAAGGTCGAGCAAATAGTGCGCGAGGAGATGAACCGCAGCGGAGCGCTGGAACTGATCATGCCGACCATTCAGCCCGCCGAATTATGGAAGGAATCAGGGCGCTGGAGCCAGTACGGTCCGGAGCTGCTGCGCATCGAGGATCGCCATGACCGCGAATTCGTCTATGGCCCGACACACGAAGAAGTCATCACGGACATCGCTCGGCGCGAGCTGCGCAGCTACAAGCAACTGCCGGTGAATTTCTACCAGATTCAGTCCAAGTTCCGCGATGAGATCCGGCCGCGTTTCGGAGTGATGCGGGCGCGCGAATTCCTGATGAAGGATGCGTATTCGTTCCACATCAATGAAGCGAGTCTTGCGGAGGGCTACCGCCTGATGTTCGAAGCCTACTCGCGCATCTTTACGCGAATGGGCCTGAAGTTTCGTGCCGTCCAAGCCGACGGCGGCAGCATCGGCGGCAGCACGACCCAGGAATTTCACGTCTTGGCCGACTCGGGCGAGGATGCAATCGCGTTTTCAGACGCCGACGACTACGCGGCGAATCTTGAAATGGCGGCTACCTTGAAGCCGGCGGGTCCGCGCGCAGCCGCGGCGGCGCCGTTGACCAAAATAGCCACGCCCAACACCAAGACCATCGCGGAATTGAGCGTCCTGCTTGGCGTGAATCCCGCGCAATGCGTGAAGACCCTGCTGGTCGATGGAAGCGCGGCCGATGTCATCGCGCTCGTCATTCGCGGCGACCACGAACTCAATGCCGTCAAATCGCAGAAGTTGCCGGGCGTCGCCAATCCATTGCGCATGGCCGCAGCCGAACGAGTCAAGGCGGCCACCGGCTCGGAGCCGGGTTCGATCGGCCCCATCGGCTTCGCAGGCAGGATCTATGTGGACCATGCCGCAGCCCATGCGGCGAATTTTGTCTGCGGGGCCAATGAGAAAGATATGCACTACACGGGCGTGAATTGGGGTCGCGATCTGCCCGAGCCGCTGTCCGTCGACATCCGCAATGCTCAAGCCGGCGATCCCAGCCCAAGCGGTCGCGGCACGCTGAAGATTGCCCGTGGTATCGAGGTAGGCCACATTTTTCAGCTTGGGCAGAAGTACAGCGAGTCGATGAATGCCAGCGTGCTCGATGAGCAGGGCAACGCGCAGAAAATGTTCATGGGCTGCTACGGCATCGGTGTGACGCGCGTGGTGGCAGCCGCGATCGAGCAAAATCACGATGCCAACGGGATCGTCTGGCCGGAAGCCCTTGCTCCGTTTCAAGTGGTTTTGGTGCCGATCAACTACCAAAAGTCGATGCTCGTTCAACAGACGGCGGACGCCCTTTATCAGGCATTCAGCGCCGCGGGCATCGATGTACTGCTCGACGATCGCGACGCGCGCCCGGGCGTCAAATTCGCCGATTCCGAGCTTTTAGGAATACCTCACCGTATCGTCATCGGCGAACGCGGTTTGAGCGCCGGAAATCTCGAATACCGTCATCGGCGGGAGACCGAATCGACGGAAATTCCCGCCGCAGATCCGGTGCGCTATATTCAGCATAAGTTAAATCACTGAGGTCCCCATGCAGCGGGCGTTGCGCGCAAATTTGGGCTGCGCCTTGGCGGCGTCGGCGGCTTTGGCCTCGATCTTCGCCGTCGCTTCGACCGCCTTAGGTGACGAACAGCGGGACCCCGAGCTCAAAGCCCTGCTGCAAAAAATCATCGGCAGCTCGGATTGCTTCGCCGACAAATACGAGTCCGAGGTTTGGTACAAATCCATGGAGCCGCGGCTGGCGCACTTCGTACCCACGCACGATGCGCGGGTCGAGATTCTGGATCATGTGTACTGCGAGGCCAAACGCGATCCCACGCTGGAAATCCCGCCGGATTTGGTGCTGGCATTGATGGAGGTGGAGAGCCGTTTTGATCGCTATGCCGTTTCACCGGCGGGCGCCGTGGGCCTGATGCAGGTCATGCCGTTCTGGCCCCGGGAACTCGGTGTGCAGAATCAGCTGGTAAAGGTGGCGCCCAACATCCGCATGGGCTGCGAGATACTTCGATATTACGTGCGCGCCGAGAATCGCAATTGGACTCGGGCGCTGGCCCGCTACAACGGCAGTGTGGGACGAAATACCTATCCGGCTTTGGTCATGCAGCACTGGCAACGGACCTGGCGCTATTAAAGGACTTCAAAGGCCGACGGTACCTGCACTCCCGCCTCGGCCCCCAGCTCCGTTTCCCGAACCGCGTCGACGAGCGCCAACTCCGGCCCCCGGTGCAGCCAACGCCGTAATTCCTCGAGCGATGCTGGGGTGCCGTGCGCCAGCACCTCGACGGATCCGTCGGCTAAGTTGCGTACGAACCCCCGCAGGCCCAAGCGCTCGGCCAGTGCTCGCGTGCTGTGGCGAAAATAAACGCCCTGCACTTTGCCGGACACGAGATAGCGGCGAATGACGCTAATGGGAAGTTGGCGCGGATGATGCTTCTGAACGCTGCGCATCGGCGAGCGCCGCGGCGGCGTGATGCTTGGCCTGCAGTGCCGCCAATCGGGCTCGCACGAATTCTTGAGCCTGCAGATGCTCTTCCGCTCGCGCAATCGCTGCCTGCGCCGCGGCGTATTCAGGCGAGGTAGTGCTGCTAGCCCCGGCAGTTTGCGCGGCGGCGATGGCCTGGCGGGCATCGCTCATCTCTTGCACGGGCGGTCCGCTGCTGCAACCAAATAGGCAGACGACACCGATGAGCACCACAATGGACCGCAGCATAGAGTTCGGTGACACTAACAATAGCGGCCAAAGCCGTCAAACCAGCCGCCGATATACAATCCGCTCCCGGCCGCATCGAATTCGTTGCGCCGGCGCAGCATGCGCGCAGAATTGCGCGTAATTCCCACGGAAGACTACTGATGAACGAAATACTGGTTCTGTATTATTCGCGCCAAGGAAGCACGGCGGCACTGGCGCGACAAATTTGCCGCGGAGTCGAAGCGGTCCCGGGCATGCAGGCAAGATTGCGCACGGTTCCGCAAGTCGCGGCAACCACCCAGCGGCTCGACCCGCCGGTGCCGGAGGAAGGCGCACCTTATGCGACCCAAGAGGATCTGGTGGAGTGCTGCGGCCTCATCCTCGGCAGCCCGACCCGGTTCGGAAATATGGCGGCGCCGGTGAAGCATTTTCTGGACGGGACGAGCGCCCTGTGGTTGTCCGGTGCACTGGTGGGTAAGCCGGCGGCGGTTTTTACGTCGACGCAAACGCTGCACGGCGGACAGGAATCGACGCTGCTGTCCATGATGCTGCCGCTGCTTCATCACGGCATGGTCTTGGTGGGCCTGCCGTTTACGGAGCGAGGACTTGCGGACACGCGCGCCGGCGGCACTCCCTATGGCGCGAGCCACGTCGCCTCCTTGAGCCAACATGGCGAACTGTCGGAGCACGAAGGCACCTTGGCGCGAGCACTCGGCACGCGGGTGGCAGCGCTCGCCGATCGGCTGAGGACGCGGCCGTGAGCGTGCAGTCGGCAGCACGCTCACTGACTATCTGGCTGTGGCTGGCGATCGCATCGAGTCTGCTCGCGTGGACCACCGTGGGCTATCCCTGGCCAATCTGCGTTCTGGCAGTTCTTCCGTTGCTCGCGCCGCTGAACGGACTGGTGCGCGGGCGCCGCTACACGTATAGCTGGGCAACCTTGTTTGCGATTCCCTACCTGACGTTCGCTCTAACCGAGCTGTTGGTGAACCGCCAAGCGCGTTGGGTGGCCGCCATGAGCCTGCTGCTGGTGTTCGCCTGGTTTTGCACTATGATTTTGTTCTTGCGTGCTTCTCGAGCGCGTCGCGAATGAAGGGTATGGTCAGCCTGCGCTGGGCGACCAGGGACGCTTCGTCGAGCGCATCGAGAATGTCGAACAAGGAGCGCAAGTCGCGCGGCATGCGCTTAAGCAGGTACTCGGACGTCTCGTACGGCAGCTGCAGCCCGCGCTGCGCTGCGCGCAGCCGCAGAGCCTCGATGCGGCCTTCATCATCCAGTTCTCTCAATTGATAGACGACGCACGCCGCCGCTCGAGAACGCCAGTCCTCCAACGACCACTCGGCCTGGCGGGGCGGCGCCCGCGCGGCAAAAATCAGACGAGTTTGCAGTTCTGACGCCTCGTTGAACAAGCGGAATAGCGCTTCTTCCCAGACAATATCTCCGGCGACGGCATCCACGTCATCGATGCATAGAACCCGCGTGCGCTCGAAACCAGCGAGCGCCTCGGGCGGCAGCGCTAGCGATCGAGCCAGCGGGAAATAGGCCGCCGTCTCGCCGGCGGAGGCACATACGGCCTGCAGCAGGTGAGTCTTTCCGGAACCCTGCGCGCCCCATAGCCATAGAGGCGCAGCATTCGGCAACCGCAGGGCCGCGATCACTTCCGCGTTGAGTCCCGGCGCAAAACTTTCGAACACCGCTTCCGCGCGTAAGCGAACCCCGAGCGCAAGTTGCTTCATGCCGCAGCGGCTCGCCGCCCGTACACCAGCACATAGTCGATGCCGCTCACCATCACCGTCGCAAAAACGAGTGCGCCGAGCCACAGCGTCACCCAGGCGGACGGCGCTGAAAATTCGGCCCGGCCGACCACCGCCAGAATAAATGCCGCCTGACACAGCGTGTTGATCTTGCTGATCAGCGAGGGATGCGCGGCCAATGGCCCAATGAAATAGCGGTACCCCGCGGCCCCGAGCACGATGATCACGTCGCGAACGACCACCGCCGCCATCAGCCACAGCGGCACGAGCTTCAGTACGCTCAAGGTCACGAACACCGTGGCCAGCAACAGCTTATCCGCAATCGGATCCAACACGCCGCCCAATTCGCTTTGCCAGCCGAATCGCTTCGCGAGATAGCCGTCCGCTGCGTCCGAGACGGCTGCCACCGCAAACAAGGACAGCGTCGTCGGAAGCTCATGGCGCCAGAGCGCAATGACAATCGGCACGATCAGCAGCATTCTGATCACGCTGATCAAATTCGGGATGTGGCGCGCGGACCAGAACACGCGATCAATGGCGAAGTTGGAAGCGCTGAATCCCATTCTCACCGGCGGCAAGCGGCTGCAAGCGCCCATTCAACGATAGCGCGCGCTGCAGGGAATCGACCCCGCCACGCGTCGCCAAGCGGAACCTGATCGTATCACCGGAGAGGGACTCCACGCTGACGTGCGAGATGAAGGTCAGCGATTCAAGGTACGTCTGGAGATTGGCGTACTCCCGAAGGTCGTTCACACCGGTCACTTCGATCTCCACCGGCGCGAGATTTCCGCTGGCGGCGAACAGTCCGGCGTACAGATCGGCGGCTCGATTGACGCCCTCCAAGGTACCGGAATATTCGCTGCTGCGATCCTGAAACAGATGGATCCAACGCACGTTGGCGTTTGCGCCGGCGCCGCTGGCGCGTCCGATGAGGACACCCTCGCCGCCCACGCGCCGCCCGATCTCGCCAATCGGGGCCGGCGAGCCGCCATTGACAGCCGCAAAGTCCAAGCGATATTTTTGCAAATCGCCTGCACTCGGCCACAGCAGCGGCAGGCCGCGCAGCGACGCAGCGGCATCGATGGATGTCTTCAGCTCGGAAGTATCGTCGGCGGTGATCACCGTCCCCGACTGCGGGCCGCTTTGCACCGCGAGCAGCACCAAGGTCAGCGGCCGTTCGTGGCCCCACAAAGGCTGGCCATTCTGCGTCAGCCAGCGCTCGATGGCGGGACCGTCGAAGGACACCCACAATTGATTGTCCGGGGCGCTGCGGCACTGCTGCACGTAGCGGCGCGCGTTGCTGATCAACGGCGCAAGCGCCGGATCCTCGTCGGCCGAGCGGCGGCCCGTGACGCGAATCAGCACGGTCTTCATCGCGGCCTGATAGGCCGCGCTATCAGCGCCCTCGCAACGGCCGGCTACCGCCGTGGTTGCCTGGTACAGTTCGGCGCGCGTCAGGGCCGTCGCCGGCGCGCTCGCGAACAGCGCGGTCGCGCACAAGCATACAATCGCCGCGGCTGGCAAATATCGATCAGAAAAGCGGCAAAAGATCGCTGTCATGGATTTGTCGTAAAATACCACAGCTGACCTACCTGTCGCGTTGGCTTAAGGATCCAAGAGAATGACTGAGCGAGCGCCCGTAACCTATCGCGACGCCGGGGTCGATATCGATGCCGGCGACGAACTCGTCGAGCGAATCAAGCCCCGGGTAAAGCGCTCGATGCGCCCCGAAGTGCTGGGCGGCATCGGCGGATTCGGCGCCCTGGTCGAAGTGCCGCTGGACCGCTACCGCAAGCCGGTGTTGGTATCGGGAACCGATGGCGTGGGCACGAAGCTGCGGCTGGCGATCGACACGCGGCGGCACGACGGTGTGGGAATTGATCTTGTGGCCATGTGCGTCAACGATGTGATAGTGCAAGGCGCCGAACCGCTGTTCTTTCTGGATTACTTCGCGAGCGGCAAATTGGACGTCGAGGTGGGCGAACGCGTGATTGCCGGAATCGTCGAGGGCTGTGTTCAGGCCGGCTGCGCGCTGGTCGGCGGAGAAACCGCCGAAATGCCCGGCATGTATCACGGCGCGGACTACGATCTTGCGGGCTTCTGCGTCGGCATCGTAGAGAAGGACGCGATCATCGATGGATCACTGACCCGGGCCGGCGACGCCGTCTTGGGACTGCCCTCCTCCGGTCCTCACTCCAACGGCTTCTCGTTGGTCCGCAAGATACTTCAAGTCGCAAAGGCTGATTTAGACGCCGATCTCGACGGCGTCAGTCTCATCGATCGGCTAATGGCGCCGACGCGAATCTACGTCAAGCCATTGCTCAAATTGATTCGCGAGGTCTCGGTGCATGGGATGTCGCACATCACCGGAGGCGGTCTTGTCGACAACATTCCAAGGGTTCTGCCCGACGGATTGGAAGTCGTGCTGGAGCGCAAGGCATGGCGCCATGAGGCGGTATTCGACTGGCTTCAACGCCAGGGCAGCGTTGCCGACGCGGAAATGTACCGGGTATTCAATTGCGGAATCGGCATGACCGTCCAAGTAGCGGCGAACGATGCGCAGCGGGCCATCGCCACGCTGCGTGAGGCAGGCCAGGAAGCGGTCGTTATCGGCGACGTGCGCGCCGGATCTCGCGGCGTTTTCATCGCTTGAGCCAGGTGTCCACCCCAAGCCGCATCGTCATCCTGATTTCTGGCCGCGGCAGCAATATGCATGCGCTCATCGAGCAGTCATCGAGCGATTACTCGGTGGGTCACGTCTTCTCCGATCGCGCGGACGCGGCGGGGCTCAAGACAGCCCGCGAGCTTGGCATTCCGGCCCGCGCATTACCTGCAGGCAAGGGCGTTGTCCGCAGCGACTATGATGCCGCGTTGGCCGCGGCAATCGACGAGTGCTCGCCGCGGCTGATCGTGCTCGCCGGATTCATGCGCATCCTCTCCACGCAGTTCGTGACGCGGTTTGCGGGAAGAATCTTGAACATCCATCCCTCGCTGCTGCCTAAGTTTCCGGGCTTGCACACGCACCGGCGCGCGATCGAGGCGCACGAGAGGGAGCATGGCGCAACGGTGCATTTTGTCACCGACCAACTCGACGGCGGTCCGCGCATCATCCAGGGCCGCGTCGCCGTCGCCGCGGACGATACGGAAGAGTCCTTGAGCAAACGCGTGCAGACGCAAGAGCACCGGATATATCCCATCGCCGTGAAATGGTTTTCCAACGGTAGATTGCGATGCGACGCCGGTCAGGCGTGGCTGGACGGACGGCCATTGAATGAGCCGGTGCAAATCAACGAGATCGAGCCGGAGAGGTTGTCTTGATGGCACAAAAAAGCACCGCGGCACTGCTCGTCATGGTCTTTATCGCGCACACGGCCGGCGCGCAAGGGCCCGCTGCGCCCACCATCGCGCCCTTTTCAGCTCATTATTTGGCGGACTGGAAAGGCATCAGCGTGGGCACCAGCGATATCGTGCTCAAGCCGGACAGCGAACCCGGACGCTACGTGTACATCTGGACCGTGACGGCTCGTGGGATCTTTCGCCTTGCGTACCATGACGATGTCGTGCAGACCAGCTGGCTGAGCCTGAATTCAGAACATGTGCGGCCGGAAAAGTATCTGGGCAAGGAGGGTTCAGACTCGGTGGAGCTGAGTTTCGACTGGCAGAATAAACGCGCTACCGGACAGTCGGAAGGCAAGCCGGTCGATTTGAAGCTCAAGGACGGAACACAGGATGTGATGTCCATCCAGGTTGAAGTGATGCTCGATCTCAAGAACGGCAACCTACCGAAGACTTTCCAGATCATCGACAAGGATGAATTGAAGCAATTCGATTACGCGCAGGAAGGCACAGCAAGAATTAGGACCGCCATCGGGGAACTTGATACGCTGATCGTGTCGAGTCAGCGCGCCGGCAACAATCGCATTCTAAAGATGTGGTTTGCGCCGTCGTTGGGGTTCATACCGGTGCAAGCCGAGCGGACTCGCGATGGCAAGCTCGAGATTGCGATGCGCATCAAGAGCCTGAATCGCTAGGGAACCTCAAAAAGCTGCCGACGAAGCTGAACAGCCCCGATGAACATCAAGATCAGACATGAGACTGCGAATGATGTTGCGGCAATCGAGGCCGTGACGATCGCCGCGTTTCTGAACGCGCCGCACACTGGTCACACCGAGCAGTTCATCGTCAGCGCATTGCGTAAAGCCGGGCTCCTCGCGATCTCACTCGTGGCTGATGCTGAGGGCACCGTGGTCGGCCATGTAGCTGTGTCACCGGTGTCCATATCGGACCGTGCCTCTGGCTGGTTCGGGCTCGGCCCCATATCGGTGCTTCCTGAGCATCAAGGTCGTGGCGTGGGCTCGCGCCTCATGCACGAAACTCTGCGTATCCTTCGGGAGCATGGCGCGGCTGGCTGTGTATTGCTCGGGGAGCCCGAATACTACAGCCGCTTTGGCTTCCAAGCCGATCCGAACCTTGTTCTTCCAGATGTTCCGCCTGAATATTTTCAAGCGATCTCGCTCGACTCATCCCGGCCGCGCGGCACCGTCTCGTATCATGAGGCGTTCAACGCGCGGGGATGAGTCGGTAATTAATGGATCCCTGGGCGCGACGGCGCTTGGCTAAGCGTTCTCAAGTTTTCGGCAATGTAACGCCGCGCTGGCCTTGATACTTGCCGCCGCGATCGCGGTATGAAGTTTCGCAGACCTCGTCGGATTCGAAGAACAGCATTTGCGCCACGCCTTCATTGGCATAGATCTTCGCGGGCAGCGGCGTTGTGTTGGAGAACTCCAGGGTTACGTGGCCTTCCCACTCGGGTTCCAAAGGCGTTACGTTGACGATAATTCCGCAACGCGCATAAGTTGAATTGTGGACAATGAAATCATTGGCGATGAAGTTATGCAGCGTCGGCACGCTGATGTCGAAGACTTCCTCGAATCCTGCGGGCTCTATCCCTTCAACCTCATCCCAAACAGGTCCATCGACGAGCGGACTGATATATGGATCAGCGGTCATGTGAGCGACCCGCACAGCGGCTGAAATCGGCATGGATTGATCGGGGTGAATGTCGAGCGAGTTCAAGCTGAATCCGCCGACCCGTGCCGCAGCGCCAGCGATCGCCCAAGCGGCTTGGGGCAGCGTGTCGAAGTTGCTCTTGCGTCTCGGTTGCGCGGCGATCATCGGAAGCACCTTTTCCTCGAGCAGGCGCTGCTTCACCGAGCCTGGCGAGAATCCGATTCTCTGCGCAAAACGCAGGATCTGGTCCTTGTCGGTGATCTGTATCTTGCAAGCCCGCGTCCCGATCGCGGTGGTCTTTTCGCGGATCAGCGAGAAGATGCCGAATCGCAGCAGAAGATGGTGCACATCCTCGATCAGCCGCCGTGACTTCGAGTAGTACTCGAGGAAGATACCCTTATCGGAGTGATAAACGCTGCCGTCCCCGCTGAAGAGCGCCTGCAGAAACAGCCGCACCGAGGGTTCGGGCGCCGTAAAAATGCGTTGCGGCACGAACTTATCGCCCGCGCCGGCGTTCAGCTTGAGATTTCGCAGCCAATCGTGGGCGCGATTTCGCGCCGGGATTCCACCTCTGCCTTTTCGATTGACCAGTCGATACGCGTAGCTGCCCTTATACGTAATCTCTCCCATACCGGAAGCCGCCATTGCCGACTCGAGCAGAGCGACCAGGGCCGCATCGCCAGTGGTGTAGGTCGGGTTGTGACCTGGCGAATGGCACTGCCCCTCTGAAATCATCAAGCCGAGGAGAGTCGCTTCCCAGTCAGGGATGGGCGTCTTACCGAATACGGGGATCTCCCTGGCAATGGCAATACGATCGCCGGACCGCAAATCGCTCAGCGGCACCCACCGATTGAGCATTCTAAATGGGTGATTTGCCGTCGCCCGAATGCATAACCCAGTCCGAGTACGCAGCTCGAAGATCTCTCGCTTGCCCTGCGGCATGAAGGCCGACACCTTTGCCGGCCTCAAGTGCCATCCGTCCCAGGCCAAGGTGCGCTTGCCCCATCGCATTTCCGTGATGGACACATAGGCGCCCGTATCGGCGTCGACTACCCGTGTATCACCGGTGACGCACTTCCCCAAGCACACCGTGAGCACGCTGCGCGGAATCCGAAAATACTCCACCGTGCTCGCGAGCGCGAAGGAGTTCGGCGGAATGATGCACACCGGTCCTTTGAAATCGACGAATGATTTTTCATCGAAGTTCTTCGGATCGACGATGGTCGAATTGATATTGGTGAAAATTTTGAAGTCTTCGGCGCAGCGTACATCGTAACCGTAGCTCGATGTCCCGTAGGAGACGATCTTATGGCCGTTGGCCACCCGGACCTGGTCGGGCGAGAACGGCTCAATCATGCCCGCTGCTGCCATGCGCCTGATCCAGCGGTCGCTCTTGATGCTCATTAGGTAGCTTCTATCGTTATTTTTGGGAAGGCCCGGCTATAGTCTTTGTTCAGCGTGGACAAGCGGGCCGCCGTACGCCGAGCCATCAGAAAATACGCCCGCGCGCGTTCACTGTCGGGCTCCGCAACCACCGTCGGCGCACCGCCGTCGGCATCCTCGCGAATTCGGATATCGAGCGGCAGCTCACCCAGCAGCTGCACGCCATATTGGGCCGCCATGCGCGCTCCGCCGCCGCTGCCGAAGACATGTTCCACATGACCGCAGTGGCTGCATACATGCACGCTCATGTTCTCCACCACGCCTAAGACCCGGACTTCCACCTTCTCGAACATCTTGAGGCCCTTGCGAGCATCCAATAGGGCGATGTCCTGAGGGGTGGTAACGATAACGGCGCCGCTCACGGGGACACGCTGCGCCAGAGTCAGCTGTATGTCGCCCGTGCCTGGCGGCATGTCGACCACCAGATAATCCAGGTCACCCCAGTTGGTGTCGCCGAGCAGCTGAGTCAACGCCTGCGTCACCATCGGGCCGCGCCATGCCATGGGTTGTTCTTGATCGATCATGAAACCGATCGACATGACTTCCACGCCATGCGCGAGCAACGGGTTCAAATGCTTTCCATCGGCACTGACCGGCTTGGCCCCCGAGAGACCCATCATCAGCGGTTGACTGGGTCCGTAGATGTCGGCATCCAGCAGGCCCACTTTGGCGCCCTGCCGAGCCCAGGCCAGCGCCAGATTGGCCGCGACCGTGGATTTTCCGACACCCCCCTTGCCCGAGGCCACGGCCACCACGTTTTTGACGTTTGCCAGGGGTTTCAGCGTTCGTTGAACCGCGTGCGCCGTGATCTGTGCGCGCAGTTTCAGGTCCAATTGGGCATCGCCGAGGAGCGGTTTGAGGTGTGCTTCGAGGGCCGCCTGCAATTCCGCAGCGTAGTCGGCGCACGGGAACCCGAGTGCGAGCTCAACGCTTACCCGGCCG
>Ga0302324_100001572_pt1 | contig 55008 bp, 54 predicted proteins | sample Palsa_T0_1_FD_201949 | JGI IMG/M metagenome (GOLD analysis project Ga0302324, IMG submission 201949) | Peat permafrost microbial communities from Stordalen Mire near Abisko, Sweden - Palsa_T0_1 | ecosystem: Environmental > Terrestrial > Soil > Palsa > Peat permafrost | place: Sweden: Abisko...
AGCACCGGTACCACGATCACTCTGACGCCCTTTGCCGCGGCCACGGATAATACGACCTTGATCGCGCAGTTGAATCAGGCCCTGATGCACGGCACGCTGCCGAGCGACGCGAGCAATATTATTCTCACTGCCACCAACACCGTCGCTGCCAATTCTACCGATCCGCTCGCCGCCGCACGCGCGGCCAGCTACCTGATCCTGACCTCCGCGCAATACCAAGTGGAGCGCTGATATGAAACGTCGTGCCTTTATCCAGCATGCCGGCGCGCTGATGGGAACCACCGCCTTGGGACAACTGGGCGCCTTCGCAGCACACGCCGCCGCAGCGAGCGATTACAAGGCGCTGGTGTGCATCTTCCTATACGGCGGCAATGACGCCAACAACATGATTGTGCCGTTGGACAGCGCCGGCTACGCCAACTACGCGCAGACGCGCAGTTATCTGGCGCTACCGCAGGCGCAGCTGCTGCCGCTGGCCGCCGCCAGCGGCGCTGCGCAGTACGGCTTGCATCCGGCGCTGCCGGGCCTGCAGTCCTTGTGGGCGGCCGGTCAACTCGCCGTGGTGGCGAACGTCGGAACACTGGTCCAACCGCTGACCAAGACGGAGTATCTGTCGACCAGCACGCTCAAGCCCGAGAGCCTGTTTTCACACATCGACCAGCAGCACCAGTGGCAGGCCTCCATTTCCAGCACGTCGTCGTCGAACAGCGGCTGGGGCGGCCGCCTGGCGGATCAGCTTGCCACGCTGAACGTCAATGCCAGCGTGCCGCCGATGATTTCGACCGGCGGCAATAATCTCTTCGTCACCGGTGCGGCATCACAGGCCCTGGTGATTCCAGTCAGCGGATCGTTTGGTCTCAATGGCTTCTCGAACAGCGCCGCGGATGCGGCACGCCGTTCGGCGCTCGAGCAGCTGCTAAACGTGGATCAGAGCATCAACCTGACCCAAGCCGCGCAGTCCATCATGACCGGCGCACTCGCCAGCAGTGCCATTCTCAATCCGATCCTGACTACCACCGATGCAACGCTGTCGGCACGCTTCGCCGGACTGACCAGCAACTTCTCCAAGCAGCTGCTGGCGATCGCCAAAGTGATCGAAGCGCGCAGCACTCTGGGCGCGAGCCGGCAAGTGTTTCTGGCGACGCTCGGCTCATTCGACACGCATACCAATCAGCTGGACGAGCAGCAAACCCTGTTCAGCCAGATGGATCCGGCGCTCACGGCCTTTCACGGCGCGATGGCCGACATTGGTGCGGGCAGCAGTGTCACCTCGTTCACGCTGTCGGATTTTTCGCGCAATTTCCTGCCCAATACCGGCGGCGGTACCGATCACGCCTGGGGCAGTCATCCGATTGTGATTGGCGATGCGGTCAAGGGAGGCAGCATTTACGGCACGATGCCCACATTGGAGCTGTCAGGCCCGGACGATGCAACCAACCTGGGCCGCTGGATTCCGACCATTGCCGTGGACCAGTTTGCTGCGACATTGGCGAGCTGGTTCGGCGCCGACGCGACCGCGCTCGCGGCGGTGTTACCCAACCTGTCGGCGTTCAGTCCGAGCACTCTCGGCTTTATCTGATTGAACTCGCTATAATTATTCTGGTAGGCGCGACTGGGATCGAACCAGCGACCACTTCCATGTCAAGGAAGTGCTCTACCACTGAGCTACGCGCCTATCGTCTGCCGCTTAAGGGGGCTGAACGATACCGAAGCCGTCCGGCTGCCGCAAGCATCCGGTGGCGGCTTAAGGTCAGGATTTCACGAGCCTTTCCGCGGCCTTCGCACGCCTCGTAGTGCCGGCACCACCCGGCAGATCGTACGAAGCCACGACGCCCGTAGTCACCTCGAGTTCGAGTTTGCGCAGCTGATCGAGCTGGTCGCGCAGCAATGCGGCCTGCTCGAACTCCAGATTGCGCGCGCGCCGGTACATCTCCGCCTCTACGCGCTTGAGTTCGCGCGCGATGTCGCTCGCGGTGCGCAGCTTGCCGATATCGAGCGCGGCCAGCTTGCCTTCCCTGCCCTTGCGCTCACCGCCGCGGCCTGAGGCCGCGCCCGCCACGCGCGCACCTTCCATGATGTCGGCCACCGGCTTGACGATGCTCTGCGGCGTCACCCCGTGCGCGACGTTGTACTCGACCTGCTTCTGCCGGCGCCGATCGGTCTCGGCGATCGCGCGCTGCATCGAGCCGGTCATTTTGTCCGCGTAGAGAATTGCGCGGCCGTGCACGTTGCGCGCGGCGCGACCGATGGTCTGGATCAGCGAGCCTTCCGAGCGCAGAAAGCCCTCCTTGTCCGCATCCAGGATCGCCACCAGGGCGACCTCGGGCATATCCAGCCCCTCGCGCAGCAGGTTGATGCCGACTAGTACGTCGAAGCGGCCCAACCGCAGGTCGCGGATGATCTCGACCCGCTCCACGGTCTCGATGTCGGCGTGCAGGTAACGCACCCGCACACCATGCTCGTGCAGGTATTCGGTCAGGTCCTCGGCCATACGTTTGGTCAGAGTTGTCACCAGCACGCGCTGCTGCAGCTCAACACACTTATGGATCTCGGATAGCAGATCATCCACCTGCGTGCGCACCGGCCGCACCTCGACTTCGGGGTCGACCAGGCCGGTCGGCCGCACCACCTGTTCGACCACCTGCGACGACTTCCTGGCTTCATAGGGCCCAGGCGTTGCCGACACGAAAATCATCTGCGGCGCCAGCTGCTCCCACTCCTCGAACTTCAGCGGCCGGTTATCGAGTGCCGACGGCATGCGAAAGCCGTACTGCACCAGCGTCTCCTTGCGCGAGCGATCACCGCGATACATCGCGCCCAGCTGCGGGATGGTCTGGTGGCTCTCATCGACAATCAGTAGCGCGTTGGGCGGCAGATAGTCGTACAGGCACGGCGGCGGTTCGCCGGCCTGACGGCCCGACAGGTAGCGCGAGTAATTCTCGATACCGTTGCAATAGCCGACCTCCTTGATCATCTCCAGGTCGAACAGCGTGCGCTGCTCCAACCGCTGCGCCTCCACCAGCTTGCCGTCGGCGTGCAGCACCGCGAGCCGCTCGCGCAGTTCCTCGCGGATCAGATCCATCGCCTGCATCAATCGATCGCGTGGCGTCACGTAATGCGAACCCGGATAGACCGTGAAGCGCGGAATGCGGCCGATGAGGCTTCCAGTCAGCGGGTCGACCAGCGACAGGTTCTCCAGCTGGTCGTCGAACAATTCCACGCGCACCGCGTCACGGCCGGATTCCGCCGGGAAGATGTCGATGACATCGCCGCGCACGCGATAGCTGCCGGGCTGCAGATCCATGTCGTTGCGCGTGTACTGCATCTCAGCGAGGCGCCGCAACAGCTTGCGCTGGTCCAGGCGCTCGCCACGTGACAGGTGCAGCACCATTGACAGGTAGGCCTCCGGGTCACCCAGGCCGTAGATCGAGGACACAGTCGCGACGATGATGGTGTCGGGCCGCTCCAGCAGCGCCTTGGTGGCCGACAGGCGCATCTGCTCGATGTGTTCGTTGACCGAGGAGTCCTTCTCTATATATGTGTCGCTCGAGGGCACGTAGGCCTCGGGCTGGTAATAGTCGTAATAGGAAACGAAGTACTCGACCGCGTTGTTGGGGAAATAGCCGCGAAACTCGCCATACAACTGCGCCGCTAGCGTCTTGTTGTGCGCCAGGACCAGCGCGGGGCGCTGCACACGTTCGATTATTTTAGCAACTGCGAACGTCTTGCCGCTTCCCGTGACACCGAGCAGCGTCTGGTGTGACAGCCCTGACTCGAGCCCCTCGGTCAGGTGCTCGATGGCCTCCGGCTGGTCGCCGGCTGGCTCATAATCTGCTTGCAATTCAAAGCGATTCGCGGGTTTATCCATTCCTGTCCAGGCAGTGCGTTGGTCGCCGTCAGGCGAATCCCGTAATATAACCTCCACGCAGATGTAACGACGACTCTCGATGTCTACAAGGGGATAGGTGTGCCTTTTACCGTTTCGCGGCGCGCCCAGCGCGTCAAGCCCTCGCCCACCCTGGCGGTGACCGCGCTGGCCATCCGGCTCAAGGCCGAAGGCAAGGACATCATTGGCCTTGGAGCCGGGGAGCCGGATTTCGACACGCCGGTGCACATTGCCGATGCCGGCGTGGAGGCGATTCGCAAGGGTTTTACGCGCTACACCAACGTCGAGGGCATCCCCGAGCTCAAGGACGCGATTATCGCCAAGTTCAAGCGCGACAATGGCATCAGCTACGAGCGTTCGCAGATCCTGGTGTCCTCCGGCGCCAAGCAGACCATCTTCAATCTGTGCATGGCCGTACTCGACAGTGGGGACGAAGTGGTCATTCCGGGGCCCTACTGGGTGTCCTACCCCGACATGGTGCTGCTGGCCGACGGCGTTCCGGTGACTCCCACGGCCGGTCCCGAACAGGGCTACAAGATCACCCCCAGACAGCTCGCCGATGCGATCACCGCCAAAACGCGCCTGGTGCTGATCAACAGCCCGAGCAATCCTACCGGCGCCGCCTACACCCCGGCTGAACTGCGTGCGCTGGCCGACGTGCTGGTCGAACACCCGAAAGTGCTGATCGGCACCGATGACATGTACGAGAAGATCTACTGGGCCCCGGAACCGTTCGTCAGCCTGCTGACCATCGCCCCGGAACTCTACGATCGCACCGTCACGATCAACGGCTGCTCCAAGAGCTACGCCATGACCGGCTGGCGCATTGGTTACTGCGGCGGACCGAAGGAGATCGTCACCGCGATGGGAACGATCCAGGGTCAGTCGACCTCCAATGCGTCGAGTATTTCGCAGAAGGCAGCTGTGGTCGCCCTCAATGCCAGCCAGCAGTGTGTCACCGATATGAACCGCGCCTACAAGGAGCGGCATGACTATGTCGTCGGCGCGCTCAACACGCTACCGGGGGTCTCATGCCTGCCCGGCGCCGGAACGTTCTACGCGTTTGCCGATGTGCGTGGAGCCATCGCGAACCTCGGCCTGCGCGACGACAATGCCTTCAGCGAGTATCTGATCAACAAAGCCGGCGTTGCCGTCGTCCCGGGTTCGGGCTTTGGCGCCCCGGGCCATATGCGCCTGTCATTTGCCTGCAGCAAGCAGACACTCGAAAAGGCCATCGAGCGCATCCGCGCCGTGCTGCCGCAGCAAGCTCAAGCGCAGGCCAAGACTGCCTGAGCTATGTCCTTGACGCGGCGGCACCGGACCGTGAGAATTCGCGCCGCCGCTACAGAGCCCATCCAAGCGTTCCAAGTGAAGAGCGCCTCGTCTACTCCCCGGTAGCTCAGTTGGTAGAGCGTCGGACTGTTAATCCGTTGGTCGTTGGTTCGAGTCCAACCCGGGGAGCCAATATATCAATGAGTTATTAGTTCGTAGGACGAAGTATTGTCGCGGCATTCGCTATAACTGATGCTTTTACTGATACTTTTCACTGCCGCTGTCCGTGCCGCTGGCACCCGTGTGGCGGATCGCGATCCAAATAGCTTGCGCTATTCAGATAGGCCTTCTTTTTCCAATTCCTGCATGAACGAGCGCACATGGTTGAAGATCATGAGCGCCTTAGGCATGTCGTACGGATCGTCATGGGCGTGCTCCGAATGGTTACGGTAGGCATCTTTTAGGAAGCCAAACTGCGAGTTCACTTCCCTATAGAATTCTCGTTGTGGCCCCGCAGGCATGTTCTTAAGTTGGCCCGTTATATTATTTATGACCGACTGCCAGTTGGTCTGCTGATATGTACCTAAGATCTTAACTGAAAGTGCCTTCAATCCACGCTCCAGCACCAACATGAGGTGATGCACGCACGCATCCTCCTGTTCTAGGGCGTAGCAGCTTCCAGCCCTTTGAATGTCCCTCGCGCAAGATGGAAAAGCCGCGGCTACCTCTGAACCGAACAGGTCATTGCGCTCGAAATATTCCTTATGCAAAGGATCAATGCGGAAGATTGATTCCCTCTCCAATTCACTCTTAAGCGAGTCTTGCAGATGAATGAGTTCAGGAACTTGGTCGCGGTAGGTTGCCGGGACCGGTCTCACGATGGCACGCGCAGCCATGTCAGCAGTGTGGGTCAAACCATGTTCCTTACACGCCTGCTGGATCGCCTCAAGAAGCTCTGTGTGGGCAGTAACTTCAGATTTCCCCAACTCTGTTAGGGAAGTGCCGCTGTTGCTGAAAAGCTGGGCGCGGGTCAGCAAGTTGTTTAGCCGACAGCCGATATCGTAAAAGGGAACGTAGTTCTGCAGCATGTCCCACAGGCTCCATAGCCGGCGGGAACCCCACGACGGGATGCGAATGGTAAAACCGTCGGCCTCTAAAGCGCTGAGGCTACTCGCTTTTCGTGAAGTTGGGACGTCAAGTGACAGATCGCCGACATAATCGAGGACCTACGGTGAGTGGACCTTGCCATGGCAGTGGGCGGCGGCGTTCATCCCAATCACGCGTGACTGGCCTTGTTTTTTGATGTCCATGCCTGTAGAATTTTTTAATGTCAAAATCAATTACGATCGCCGGAAAATTTTTTAAAACCATGCGGGAAGCTGCAGCGGCGCATGGGATCAGTGACAGCCTTTGGAGTGCGCGGGTTAATCGCGGCTGGGCTCCCGCCCGTGCAGTGACGCAGCCCGTACAGAAAGCGAAGCTCTATACAGTCAACGGGATTACAGCCTCCCGTGCCCTGCACGCGAAGCGCCTTAGCATCGAGCCTCAAACGATCGCGAAGCGTTTGTTGCGTGGCTTCTCAATGAGAGTTGCCCTGACCCAATTGCCGCCGCGCGTGTCGACGCGGCCCAAGCGCGCTGGGCGCGCCGCGCGCAATTTGGAGGCTGGCAAGTGGCGGCCACCGGTCGATTAGTGAGAACACGAGAAATCTCGCGCTCTGGAGGTTGGGCTATCCGGCAATGAAATGACGGGGCATAGCTTTCGAGCCATGGCATCGATGCCGCTAAATGAACAAGGCTTCCCGCCAGACGTCATCGAGCTGCAGTTGGCGCACAGTGAACGCAACGAGGTACGCGCGGCCTACAACCGCGCCAAGCGCATTCCAGGGCGACGCAGCATGATGCAATCTTGGGCCGATTATTTGGACAAGCTGGGATGCGAGGGAGAATCGGCAATTATGGGTCCGCCAACTTAGCGAGCTGCGAGTCCGCAGGTTCAAATCAGGGGCGTGCTTTGCGCTAGTCCCTGCGCCCGACATTCGTGTGTGCGTCAAGGCCGCGAGGCGCTGATCCTACCGCTGATTCTGCGACGCAGCGCCACCGGCGCGGGCGCGAGTGAGACAGGCGCCCAATTGCTAGCCTATTCGCGGCGTCCGAAATTCGGGGTTGCGTAAACCGCGATCACCAGCCCGCCGGCTTGTGTACCGCCCCTTTCGGCGTCATGACCGGGTTGGGAAGCTGACATGCCGGCAGCGTCTGCCGGTAGATCCGTTGCATAGAGCCGACCTCCTGGCGCAACACTTGAGCCGGGTAACGTCCCGCGCGCAGAGGGGGCAACCAATAAATCGTGATCCCGCGGGCTTTGGTGAGCTTAATGGCCTCTAACAAATCCGAGTCGTTGCTCACTACAACAGCCGCTTGATGGCCCCCGACCCATGCGTCGTTCACTAAGTGCACGGCGAGGTTCACGTCCGAGCCCTTTTCCTCCGTTTTCAAAACGCGACGCATTACGCCCGGAGCATTGGCATCCGGCAGGTTCACTGGGTGCCGCAAGTAGTGGCCGTACTGGATGGCCACGTTTGGGCATTGAGCGGCAATCGCGTCGAGGTAGGCAGTCTGCCGGACGTGAACGCTAGGGTTGTTCGGTACCGGGGAGACCTTAGCGGTGAAGTACCGAATCTGCTGAACCGCATACTTCTGAGGCGTAATCGCTCGGGCAAACGCTCCGAGATCGAGCCAGCGGTAAGGCGTGCCCTTAAGGACACCGTAGTACAGGTTGAAGCCGTCGATGTAGACGATGGCGGTGGGGGGCTTCACGTAGCGGTGCCACAAATGAAAAGCCCCCCTTGCGGGGGGCCTGACCCGTTGACCGAAGTCAGCCGGGGTAGTGCAGCTATCGTATGGGCTTTTGCCTGGGAGTCAAGGTATTGACATGAATTTCCTTAACGCTACGGCCAGGATTGCCGCAAGTCACTGATTTACAAACAAAAAAACCTGACCGTAAATTCAGCATTGGAACGGATATAATGCGGGGACTCATCCCGCAGAGCGGGATGACGCCGCCGAGCGGCTTAAAGTGAGTCCCCGCATTATATCCGTTCCAAACGCTCTTACCGCACCCCTCGGTCACGCGTTCGCCTTCTATCCAATTCGGGGCACCTCACTTTGGATACGAGGCACTACTTCCGTCATGCTTCCTTTGAGTTCGGCCAGATCAACCCAATCAGGTCCTATATGCCGGATTCTTTTGCGATTGAATGGGAACAGTTTTCGCTCAACTGCCCAGGGTGCAATTCGCTTGTGACACGGACTCTCGGGTACTCGCAGCACCACCCGAAGACGACCTGCGGCAATTGCGGAGCCACGGTAGACCTAGATACCCCCGAGGCAAAAGAAAGCAAATCCAAGGCAGCGATGGCGGCAATGAAAAGAGCAATGAAGGATGCTGACCGCTGAACGAATCTGCTTCCGCTCCCTACCGTCGTGGCGCCTTCAGCGAGACCATTCGAACTCCAACGCGCGGCACGTCAGCGTGCCGATCTTCTAATCTTCTGTACCAATGCATTCGCTTTCCACAGGGAAGCTTCGACGCTACCGTTTGAACATTTCATTCAGAAGCACCTCAGCGATTCCGCTCGTACGGTTGGACCCCCTGAGGTAAACAGCTGACGACGAGCTGCGCTGGTTGCCCAAATTGATCTTTTTTGTTTGTCTGTGTGATCCACGGGTCGGTGCCGATTTGTCTGGCACTTTTATCGTCAGTAAATCCCCACATAGCGGCTGTTTGCGCGCATTCTTCTTTCGAAGAATAATATGAAGAGGCACGAGGGTAAGCACCTGGATTCTGAACCCACAAAACCGTGGGTATGGAAGGAGCAGGAGGAGTACTTGGCAACGCTGAGGCGACTTCCAGCTTCGCGATGCGCGCATCCAAAGCAGTAATCTTGGCGTTCATAGCCTGCGGGTCAAAATCGCATCCGCTGATAGTCATCGCCGCCACGACCGACATAAGAACACCGCGTTTGATCACCATCACGAATTTGCTCCTCGTTTCTTGCCCGTACAGCGAGCCAGTCATTCCCGAATCACTAAGCGCGCTCACTGCTCGCAGCGATCTTAGCTTCCATTTCTCGGAATACGGCGTCGAACTCAAGCAGCCGCGATGCCTTAATGACGTAGGCAGTATTCGTCGGCACTTCAGTTTCAGCGACAAGATTGATTTTGGTGGGAGCCTTTTCCATACGTATTTCCCCTTTCTCCGTGTGCCGCGCTACCGCGTAGACGATACCCAAGAGGCGCACTTGCGACTGATCAAGGTGTCTTACGCCGCTTCTCGACAGCCAGCCGTGCGGGTTATATAGAAACACCGGTGATCCGCTCGACCCGACGAAGCACGCCGCATCAACCAGAAATTCCTGCCGCCCCAGAAAATCTACCGCCGGATGCGTTGCCGTGATCCCGCTTCTAACGATCGGCAGATTGTTCGTGGAATCCCATAGCCCTATCGGATAGCCCACTACAACAACGTTTTCAATCGCGCCAAACTCTCCTGTTTCGTCCGCATTGGGAATCATGGCGGGGGAGGTGGTGATAAAGTTCGGTTGGCGTCCCGCCTTGTCAAAGAGGCTCAGTATTGGTGCTATCGGTAGCGCGGCAAGATCGACTGAGGCATCGGGGTGGAGCACCCAGTCCTTAGCCTTGGCGTCAACGTTAAGCTCGATACGATCTTTAGGATCGGATTCACCGTCGGCTGTGCGGGTATTGATACGGAGCATCAGGCTGACTGAGTCTTCGATGACGTGCTTATTTGTGATAAGCATCTGTATCACCAAATCGTTCGGCCGCGGAAATTGAAAGAACAATCCTGTGCCCGTCGACTGTGATCCGTCGGCTAACGAGCACTCAATCCTGGCTGTGGTCAGGATCATTTCCTCCGATTGATGTAGCACCTTAGGCATCATCACCGGCTCTAGCTTCTCCCCGTAACGCTTCCTGAAACACATGAACCAAGCCGGCGAGCGCTTGGTGGTGGTCACGCGCGTAACCCTTCACGTCATTTCCGATTCAACGATCCGAGCCCGGATATCTGACCCGCGGCCGTTCACCGCTCGGAAGATCCCGCGCTCGATTTCGTAAACATGCTGTGGCAGCGCCTCGCGGAGCGGCCTACCTTGGCGCTATTCGTCGTCTTCGTCCTCAGCATCAAGCCCGTCCTCGTATCGTCTGGATCTTCGTGCCTTCGCAATGTCCTCGTCCGTGATTCCAATGTGGGCGAGAAATCCATGCACGCCGGGTTTGCGTAGTTCAGCGTCAAACTCATCGACATCTGCCATATTGGCCCAAGCCTCTTTCACTCGGCGCCGGACCGCTTCTTCGCTTATGCCTTCGACTTGGAAGCCGGCAACGTAGAGCTGCTCTTCAGACATTGGAATGTTCTTTATCTTCCACAAATATTCTTTCACCCGTTCCGGCATTCCAGAGCGCTTCTGGTACTGAATTGCTGTATAGACCAAATTGATGGCTACTCCGACCCAAGAGAGCAACGGGAAGAGAACCAGCGATATGAACTCAGTGACTATCCAACCGAGCCATCCGGTCGGCTCAAGCTCCGTATATCCCTTCCCGCCCAGCGCATAATACTTGCCGAGCTTCTTCATGTTCTTCGCGGCAACATTATGCGATGCAACGACATCCATGATCAGGCTGTAGACGCCCCAAAGAAAGCAGATCAACCAGCCTGTGCCATAGGTGAATTCGAACATCGATCCCCCATCAATGCGCGTTGCTGAAGCCGTAATCCGCGAGCACCGCGGAGACCTTCTGAAAGTTGTAGTTCTCGCGCTGCCGGGCGTTGAGGGCTTTATAAGAAACTCGCTCGAATGCGTGCGCCATGCTTCGACCGTCCTTAGATCCAACGCTTCGTGTACCTGCAGTAGTTGTACTCGTCGATCGCTTTCAACCGATCGTGTGTTCCGCGTGATAGACCGGAGGACTGGTATCGACAGATGTCCATGAAGCGCCAGTATCGCTCACCGTTCGATCCCGCACTTCCGAGAGAGACTCCGTAGTGCGTGGCAATCGCGCGGTCCCATAGCGGAAAAAATCCTGGCGCCAGGAGATGGAGCGTCTTCGCTGCGCCCACCGGGCCGAGCACCGTTTCGAACGCTTGGAAGCACGCAACGATTCGATCCTTGCGGCCCGCATCCAATCGCTCAATCGGAGCGGTGAGCGAGCGGGCGAGTTCGGAGCGGTGGCGGCGCAGCAACTCCCGGATTGCGAGAAAGTGCGCTTCGTCAAACGGCTTGAACCGGTAATGCGTCCGGTTCCACGTCTGAAGCAGCACAGCGAGCGCCTCCTCCAGACTCACCCGTGTCGCCCCCCTGCGCACTAAGTCGATCAGCTCTATCGCCACCTTGTAGAACAGATCGCGTGACTCGCGCCGTGCGAATGCCTTCCGACCGCGCGCGACCGCCTTTTTCGAAAGGGCGTATTGGGACAGATCAGCGCTTACTGCCTTTCTTGCCATGGACGTCGTTTCCGGCGCTTTTGCTCACGCTGGCGCGCGAGGTCGCGTTTCCTCATTTCGTGCGACCTATTATCTCATCGATGGACGCTTCAATCTCCTCGCGCAGCGCCGGCGGGGTATCTCGCCAGAGCCAATCCGAAATCTTCTTGTGATCCCGCAGCTCGGGGGGCATGATGTGAGTCAGACAAAAATTTTCCCCGTCCTTCTCCGACTTCACGTTGTCGAAGAAATCTGTCTCGGAGGGGGACCACAACTGCGTGGTGTCCAGAGTTTTGCGGAGCGCCGCGGCCCCCGGCAGCAAAGCCACCCAAACATCGGCCAAGCTGTCCCAAAGTGCCGGCCGCTCCTTAGCTCGCGCGTGCGTGATCGACAGCAGGACCGCAATGTGAAAGTAGAAGTACCGACGGCTGTTGGCTTCGTCCTCGAAGGAGCCAGACGTGAATGTCGTGCGCTGCTGCTCCAGCCAACGAGCGATATTCTCAAGCGACGGGGTGCACTCCGGGACGCCCTTCATAATCCGCTCGAAGCCCGCTTTCAGCAGAAACACGTTTTCGTAAGCGATAAGGCACATGGCCGGCACGATGGGCGGTCCGCCCTCGACTACTCGCAGTAGGCCACGCACCAGAGCGGCATCGTCCAGAGACTCCGCACTGCGCACCCGGGTAAAGGCAAGGTCCGCCGAGGATTGCGATTTTCGCTTGAAAAAGCTCATAACGCGGTCGCTGGAGCTCCTTTCGGCGGCAGCAAAGCCTCAAGCTCCGCAATTCGAGCATCGAACCCTGCCTTGTTTGCCATCATGTTCACCGGGATGTAAGCCTCGGACCGCCCAAGACAACGTTCACTCTCCGCATCCCATAGTTCGATGCGTCCATTTAGAATCATGGCCCATCGGAAGCGCTCAGCTTGAATCTCCTCCTCAATCTGTTCCGGCGCGGCCCGGAGCGGCCTTATTGACATCATCCCAAGAGGATCGAAGATCAATCGTTCGCCGACAAAATCGAGTTCTACCACCAGCTCTGTGACCTCGCAGCGCGAATGGAACATTAGCCCGACTTTGCCTGCGCTAGCTCTGGCGCCAACCAATTCCATCCCGGGTAGTGGTTGCTGCTCGGCTCCGCGCGCCGCGAGGATCAGCCACTCGCTCGGGAATTGAACAGTGACGTCTGGCGGAACTTCCTCTCCCCGCTTCAGTGTCTCCGCGATACCGCTCGGCAGCAGCGCCCGAAACCCTTCCAACTCGTAGAGGTGCTGGCGCCAAAGTGTTTGCCGACGCGGGACGCCCAACGCCTCTTCTATCGCGATTTCAGCGTAACTGCGCATCAGCGGAACGTCCTGCCGCAATCGGAAGTGGTCATCTGTGCTGTCGGGATTGACGAATGGCTCTCGGTCCGCGTGCGCGACGGCATGGCGCCCCTCCTGAAACAGATAGTCGCCCACATTTCGACCCGCGCTCTCAAGTTCCTGCAACCGATTGCGTGCACGTTCGTCTCGGAGTTCGTGCTTGCGAGCCATCCACGATTCACGCTCGATTGCGGGGATCGCCACACTGAATGCTTTGTACAGGCTCAGGAAAGCGTAGAAGGGATTTTCGAGGGAAGTGCCTTCCCGATACAGCGCGAGAGCGGTGCGAGCCGCTTCGCTCGGCGGGGAGGGGAGGAGTTCCGTGTCGAGATAACCCTGAATCGGTTGATTGACGCTGCGGCCCATCTGTCGCGGGAGATTGCCCCCGGTCCAAAAGACGACCTCGAGACTCCAGTATTCGTGCCACGCGAGTGCAGACGCAAAGCGCATTATCTCGACGCGCGCCTGCGCATCGCTGATCCGGTGAGCGCGGGTCTCGATCGCGATCGCCGGAAGACGATGCGCGGCGAACGGGTTGTCGGGGGTTTTGCCTTCGGCAATCACGGCCGGCAGCAGCAAGAATTCTCTGCCCTCGTATCGCGCGACCTGCGCTCGCGGCGGCCACGGTAGGTGCGTTTCCAGCGACGCCACGATCCAATGGCCGTGCGTCACTTTCAGCGCTTCCGCGCGCTCGAATGGATCTGTGAGTATTGCCATTTCCAATGTCCCTGCACCGCGCAGTTACTACAAATCCTCTGGTGCGCCCGCTGTCGCACCGCCTTCACATTCACCGGGAATCGTGTCGAGCGGGTGCTGATCCTGCGGGAACCGCCGATGGCTGGGTCCCGATGCCATGAGATTTACCTGCTTCGTTGCGCCTTTCCTGCGTAAGACAGGACGTTATCAGACTCGTGATGACCGACAGGACTATGACCACGAGTAACGAGAGAATTCCGTCTTTGTTGTCTCGGTAAAGTACGTCGAGCTGCCCTGGAACGCGGTCGAGCTTACGCGCTCTGTCGGCGCCAGCGGCTGTCACCGCGACTCGAAACATCTCTCCCTGTCTTGTGTAAGTAACGTAGCCTCCACCCTCCAAATAGCCGAGGGCTCTCTCGCCCGCCGCTGTAGCCGCCGCACGATGTGCAAGATAGTCGCCGCCGTTCGGGTCGGTGGCGTGCAGGTTATTGTTGTTCGCGGGATCGCGCCAATTCCGCCCCGCTGACATCGAATGCGTTGCTAGCCACGCAAGCTCGACGCCCCTAGCGGGGATCTCCTCGCCAATCATTTCCCTGTAGAAATACAGGCCATGCAGGATGCGTTTTTCCTCCCTGTTCATGCTCAGAGATTGTCCGCGTCAACGCGCGGAGTCAACGGTCAGGACTTTCCGTCAGATGCGAGGCGCCGTAGCCGATGGGCCGGCCGGGATCTGACGCCTCGATGCCGACCTGGCACCGCTCGCTGCCCTTGGTGCAAAAGAATGACCCTCCGCGCGACCCGAACTCGCCGAGGTGCCAGCCGGCGTCAATCCGCTCGACCATGGCGGCCACTAGGACGCGCTTGAGATTGGTCCCGGTAGGGAGCGCTCTCGACTCAAGCACACGGCTAAGTCTGTCCCGCACCACGTACCAGCGCGGCTCTGCGGTCGGCTCCAGCGGGTCGTAGACGTTTCGGCGGGGCATCGCCTGAACGTAGCGGCCGGGCAGCTAGGCGGTCCATCCAGTAGTCCGCGGTGCAGCAAGCTGTATGGAACTCGGGCAGTGATCCGGTGAATGGGCTTCAACCCATCTGAGTTGCCGCCGTAGATGTCAAGTAAGATTTGTCGAATCGCTGTCTCTTCAAGCTTTGACCTTGGCATGACAAATCTTTCTTTGGCCCGATAAATCTTTGTATGCCTCATGTTGCAGGCGCAGTAGGTTCCTACTCATCGGAAGACACCTGACGTAGGCAAATCTATGAACCGGAACCTAACGCACTGCATGCAGGCCGCATTGACCGCGGCTGACTTAGAGACAGCAGAAATTACGAACGTTCCGGCCACGACCCTGACAGGGCTAGAGGCTCGTGGATTAGTCAGAGGCACAAAGCGCATCAAGGTCAACGGCTGTTTGTTTCGTTGCGCGGTTAAGCTGACGTCGGCCGGTCTGAGCGCTGCACGCGCATTGCAAAGCGTATCGCTCACTCATCGCGGTCCTCAGCCGCAACCGTAGCATTGGTCAAAAATAGTGTTTTCATAAATTACAAGCCGCGCCGCCTCCGCTACAGCACCTCGGCCTTATCGCGCCTTCGGCTTCCCGATTCGGGGCCGCGCTCAGCTTGCCGATCTGCGCGGCCCGAAGTTCGCCAATCCTGGCCGCGCCGGGGGGTACACTGCCGGAAAGATGGATGCTGACGCAGGGAGCAGCTGGGATCCGCAGCGCTGTGCTCGCGAACTGGTGCGGTGCCTGCGCCCGAGCCCTGACGAGCCGCCGCTCCCAAGCCTCCCACTGCCGGACATCGAGAAATTGCTTGGCTTTTCCATTTCCCTGACCAACGGCGGCCCTGGGCAGGGTCCGCAGTACCCTGATGCCGCGGCGGTCAAGAGTGCCATGACGCGGCTTGATTGCTGGCGCCAGTGCTTCGAGCGAGTCGCGCAAGAGCCCCACGATCAGGCACTGGGCGACGGACTGCTGTCGTTTTGGATGGCGTACGGTCTGTGTAGCGTCCCGTGCGGCCTCAAAGATGATATCGCGGTGTTCGCCGATGCCCTCCGGCGACACCTGCCGCCCTACCGCGGCCCCGGCATGACGTTGTACCGCGGGCAGCTCGAGTCGCGAAACCTGGCCGGTGTCTACGGCATTGCATGGACATCGCGGCGAAGAGTGGCCAGGGATTTTGCTGCGCGCCAGGCTAGCCTTGAACAGCAACAGAGTGTCGTTTTGCGCATCGACGCTGAGCCGGGGAGAATCGTCGCGCCTCCCACCGAGGGCTCTCTATGGATGGACGAGCACGAGTACATCATCGACCCGCGTGGCATCCAGGCCGTAGTGGTCGCAACTATTCCAGCTCAGAGCAACCCGCCATGACCACACCCGAAGCCTGAGCCACCGTCGGCGGAACGGGAGTGAGTTAAACTGCCTCTTAACAAAGACCAGCGCGCCACGCCCAACACTGGGCCGCAGTCCAAGCGGAGCGGAAGGTTGCCCATCAATGCCCGTAACCAATGACCAGCGGAAAGCGCTAGAGGCCGTCGCAGCCCGAGCGACCGAGGTTGCCGAACTGATCCGCCAGCGCGATCAGGCACCAATCGATCACCCATTCAGTGACCCGCCGCGAAGGGACCTACGCCCGCACGGCCCAGACAAACCGCTCCAGGCCATTGAGGCTCGGCTCAGAGCGGTCGCCAAAGACATCGGCTTCTACCTGAGCGGACCGCCCGAGGGCTAGGGGGCATGCAGGGAGGGAGCGTTTCAATGACGTTACGAGATATAGACGAACAGGGAGACAAACCATGACCACCATGACCACCGTGACCACCGTGACCACCATGACCACGATCAACGTTGTCGGCATAGCCCCATGATCTACGCCATCGCTGTCTGTCTAGGTCTAGGCGCCAGCGCCCAATGCCACGTCAAGGACGGCATCTGGACTTCGCCGTTCACCTTCGACTCCGCCCAGGCCTGTCTCGCGTATCTGCCGAAGATACTTGACGGCAAGAGGAAAGTGTCAGCTGACGGCCGCCTTTACATGAATGCCGGATGGTACGAATGCGTTAGCAAGCAAACATGGCAGCCCGTGCAGCCGCAGGAACCGGCACCCGCGCCGAAGTCTTACACCATCGTCATCTGCTTCAAAACTGAGGCGCTGGCCAAGGCAGCAGCCGGCCCAGGAGGCTGGAAGCGCGGCGATGCGCCTTGCATCCAGGATCTACCGGCATTCCACGGTGACGGCCTAGATTGCTTCATGGAACTGGCCAAAATGGCAGAATCGCCAGGAAGCCAGTTTGTTCTCGACGCTCATCCCGATGCCGCTGACCAGATCGATGCCGTACGCCTTTATCAGCGCAACGGATCACGCGACGCGTGGGTACAGTGTTTCGAGACCACGCAATAGCAACCATCGACAATTGACGACAAAGGCTAATGAGCAAGCCCCACAAGCCCGAGGCTTCTAAGTGCGCTGTGCCGTCACCAGCCACGCGGCGAGGGCGAGCACGAATGAGGATACTGATCGGCGGCTTAGGTTTAACGTTAAGTGCTGCTGTTTGGACCGCACAATCCTCTTATGAATCCATGACGGTGCGCGACTTTGTCATCGATGCGCCGAAGCTGGTAGCTCGGCATGCGCGTGTGAGCCTCGTTGGTTATTACATCGGGGGCGGCCATGCGATGCTGTTCGACAGTCAGCAGGACGTCATCATGATGCGCTACGCGTCGCCGCCGCACATCGCGTTCCTGTTCGACAACGCTTCTCGGAGCTTGCGCGCAAGGATTCTGTCCTGCGATGCCGATCCAAGCTATGCCCAAATCGGCTGCCGGATTGAAATCAAGGGCCGCGCTCAGATGTGCTCGCTCAGCTTTATGGGGTCCACAGAAGCCCAGCCCTGCATCATTGCCGAGGACGGTGGTGAATACGTTCCTCCTCCCCCTCCACCGCCTACTGCGGCGCAGCTCGAGCTACAGCGCCAACTGCGGGAGCAGTCTGTCGCCCAGGCTGCTGAGAAACAGCGCCAGGACATTCTGCAGTGGGAGGACGCCATGAGCGTCTGCATCAACGCGCTTCGCCAGCGAAACTTGAACTACCCGTGGGAGATTTTCCAACGGTGTGCTGGCGGATCATCCGCGCATTGGCCGGATGGCGCTCCAGTTCCACATCCACTGCCGGCAACGATTCAATCTGCGTTGGAAGAGTGCATGCAATTTATGGCTCATTCTCGGGAATCCTTACCGGGAGCCAATTACAAGTTTTGCACCAACGGCCTTCCACCGCAGCCCTGAGAGGCCACGTTATCCCCACGCTACAAGCTGCCCAGCTGATTGAGGGCAGTGGCGGCATTGCCACCGGTCGCATGGTGCGCCCCTCGGCCCCCGCTGCTCGCGTCGCTATGTCTAACCTGCGCTTAGGTGTAAGGGCCGCGTGGCATTACGCGCCAAGCGGCCCGTGGTAGCACGTCGGGTGGCTTGTTCCGACGCATGCATCGGTCTTCATCTACGTACACTGCGCGGGACATCTTATAAAACAGGTTCCCGTAGTTCGGATTTATATCCCGCCGTGCAAATGCAGCGGGATCGCGGCGCGCTATCCCAACAAGCACATTCCACTCCCGCAGCAGTAGACACGCTTGACCGTCTGGGTGGTGATCCCATCCGAATCTTGTCATAGCGACTCTCATTGCGCTGAGGCACCGCAGACCATCGCCCGCACGGTACGCTGCGCGGGCTGCGCTCATTGCATCATCGGCCGCTCGGTTTTCGCCCGTGTGCCATGGACTCGGCCCGTCTGGCCAAAGGAATTTCCACACATTGGATTCCGCGTTGCATTCCGCTGGTGGCGTGATGTCGTTAGGCTGTGTCATCTCCTTCCTCGAAGGTCAGGCCTGGCGATGCGGGCTGGGCGGGCGACGCCATGCGGGCAGGGTCAGAAGAAATCACCAGCGGGTCCCTGTCACCAATATGGATGATAATTGTGTGGTGCTCCCCCGGCCGACTCAGTTCCGGCCCCGGTCTCTCCGTGCCTGAGACTCTGGCAATAAAACCCGCTGCGTTTAATCTTGTCGATGGATGCATATCGTCGTCGTGCATGATGCCGGCTGCCACCGTAACCGCGTCGCGCGCATGGCGCAGCGCCTCAAGTCTCGCGGCGCCCCCAGAGTTCCGTAGCTTTAACGTCGCGCGCTGCACCGCTGCAGGCATGAGCGGATCTGCCAAATGCTGCGCCAGGCGCTGCGAGTCCATCCCTGTCAATGCGTGAAACTCGTCATTGCTGAGCAACCCTTCGGACAAAAGTGCGATGGCGTGCGCAATCTCCACATCAGATAAGGGCTTTGGTGCTGGCGCTGCGCTCGCTGGCGCGGGGACTGGCAATGGCACTGGCACTGCGTCCGCAGGTACTGGCTTCGGCATTGCAGCTGGCGTGCTTTCCGTATTCATGGGACACGCATCTCGGGGTAGGCTTCCACCTCGCCCGTGCCCGTGCTGGTCTCGTAATACATTCCTGTGTTCGGCCCCTGCCACACTACCATGTGATACGTGCGACTTCGCGCTGTGCGCCACCATAGGCGCCTGAGAACTGTCGGGAGCCGTGACATTGGAATTCCTGTTGCAGCTTTCAGTTCATGCAGCGTGTACCAGCTCACCTGGGCCCTCTCGTCAAGGGAGCTATACCAGCGAGTGAGCTTTTGCTCTTCCAACACAAGCCGCGCCTGCCGTGGTGGCTTGGGCACAGTTTGCAGTTGCAGGATGGTCATAGGGCTTTCCTCCTATCAGCTGGCATCGCTGGGCGGGTTGTATCGCTCTCGGGTGCAGCGCCCTCCGTGCCGTCGTCCTCGTTCGCTGCGGCTGGCATTGCCCCTGTTGCTATATGCTCCGCAATCTCTGCAGACGACGCCCTATTCCATATACGGAAATTTTGCCAGCACCACACCCGATATTGCCGATGCATACCTGATACCCCACCAACTACCATCCACGGGCGCACTGGTAGTTGTTGAGCTGAAATAGGCTTCGCCCGCGCTATCGCGGCAATTGCTGCTGGTTCTATGCGGTCCGCTTTCTCTCCTTCATCTACTAGAGCCGCTTTCACCGAACCAATCACGAACAGATCCCGATTAAATGGGGCGTCTTTGCTTTCAAACAGGTCACCCACTGCAGCCTCCAACCCCGTGCGACTCACAGCAATCGAGAGCCTTTTACCCTCAGTCATTGGGGGTTCGCCCATCGGATTAAATGCTGAGAGGTCTCGGTGGCGAAATATCCAGCGGAGCACGCCGGCTGCGCGGGCTGAGTCCAAAATTTCATACAATGCATTGCCCTGTGCCGCCGTCATCTGCGGCGCGGCCGTGATATGCACGCCCCAACGCCGGTCACCTTCGGATAGATGAACTGCATTCGTGTGGTTAGATGAGCCGAACATCGTTGCACGATTGGTCTGCGTATAGCCCTTGAACCCTTTGGGGATCACCCGCAGCTCGGGGCTTGTGATCTTATCCTTCAAATCATTCGCGATCTTCTCCGCCTCACGCGCTGACCCCATCCAGATTTCTGGAAAGCAAATTATCTGGGCATCCGCGTTCCAGTCGTTGAACCCCGAGTTAGTCTCGTTCTGCGACACTACCGTTACGTTTCTGCGGCCATACAGGAGCCTCGGTACTACCTCTAATAGTGTGCTCTTGCCGTTCCCTTGCGTCTCACTTATCAGCAGCGGTATCGAAGCAACGCGCTTGCCAGGATTTTGCAATGGGTATGCCAGTGCGTTCAGGAAATACTCTCGTGCGGCCTCATCTTCTGCTCTGCGGAACAGGTGATCATTTATGAACCAATCCAATACCGCTTGCTCTTTCGCTGTCGGCTGCAGCTCTTCGGGCGCGTAAGGGTGGTACTTGTTCGCGAACGACAGCCCATCTTCTTTGTAGAATTCGCCCGCGCCAGGGTGATAGCCCAGCTCGTCTGGGCACCGCCGCTGCATAGACTGCATCAGCAGGGTGCAAGCGGTGGAGCGCGGATTTAGGCGGCTCAGCCATTTCGCTAGCTTGAAGTTAAATGCCGATGGCTCGATGAGTTGTCGGCTCCTTACATCAAAGATTGCATTCTGACGAACCACAAACATATACCACTCGGCAACATACATTTGCGCCGATGCTACTTCGGTGAACGGCTCTTGTTCGGTGTCGGTGTCGGTGCTGGCGCTGGCATTGGCACGTATAGGGCTTTCCCACCCATAGGCTTCTGCCAGCTCGAACAGCCGACTCGGTGATCCGCCGTCGAATGATTCAAACTTCCTGCGCAGCTGTGCAGTGTCCCAGCCATCATTGGCCCACTTGGGCGAGCGCTCCGAGTGCCGCTGCAGCATCTCAAGGCGCTTGGCTTCGTCCAGGTGGTGCAAGCCACGGAACACCGCGATGATCATGGCCCACGTCGGATGTTTCGACCATTCGGTTTCTGGAATCGTCTTGCAGGCAGAGTCGAGAATCTGAAACTGTTCGTCCGGGGGCAAAGCGCAAATCCAGTGCGTGCGATCATTTATCCCAGCAGATAAGTCATCGGCATCGACTAACGCGCCCAGCGTCACGATCTTCTGCGACGGCGCTGTCCACGTGGCATTGGTCGTAGCGGCCGGGGCAGCGCTCGGGCCAGTGCCAACGGGCTGCGCGGGTCCAGAGCGCCGAGTGTTGACCAGTGCTTCGGTAGCGGCGCAGAACACATCAAACTCAATGCATTCGTTCGATGCCAATATCTCGACGCGCCGAGGGTTCGCAGGGTCCTTGCGGTGCGTGCACCCGACGGGCCGCAGTATTGACGCGATATCTTCCGTCCTGCTGCTGTCTGCGCGTAATCCGACAAGCGTGCAGGCATATTTGAGCGCCTTGGCCGCCTGCTTCCACCGTGCGGGCTGCACGGGCTCGTGGAATGACCAATATGAATGCAGACCTAGCCCCGACGATAGGACGTACGTAGGCTCGATACCAAGTTCCTTGCAGAACGCATCCAGCGCAGCCCGCGCAGCGTCTTGGGTGGCATATCCCTCGCCTGCTTTGTTTTTTTCTTCGCCGACGTCGATATCCAACCAACAAGCCCGCACAGCGGAGACGTTTCGCGCGACGCGTCGCTGCGTCTTGCCCGCCGAGTCCGTGATCTTCTCTTGCTGGTATGCAGCCGTGCCGAAATAGACGTCATGCGCCACGCCCGCACGGTCAAGCTCCAAGAGTTTCCCTGCCAGTGCCTCAACGGTCTGGCAGGCCTTGTGCCCTGGTGCCCGCTTAGACTTTTTGGATGGCAGTGTTACCGCGAAGTACCAAGGCCCGTCTGCCGGCAATACTGTGCGGAGAAAATCCTGCAGCACTTCGAGCTGAGAATCCTGCTGTGTGGCAGGCGCCGTGCTTGGCTGTCGGGCCCCATTAGCGGGCACAGGGGCGGCAATAATCTGTGGCGAAGGGGATAGGGCGGGCTGGGAGAGTGCAACAAGCTGCGCGGGCGACGCGGGCTGGGTGGGCTGGGTGGGCTGGGTGATGCCGGCCAGCTGTGCGAACGATGCGGGCGGCGCGGCGTACTCGCTAGGCCAGATTAGTGGGCGCAGCCAGTCATCTACGACGGGATTACCAGTCGGGCGACGCGGCAGTGGGGCGCTCACGATCCACCCCCCACTGCCATCTGCTGCGCCATGGCAGCCGCCCGTTCGTCCGCCACTTGCTCTGCCTGGGCCGCTGCCCAGTCGTCTGCCCCCCACTTCCCGCCCGTGCCCTCGCGCCCGTGCCAAGCCCGCACACAGCCCTCCCATGCTGGCGGGCTGCACGACCTATACAGGCTTGGCTTGGCACGGGCATTCATATCCTATTCGCGGGGGGCTCAGGCCGCCTCTTCCGTGGTGCCCTTGCCTGCCGCCTTGGATGCCTCCTCGGCGGTCGCCATGGCCACGCAGCGGTCTACGGCCCATTCAGCGTAAGCCCGCAGCGGGAGCCCCTTGCGCCGCTCGCCTATATTTACGCGCCTGGGGAATTCACCGGCTAGCTCCATCCGTCGAAGCGTAGGCGCTGACATGCCAGTCAAGGTGACAAGATCGGCAATGGATAGAAACACAGGCAAGGTGGGCAGTTCGTCCGCGTTTTGCAGGCGGGTCTCCAGCACGCGGGTTGCGGTTGCTCGTACTGCCAGGCGAGGGGATGTGGTCTTCATAGTGCACCGTAAAAAATTTACCAGCCGCAAGTTTAGGCCGTCGTCAATAAAAGCGTTGGCGGCAGCAGCGGCCATTTCGAATGTTTTGATTCGATGTGGCCATCTTTTTTTAAACGGGGGCCACAAACCAACTCTGCGGTTTGCCACGGCGAGGTAATGAGGCGGCTATGGTGTCAACGAGGGGACGGGCGAGGCGGCCCTTGTGACAGCGACCGCTGTCGCGGTCAAAGGGCGCGGGGAGTCGCTTGACCAAACCAAGGGATACAGCCAAGGGGCGGGCGAGGCGGCAGCGAGAGGTTAAATAGGTCGTAGTACGAACGGTTTTCGTAGGTAACTATCAGCGCAACGAAGCACGAGACGGCGCGGCGGGCTTGGCGGGCGTAAAGATTTGATTATTAGGTGTGAAATATCGGTATTTATAGCACTTCCGCTGCGGGCTGCATTGTGGCATGTCGCGAAATGCCTATTTTTATAGGTGGCGCACTGCAGCATATAGTTCGTCATACGAACGATTAACCAGTTAGCCAGTTAGCCGGTTTTTTTTCCTACCCCAGCGTATATAGCCCCCCGCACCTCCGCACCTCCGCACTGCACTACACCGTTTTATAGAGATTTCTTCTCTTATCTCCCAGGTACAGAAATAACTGGCTAACTGGCTAAAAATGCATTTGTGCCGTTTTTTATAGCCTCGTTTTTAGACAGACAGTTATTTTTGGCACTGTCTAAAACCGTGCGAACCGGCTAATCGGCTAAGGGGTCTCCGCACCGATGCAACTTGTTAAACGCATGTGGAAATGAGATCGGCTTAATTCTAACGAGACCGGCTTATTTCGGTCGGTTTTAGTTGGTTCCAGGGGCGGCGAAATAACCGACTAAAGAACCGGCTAAAAAACCGGCCTAAAAAATTGGTTCGTAGTACGAACTACTTTGCTGTTTTGGCTGCTCTGAAAACGGGCTGTTTGGGCACCCCGCCCGCCCCGCCCGCCCCGCCCGCGGCGCTTGTGGGCGTCAGGGTTCTTCGCGCCGTGCGTGGACTGATATTGCGGTTGCTCTCCCGTGCCGCTCTTATAGCAACCTGTACCGCGCTGATCTGGGTTAGTCCTTTTTCTTTTAGCAGCTCGTCATGTGCCCTCAGGACCCGTGCACGCGTATCGGCACCACGAGCCCGGTTTGCCACCGCTGCGGGCCGCGTCTCGCGTACCCAAGGCCGCGGGGCCCCGCTACCTTTCAGCACATCACCGAAACGGCAGTCCTGGCCTGTGTACTGTCGGTAGGCGATATCCAGTAACGGCCAGTGCTTCCGGTTATCCAGGTCTAGGCCGTGAATCTTCGCCAGCTCCTCGTAACATGCGTTAGTCGAATCCACAAGCTCGCGCCATTCTTGCGGATCAAGCCATTGGTCCCGATTCACGCAGCAACCCCCTTCTTGGCTCGCGCCTCTTCAAGAGAGGCGACCTTGCCGGTTGCGAGGCTATCTATATAGGTGCCCAGTTTATCGAGCCACTCCCGGGCTTCCTGCTCGAAGCTGTACCGCACATAAACTTGCTGCGTGACCCCGCTCGGCGCGTGGTTGGCGATTTTCTGTATCACTTGCAGTGGACATTCGCGCTGCGCCAGCATCGTTAATGCGGTGCGTCGCAAATCGTGTGGCGTGAACGCGGGACAGTCCATGTGCCGGATCTTGCGCGGCGCTCTCTTCTTCAGCTCCCCCCCATGCGCCTGCAGTTCCTTAACGCGCTTTGTTTGATCTCGGCGCGAACGTCCCAGCATGTCGCGAATGCGCTGGCCAAGCACGTCGCTGCGCACATTAAAGACAAGCCCCGACGGCTTTTCCGTCCCTATGGGCCGGCGAGCATCAAGAATAACCTGTGCCTGCGCCGACAGTGGCAGCGAATGGGCGCGTCCGTTCTTGGTAAGTGGAATCGTGATTCGATTGGATTCGACCCCCTGCCAGCTCAACGAAGCGGCTTCGCCGGGACGCAGCGCCGTCAGCAGCATGAACCGCAAGCATTGTGCAATCCGATCATCCGGTACATCGGTCGCCTTCCAGAAGGCGACAGTCTCGGCCTCGGTTAGCACACGGTCGCACGAGCGTTCTACGCGGCGGTCAATCTTGAGCTGCCCCGCCGCGCTCTGAATACCGTAGTGCTCTTCGCACCAGCGCATCCAAGCCTTTAGGGAGGCTGTCGTACGATTGATGCCTACGGTACAGCCGCGCTGCTCCATCGGTGCTAAGACCGCCTCACGTAGCCGCTGCGAAGTTACCGTGGACAACGGCGCGTCCGCTCCGATTCCCGGGATAATGATGCGGTCAAACTGTCGCCGATACTCGGCCAGTGTGCGGGCTGCGAGCCTGGGTGCCGCGGCTTTGAGATATGCCTGCACAGTTACGCCCACTGTCAGTGCTTGGTCGCGCAGCCCGCGCAGCCGCTGGCGCTTTGCCTCGCGTCGTCGCTCGAGCGGGTCGCCGTGCTGCTGCCGTTCTGCGCGCGCGGCGTAGTAAGCCATGCGGGCCTTGGCTAGTGGCATTTCGTGCGGCTTGGCCATGAGGCCGGCCGGAACCGAACCAAGTCCCATGCGCCGCTTCGTGCCATCGGAGCGGTATCGATAGACCCATGTGCGAGTTCCATTGCGGGAAACCAGCACAACGAGGCCAGGACACGCTGGGTCTACCCTAGTTTCGCTGTTTGGCTTCAGCCCATGAATGCCTTTCAACGTCAGTGCCATCGTCGTCACCACTTCCTTGGACTGATACGCTGACTGATACTTCCTCGCGGGATCTTCTGATCAGTCTTGAGGCGTCTTGGCGAGCAAAATAGCACACAAGGACCACGCCGTAAGGCAACAGTTCTTATAGAGAAGTCTAATAACAAGCACTCATGTAACTGGCTAATTTCTGGCGGTTTCGGAACGCCACGAAACCGCTGTAAAACGGACTGTTAATCCGTTGGTCGTTGGTTCGAGTCCAACCCGGGGAGCCAATGCCTTATTTATCAATAATTTGAATGCGCTAATTATTGCGACTTCCACTAACGTGAGCGGTTGCGAACGCGTAGCTTTGCAGCCGGACAGCGGGTCAACGTCTTTGATGGCTTCGTGCGCGTAAGCTGACCTTGAAGCTGGATCAACGGGATGTCGCGACCTAGTTACGCGGAAACCGAGGCATCGCTTCGACAGGAACGATGAACAGTAGGTCAGGGAGCTATTCTCATAAGGAACTCTTCTCATGGTGATTAACAGGCGTACTTTTTCGGCCGCCCTCATTGCAGGCGCTACCGCTTCGTTGACATCCGCCCGCGGAATGGCGGCTACCGCTACTCCGATCAAGTCGCGCAACGTCGTCCTCGTGCACGGGCTTTTCGCCGACGGATCATGTTGGTCCGAGGTGATCGCACGCTTGCAGGCGGCGGGGCTCAATCCCACGGCCGTTCAAAACCCTCTAACGACCCTGCCTGAAGCGGTTGCCTCGGCCCAGCGAGTGCTGGCACGGCAGGACGGCCCGACAGTTCTGGTCGGGCACTCGTTTTCCGGAATGATCGTCACCGAAGCGGGTATGCATCCAAATGTTTCGGCTCTTGTCTATGTGGCAGCACGGGCGCCGGATGCCGGCGAAGACTACACAGCGTTGGCCAAGACATTTCCCACGCCACCGGCCTCCGCCGGCATCATTGTCGACGGCGATGAAGGGCGCCTCAGCGAAGAGGCGTTCTTGCGGGATTTCGCAGGCGACCTGCCGGAAGCAAAGGCTAAGGTGCTTTATGCGGTCCAGGAACCGTTCCAGAAGGCTCTGCTGACAGGCAGGACCACCCAGGCGGCCTGGCGGTCCAAGCCGAGTTTCTACGCTGTCTCGACCGAAGACCGCACCATCAATCCGGATCTTGAACGCTTCATGGCCAAGCGCATGGGCGCCAAGACCATCGAAGTAAAGGCAAGCCACGTGTCGCTGATCTCTCATCCAGACGAGATCAGCGGCCTAATCCTGGAAGCCGCGCAACGTGCCTAGCGCGTGGCCGGTTTGGGGCGACGGCTGATCGCCGCCCAGCGGCCTGCGCAACGGACTCCGTCCGACGGGAGGGGTGAGCGCGCAGTCATTGCTGTTCCGCGAAGAGTGTTTGCGCCGCAACCGCCAACGTATGCGATGTGGAGGACAGCCCAAAGCCTGCAGCGTTCAGACCATCAGCGCCTTTAGGACATTCTTCGGATCTCTCTCTATCGCAGCCAACAGAGCCTTCGCTGGCCCCGTTGGTACGCGTCGTCCCTCTTCCCAACTTCGCAATGTACCCAGATCTACTCTGGGTAGATTCGCGAATTTTGGCTGACTCGGCCCTGTGCTCGCTCGCAGCTTCTTTATCGAATCTGCATCAATGTGAAATTCCCGAGCCGGCGCCCGCTCTCTCCGAACGATCTCACCAGCCTTCCTCACGCTTTCTAAGAAAGCGTTAAAATTTGCCTTCTTCACTGGTGCTCCTAAAAACCGATCCGCGCTGATAAAGAATCCGGCGAGGCGTAAACCGGCCCCCGGTGGTTGGGGACGCTATCGACTAAAAAAACTCTCGGTGCCAATCAACGGCGGCGATGTCTGCCGCGATCATCGACTTCAGCCTTTAAATCAAAACCAAGTGCAGTTTATCAAGCGCTCTTTTGCGGCAGATCCAATGGAGGCACGTACCAACCCGCGCGCGCGCAACGTACTGATGCCATTTGGCGTCGCCCTGTTTCCGGTCAGCGGCCGAAAGAGTAAGCTATCGGCGAGCTGTGTTTTGGGGGATCGGACCGCTTGGAGAGTTTCCAATGGCCGATGAGCGACATGAGTGGTTCCTGAATCAGATCTTCCGCCATCGAGCGGCGTTACACCGCTATTTGAGAAAATTCACGTACGGGGCTGAAGATATCGAGGATCTGGTCCAGGAAACCTATGTTCGCCTATACGCTCTCGCGGATTATCGCGCGGTCGAGTCGCCAAAAGCTCTGTTGTTCCGGATTGCGCATAATCTGGCCGTTGAACGCGCCCGGAGCCAAAAGACGCATGCAACTGACAGCATGGCGGATTTAGAGCAGCTGGGCGTCTATTCTACAGAGGTGCCTGCGGATGAGCAGCTTGACTCCCGTCGCCGATTCGAGACGTTTTGCGCTGCAGTGGATCGATTGCCGCCGCTGTGCCGACGGGTGTTTGTGCTCCGCAAAGTATTCAAGCTCACTCACGCCGAGATCTCGGAGGTGCTTGGCGTCTCCCATAGCACCATCGAGAAACACGTGGCTAAGGGTTTAGTGCGCTGCCGTGATTACCTTCGGGAGCTGGGTCTGCTGGAAGTGACGGATGCGAAAATCAAGTCCGCGTCCCTGCGTCGCGTCAGCGAGGGCGGAGACGGTCAATGAGTGAAATCGTCAGATTGCGCACGCGAGCCCAGATCGACGAAGAGGCGGCGGCGTGGACCTGGCGCCTGGACTCGGCCGCCGGCAGCGCAATCGATCAGCGTGCTTTCGATGCGTGGCTGCGCCAGGATCCGCGCCATCGACGCGCGATGGAAGAATTGTCCAAAGTGTGGGAGGCCCTGGACGGGCTGGCCGAGGCCAAACGCGACGAGAAGATTGCTACATTCACCAATGCCGCAAAGCCGGCAGCGACACGCCGCCGAAATTCCTGGTGGTTCGCGGTAGCCGCGACGATCGCCGTGGTCGTCGCGTGCGCCGCCTGGCTGCAGAGGGGCAGTGAAATCCAGACTCTGGCAACCGCCGTGGGCCAGCAAAGGAATGTCACGCTGGTCGACGGTTCGATTGTCACGCTCAATACCAATACGATTCTGGAGACAGATCTAACCCGCCACGTGCGACAGATTTATCTACGCAAGGGCGAGGCCCACTTCCAGGTCGCGCACGATCGCTCAAGACCATTCCTTGTGCACGCGGGGGATGCGGTCGTCCGGGCAGTTGGCACCGAGTTTGAGGTCCGCCTGCGCGCCGACCAGCACGTGGACGTCGTGGTGAATGAAGGGCGTGTCGAGGTGCAAACGGCCGGGCCGGTTCTGCCGCCAGATCCTGGTACACGCAGTCAACCCCCGAACCTGACGACGGTTCGCGCGCTCAGCGCCGGCGAGCAGCTTTCTACCGCCTCCGCCGCCTACGTGATCGTGCCCGTAAGCTCAGAGCAGCTGTCCAGTGAATTGGCATGGCGCGAAGGCGCGATCATATTCGACGGGGCATCGCTGTCAGAGGCGGTCAGCGAAATCGAACGCTATACCGATGCCCGCATTGTCGTTAGCGACTCGAGGGTTGCCGCTCTTCGTGTCGGTGGCCGATTCAGAACCGACGATGTGCAGGGATTCCTTGACGGCCTGCAGGCGGCGTTGCCGGTGACGATCCGGCGTACCGCAGACGGTCTGGTCTACGTCGACCCGCGCCGCTGATCGTCCCGGCGGCCTAATCCCGTCCCCTTCGTATTCGCCTGCCTCGCGGGGTCGTCGAGGAGTGGCGGTTTTTCCGCTGCCAATCGTCTTGTGATTGTAGACCCCTATCCGCCGTGACGATTTAAATCGGCGGAAGGGCAGCAAGGGGGAGTAATGCGGAATGTCTTTTCTGGACAACAAACCGCCTCGGTTCCACGCGGCCGTCTCGGCAGTGGCAACGCACTCCGGCGTCGCTCGGGGTGCCGACGAATCCTCACGCTGGTCCGGTGTCTGGGCCTGACGATGTTCGCAGTTCATGCCTATGCCGACGATGCGCTGCGGCACTTCGATATCCAGACCCAGGGCGCCGCATCGGCCCTGAACGAGTTTGCGCGGCAGGCAGATATCACCCTGGTATTTGCGTCTTCAATGGTCGCGAAACATCAGACGGTGACTATCCGTGGGGATTTCACGGTGATCGAGGCCTTACGGAAACTGCTGGACGGCACCGGATTGTCCTTCAAGCAAGTCGGCGCAGCGACCATCGCTATTAGTGCGGCGGAGGACTCTCAGGATCCGCCGAATAAAACACAGATCAAGGGGGACTCGAACATGGATCATCGAGGATTATTCACACGCATTGCCAGTTTGTTTGCGTTCAGTGGGGCGGTACTGGCCGGTAGTCATGCCTATGGGCAAGACGCGCCGGCGCAGGCCAGCCAAGCGCCTGCGAACCAAGTGGCGCCAACCGATGCCAGTGCCGCCAATACGGCAGATCTCCAGGAGATCGTAGTGACGGCGACCGCATCCGGCGGCGTCAGAAAGCTCGATGCGAGCTTCCAGATCACGACCGCGAGCCTGGAGGAGATCCGAGACGTGGGGCCTTCGAGTTCGGCCGACCTGCTGAAGATCGTGCCAGGCGTCTGGGCTGAATCGGGCGGCGGTGAGGCCGGCCCCAATATCGAGTTGGCGGGCTACCCGAGTGGCAGCGGCGCGCCGTACGTGACCTATTCGATCAACGGCTCACCGGTCTATCCGTCGCACAACCTGTCCTTCCTCGACGATTCCTCGATGTTTCGCCTGGACGACACGGTCGAGCGCGCCGAGGTGGTGCTGGGCGGCCCGTCGGTGGTGTTCTCCGATGGTCAGCTTGGCGCGACCGCGAACTTCATCCTGCGCCAGGGCACGGCGACCCCGCACGGGGATCTGGGCGTGACCATCGGCTCCGAGGGGATGTACCGGCTCGATGGCTTCTATGGCGGACCGCTGTCGGACAGCTGGTTCGCGAGCTTCGGCGGCTTCTATCGTGAATCCGACGGCGTTCGCCCCTCGCAGTTTCCCGCCGATGACGGCGGTCAATTGACTGCCACCTTATCTCACAGCATGGACCAGGGAACGATCATGTTCTATGCGCGTGTGCTCAACGACAAGAACCTGTTCATCACGGACATGCCGCTATCGGTCACGGGCACCGGCAAGGGCGTCAGCTACTCGGGCTTCCCCGGTTTCAACCCCTTGACTGGATGGTATGCCGGCAGCGCCGTTCAGGGTCTCTCGGTCCAGGAGTGCCCGGGCTGCGCACCCCTGACGGCTAATCTGGCCGATGGGCGCGGCGCCAACCTCCATACCTTCGGGAGCGATCTTGATTTGCATATCAGCGACACCGTCTCCCTGAGCAACAAGCTGCAGTTTACGGGCGGCGACATGCCGACTGCCGGCCTGTTCAATGGCAGCAACACGCCGGTGACCATGAGCAGCTATATCGCCAGCGCGATCGCCACGGCCAACACCAGCACGGCTGCGGTGGCTGCGGGCGGCCTGGCAACCGGCGGCACCGCGACGTACGTCGGCAGCGGTGCCGCCGTGAATCCGAATACCTACGTCGAAACGAACGGCTTCTGGGTCGTAGACAAGGTCCTGCAGACATTCACCGACGACCTGCGCTTCACCTTCGAGCTGGTGCCCGGCAACAATCTGACGGTGGGCAGCTATTTCGCGGCCTACACCTCGAACGATAACTGGAACCTCGGCAACACCGAGCTCATGACCGCTACTCCGAATGCGCAATTGATCGGACTCACGCTGAATAACGGCGCTGTGATGTCCTACAACGGTTTGATCGCCCCCAACTTCTTCACATTGATCGATCGATTCCAAGGCTTGAACGCGGCGCTGTTCGCCTCCGATCAGTGGCGCGTGGGGCCGCTGCTGGTCGATGCCGGATTTCGAATGGAAGAGGAAAAGGTCGATGGCACGATCGAGAACGACACGACTGAGCCCCTCGACAACAATCCGCTGCATTTCTACAACAATAACGTCAGTGTCCCCAATGGCACGTGGAGCGTCGTGAATTGTGAGACGACGTTGCGCTTGGGCAATGACGCCCAATGCGACGTGTTCGAGAAGAAGAAGGGCTCCTGGACCGCGGGCGGCACGTATGAACTCAGCCAGCATATGAGTGTTTACGCGCGCGCCGATCAGGGCAATCGCTTTCCGAGCTTCGATGATTTGCGCAGCGGCGATCCGGAAATTGAGGGCATCCGGAACTATGAAGTCGGCTACCGTGTGCAGACCGCCACGATATATGCCGACGTCGACGTCTTCGACCGTACCTTCAACGGCGTGCCATTTCAACAGTTCGTTGTCATCAATGGCGTCGGTACGAATCTTGTCTTCACCTACGGTTCCGACAGCAAGGGCCTCGACTTTACCGCCCATTGGCAGCCGATCGAGCACCTGAGTCTCGGTGTAACCGGCGATTGGCAGGATTCCACCTACACTGGCATCGTCGCGCCGGGCAATGCGGGCAAGGATGGCAACGTGCTGGAGCGGCAGCCGCGGTTCCAGGCGCGCGTCACACCGGAATACGATGTCCCGTTGGGCTGGGGCGCCCTGCGCTTCTTCGCCACCTACAGCTATGTCGGACTGCGTTATTCAGACCCTGGCAATGCGCAAGTGCTGCCGGCCTTTGACACGCTCGACGCCGGCATCGTGGCCGAGATGGGCCAGAACTTTGAGTTACGTCTGCAGGGCACCAACCTCACCAACGAGCTCGGTCTCACCGAGGCCAACGCGCGTACTGCGAGTGGCAGCAACAGTGCCGCTGGCGGATTTACCTTGGGCCGGCCAATTTTCGGACGCGAGGTCAATCTGGGGTTGAAGTACAAGTTCTGACCATGCCATCGCGCCTTGGCGCCGTGCAGCCGGCGAGTGTGTGACCCGTTTAAGGATCACACACTCGTTTGGGTAGGCAAAGCCGAGTCCGCAGCGGGCATCAATTCGCGGCCACTCCCTAACAAACGACGTCAGCTTAGACCGCTGAACATCGGAGTCCGCGGCGGTGCGTTTGACGTCACAATATCGCGCCTGCCCGGGGGGCTTGTGCGACAAATAACCGCCACAGCGGCAAGACATTCTTTAGGAGTCAAATTGACAGCGCAAATCGCGGGCAGGTCGTCGGCCACAGCACCGGCAGATGTCCCGGATCTGCGCATGTTCGTATTTACGCTGTTCTTCATATTCGGTGGTATCACGAGTCTGAATGATGTGATCATTCCGAAACTCAAGGGACTGTTCACCCTGTCCTATGGCGAGGTGATGCTGGTGCAGTCGGCATTTTTCACGGCCTATTTCGTCATATCGCTGCCCGCGGCGGCAATCGTCCGACGGCTGGGCTACATGCGCACGGCGGTGATTGGCCTGCTCATGATGACTGCGGGCTGCCTGCTGTTCGTGCCCGCCTCTTCGTCCGGCCTGTTCGTGACGTTTCTTGCCGCTTTGTTCGTACTCGCGGCAGGCATCACCATCGTACAAGTGGTGGCGAATCCATTGATTTCGATGCTCGGCGCTCCCGCAACTGCGCACAGCCGGCTTACGTTCGCGCAGGCCTTTAATTCTCTCGGTACCACCATTTTCCCGTACGTGGGTTCGATCCTGATCCTCGGATCACTTGCGGAAGTGGATCCGTCGCACCTCACGGGCGCGGCACTGGAAGCGTTCCGAGCTCAGGCAACACACGTCATCGTTCACACCTACCTCGGCCTGGCGGCTGCGCTGGTCCTGTTGGCAGCTTTGGTCTGGCTGCGCCGCAATCGCTTGGTGGAAACCACTCTCGAGGACGTCACCTTCAGGCACGCACTGGATCTGCTGCGACAGCGCCGTTTCGGCTTCGGCGCGGCGTGTATCTTTCTCTACGTGGGCGCCGAGGTCGCGATAGGCTCGGTCATCGTCAACTATCTCACGCAAAGCAGTGTGCTCGGGATCGGCGTGGAGGCAGCAGGCAAGGAGGTGCCGTTCTACTGGGGCGGCGCCATGATCGGACGATTCATTGGAGCATACCTGTTGCGCGTATTATCGCCGGGCAAGGTACTGGCGTGCGCTGCCGCCGCCGTCATCACGCTGCTGTGTGTATCAGCCAACTCGACCGGTGCGGCATCCGGCGTCTCATTGCTGGCCGTCGGACTATTCAACTCCATCATGTTTCCCACGATCTTCTCTCTGGCCAGCGAAGGATTGGGTCCGCGGGCCGCCGAGGGCTCGGGGATCATCTGCGTCGCCATCGTCGGCGGCGCGATCGTACCGCTGATCACCGGCCGCACTGCGGACTGGGTCGGGTTGAAGACGGCACTCGCAGTCCCGGCAATCTGCTACGCCGGTATTCTGAGCTTTGGAATCTACGCGCGGCGTCCGAAAATATGAACCGCGATTGCGCAGTCCACGGATTCGGCGTGGCCGCAGCGCTGCTCGTGGCAGCACTGCCGCTCGCTGCGACACAACCGGGAACGTCGCCACTCAAGGCGTACCCGGACCCGCCGCAGGTAGTGTTCAAGGACCTGTTTGTCGCGGTCCAGATAGCAGCGATCTATCAGGATGGCAAGGCATTTCCGGACGCTGCGCCTAATGCGGCGCCCGGTGAAATCCTGGCTCAGTACCACGCGGCGCGTCCGGAATCGCCGGAGGCGCTCAAGCGCTTTGTCGAAGCGCACTTCTCACTGCCCGGGCAGGCCAGTTCGGCGCCGTCACCGCCCGAGCAGGTTGGCATCGTCGCCCACATCGACGGGCTGTGGGATCCGTTGACCCGCAGCACGACCACTGCGGCGCGTTATTCGTCGCTGCTGCCGCTGCCACGGCCCTACGTGGTGCCGGGCGGCCGCTTTCGTGAGATCTACTATTGGGATTCATATTTCACCATGCTCGGTCTGGATGAGAGCGGACGCCACGATCTGGTGGCCGATATGGTGCGCGATTTCGCGTACCTGATCGATGCTTACGGTCATGTTCCGAACGGCACCCGCACCTATTACCTGAGCCGCTCCCAACCGCCGTTCTTCTTTGCGATGGTTGGCCTGCTCTCGAGCGATGACTCCGCCAGCGTATTCGCGCGGTACCTGCCTCAGCTCAGGCGCGAGTACGCATTCTGGATGCAGGGCGCAGGCGGGCTTCGCCCCGGCACCGCTCACCGGCGCGTTGTCGCTATGGCCGACGGATCGATCCTTAACCGCTACTGGGACGATCGCGATACCCCCCGCGATGAGTCATATCGTGAAGACATCGAGCTCGCACGCGCCAGCGGGCGCCCGGCGCAGCAGGTGTTCCGCGATATTCGTGCCGCGGCCGAGAGTGGCTGGGACTTCGGCTCCCGCTGGTTTGCCGATGCCCGTACACGCGGCACGATCGATACGACTGACATCGTGCCGATCGATCTCAATAGCCTGCTGTTCGGGCTCGAGAATGCGATTCGACTCGGCTGCCAGCGGCAGGCCAACCATGCCTGCGCCGGCGAATTTGCGCGCCGCGCGGCGGCACGGCGTGCCGCGATCGACCGATATCTGTGGGAGGCCTCGGCCGGCGTCTATCTCGACTATCGGTGGACGCAGCGAGCGCCCATCACGCGACTCTCGGCCGCCCTGCTCTATCCGCTGTTCGTCGGACTGGCGTCCGAGTCCCAGGCGGCCGCGGTGGCGAAGACCACTGCCCGGGAACTGCTCAAGTCGGGCGGCATCGTGACGACCCCGCTCGACACCGGTCAACAGTGGGATGCGCCCAACGGCTGGGCGCCCATCCAGTGGATCGCCATCTCCGGACTGCGCCAGTACCACCAGAACTCACTGGCGGAAACAATTGCGTGTCGCTGGATGATCAACGTCAACGAGCTGTACCGCCGGAGCGGCAAACTGGTCGAGAAATACGATGTGATATCAGCTGGTCAGGGTGGCGGCGGCGGCGAATATCCGACTCAGGACGGATTCGGCTGGACCAATGGCGTTATGCGAAAGCTCATCGCTCTGTACCCGGCCGATGCCGCCGATACTGCGACCGCTCAATGTCCGTAACTACCGCGCACCAACGTAGTTCGCCTAGGCGCTCGAAGCACGTGCTGGCTCGAAAGCCAATTCCTCGGGGACTGCCCTGACAGCTCGCAGAACCAGTTTCACCTCCCAGGTCTTTCTGCCGTCTGCTGAGACGTCCAGCAGTAGCTGGGAATGTTTAGGGACAGCCAGTCAACGGCGGGGGTACTCGTGGGGGTATCTTCGCAAACCGCAACCACGAAGCAGCTGAAATTGCCGGCCGTTTCTAGATCATTGCGACTCCAACCCGGGGAGCCAATAAATCAACGAGTTAACAAAGATTCATAAGGCTATTTGACGATTGAGTCCGTAATAGTCTCGCGCTACATTAGTCGCGCCTCACTCCTGGTAAGCCATATCCCCCAGCGGCACCAAATAATGTGTGTGTGGCCCGACCGCCTGCCAGCGACCGTAACGTCTGGCCGTACACGCCTGCAAGGTCTGCTCGCGGCTCTGATCGCACTTAACCTGCAGGCAGTCGGATCAAGCAGCTGCGCAGCGGCGGCGGAAACGGCGGCTGCCTCCACACCGGTATCTGAAGCCCTCAACGCCGATGGCGCCTTCATCGATCTGCAGCTCGCCCCCGATCAGCAGCGCACGTTCCGTGTCACCCTGCAATCTGGCGAGGCGGCGGACCTTGTTGTCAGACAGTCGGGCACGGCGGCAATCAGGTTGAGCTGGGCGGCCTCCGGCTCATCCGAGGAGACCTCGCTGCTCGCGGAGGGCGGCCGCGGCGTGCGTCTGCAGGTACCCCTTCTGGCACACTCTGCGCAGGTTTGGGATGTCACGATCTCCCCCGCGCAGGGATCCCTCGCCGCGCAGGCTGCTGTTGCTCTCGAGCCTGCTCATCCGATTGCCGAGGCTGATCATCTGCGGGAGGCCGCCAGTAACGCGTTTGCGCTGGCCGAGAGGATGCGGCGGCAACAGCCCGCTCCGTCCGTCGACGATACACGCACGCAGTATCGGCTCGCGGCCGCGAGCTGGGCGCTGGCCGGAGATGGATGCGCAGCGCAGCGAATCTGGACCGCCCTCTCCAGCTTTGAGCACGAGCTTGGCAACGCCGTCGAGCAGCAGCGCGCGGCGCAGGGGGCTCTCAAACAGATCTGCCCGGGCGATCTGTCCGAGCATGCATTCGCTGCGCGACTGCTCGGCAGTGGCTACATCAATGTCGGGGATTACGCGAACGGCGCGCGCTTCAGTTCCCAGGCAGTGACGTTGGCGAGGCTGGCCGGTGACAGCACCGAAGAGGCGGTCGCGCTGCGCAACCTCGGGCTTGCGGATACGGAGTCGGGCCAGGTCAACGCAGGTCTCGCGGCAACGCGAGCAGCTGTCGCTGTCGCGCAGCGGCTCGGGGATACCGGCCTGCTGGCGTCTTTGCGCAATGACGCAGCCCTCGCGTACAGCGCGCGCGGCGAATATGCACTCGCCATCGAAGCGTATTCCCTCAGCCTCGAGGGCCTGAAACAACACCCGAACGCAACCACCGAAGCAGTTGCGTGGATCAATCTCGGCGTCGCGTACGCGCAGATCGGGGACACGGATCAATCCATCGCTGCATTCGATCACGCCGAGACCGCGGCGACGCAGTCCCAGTGCTGGGTTTGTCTGGCTGAGCTGGCGGTCGACCGGGGCGAGAACCTGTCCGACGAAGCCCTTGCCAGAGCGAGCTTCGAGCACGCGCGCGACATTGCGCAGAGCCATCACTTTGACAGGCAACGCGCGGAAGCACTGCGTGGACTGGGTTTGTGCGCGCTACGATCCGGTCAATGGGCCGACGCCCGTGCGCTGTTTGATGAAGCGATCGGCGAATTCGATCGCATGCACAACACGGTCAACAAATCGCTTGTTTACTCGCTCATCGGTGACCTCGACGTGCGTCAAGGCCAGATCGAGGCGGCGCGCGTCGCCTATCACCAGGCGCTGACGATCGCGACGAATGCGGGATACCAGGCCTCGGCGGTCGTGGCTTACGGAAGCCTCGCCCGTCTGGCACTCGACGCCGACGCACTCGACTCCGCCCGCCAGACCATCGCGCAGGCGATCGCGTTGATCGAATCCGAACGCCAGCGTATTGACGCCCCAGACCTGCGCACGAGCTACTTCAGTGGACGGCGCTCCTACTACGAGCTCTATATTGATGTGTTGTTGCGGCTGGACCAGGCGCGGCCGGGTCATGGGTATGCCGCCCAGGGCCTGATCACCGCAGAACGGGCACGCGCGCGCGAACTGCAGGAGCAGCTGACTGAGCGCGCGATCGGTGCACAGGCTGATCGGGAAATCGACCCGCAGCTGCTGTCGGAGGAGAGCGCCGCAGCGGATCAAGTGCGCACGCTGGCCTATCAGTGGTCCAACGCATCGAGTGCGGCGGACCGCAGCAACGCACTTCAGGCGCAGATCGACGCTGCGACGCGATCGCTGAACCAGATCCGTGGCAGAATTCGCGCCGCCAATCCGCGCTACGCAGAACTCACTCATCCCATTGCTCTGAGCACGACGCAGATCCGTACGCAGTTGCTGGACCCGGGCGTCAGCGTGCTCGAGTACTGGCTCGGCGAGTCCCGCAGCTATGTGTGGGTGTTGAATCGCAATCACCTGGGTGGTTTTGAGCTGCCCGCGCGTCGCGTGGTGGAAGCCGAGTGTGCGCAGCTGCGAGAGCAACTGATTGCCCCTGCGTCACTACCGGATTCCTTATCGATCGAGGAGCGCGTAGCGCGGTCGAAGGCCGAGTTGTCTTCCGTCTCCGCCAGTGGCCGCGGACTCGGCGAGCTGATCTTGCCTGCCGCGGCACGCTCGCTGCTGACCGATACGGTCGTCGTGGTGGCCGACGGCGCTTTACAGGCTATCCCGTTTGCTGTGCTGCTGCCCGCGGAATCGTCCGGCGCGCAAACAACTTTTGTCTACCTGCCCTCGCTCACGACACTGCGCAGCCTCAAGGCGCTACCGCATACGCATGCACCGGTGGGCGCGGCTGCCATTCTTGCTGACCCGGTTTATCGCCACGACGATGAGCGCGTGAGCGCTCACATATCAACCAATCCCACTGCCTGGCAGACCGAGGCGGCGATTGCGCAGCTGGGCCGTGTACCCTATACCCGCCTGGAAGCACAAGCTGTGATCGCAGTGGCCGACGCTGCTGTTTCTTGGCTCGCACAGGGTTTCGACGCAAACCGCGAAGCGGCGATGAAAGCATCGTGGGACCGATACTCACTGGTGCACTTTGCCACGCATGCCCTGCTTAATGAACAACATCCGGAACTGTCCGGCATCGTGCTGTCTCTCTATTCACGCGACGGCCACGCCATCGACGGTTTCCTGCGCATCAATGACATCTATCGGCTGCGAATGCCGGTGGAGCTGATTGTCCTGAGCGCGTGCGATTCGGCATCGGGCCAGGAGATCGGTGCCGAAGGGCCCGCATCGCTGGCGCGCGCATTTTTCTATGCCGGCAGCCATCGCGTACTGGCGAGTCTGTGGCCGATCGATGACCGGGCCACCGCGACGCTGATGGGCGCCTTCTACCAATCGCTGCTCGTAGAACATCACAGCGTCAGTGAGGCGCTTCGGTTGGCGCAGCAGCAGGTGGCTCAAAATCCAAGGTGGGCACAACCCTATTATTGGGCCGGATTCGTGCTCGAAGGCGACTGGCGCTGATCAGTGGACGACCCGATGGACTCCGACGCCGAGGCCTTCCGCATGCTGATGGCGCGGCTTGGCCAGGATGGCGACGGCGCCGACCAACGCTATGAGTCGCTGCGACGTCGGTTGATCATCTTTTTCCGATTGTATTTGCCGATCGAAGCCGAGACTCTGGCCGACCGCGTACTGGACCGCGTTGCCCGAAAACTAATGGAGGGTACACAGATCGAAGACGTGTCGAGGTTCACACTCGGCGTTTCCCGGATGATTCTGATGGAAAGTCAGTCGCGACTGACTCGCGAGCAGCACGCACTGCAGCGCGCCGCGCTATCAATCGATCCGCCCGCGACACCGCCCGACCTCGGTGAATGGGAGGAAGAGGAGACCCAGCTCGCGCTGCGTGTGCAAAGGTTACGCAGCTGTCTGGCGAACCTGGGAGACAGTGCGACGCATGTCATCCTCACCTACTATGCTGCGGACGGCAGCGCACGGATACCCGCCCGGCAGCGCCTCGCAGCGGATCTGGGCCTGTCGCTCAATGCGCTACGCAATCGAGCACAGCGGCTGCGAGGCATGCTGGAGCGCTGCCTAGCGGGATACCCGTTGCGTGATGAAAAGCCGATTGACGACACTTCTTCCATGCCATCTGATCCATCATGACGAGCGACGACGATACCTTGCAGGCCGTGCTGCTACATCGGATGCCAGAACAGGACATTGCAGCGCACAGCGAGCGGATCCTGCTGGAGGATGGTTTTGCCGAGCGGTTGCAGGGCGTCGAAACCGATCTGCTCGACGACTATGCACGCGGACATCTCACCCCGGAAGATCGAGCCGCCGTTGAACGTTATTTGCTCGTCGACATCATTCAGCGTGAACGGGCGCGCACAGCGCGGGCTCTGAGCCATCTGACGCCGTTGCGTCGCGGCGGCCGTAACCCACTGTTACGCTGGGCAATCCCGATGGGTGCGTTGCTCGCCGCCGGTATCGCCGGTGTCTATATGGCCCCTGCTCTCGTGTCGCTTTGGGCCGGCCGACTCATTGCGCCCTCAGCGTCGACGCAACAGGTTACCTTGCTGTCTGATTCACAGCGCAGTCGCAGCATCCGCACTGTCCACATCAACCAAGGTACATCACAGATCCGACTTCAGCTGGAGATTCCCGACACGAGTGTCGGCAAGACCTACGTACTGGTGATCGCTGGTCTGCCAGGCGCGCCGGTGCAGACGCTCGATCATCTCAAGCCCAGCCAGTCCGGGCCCTATCGATTTGTCGAGGTCACGATCCCGGTGCACATGCTCGCTGCGGGAGTGCACCGACTGACTCTCACACCGGCGGCTCTCACTGCGTCGCCACAGGGTTCCTACGACTGGTTGCTGCAGACCGAATGAACGGTCTCGACACAACGGCGTCAGGCATCAACGCACATTCGTGAGCATGTCAGTTTCGCAAGCAGGTCCGTCAAGCCTTTCTTCCTGCCCTAGCGCCCTTTCGGGTGTCGTCCATAGTTGTCCCGTTAAGGCGCGTTGCTTACCGTAATCGAACAGGCGCTCCAGCACATCAGTGCGAAAATCGAATGGCATTTGCAATGGATAGTCCCCCGGTATGCTGGCGATCGAGACGGTCATGCCATAACGCTGCGCGAACGCAGCATGCACTTCCACCGTTGTTCGGGCCAGCGCGCGCTGGTTCGCAGAAAAACTTGTCCTCGTAATCTGCAGCTTTCTATCGGGAATGGTACTACCCCGCACCGCCAATTGGCGGTTGAGGAGCACATAGATGCGTGCGCCCCGCAATGCGTCGCGCACGCCGGGTGGAATTTCCGACAGATCCGGTGCGATGAAGAATGGGGCGGTGGCAGCGCCATCGATATGCATTTCATCGTAGACTCCGTCAAGACCCTCGACGCGGATGAGCGTTGGCGGCAGCAGACCCGGATAGCTGGCCGATGCCACCAGCACCTGGCGAAATAGTCTGCGACCCGCGTCCGTATGCTGCGCGGCAATTAATCCCAAGTCCCAGATGACGATATCCTGCGTGTCCAGGTTGGTGGTGGCCACCAATAGCAGACGTCCCCTGGACGCCTCCTCACCCACCGCCTCTATCATCGCGTCGCTGAAGAGTCGATCAACCAGCTGCACCAACGGCTTGCCTTCATAGACACTGGCACGAAATAGCCACGCCGGGCCGGGCGATCGCATCAGTTGTTCGCAGCACCAACGCCTAAAAAGCGTGGTGAGCTGCTCGTCCCATGCGCTTCCCATAAAGGCAAACGGCGCAAGCAGAGCGCCGGCACTGACGCCCGTCACCACCGTGAACTGCGGTCGATCCGCCCGCTCGCTGAGTCCGATGAGCGCGCCCGCACTGAATGCGCCATGGCCGCCGCCGCCCGACAGGGCAAGAATGGTGATCGCGCCGCCGTCCGCGGCGACGGGCAGACGTTGCCAGAATTCAGCCGAGCGCGCCTCGCCGGATCGATGCGCAACCCCGACATAGCGTACCGTCGCGGGGAAGCCCGTTGGGGCCAGCGTATCGGATGGCGAGGCCGAGACCGGCCGGCGTGCACCGCTCGCACAGGCGGTCAGCAACAGAGTCGTCACGATGCAGAACACGCGCACCCGACTTGCGCGAGGTCGCGGCGAATACGACGGACCCTGACGGCTCGGCGCCACCTGTTTCAACGGCTCAGCTGACCGTCAATGTATAGGCGACAGTCTGCGTCACCGAGCCACCGGTTGCCGTGATCGTCACCTGATACGTGCCGGCAGCCGTGCCGGACGAGCCACCGCTGCTCGAGCTCGAGCTGCCACCAGACGAAGAGCCGCTGCCACCGCAGCTACCCAGGACCAGGGCGCACAGCAGCAGCGCCGTGCAGCGGGTCAGCGGTGAGCGCGATGCCTCCACCAGCTTCAAGCGCGGCCGACGCAGCGCGGCGAACGGCAGCAGAATGCCTGCCAACACCACTCCACCCTTTGCCCAAGGTGCCAATAGGCTGGCCGTCGCAGCAGTCGTGCTGATCGTGAGCGTGTCCGTGACGGCACTGCCATTGACCGTCACGGTTGTCGGGGAGAATGCACAGGCAGCTCCACTGGGCAGACCGGAACAACTGAACGCAACGCTCGCATCGAAGCCGCCGCTCGGTGTCAGCGTCAACGTGGCCGTCGCAGATTGCCCGGGCGTAACGGTTGCTGCAGCGCTTGACGCCGTGAGCGCAAACGAAGGAGTGGATGCGGATGCAGCTGAGTACTGATTCAAGAGAATGGTGGTGCCCGCCAGGATATCGGGCTTGCCATCGCCGTTGAAATCCGCCACGACGGCGAGGCCCAAACCCAATTCCAGATTCAGAACCTGATTGAACACATTGCCCGTGCTGGTGCTGGTAATCGGCGCCAGCGTGCCATCGCCGTTGCCGAATACGATGCCGCTGTCGGTGGAACCGAAGGCGCCCAGGAGGGCGACGTCCATCTTGCCGTCACCGTTGAAGTCGGCCACTGCAATCGACTCGCTGCAGCAAGTCATGCTGAAATTGGTCTTGTTGGCGGCCTTAAAGGTCCCGTTACCATTGCCCAGTGCGATCGCTATCTGAAGATAGTTTTGGGTGGATCCCCCGATCGTGACGATGTCGGGAATGCCATCGCCATTCATATCGGCGATGGCCAGCGTTGTCATGCTCCCCGTCCCGACGGCATTGATATCGTTGGTGACAATGCTGGTCGGTGACTGAAAGGTACCATCACCGTTCCCGAGCGCCACGCTGTATGAAATTGTCGGGTTGGCATTGGCCACCGGTGTGCTGGTTGCGAGAAACAGATCCGGAAAATCATTACCATTCACATCGGCGCTGGTCAGCAGATAGTACGTATCGGTGGCGGGGGTAGTCCCGCTGTAGAGAACCAGGGTCTTGGGCGCCTGAAAGGTTCCATCGCCGTTGCCCAGCTGCACACCGATGCCGACGTAGTAGGTGCCAGTCGTGGAATCCTCGTCGGTGTACTGATACACCGCATCGAGCTTGCCATCATGGTTGACGTCGATAAGCTGCAGATCCGTAAGTCCAGGGGTGTCATATTGGTTCGCCGCGTCGATGGTCACTGGCGTGAAGCTCGCCGTGGCGAAATCACCCTGTCCGTCGCCGGATGAGACAAAGATGCCACTGTTGCCACCGTCAAGTCCCACCCCGACCAGATCGGCTTTGCCGTCGCCGGTGACGTCACCAATCGCAAATGCGTTGTACTGCTCCATGGAATATGTCAGCGCGGTTTTGGCAGTGAAATTGCCCTTGCCGTCACCCAGATAAGAAGTGAACGTGGACGAACTCGCATCCTGGGCGACAGCGTCTATGACGCCGCCCGAAGTCAGTGGCGCAAGATTGGTGCCCGTGTACACGAAAGGTGCCACGGGAGCGCCCTGGAAGGTACCGTCACCATTGCCCATCAGTGCGTACGCCTGTCCGACGTCGAATTCATCCCCGCCGAACGCGCCGCTGTTAGCTGTACCCACCCACAGATCGACATTACCGTCCCCATCCAGATCGGTGGCCGTCAGATACCCGACCTCGGTATCCGAGACATAACTGGTGAGGAGCGTGAAGGTGCCATCGCCATGGCCCAGATAAATCGTGATTTCCTGGCCATTGTCCACCGCCAGATCGGGCTTCCCATCCTTGTTGAAATCAGCCACCGCAAGATTGCCTCCGAACCCCAGGACTTGGCCCGTGGCCGGAGTAAATGCCGGTGTACCGGCCGTAAAACTGCCGCTCCCATTGTTGAGCAGTACCACCCCGTTCGAGGCGATCATGTCGTTACTGCCGTTGTTACGGATATCGGCTGCGACCAGGTTTTTGATGAAGAGCCTGCCCGTGGCACCGGGCGTGGTCACTGCCATGGACTGTGCAGCGTTCAACGTGCCGTTGCCATTGCCGGTCAGAATCGAAATCATTTCCTGATTGGTTGACGAGTCGAGCGTGGCGACTATCACGTCCAGCTTGCCATCGCCATTGACATCGGCGACTACCGCCGCTTCCGTGGTGTCGCCTGGCACGGCGTAGGCGGTGGGTGAACCCAGCGTGCCATTCGCGTTTGCGATCCACACGCTGATGGATCCGGCCGGTCCGATGCCCACGATGTCGGCGATGCCGTCGCCGTTCAGGTCTCCCGAGGTAATGGCACTCAGCTCCACCGAATAGTCTGCATTGGACGGTTGCACAGCCATGCTCGCAGGATCGACCGTGGCGGAAAAGAGCCCAGTAGCATTCTGGATCGAATTGAAAGCGCTCCACGCCACCAGATCCTGACCCTGCGCGGTCTTGCCGAGGTAGACGGCGCGACGTGTGCCCAACCCGGACGTCGGATCTACGCACCCGTTGGGGAAAACATCGGCGCTGGTCGCCAGCTGTGCCTCGGAGTGCAGTGTCTGCTCGAAGTTCGCTGTTGTCTGCGTAAGCTGCAATGTCGGCGTCAACGTACTGGTGGGGAGGGTGTAGGTTCCGTCGAACAGGGTCAGGGAGCAGTTGCTCTGACGCTGCAGCGCCATCAGGTTGCCGTTGGGATTGGTGACGAAGGTTGAATTGCCAACGAACAGCGCATTCACAGGGCTGCCTAACTCCGCGGCTGCCAGTTGCCGCCGAATCTTTCGCTGCATAAGGGTCGCGGCGCGCTCAATCCGGGCAAAGGGTGTCAGTGTTCTCCATGACGGATGCTGTTCGGACCGGATCTCCCTCATGACGGCCCGCTGCTGCTCCAGCGTGAAGTTGGGATAAGACTTCGCGACCGCGGCAACCTTGGCAAAATCCACCGATTGCGGCGGCTCGATCAGGGGCACCATCAGCCCCGCGGCAATCGTCACGGCCCCAACGATGGACAAGACGAGGATCGGTCGAAACGGGCGACGCGTCTTCATGCCCTTTCGAGCCAACAGATTGGCGGACATCGCAGTTCGGGGTTGGTGTTCAATATTTGAACACCGAGCCGTTGTTGCTCGCTCCCCCAGCGTAGGTGGTGCCGTAGTAACTGCCGTCACTGGCTGCAAAGCCGACCGCCAGGATCGGTGCTTCAAGACGATTCATGAGTGCTCCCCTGTCCTCATCCGGATAGGCTCTCTATTGCAGGAAAGCCCGACCGCCACTGCCAATCTGGAGGGGATATCAGCTCACTGGATCGTCTCCCTCCTGATATGTAGTGACAGTCTTTGCAAAAACATCACGCACATTCTGAAAATAATTGTTGGTGAGGCGCCACGAAGGATTGGACGCAGGATGGCCCCGCGCGCCCCGGGCCGGCCCGTGCGGCGCAGCACCTGCCGCCACCGATACGCCGCGTCCGTATCGAATCCTTCACGCCGAGCATACTCGGCTATCGACACGCCGGATCCTTGCCATCCGCGTCAATGTGCAAGCCACATCGTACTCATCGTCGCCCGTTGTTCTTGTGTCAGCATGCCGTCCTCCTTTGGTTGAGTTCAGGCGACATGGCAACATAAATCTGAAACCTACGGCAGGGTGTGCTTACCTTATCGCTTACACTCGGATAGATTGATTCGGCTGGACCAATGGCGTGATGCGAAAGCTCATCGCTTTGTACCCGGCCGATGCCGCCGATACTGCGACCGCTCAATGTCCGTAACTACCGCGCACCACCGTAGTTCGCCTAGGCGCTCGAAGCACCTGCTGGCTCGAAAGCCAATTCCTCGGGGACTGCCCTGACAGCTCGCAGAACCAGTTTCACCTCCCAGGTCTTTCTGCCGTCTGCTGAGACGTCCAGTAATAGCTGGGATTGTTCGGGGACAGCCAGTCAACGGCGGGGGTACTCGTGGGGGTATCTTCGCAAACCGCTACCACGAAGCAGCTGAAATTGCCGGCCGTTTTTAGATCATTGCGACTCCAACCCGGGGAGCCAATATAATCAACTAGTTGCATAGCCATTCTCGTATTGTCTAGAGACTATACACCGCAACCCATTGACCCCTCCGTCATCTATATCGAGTCGAACCTGGAATCAAATTGGTCCGGCAGATCGAGCTCGGATGTCTTCCTCCCCAAGGAAATTCACGGCAGGGTACCGCCTACAGCGCGTATCATGCATCGCAAATGCAATACACGGATGCTCCATGAAGACCACGACCATTCCTCCCCTGCGAGTTCCCCCAGCGTTGCGTCGCGAAGCAGAGGCGGTGCTCGCCCACGGCGAAACGTTGTCCGCTTTTATGCTCGAGGCGCTGCAGAAGAACATCACTCAGCGCCGCGATCAGAAGGCCTTTATTGCTCGGGGCCTCGCGAGTGCCGCCAAGGCACGTCGCACGGGTCGATACGTAAGTGCGGAAACGGTACTGCAGGATCTTTCAACCCGCCTTGCACGTGCAAAACCAAAGACCACAGTCTAGATCGCGCGCACCGTGCGGCACTATACGGTCCGCTTTACCGAGGAAGCGCACGCAGACTTGCGGAGACTATATGACTTCTTGGTCTACAAGGACCCGCGCGCAGCCGCCAAGGCACTCAAAGCGATCCAACATAGCATCAAACTGCTGAACTTCTCGCCCTATTCTTGTCGGAAGGTCGCTGCAGATATGCCTCGTCTGCGCGAACTGCTGATCCCATTCGGTGCGTCAGGCTACGTCGTATTGTTTGAGATCGAGCTACCACGCACCGTCACTGTTCTCGCGGCTCGACATCAGCGAGAGGACGATTATCAATAGAATGGCACGCGGACTTCGTGCGTCGACCGTTATCTACCACTTGAGGCCAGGGGACACGGCGCTGCGTCTGGGGCACTACTTCGGTATCAATGTCGAGTTCTGGCTGAACCTGCAAAACCTCTACCAGCTGCGCGTGGCGGAGTATCAAGTCGGCGGCGATATAGGGGCTGCCTCGTCTGCGTGATCGTGCTGCCTAGTGCTGGCGACCTTCGACTACGGCTTTGGGACCGCTCTCGGCAGTGGGCTTTCGAACGAGTTACAGCTCCCGGCCATGGTAGGCGACTCTCCTTGCGCCGAAATCGTCGCCAGTTAGCTGACATTCAGGAGTTAAGATAATCACCACTTGATTAAGCTATGTGAATAGCAAGGAATTGATTGCGAGTGGCTACTTTCGGTGATCGAGTTGTCGAACGGACGCGGGCACTTGGACACCTTCTGTGTGTCGCCTGACGCTGCTGATCGGCTCTGGACTGGGGCCGAACCCTTGCGCCTCGCTGCAAATTAGGGGTAATTTCGAGCAGCCGCCTTCGCAGTCCCTGCGTTTCGGAACGACCTATCGATGACCACCGTTTCGCCGGACGCAGACGAAAACGCGAGCCACAAACTGCGTAAGGTACTGGGTCTTCGGGACCTGATTCCCATGCAGATCCTGATCGTGATCGGCACGTCGTGGACAGGAACGGCCGCTCATCAAGCCGGTACGCAAGTCAGTTTCTGGATCCTGGGCGCTGTACTCCTATTCCTCCCTGTTGCCGCCGTCGTGCAATATTGCGTCCGGATTTGGCCATATGAGGGTGGCGTCTATCAGTGGACCAAGCACGCTTTCGGCCCCTTTGCCGGCTTTATAAGCGCGTGGAACCTGGGAGCGTGGGTGCTGCTACTCGTTGCTTCTCTAGGTGTCCAAACGGCTAGCGGGATCAGCTATGCGATGGGACCGCGCGCGGCATGGATCGCCGACAACCGTGAGGTCATATCGAGTCTCAATGTGTGCATTTTTGCGGGGATATTCTTGGCGTGCGTACCCGGTATGCGCATCGGGCGGTGGATCTCTCATGTGGGTACCGCTGCGACGGTGCTGGTTGCGGGATTGTTGATCGTACTGCTGTTCGTCCATCCGCACGCCGACCCGGACCGCGCCTTCGTTGCTCCTCAACCGCGTTTTTCCGCCAATTTGCCGCTCCTTACGCTGGCAAGCCTGAACCTTTTTAGCAAAATCGCCTTCAATGGGTTCACCGCCTTGGAGCAAGTGGCCGTATTCGCAGGCGAGACACGGAATGCGGCACGCTCGATCCTGCGTTCTGCTTGGATCGCTGCGCCCATAATCGCGCTGATTTACATCCTCATGACGGGCTCCATCCTCACCTATGTGCCCGCCGATCATGTGGATCTGGTGAATCCCATCGCTCAAGTCATCGCGGCAGCATTTGGCGACGCGGGCGCAACCGGCAGCATCGACTGGGGTGTAGTGGTAAGCCGCGCGGCGATCCTCGGGCTCACGTTTGCAGCGATCGCTCAAGCCACCATCTACATTGCGGAAACCAGCCGCCTGCCGATGGTCGCGGCATGGGACCATCTGATCCCTGCTTGGTTCACCCGCCTGCACCCACGCTACCGCACGCCGACACGCTCCTTGGCAACCATCGCGCTAGCGGCCGTCTTGTTTAGCTTTCTTGCATCCTCTAGTGCCAGTGCGAACGAGGCGTTCCAACTGCTAGTCACGAGCGCCTTCGTCTGCTATGGCATCAATTATCTATTGATGTTCGCAGTGCCGCTGTTCCTAGGCACCCGTTTCAGCAAGCGTCCGGATCTTAAGCCCAGCGCATTCCTCCGCGCCGCGTGCATCTGCGGTGCATCGGTCACCCTTATCTCAATGCTGTTCAATCTCGTGCCAATTGTTGATGTTGCAAGTCCGTGGGCGTTCGCGCTCAAAGTTGGCGGAGCCGTGGTAGGAATCAATCTGGCCGCGACTGCAATTTATTGGCGCGGCTCCCCTCGAAACCAATCCGTCACATAGCTCGGCAAGAGCTCTTTTGCCGCAAGCGTTTCTGATTCGCAAAAGCTGCCGGTCACCGCAGTCAGCTAGGGATCATGAGGACTCACTCACCATGACAGAACGCAGCAGACTTTCCCCGGCCCGCGTGCGTTAAATGTTCAACGTCCAGGAACAGCTGCGAGTGTTCGGGGACAGCCAGTCATCGACGGGGATATCTGTAGGGGTATCTTCGGAAGCCGCAATGACGAATTGCCTGGAATATACGGCCTTTTCAGTATGAATGCGGTTCCAACCCGGAGAGCCAATCAAATTAACCACTTACGGTCACCGCTAGTCTTCAATCCCGTAGTATTTTCGACAAACTGATATAAACACTGATACACCTCTGCAGTAGCCCCCTTCGCTGTGGCTCTACTCGGATAGAAAGGAAGTACGATCTATGTTCAAAGATGGTGCAATGCCTAGAACCAGTGAAGTCGAGGTGTTTGCCGTGCAGCGCGGTCGCGAACGTTACGCCGAAGAGAAGCAATCTCTGGTCGAAGCGACCTTCCAGCCAGGCTTGAACGTCTCGCTGGTGGCTCGCCAGCATGGGATCGCGCCGAGTCTGCTGTTCTGCTGGCGCAAATTCTCCAGACAACCTCTGGTATTAGTCAACGCCTAGTCGCCGCGACCCGATGCCGACAAGACCAGTGCCGAGCCGCCTCGCGCATAACTGTCTCGATTGCGCCGTCCTGTCCGCGCTCAGGCGTCTATCAAGATCCATTCGGCAGGGGCTATGGCTGTCCGCCTGGTTTCAAATCCCAGCCAATTCGAAGGAGCGACCACGAGCTTGCTCTTGCTCGGATTCAGCCAGGCGCCCCACCAGGAAAAGGAGCTGTTGGCAATGATGTGATGCCGGCACAGCGACATGAGCCAAAGGTCCTCGTGAGCGGAGTCTGCGTCGTTGTGATCGACGACCACCGTACGCGCCTTCCCTCGTGTCCATTCTTTGGCGAAGGCAACGTCGTCCGAAAAGACAAAGCAAGCTGCATCGCCCAGACGATTCATCATGAAGCGTGCGGCAAGGTCGTAGTAAGCTAGCGGTAGCAGGGCATTTTTGCCAAATGCTTCCAGATAATCGCCACGTCGGACATGCACAGATACTGGGTTGGATGCTGCGCGGATAGCCGCAGCAATCTCCAGCGTTCTCTTGCTCGGTGGCTCGACAAGGCTGAACTCACCCCGAAGCTCGACCTCGACGTCTTGCACCATCAAGTACGACTGCCAATATCCTACCAGGTAGATCGCGCGAACGTCCGGTGCGATCTTGAAATCATAATTCAACGGGAAACTCTCGTTCAGGTGACCGGTCGGGTAGTGGTCTAGATACAGCAGCGGCGCGGCGCCTTGCACGATGTGCTGCCTCATGACTTGAATCTTGCGGAGTGCTCGAACGAGTCGCCCCGGTAGAGCGAATTGCGCTTTGTTGGACGTGACCAAGCGGTCAAGAACAGTCGCAGTACCGGTTTGCGCCGCGATCGCGAATTTATGGATGAGGATGGGTCTGCGCGCTCCGCGCACATGTGTATAGCGCGGCATTTGGAAGGCGATCCGTAAATCCGCGTTGCATCGCTTCGCCAGGTAACGTCCCGCCGCGTATTGAAAAAGCTGATTTCCGAGGCCCTCACTCTGCCGGACAATAATCTGCACCAAGTCTCCCCTCCGCCTTAGCAATGGTTTGTGGTCCGCGCTTTTGCGCCTCCTCAATTACGCGGCTCAGCTTCGCCTTCGCTTCTGCAACCGCCCAAAGACTCATACTCATGAGTCGCCTGCATGTTGGTCATTGTGGTCAATATAGCCAGTTAAGGCGGTAACGCAAAGGAGTTCCAACCGCTGCGAAATCGAACGAAGCGGTGCCATCGCGTCGCGCTAAATGCACGAGGTGTAATCCGCCGGACAGGTACGCCAGTGGAATTGCGCGCCAGTATTCACGAGAAGCGCTCGAATTGCGCACTGACGATTTTACACAAGCCGAGGTCTTGGCCGCCCACCAGCTGAAGGTGCTGTTGCCGATGATGAATGCCGGCAGGCAGCCATTCTGGCGAACCGGTGCGGTGTCGAATCATCTCTCCCGCGCACCACTGAAAGAGTTGGTTACCGAGCCCGCCCCGCAAGACCACAATGACCCGACGATCTAAACGAACCGGCTTGTTACGGGATGTTCCGCGCCTGGCGGTCGCCATGGGCCTTTGCTCCGAAGATATCGAGAATAGCAAATCGGGAGCGTTTGCTATAATCGCGTGGTGTCAGAGCGTTCCCCCCTCGATGCAGAGACGATTTCCGGCGGGGATGACGGCGGAACAGACGGTCCACTAACCCAGCTTTACGCGCGGTATTTGCTTCCCCTGATTCTGGTTCCGCTGCTACTTCCCGTCGCCGCGGTTTTGATTGTTCCAACGGCGTGGTTCGCCCAGCATTCCGGAATCAGCTACCTGGTCACGGTCGCTTACGGCGCCACCCTTCGCGACACGAACTGCCAGGTGGTGATTTACGGCGACTCGACCGCCATGCTGGGAATCGATCCTGAACGGGTCCGCCAGCTCACCGGCCTGAGCACGTGCAATATCGCCGAATTCATGGGCATCACCATGCTGGACGGCACCAGGCTGGTGGATCAGTACCTGGCGCGCAATCGGCGACCCCGGTACCTGATTTTCAACTACGCCCCGGAGGATTTGAATCCGGCCCAGCAATACGGCAATACCAACATCCATTTATTCGAAGCCATTACTTACACTCTGCGTCAGCCTGGCCGCGGGGCGAATCTGTTGCTGCGGCATCCGGGCGAGTTCTTCGACTGGAGCTGTCGCGGTCTACGCATAGCCGCTGGGAGGGTGGTAACCAAGCCGTCTGAGAGCGTGGTGACCAAGCCGTTTTCGCCCGAGATTCAATACCTGCGAAACACGACTGGGGGCCGGATCCTGCCCGAAGACGCGCCTGCTCTTTCCAGCTGCTCCTACCTGAGTTATGCCAGCGCTCCCGATAAGAACTGGATTGAATTCTTGCGCTCGAAGTATGGTCGCGATGGAACCACGGTTCTGATAGACGCCACCCCGATCCCCGCGTGCGACCCGAACCTGTCCTTTTACCGCGGGAAACTGGCAGGCGTCGTCGACAACCGCATCGACACGTTGCCGGTAAATGACTTTCTGGATGGTGGGCGGCACACCACGGGGGCGGGCTCCGTTCTGTTATCCGAGCGGATTGCCAGCCAGATTCGTACGTTAGAGAACAATCCCGATTAAGACGAGCCTCAGCATTGCTCTTCTCCTCGACCATCTTCATATTCCTATTCCTGCCGTGCGCCTTGAGCGGCTACAATCTGCTGAGCCGTTTCGGCCGCACCGCGATGCTGGGATGGCTCGCCGCCATTTCCCTGGTGTTTTATGCGTACTGGGACCCAGTCTATTTGGGCCTTCTGGCGGCATCCATACTGATGAACTTCTGCTTTTCCTACGGGCTCGGGGAAGGTAAGCCGGAAGCTTGGCAAAACCGCTGTTTGTTCACCGCGATTGCAGCCAATCTTGCGCTGCTGATGTACTACAAATACCTGTTTCCGTTCCTTAACTTTCTGTACGGCCGCGGCCTGCTTCGCCACGGCTTCCCGGATGTAATCCTTCCGCTGGGGATTTCTTTCTTCACCTTTACCCAGATCGCTTATCTGGGCGATCTGCGCCAGCAGGTTGCCAAACGGGAGGGCCTGCTTTCCTATTCCGTTTTCGTCACGTTCTTCCCTCATCTCATCGCGGGCCCGTTAATTCATCCTCGCGATCTCTTGCCGCAACTCGAAACCGACCGGATTCGCCGCCCGCGCGCCTACGACGCGGCCATTGGACTGTCGTGGTTCATCCTAGGTCTCGGCAAGAAAGTGCTAATTGCGGACCGCATCGCACCGCTCGCGAATTTTCTCTACCAACATCCGTATAGCGCCGGGTTGTTCACGGCATGGCTCGGCGCTCTCGCCTACGCGATGCAGCTCTACTTCGACTTCTCCGGTTATTCCGACATGGCAGTGGCGCTGGCTCGCATGTTCTCGATCGAACTCCCCGTCAATTTCAACTCCCCTTACAAGGCCCGATCGTATATAGAGATGTGGCAGCGATGGCACATGACCCTCTCGCGCTATCTGAATGAGTACCTGTATACGCCCGCCGTCAACTGGGTATGCGCGTTACGTATCGCCCGAGGAAAAAAAATCAGCCGTAAGGCGGCCGCGACTCCGGAGGGATTTCTCAGCATGGTCTTCTTTCCTCTTATGTGGACCATGACTATCGCCGGCGTGTGGCACGGCGCCGGCTTCCAGTTCTTGATTTTCGGTGTGCTGCAGGGGATCTTTCTGACACTCAATCACGCATGGCGCTACCTCACGCCCAAAGGTTCCCGTTTTCACGATGTCATACCGGCGCCGCTGTCGGTTGTAATTACCTTCCTCGGGTTTCTGGTCGGCCTAGTATTCTTCCGATCCGCGGATGTCCACGACGCCTTGTACATTCTAGGCAGCATGGTGGGACTCCATCAAACGGGTTCCTGGTTCTCGATGAGAGAATATATGGAAGCGATACCGCGCTCCTCGTTTTTCCTCAGAAGCGGAGCTGGCTGCGTGGTCAGTCTGGCGTTCCTCTTCTTCGCGGTCTGGTCGTGTCCCAACACCCAGGAGATCTTTTCGCGTGTTTCGGGCGCTCGTATCCGCCGGCCCAGCTTGGTTCTGCCGAACCTGACCTGGCGTCCGGTGATGGCATGGAGTCTGGGCTTGACGGTGGTATTCTGCCTAGCGATCCTGATGCTGGATGCGGGAGCCCGTTTTCTCTATTTCCAGTTTTAGAATCGGGTCCGGTGACCCTAGCTTGCGTTCAACTTCAACTCAAGCTCCCGCACCAAATCGCCGACGTTCCTCAGGCTCTTGATCTCGCCCGGCGCGAATTTGACTTTGTAACGGCGGGTGATCGCGACGGCCAGGACTACATGTGTCAAAGAATCCCAGCCCTCTACGCTCTCGTCATTCGACTCACCCGTAATGACCAGATCTGGCCGTTCCAGGACGTCGCGGAAGATCTCCTGAATCTGGGCCAGCAGAACTTGATTCAGAGCACCTGCCCGGGAAAGTGGCGCCGCATCGGGCGCAAATCCATCGACTACCACGGGTCACGGCCTCCGACGCGAGAAGTCACGACGTTATCACAGCGGGCCGCGCGCTACTGCCACGTGAGTGCGGCGGCACACCAGGAATAGCCAACACCGAACCCCACCACCATCACGCGGTCTCCGGAACTCAATCGGCCCTCGCTTGCCGCATTTTGAAGTGCGATCGGAATCGTCGAGGAGACGGTGTTGCCACAACGTTCCATGCCGATATAAAAGCGGTCTTCCGCAATCCCGATGAATTTGCGCAAATAGTTCAGCATGTGGCGATTCGCCTGGTGAAAAACGAACAGGTCGTAGTTGGCCAGCGTGGTGTTGGTGCGCCGCAGCAAGGCGTTCGTCGAAGCGGGCACTTCGTTCAGGGTGAAGTTGAAGACCTCGGGGCCATTCATATACAAATTATCCGGTCCGCGCCAGTAGCCTTGGCCATCTTCGACCGCCTCGCACCCTGCGGCTCGAGCGCGCATACCACCGCCGGGCACGATCAGATTTTTCGCTCCCCGTCCGTCGGTGCCGAACACGAAGGGTCCCAGGGGTTCATCGTCGCGGGTTTCGGCACGGATCAGGATCGCGGCCGCCGCGTCGCCGAAAATCGTACGCACGCTTCCGTCGCGAGGATGGATGAACTTGCTGTAGGTCTCCGCCGTGATCAGCAGCACGTTGGCCGCCTGGCCAGTTTCGATCAACCCCTTCGCCAGGCTCAGTCCGTATACAAACCCTGAGCAGCCGAGATTGAAGTCGAGCGCTCCCGCGTCAGTGGGAATGTCAAGCGCCGTCTGCACCAGGCACGCCGTGGTAGGCAGGAAATAGTCGGGACTTTGCGTACAGAAGAGCAGGAAATCGATGTCTGCCGCCGCAGCCGCTCCAGACGCGAAAAGCTTCTTCGCCGCGG
>Ga0302324_100001573_pt1 | contig 55002 bp, 52 predicted proteins | sample Palsa_T0_1_FD_201949 | JGI IMG/M metagenome (GOLD analysis project Ga0302324, IMG submission 201949) | Peat permafrost microbial communities from Stordalen Mire near Abisko, Sweden - Palsa_T0_1 | ecosystem: Environmental > Terrestrial > Soil > Palsa > Peat permafrost | place: Sweden: Abisko...
AACAAAGGGCCAGAACGCTTGTTCTGGCCCTATGAATTGGTAGCGGGGGTGGGATTTGAACCCACGACCTTCAGGTTATGAGCCTGACGAGCTACCGGGCTGCTCCACCCCGCAGTCGAATGCCTGCCGCACCTTAGTCGCGCCGGGGAGATTCGTCAAGCCCCGTTTCCAGTCGGGCCGGACGTCCCTCAATGGCGTGGGGCCGAGGGTTGGGGCGTCGGCTCGAAGCGGAAGATGACTTCATTGGGGCGCGCGAGGTTCAGTTTGTTGCGCGCCGTTCGTTCGACGAAACTGGAATCGTTGTTGAGCGCTTCAATCTCAATCCGTTGCTTCTTCTCCAGCGCATCTTGTTCGTCAATCTCGCGATCGAGCCGCGCGATGTTCTGCTGCATCGCGTGGCGCTGATGGAGCAGCGGCACGAACAGCAGCATGACGCCAAACCCGACGACCGCCACGAAGACAAAGGCTCCCAGTGACTGTACTCGGGCCCAGAGCGTTGAGGTCCACTTCATTGGTTAGAGTTTGCCTCCGTACACGGCGTTCTTGCCAAGGGACTCCTCGATCCGCAGCAATTGGTTGTACTTGCAGACGCGGTCGGTGCGGCAGAGCGAGCCGGTCTTGATCTGTCCCGCGTTGGTCGCCACGGCAATGTCCGCAATCGTCGTGTCCTCCGTCTCCCCTGACCGATGGCTGATCACGGCGGTATAGCCGGCCTCCTTTGCCATTTCAATGGCGTCGAGCGTCTCGGTGAGCGAACCGATCTGGTTGACCTTGACCAGGATCGAATTGGCGGTGCCGGTGTCGATTCCTCGCTTGAGGAATTTCGTGTTGGTGACAAAGAGGTCATCGCCGACGAGCTGTAGTTTGTCGCCAAGTTTGTCGGTCATCAGTTTCCAGCCGTCCCAATCGCCTTCCGCCAGACCGTCTTCAATGGAGACAATCGGGTACTTTTTGCACAGGTCGCTGTAGAACTGGATCATCTGCGCGGCCGTATGCTTCGAGCCGTCGGACTTCTTGAAGACGTACTTTTTGGCATCCTTGTCGTAGAACTCGCTCGATGCCGGGTCGAGGGCGATGAAGATGTCCTTGCCCGGTTTGTACCCCGCCTGCTTGATCGCCGCGAGTATCATTTCGAGCGGATGCTCGTTGTTCTTGAGCGCAGGCGCGAAGCCACCTTCGTCGCCGACCGCCGTGCTGAGGTGGTTCGCCTTCAGCACGCTCTTCAGCGCGTGGAAAACTTCCGTACCCATGCGCAGGGCTTCGCGGAAACTCGACGCGCCTTTCGGCATGATCATGTACTCTTGCAGGTCGATGGGCGCGTCACTGTGCGCGCCGCCATTCAAAATGTTCATCATCGGCACCGGCAACACTTTCGCGTTCGGCCCGCCGAGGTATTTGAAAAGTTCGACGCCGAGTTGCGACGCCGCGGCATGCGCATTCGCAAGGGACACGCCGAGAATTGCGTTCGCGCCGAGCTTGCCCTTGTTCGGCGTGCCATCGAGTGCGATCATGGCGCGGTCGATACCGACCTGATCGAGCGCGTCGCTGCCGATGAGTTCGCGGGTAATCTTCGTGTTGACGTTGGTGACGGCCTTTTGGACGCCCTTGCCACCGAATCGGCTCTTGTCGCCGTCGCGCAATTCCCAGGCTTCGTGTTCGCCGGTGCTGGCGCCGCTGGGGACAGCCGCACGACCCACTGCACCGCCGGCAAGCTCCACATCCACTTCAATTGTTGGATTCCCGCGCGAATCAAGAATTTCGCGGGCGTGAATTCGAGTAATCTTCGTCACAAAAATCAACTGCCTCCTTGGCCCCGCATTCTAGGTAGAACATCCGGCGAATCAAGAAATTAAAAACGTCAGGACAGGATTGTGCATGCACGGGTCGGTAGGCGCGGGCTACCCTCCTCAGGACATTTCGTCATCGCCATCCAACTGCGCCCTCGATCCACAGGAGCAACTTGCACAAATTCAGGAAATGTGAAATACTGAATACATGACCAAAGTCATTAATGTCAATGGGCGGGGGACACTGACGCTGCCCAAGGAAATGCGGGACAGGCTGGGGCTGAAAGACGCCGGCCAGGTTGTCGCCGAGGAGACGGCGCAGGGCATCCTGATCCGCGTCGGCGCCACGTTCCCGATCGAGATTTACACGGACAAGCGCGTCGCGGAATTCGACCGCACCAACGAGAAAGCTCTCCGTCGTTATCGGCTCAAAGCAAAATGATGAGGGTGTTTCTCGATGCCAACATCCTCTTTTCGGCAGCGAAACCGAAAAGCCGCATCCGGGCCCTGATCGCGGTTCTCGCTCAACACAGCGAGTGTGTTACGAACGCGTACGCCGTGGAAGAGGCCCGCCGCAATATCGCCTTGAAAGAACCCACCCTCGTGGACGAACTTGAGAAGTTGGCCGCACGCCTCGAAATCATCACCAGCTTGATCACCGACCTCGAAATCGATCTGGAGCCGAAAGACGTTCCCATTCTCGGCGGCGCGATCACGGGCCAAGCCACCCATCTTCTCACTGGCGACGAGCGCGACTTCGGCGCCTATTTCGGCAGGACGATCCAGGGCGTCCGGATCGTATCGCCCCGCCTGCTCGCAGAAGAGCTTGTGCGCAAAGGGCTGCTCTAGCTTCCGTCGCCCAATGCACTGTCCTGGCTGGGCTATTCAACAACATGCAGCAGCCCAGCAATGTTGGTCAAAAATAAACATCCTCTCCTGGTCCGCATACCAAGTCGAACACCCGGCGAACCAAGAAATTAAACATCGCCAGGAGAGGATTTTGGAGGTGCGGAACGACGGGTAGAACGCGTCTTGGAGTTGAACACCGGCGATCCGCGGCAACTTGCATTGCCGTATATGAGCCGGTGGATTAGCATCACACCGTGACCCGGAACCAAGTCACTATCGACGATGCCAAAAACATTGCCCGACAACGCGGCGGTCGGTGCTTGTCGGTGCGCTTTGTAAGAACCAGCGCGAAGATGCTCTGGCAGTGTAACAAAGGGCATCAGTGGGCAGCGACCTATAACAACATTCACCGCGGGAAGTGGTGTCCATACTGCCGGGGGTTCTACCGGACGATCAAGGACATGCAGGCTATGGCAGGTGAGCGTGGCGGCAGGTGTCTTTCAAAAACCTTTGCCAGCATGAACAGGAAGTTGCGCTGGAGGTGCGGCGAGGGTCACGAGTGGGAGGCGATCCCGACCAGCATCAAACGCGGGTCGTGGTGTCCGGTCTGTTCCGGTAGAGCGCACTGCACGCTTGAGGAATTCAAGCGAATCGCCAAGGCACGTGGTGGGGAATGCCTGTCGGCCCGATACGTAAACAGTGCGGTCAAGCTTTGCTGGAAATGCGCAATGGGCCATCGGTGGAAGGCCGTGCCAAGCAGCGTTAAGGCTGGGACGTGGTGCCCGCTTTGCGCGGGGAAAAGCAAGACAATCGAAGATATGCGACACTTGGCGGGGCAGCACGGCGGCCAGTGTTTGTCTTCGAGATATGCGGGTAGTCAAAGGAAGCTCCGTTGGCGCTGTGCAAAAGGCCATATTTGGAAGGCTGTCCCCGGAAGCATTCAACAGGGCACTTGGTGTCCCTTCTGTGCCCATAAAGGCATCGGCCTCAAATACTCCATTTCCGACTTCAAGCAACTTGCGCGTAAGAGAGGAGGAGACTGTCTTTCGGCTGATTACCAGACCGTCGACACGAAGGTTCGGTGGAGGTGTCGGAAAGGTCATGAGTGGGAAGCGGTACCTGCTTCGATCATGGCAGGCACATGGTGCCCATTTTGTGCGGGGCGCGGCAAAACTATTGTTGATATGCACAAGCTGGCGGAGCGACGCGATGGCAAGTGCCTGTCCAAAGCATTCTCAGGAGCGCACATGAAATTGCGTTGGCAGTGCGAAAAGGGTCACGAATGGCAAGCTGTGCCAGCTAGCATAAAAGGGGGGACTTGGTGTCCCGTGTGTGGTGGAACGCAGAAACGAACAATCGAAGAGATGAAGGCACTCGCTATTGAACGTGGGGGGAAATGTTTGTCCAAGACTTACGTCAACATCGAGACCAAGCTTCTGTGGGAGTGCGCCGAGGGGCACCGGTGGGAAGCGCAACCTAACAACATTCGCTCCGGCAATTGGTGTCCCTACTGCTCGTCGGCTTTGGCTGAGCGGATTTGTCGAGAATACTTCGAGCAACTCTTCGGAATGCCCTTTCCGAGGGTAAAGCCGTCGTGGCTTCGACTCGATGGCAAGACACGACTCGAATTGGACGGCTACTGCAAGGAACTCGGTTTAGCTTTTGAACACCAAGGCCCGCATCACTACGGGTTAGACATCTATTCTCCAGTAACGAATGAACGGGCTATCCGACAGAAAAGACGTGATCGACTGAAGCGTCTGCGTTGCCGCAAGAACGGCGTGGTTCTCATATCGGTGCCAGAGATTCCGACCCGTCTAAAACAAAAAGAGATTAAAGATTTCATCCGTCGAGAATGTGAAAAGAGAGGCGTTGCATTACTGAAGAATTTCGGTAGCAAGGTGGTTGATTTGCGCAACGCATACGTTGTCCCCGAAACAAGGCGTCAGCTAGAATGGCTTTCGGCAATTGCTAAAGAGCATGGGGGAAGTGTCTATCGAAGGCGTACAAAGGACATTACAAGAAATTGCTTTGGCAGTGCAAATACATGCATCGCTGGCGCGCGGTGCCAGCGGTAATCAAAGCTGGCAACTGGTGCCCCTACTGCGTCGGACAGGGCTACGGACAGCGAATTACGATTCACGATATGCGTACACTTGCGAAAGAAAGAGGCGGCAAATGTCTTTCTGGTAAATATCTTGGTGGAAAAGCCAGGCTCCAGTGGGAATGCCGGAAAGGGCATCGTTGGAAAGCTGTGCCCTCTAGCGTCAGGATGGGCACGTGGTGTCCGGTTTGTGCCGGCACAATGCGGCTGACGATTGAGGATATGCGAAAGACCGCTAGTGAACGCGGTGGCGAGTGCTTGTCTCATGAGTACGCGAACGGTAGAACTAAATTACATTGGCGCTGTGCGGAGGGCCACGAATGGTGGGCGGTCCCGGATAGTATTCGGCAAGGCAGATGGTGCCCGATCTGCGGACGAAAGGAACTCATCGAGAATCGCACGGGGAAGACAGCTCCTCTCACCATCGAACGCATCAGAGCCGTGGCCGCCAGCAAAGGCGGCGAGTGCCTGTCGAGGACGTACGATGGCAAGAAAACTCGATTGCTGTGGCGGTGTTCCAGAGGGCACGAGTGGATCTCCACATACGGCAATATCCGTAGAGGCAGATGGTGCCCCACGTGCGACCGGGGGCGTAATCGAAAGGAGGCTTTCCAAGCATTTGCGTGATGAAACGGGTCAACCCTGTAATCCGCAAATTGCAGTCTGGCGAAGGATCACGAAACGAGGACACCACCATCGGCTGACCTTGACAGGGTTTTGTCCCGCGTCCTAGGATGCATCCGCGAACGACATGGCGCTGATCAATTGCCCGGAATGCGGAAAACAGGTTTCGACGGCGGCTGCGACCTGCCCGTCCTGCGGTTTTCCTGTGGCCACACAGGCGGCGGAGGCCCGGCCCGCGCACGATACGCTGCTGACGGAAGTGCGACCGTCGTGGTGGCGGTTTTTCTGGTACCTATTTTTCTTCTGGTTGATTATCCCGCCAATCATTGCGTGGGCACGGCGGGCTTCGGTTGTGCTGCGAATCTACCCCGGCCGGGTCACACTGGAACGGGGTCTTATGTCCAAGAGCTATCGTGAATTCGTGGCGCGGGACATCCGCTCCATCGAAATAGACCAAAGTGTGCTTGCCCGAATGGCCGGCATCGGCGATCTGACCATTTCCACGGCGGCGACGGTTGACGCGGATGAGGAGATCGAAGGCATACCCGATCCCAAGACCGTTCGCGACCTGATCCTCGCGCAGAGGCAGGGGCAATAACCAGCCGTCCGCGCTTACTCCAGCGTGGTGTCAGGCATTTTTCTTCGAACGCGCGATCTTTTCCGCGCACTTATCGGAAAGCATTTTCACTGCTTTCTGTATTCTTTGCTTCCTCGTCTCCGGCCGTTTTGCTTCGGCAATCCACTTCAGATGTTCTCGCCGGTGCGAAGGCGGGTAACTCGAGAAGGATTTATCCAGCCCGCTCTTTTTAAGGGCATCGGAAAAATCCTTTGGAATGTCCGTCATATAGTCCTCTTGTTTTGGCTGGCGCGCGGCGTTCTGCTCTCAGACGCTGGCCACACCGCCCTCCCGTGCCGCCTTGAACAGCGCCTCAATCGTACGGATGTTGCCGCGCGAATCGCGTTCGGCATCGATATTGGGCGGGAATTGGGGTGGGCAGTTCTCGCGGATACATTCGCAAAAATATTCCAACTGCAACGCGTATGGCATCAAGATGTGATGCGGTGCATCCGCGGGATCAACGCGCACGACTTCTGTTTTGCCCTCGCGCGTGATGTACAGTTCAGCGGGCCACATTTGCGGCACCCAGGGATGAGGAATCAAGAGTTTGCCCTTCGTCCCGATGATCTCCGCGGGATAGGATGGTTCGGCTTCCATACTGCACATGAATTGAGCCGTCACACCGCCGGCGAATTGGAGGCTTCCAGTCAACGTCAAGTCCACACCAGTCTGTTCGTCGAAATGAGCGTTGGCCCAAACATGCGTAGGCTCCGCATCGGCGAAAAGGCGGGACAGATTCACGCAATAGCAGCCGACATCCAGCAACGCGCCGCCGCCGGCGTCACGCTGGTAGCGCGGGTTATCACGGTCGCGTCCATGCGCGGCGCGATGAGAACGGATATAGAGGACGCGGCCGATGTCGCCCGCGGTCACGAGGCGTTTGGCCTCGGCCATCTGCGGGTGGAAACGGTACATGAAGCCTTCCAACAGCCAGCGTTGGTTCGCATGCGCGGCGGTGAACATTCGGTCAACTTCGGCGCTGGAGCACGCGAGCGGCTTCTCGCAGAGAACATGCTTGCCTGCCTCGAGCGCACGCACCGTCCATTCGCAATGCAATCCGTTGTGCAGCACGTTGATGATGACATCGATGTTGGGATCGGCGACCAGCGACTCGTAACTGGTGTGTACACGGGGGATGCCATGTTTTACTGCTGCGGTTCGGGTTCGTTCGGGGTCACGGCCGGCCGCGGCGACGGGTAGCGCGTCGTCAACAAGTCGGAACGTGTCGGCGTACTTGCCGAGCATCCACCCTGTTCCCAGAATGCCGCAGCGAAGTTTCTGCGTCTGGCGCATGCAGCAAAGCCTACTGTCCGGCGTTAGCTTGTAAAGGAGATTGTTTTGACTTCACCAGCGCAGTTGTTACGCTTCCGTGGCGATGACGCAATGGGTGAAATGGTTGTATCTGCTGACCCTGGCGGTGTGGATCGGCAGTATCGTATTTTTCAGTTTCGCGGTCGCGCCGACCGTGTTTAAGACGCTGAAGCCGGAAGACGCGGCAGCGCTGATTCGCCGGATCTTTTCGAAATACTATTTGATCGGGATGGTGTGCGCGGCCCTCGGCATCGTCTGCGTCGGGCTGTTGTTGGGGGATCGCGGATTTGGCAAATGGCCGGCGATCCTGAGTTTGCTGCTGCTGGCGGGCATGGGCGGGACGGATTTGTGGCTGCGCCAGGGTGTCATGCCGCACATGAATTCGTTGCGCGACCGCCGCACCGCGCTCGAATCTTCCGGGAAACCGCCCGACGAGGAATTGGAGAAGGAATGGAAAGGGCTGCACGGTCTCAGCGTCCAATTGAACGGCGTGGTGCTGCTGTGCGGGTTGGTGTTGGTTTTTCTGGTGGTGTACGCTCGGGTTGTGTGAACGAAGTTCTCACTTGAAGGAATAAACCGTTGTGACCATCCGGCTTGCTAAAACGTTTTTGTCGGCGCGATTCGGGCCATTACCTCTCTTGCTTGTGGCCATGTTGGCGTTGTGCGGGCGCACGAGCGCTGGTCAAGCAAGTCAATACCTCCCGCAACCACAGGCGCAGGGTGGCGTGGTGGCGACGGTGGATATTACGCCGCCGGGCAATGTCGGGCGAAAAATCCTTGTGGGCCTGAAGCGTGAGGGCCGGATCGTGGCGCGGGGCGGGGCGGTTGTGCCGAGCGGCGGGAACGTGCAGGTGATCCTTCAGGCGCTGGATGCCGCGCAGCCGGTGCCCGACGGCGAATATGAACTCTGGGCCACGATCAGTCGCGACGGATTGGAGTCGAGTTACCCAGCCTATGGCGACTTGTTCGTGCGTGAGAAATGGAATCTGCAGCGGATGTCGCGCACGAAGGTGCTGACCGATCCGTCGGCGTGGAAAGAGCGGAAACTGTCCCGACCAGGGAACCTCGTCACAATCCATTACCACCGCTACGACGAGGATTACGACAATGTCGGCATTTGGACGTGGGACTCGTACTTCAAACGCTCGCCGGAAGAGAATGAGATTTTCGAGGTAGGACGGGACACGTACGGACCGATTTTTCAACTGGATCGCGGCGATTACGGCTTGCAGGGCGATTCGGACAAGATCGGCATGGTGCCGCGGCTGGCCAGCGATTGGAACCGCAAAGACGGCGAGGACAAGTTTTGGAGGCCAAACATGGGCAACGAGATTTATTTGATCAGTGGCAAGAGCCGCGTCTGGACGGAGAAACCGGACACAAGTCCGCAGATCGTTGCAGCCTACCTCGACGCGCCGAACCAGGTGGTCCTGCAGATGTCGCGGCTGGTGAAACGCGACGAGGCAACCGCGGACAGGATAACGATTACTGATAGCCAGAAGACCACGCAAACCCCGGTCTCCGCCCGGCTTCTCTTCCGCGATCAGAAGCTCTCGTCCAACGAGATCGAGTTGCATCTCGGCGCGCCGTTGGACATTGCGCATCGGACGTATGAGGTCAGCGTGAAAGGCTTCGGGGCCGGTATTCGCGTCATGCCGCAGGCGATATTGGACGACACGAATTTGTTTTACGACGCCGACGCGGTACTCGGGGCCACATACACGGCGGTCGCAACCACGTTTCGCGTTTTCGCGCCGATGGCGAGCAAGGTCCAAGTTGTGATCTACGATCAAGCCACGGGCGATAAGGGACTCACGGCTCACGGAATGCGGGCGACTGGGCGCGGCATTTGGGAGGAGAAGGTCGCCGGTGATCTGGATGGCAAATTTTACATGTACCGGCTCGACGGTGAGGAGCGGGACATCTTGGACATTTATTGCGTCAACGCTGTCAACAGCGGCCAGCGCGCGCGGATTACCAACTTGTCGAAAACCAGCCCACCGAATTGGGACACGGCGAAAGCGGGACCGCCGCTCGCATCGCCTGTGGACATGGTGGTGTACGAGATGCACGTGCGCGATTTCACTGTCGCGCCGAACTCGGGTGTTCAGCACAAGGGCCAGTACCTGGGCTTTGCCGAATCCGGAACACATTTGCCCGACGACCCCGCGATCAAGACGGGGCTCGATAATCTCGTTGAATTGGGCGTGACGCACGTGCAGTTGATGCCGGTGCAGGATTTCGACAACGACGAGGCGAGCACGAATTACAATTGGGGTTACGTCACGTACGATTACAACTCGCCCGAAGGCTGGTACGCGACGAATATCGACAACGACAGCCGTATCCGCGAGTTCAAACAGCTTGTCGCGGCGCTGCACGCGTGCGGCATCGGCGTCATTATGGACGTGGTGTACAACCACACCGCCGGCAACGCGCCGTTCAACTCGCTCGTTTCGCACTACTACTACCGCTTCCTGCCCGACGGCAGTTTCTCCAACGGTTCGGGCTGCGGCAACGATTTCCGCAGCGAGGCGCCGATGGGCCGCAAGTACATTGTCGACTCGCTCAAGTACTGGGTACAGGAGTACGGCATCGACGGGTTCCGCTTCGATCTGATGGCGTTGATCGATCTCGACACGATGAAAGACGTGGAGCGCGAGCTGCGCGCGATCAAACCGAACATCGTCCTCTACGGCGAACCGTGGGGCGGCGGCGGCAAACAGGCGCCGGTCAAACCGACGAACAAGCAGACGATCCACGGCACGCACATCGGCGCGTTCAACGACACCATCCGCAACGCGCTGATCGGTTCGCCGTTCGACAAGAACCACGGCGGATTCATCCAGGAAGGCTCGGACATCGACGCCGTGGAGCACGGGATCGAGGGAAGCTGGCGCGATTGGGCGCCCACGCCCGCGCAGGCCATCAATTACCTGAGTTGCCACGACAACTATGTCGTCTGGGACAAGCTGATCCTCTCGAAACCGAACGCGAAGGACGCGGAGTTGAAGGACATGATGAAGCTCGGCTACCTGCTGCTGTTCACCTCGCAGGGCGTGCCGTTCCTCCACGGCGGCGAGGAATTCGCCCGCACCAAATTCGGCAACGACAACAGCTACAACGCGCCCGACCGAATCAACCAAATCGATTGGTCGCTGAAGAAGAAAAACTACGATCTGTTCACGTACACGCGCGACCTCATCACCCTCCGCAAAGCGCACCCCGTTTTCCGCCTCCGCGCCAGGGAACAAATCGCCGCCTGGCTGAAATTCCATGATGCGGCAAATCCGCAGTCGATCATGTTCACCATCGACCCGCAAGGCTTGCCGGGCGAGACATGGAAGCACGTCTGCGTCATCGCCAACGGCTCCAATTTCCTGAGCAACGACTTCGCTCTGCCCGCCGGCCAATGGCACGTCGCGCTTGATGAAACCGGCGCCGTCAAAGCGGACCGAGTCGTCACAGGCACCGCCCACGTGCGCTACAAGTCGGGAATGATTCTGTATCAATTGTAAGCAGTTGTCGGCTCGCCATTGCACTACTTTCGCATCGCCCGTTCAGCGCTCCATTGATGGATTTCTTTCTTGGTCGCTGACCAGCCCTTCGCGTCGGACCGGTCATCGAGGAAGAGGTCGAACAACTCAAAGAAAAGCCCGCGAAAATTCGCCAGTTGTTGGACGCGATACTGAAACCGCGAGGCCGGGTCCAACATCTCTTTCGGATCCGGTAGTTTCAGCCCGCGAAACACAAATGTCTCCGCGTCGAACGAGCACGACCATTTCTCCTCGGGGCGCGCGAACAGCAATTTCGCCCGACGCAGCTTCTTCCCGCTGAGCAGGGCCGTCTTCGCCTCCGCGCTGACCGTCGGCAGGCCTTTCCGCAACGAAATCTCATGCGCACCGGCGCCCGCCCGCGTGAACAGCAACGGCCCTTCGATGGCGGCGCCGAGTTCGCCGAATTCCTTCAGGTTGAAGACGCCGCCGTCCGCTTCCGAGGCGAACCACAACCACGTCAGGAAATCCAGGCCCGGCGTGTCCTCCATCTCCTCGTCCGGCACCTCGGGCGAGAAACTCGTTTTCCGCCAGTCCGCCACGTCGATGCTGCGTCGTTTCGCCGCCGCCGTGTCAGCCACAATGGGGACGAGGTCCACGCCCACCGTGGCCTTGAAGTTGATCAGGAACGCGTCGAGTTGGCTCTCCGAGAGCGCGCCCGCATACAGCACGCGATCTCGGTCGTCGTACACGAACGGGATGCCCTTCAACGTCGGCGGCATCGTCGGCAGGAGGCGGTTCATCACTTCTTTGCGGATCTCGCTGCGGGTTTTGCGGTCGACGAACGGCTTGCCTTCCGCGCGCATATACGCGACTTCCTCAAGCATGCACTCAGCACGGAGTAGGGACGTGGGAACCTTGCGCTCGGCTTTCATGAGGGCCAGCCGCAGATAACCGCCGTAGAACGCGTTCTCGTCAGTGATCGGCACGTCGATCAGATGCCGGCCCCCGACCCAGCCCTGGATGGACTGCGATCCCAGGCTTTTCAAGGGCGGCGCGGCATGAGCCGCGAAACGTTCGACCACATCCTTCGGCAATCCCTTCACAACATAAAACAAACGCGTAGCAACAGACCCACTTTCAAATGACATACAATGATTTCTCCCGAGGAAAATGATTCGAGCCGCCGCTTATACCACGCGACCGCAAATTGGCGAAGACAATCCGTCGTTGTTTGCGTTATGGCCCCAACGGTCACGAATCGGGGCGCGTCGTCTACCTCTGCCCTTGGTAGGGACGGCTCTCCGAGCCGTCCGGCTGCTTCTTGTAGCGGCGGTCGGCGCCTGCCCTGAGCGGAGCCGAAGGGAAGAGTTTCGTCATTCACCGCGAAAACACGGAGGATCCGCCTTCACTCAAGCTACGGCGCGGCGCACACGAAGTAGACACGAATTGCACGAATGTTTGTAGTGCGAGCGCCCCGCTCATCGCTCCGCATCGGCGCACCGAAACGGTGAGCCACCCTCTTCAAGTCAGCGGTCAGAGTGCAGCGGCAACACATATCACTTTGACAATAACCGCACAGGGGATCAACGGCAACGCTCCGCATCTAAGAACTAGGGCTGGTTCAGGGCTTGATTTGGACGAACGTGCCCATAAATGAGGTTGTCGTTTGAAAGCATAATCCTGGCTTCTCTGTGAGGATCGACTTTGACCAGCCAGTAGTATTTTTCAGTCGAGCCGCCAACGAGGCGAGAGGCAGACGCTACTGCGAAGTAGGGGCCGGAACGTGGAATCCTTATCTCGAACTTGCCGTCTGAATCAGTTTTGGCGCTACGGGCTGGCTTCGGTAGAGAGTCAAAGTAGAACTCGGTGGAATCGTAGTAGTGTTGAGCAGATTTCAGATCGCGCCACCGCTGGCGAGCAGCGAGCGAGCCTGACCGCGCCTCGTCCGCGGACTTGGCGGCTGCGCGATATTTACTGTATTTATCATCTGCACCGGAGTGGTCATCTGCCCCTGACTGTAGAGTCGCGATGTACGCCTTCGCCCATTCGTCAAATGGTTCGCCCGGCCCTAGCGGGCGCGACGGAGTCGTCTTTACCCACTCGCGATAGAGCTTGGTTGCTTGCGCCTGCATCTCCGCAGCGTTTGTGCTGAGGGCGTCAGATTCAGCCTCAGCGGCCCCCGCGAGGTGCTCCAATCGGGCAATCTCGTTGGTCGCCGATGCTGTTTTGCTATCGAAATAGGCCTTAAGACTGGTGAGAGAATATAGTCGAATTGTGACCAATCCGAGCTTAACACTCGTCCCGCTTCTGGTGACGATGAAAACTTCACCATCGAGCTTCGCATCGGGAAGAATTCTATTCAGACATGATTTGCAGCAGGCGAGAAGACCGAGCACCACGACGAAAGCAACGAGAAGCCGGAGAGTTCGCTTCGACCGGAGCCGGTGTGATTGGTTTGCCATCATCCACTTACTCGTCATCTGACCGTGTCGCACTGTAGCAACGCACACGTGGCCCAATCGTCGCCGGAGATCGGCGTACCGAAACAGTCACCCACTTTCTTCAAGTCAGCGATTAGGGTGTAGCGACGGCACATGCTGCACCGACAATACGCGCACGGGCGTTCGACGGCAACGATTTCGATTTCACGGCCGCCTATATAACACGTGTCCTGATGTGAACGCTTTCTAACTTGTGCGATGTGGGGAACGCATTTACCATCGCACCCGTTGCGAACCGATTTCCAACAGCAAGTACATGGATAAAGAGCAATTTCTACAGGTCATTGCGACGCGGCGCGAAGGCAGGAACTTGGAGTTCAAGCAATCCATGCCTTGGAATACTGCAGAGTGGAAGGCAAAGCTGGTAAAATCCATCCTCGCGTTCGCGAACGTCCGCGACGGAGGAAGTATTGTTATCGGGGTAGCGGAACTTGATGGAGGGGACTTCGATTTCACCGGGATGGAAGAGGAACACTTCGCGACGTACAGCCAGGACGACGTTGATAGCGAAGTGGCAAAGTTTGCTGATCCCTACGTGAAGCTCTCTCTTCATAAGGTCACAGTGGACGAGAAGAAGTACAACCTCTTACAGGTCGAAGAATTCGGCGAGATACCAGTTGTTTGCAAGAGAGACGGCCCGTGCAACCTGCGGAAAGGCGCAGTTTTTACTCGCGCATATGGCAAGGCTGAGACTGTCGAAGTACCAAGCCAGACAGAAATGAGAGAAATCTTGGACGTTGCGACAGAAAAGGCGATACGTAAGCTGCTCGCGACGATGTATCGTGTTGGCGCGCTAAACCCACCCCTACCTCCGCCAAGCGCCGACGAACGATACGGCCAGCAGCGAAGTGACCTCGAATGAATGAAACGTTGAAAAAAATTAAGACGCGAGGGTACTGGGAAGTCTTGATACGGCCCGGTGAGTTTGACGAAACTCGTATTAGCCCAGTCGGAAAATGTCACGAAATTGTTCGCGAGTTGGCCGTCCGATGGAGGGGTTGGCCGTTTCCATGTTACGAAATCAAAACACGTCCGACCACGGCAACAGACCACATTGAACAAGTTGTGGATTCGGGCTTTCATATTGAGTTCTGGCGGTATTACCAGAGTGGGCAATTTGTGCACTTCCTCTCAATGCGGGAAGACTGGCTTGCCGAGGAAACGGTAATGTCGCTTCCGCCAATTCCACCGGGTGAAACTCTTTGGATCAGTGTCGCTGTCTGGTCTTTTACCGAGATTTACGAATTCGCGTCGCGACTCGCTTCAAAGGGGCTACTCGGAGATACGTGCAAACTCTCGGCGACGCTTCATGGAACGAAAGGACGAACGCTTGCTTTTCCACAAGAGGAACGGCTGTTATACGATTCGTACACATGTAGAATCGACTCTGTGCCTCACGATGTTTCAATCACCGCTACGGAGTTAATGGCACGAAGTTCTGAATTAGCGTTGGAGCACGCTGCCTGGACGTTTCAGAGATTCGACTGGCATCACATAACCCCAAAGGGGCTGAAACAAGTGCAGGATGAACTGTTGACCAAGAGGCGATAGTGGAATGCTCCATTGGATGAGGAGATTCGATGCTCTTGACCGAGTTCGCGCGTGCTGCTTTACGCTTGGAAAAACTTCTGCCATACTGCGCCGCGTGATTTGAGATGAACGGCAAACGCTACTCGGTACGCTATACCGAATTGGCATTGAAAAATCTGAGTGAGTTACCCAGACGCGAGGCGGCGCAGATCATCCGAAAGATCGCCCGCTTGGAGGGCGGGTTGCGGGGCAACATCAAGCGGCTGCAGGGCACCGATTTCGGCTATCGCTTGCGCATGGGTGATTATCGGGTTTTATTCGATGTGAAAGGTGATATAGTTTTCATCCAGAAGATCGGCCATCGGAAGGATGTTTATGATTAGGGCAACGGCAAAGTTTCAGAAGCAGCAGGCGCAAGTCCTGAGCCAGATTCGCAAGATGCGGGAGCAAATGGAAGATCTTCAGGACTACCTCGACCTTCTTGAGGCGCGCGCTGTGAACGAGGGCAAGGGCACGTACAGTACCGACGAAGTCAAGGCGAAGTTGGGCCTCAAGTAGCAGCCGGTTTGGTCACTCCGCTCAGCAGGTCGTCAGCCACTTTACGCCCGCGGAAACTTCTGCCATACTCAGTCGCATGATTCCTTTGTTCAAGCGTACACCGTTTTTGTCTGCAATCACGCTCGCTCTTCTCTCTTCGCTCTTCACCCTTCGTTTGTCCGCGGCGGACGCGGTGGATCCGGTGCGGCAGGAGATTGACTATGCGGTGGGGCGGGTGAAGCCGTCGTTGGTGCGGATTCAGGTGGTGGCGACGCAGTATTACCAGGGGCGCGAGGTGAAGTATGAGGCGAGCGGGAGCGGGGTGATCATCTCGAAGGAAGGGCATGTGATCACGAACCATCACGTGGCGGGGCACGCGACGCGCATTGTGGTCATTTTGCCGAGCAACGAGGAAATCGAGGCGGAGTTGGTGGGCACGGACCCATTGGCGGATATTTCGGTGTTGAAGCTGAAGACGGACGGGAAACGCGAGTTTGTGCCGGTGGAATTTGGCGATTCCGATGCGATGCGGGTGGGGGATACGGTATTGGCGATGGGCAGTCCGCTGGCGATGTCGCAATCGGTCACGCTGGGGATCGTGAGCAATTTGAAAATGGTCATGCCGGAAGCGTTCTCGTGGTCGCGGTTCACGCTCGACGGCGAGGACGTTGGCTCGCTGGTGCGCTGGATCGGGCATGACGCGGACATCTATCCGGGAAATTCGGGCGGGCCGCTGGTGAACCTGAAAGGGCAGGTGATCGGCATCAACGAGATCAGCTTCGGGCTGAGCGGAGCGATTCCGGGGAATCTGGCGCAGCGCGTTGCGCAAGAGTTGATCAAGAAAGGCAAGGTCAGCCGCAGTTGGCTGGGCGTCGAGATCCAGCCGTTATTGAAAGAGGACAAGGAACCGCATGGCGTGTTGATTTCGGACGTGGTGGATGATTCGCCCGGAGCGAAGGCGGGAATCCATTCGGGCGACGTGCTCGTGAAAGTGGCCGGCAAGGACGTGCTGGTGCGCTACTCGGAGGAGATCCCGTTGCTCAACCAGATGGTGTCGGAGTTGCCCGTGGGCAAGGAGATCGAAGTCGTCGTCGAGCGCGACGGCAAAGAGAAGACGTTGAAGTTGACCACGGCCGAACGCGAGCAGACCGAGCGCAAAACGTTTGAACTGAAACAATGGGGCATCACCGCGCGGGACATTTCGGCGTTGGCAGCGCGCGAGATGAAATTGAAGAGCCGCGACGGCGTGATTGTGACCTCGACCCGCCCCGGCGGCGCGTGTGACGACGCCAAGCCGCCGATCAACGTGGGTGACGTGCTCATGGACATCAATGGCGCGCCAGTGCGGAACGTGGCGGAGATGCAGGCGGTGACCGAGAAGATCACCGCCGGCAAAACGAAACCCGTGCCGACGCGGCTCGGGTTCCAGCGCAAGACGGAGCAGTTGCTGACGGTCGTGGAGGTCGGTGTGAAAGAGATCGAGGACCCCGGACTGGAGGCGCAGAAGGCGTGGTTGCCGATCGCGGCACAGGCGATCACGCGGGATATGGCGGAGCAACTCGGCACTCCGGGCATGAATGGCGTGCGCGTTACCCAGGTGTACGCCGACAGTACGGCGGAGAAAGCAGGGCTAAAAGTCGGCGACCTGATTCTGTCATTGGACGGCGAGCCGATTGCCGCCTCGCAGCCTGGCGACGAGGAAGTGCTCAACACGATGGTGCGCCAGTACAAGATCGGCACGACCGCGACGCTGGCGGTGCAACGCGGCACGGAAAAACTCAGCCTGCCCGTCGAGTTGGTGCGGTCGCCGAAACTCGAACGCGAAATGAAGAAGTATCGCGACGAGGATTTTGAGTTCACCGCGCGTGACACGACGTTCTTCGACAAGGAAAGTGAAGAGTGGTCGCAGGAACAGCCCGGCGCGCTGGTGACTGAGGTCAAGGAAGGCGGCTGGGCGGCGCTCGGGCGGCTGGGTAACGGCGACCTGATCACGGCGGTCGATGGCGAACCGGTGACGGATGTGGCGTCGCTGAAGGTGAAAATGAGGCGGGCGGTCGCGGAAAAGAAGAAGACGATCGTGCTGCGGATCATTCGCGGGATCCATACGATGTTCCTGGAGCTGGAACCGAAATGGGAAGGACACACGAAGGTTGTGAAAGGAGATCTGTAGGATGAAACGGCAAGGCGGATGGATTTTAACTCTGACCCTCGCGGCGGTGGGCGCGATGGTGTCGTTCAACTCCCGAGCGGATGACGCCGCCAAAGCCGGCCGCGAGATCCTCGCGAAGTCGCAAGGCGCGGTCGTGACAGTGAAGCTGGCGATCAAGCAGAGCGTGTCGATGGGCGGTCGCGATTCCAAAACCGAATCGAAGACCGAGACCACGGGGACGATTATTGATCCGTCGGGGTTGACCGTTGTCTCGCTCGCGACGACCGACCCGAGCAGCACCATGAAGGACACGTATGCGCGCGTCATGGCGTCCCGTGGAGGCGACATGTCGCAATTCAAATTCGAGAGTGAATTGAACGACGTGAGAATTGTTCTGGCGGACGGCACGGAAATGCCCGCCGACGTGGTGTTGCGCGACAAGGATTTGGATCTCGCGTACCTGCGTCCGTCCGACAAACCCGCCAAACCGTTGCCGTTCATTGACCTTGCGAAAGACGCGAAAGCGCAGGTTCTCGACGAAGTGATCGTGGTGAATCGCCTCAGTCAGGCGGCCAACCGCGCGCCTGCGATTTCGGTCGGTCGCATCGAAGCCATCGTCGAGAAGCCGCGGACATTTTATCTAATGGGCGGATCGATGTGGGGGTATTCACTGGGCGCGCCCGTATTCTCGCTCGAGGGCAAGCTCGTGGGCATCCTCTTTCTGCGCAGCGCCAAGACCCAGACGGACCAGAGCAGCGGTTTCATGTTCAGCAATCTCAACCAGTGGGGCATGATGCCGGTGATTCTACCGGCCTCGGACATCGTTGATGGCGCCAAGCAGGCGCTGGAAGCCAAAGCTACCGCAGTGGAAGATAAGCCGGCGGCGGAAAAACCGGTCGTGGCGGAGAAACCAGTCGCCGTGGATTCCAAATAGTTACGGCTTCACGTTGATCAGATCAATTTTCGTCCGGTCAGATTGGCCAAGGCCGAGGCGACTGGCGGTGAGAATGTGACTGGCCTGCGGGCCAATCAGCGGAACTTTGGTTTCGCCGCGCTTGACGTCAAGGACCCCCACACACAGGGAATCGATGGCGACGGGATCGGCACTGAAATAGAGCGCGCCATAGTTCCACGAATACTGCACTTTGAATCCCGGGCCGCCCGCGTAGCCGGCGATCAATCCATCCATCACGTTCAGCACAAGTTTTTGTCGGAGCTGGGGCATGGCGCAAATCTCCGCGATCATGGGATCGCCGTGCTGTCCCATCGTTTCGAAGCGGCGCGAGTTGTCCACCATGCCGAGCGAAAGATTGTAGAGGCAACCAGAAAGACCACACGGGTCGTGGTCCTGAAGGACGGGGATATTGATCAGCCTGGTGATTGTCTTGGTCACGAGCTTCGGCAGATGGGAGCGTTTGCTCAGCGGTTCCTGATTCCTGCCAAAGAGCAAATCACCCCAGATGAGTTTGCCCGCGAGGTTGTTCTCGAAATAGACGTCCGGGTCCCAACCAGTCCCGTCGATGACCGACACCTCGCGCATTGAGTTGCTCGTGCCCGCCCGCAGGTAACCTGCGGCCTGCATTTGCAGGGGATCACGGTCGAAAACATATATGTTGGTAGCAGAAACTCCGGCGGCGCAAAGGCCTTGTGAAATAGCTTCCACGAGAGCACGGCGCGTCGACTGGAGCGGGCCGGACTGCGTGTTGATCTTGATGCCGACAACGTCGTTGCTGGAAGCAAAACGCTGCCACGCCGTCGCTCCATTGCTTTCACCTGTGAGCGCCGTCACACCGGCGGCAACCATAGCGCGCACTCTGACAGCGTCCGTGTTGAAACTGCTGACCGCGGCCGCATCGCGCACGAGAACGACACGGCTCTTCGCCGAAGTCAGCGGTGTGGAATTCGTTCCCTCTCCGTGCACGCGACTCAAGAGCAGGAGCGCAGAAACCAAATAGCCGATGAACAATCTGCGACGCATGGGCAGGTTCTGCCACGCGCTCAGAATTTCATTGAGAGCAGGAATTCCGCATTGGAGCGGGTCTTTTTGAGTTTTTCGGTCACCAATTCCATCGCCTCCACCGGCGGAACGCCCGCGAGCGCCTTGCGCAGGATATAAATACGGTCGAGTTCGTCGGGATGATACAGCAACTCTTCCTTGCGCGTGCCGCTCCGCTCGATATTGATCGCCGGAAAGATGCGCTTCTCGACAAGGTGACGATCCAGGCACAGTTCCATGTTGCCCGTGCCCTTGAACTCTTCAAAGATAACTTCATCCATGCGCGAGCCCGTTTCGACCAGCGCCGTGGCGATGATCGTGAGCGAACCGCCTTCCTCGACGTTGCGCGCCGCGCCGAAGAAACGCTTCGGTTTGTGCAAGGCATTGGCGTCAACACCACCCGACAATATCTTGCCCGAGTGCGGCTGCAACGTGTTGTAGGCCCGCGCGAGACGTGTGATCGAGTCGAGAAGGATGACCACGTCCTTTTTGTGCTCCACGAGGCGTTTGGCCTTCTCCAGCACCATCTCGGCAACCTGTGCGTGGCGTTCGGGCGCTTCGTCAAACGTCGAACTGATGACCTCGGCGTTGACAGTGCGCTTGAAATCGGTGACTTCCTCGGGGCGTTCGTCGATCAACAACACGATGAGAATCGCCTCGGGGTTGTTGGTGAGGACGGAATTCGCGATCTTCTGCAACAGGATCGTCTTGCCGGTGCGCGGCGGCGCGACGATCAGGCCGCGCTGTCCCTTGCCGATCGGCGTGAACAGGTCCATGACGCGGCTGTTGATCTCGTCAGACTTTGTTTCAAGGATAAAGCGGCTGGTCGGAAAGTAAGGCGTGAGATTATCGAACATAATCTTCTCTTTCGCCTTGTCGGGATTCTCTCGATTGACAGCCTCGACCTTGAGCAGCGCGAAAAACCGCTCCTTGTCCTTGGGCGGACGCACCTGACCTGCGACGAGGTCGCCGGTCTGCAGTTCAAAGCGGCGAATCTGCGAGGGCGAGACATAAATGTCTTCGGGGCAGGGGAGGTAGTTATACGCTGGCGAGCGGAGGAAACCGAAGCCATCGGGCAAGATCTCGAGCACGCCCTCGCCGAACATCGCGCCATTGCGTTCCGCGTTTTTCTTGAGGATCTCAAAAATGATCTCATGCTTCTTGAGGACGGCGACCGCCTCGACGCCGCCCTCGCGCGCCATTTTTTGCAAGAGTGGCATGGTCATCGCCTGAAGATCGGCAAGGTTCAAGGTCTCGCCGGGCGGCAACTGATTGCGGGCAGCGGGGGCTTCTTCCTTCTCGACGGCGACGGCGACGCCGCCATTCCTTTCACTATCATCGGCTTTCGTCTCGATTCCGGCGGAGACGCTGGCGGCGTCCACCTTCGGTTCATCGCTCTTGCTCGCCCCGGTTTTTTCGGGGCTAGTTTTTGCTCGGGGCATGGTAAGTCTCCTTGATGGTTGCCCAAATGATCTCGGCTTGCTGGTGGAACACCTCCAACGCGCCATCGTTCCAAATCACAAAATCCGCTCGATCCATTTTTGTTGGCAACGGCCACTGCGCGCGAATACGCGCGCGGGCTCGTGCCTTGCCCAAGCCCTTGTGTTGCAGACGGACGAGTTGGGTTACCTCACTGCAACCGACAACGACCACGCAATCAAATTGTGTTTCCGCAGCCACTTCATACAACAGCGGAATCGCGACCACCACGACCTCCGCGTCGCCTTCGCGCGCAAGCGTCTCGACGGCATCCGTCCACATCCTGCCCACGGCGGGGTGTATGATGTCGTTAAGCGCCGCGCGTTTCCGTTCGTCGGTGAACACGATGTCGCCCAGCTTTTGACGGTTGACCGTCTCATCCTTGTTCAAAATCTTTTTGCCGAATGTCTGGACCACTTCGTTCCACGTAGGTGTATCGGGCACAAGCGCTTGGTGCGCCAGATCATCGGCGTCAATGCCCGCCGCTCCTGCCCGTCGCCAATGGTTGAGCGTCAGCGATTTCCCTGTGGCGATGCCTCCGGTGAGGCCGACTTTGAGGAGCCGCTTCATAACCCAGTTGTCCCAGCCAAGTCCATGGGGATGGTGAACGTTTGAGTAACCAGTGATTCGGGATAGCCAAACAATTAGGGGCCAAACTACTTTTTGCCTACGACGTGAAAATAACCGCAGGGGCACGCCACGTCAAGTGCACAAATGCATTTTTTGCAACCAGTTCCGCGGCTACTGCACGAGGCGTACGCGGTAGTAACGCGGGGGGAGATTTGTGGCGCCGCCGATGTCCAGATAATTGGTGGTCGTGAGATCGCCGCCACTCCCAATGATGATCGGGCTGATGTCGATGAAGTTGTTGGGGTAACTGCCGGATGTTCCCGCCGTGGCCTGGACAACGTTGGGCTCGCCACCAACGGTCTGCCACGTGACGAGCGTGTCGTGCCCTGGCACGGTGACGCTGATAACACGGAACACGCCGGGCGGAGGTCGCGGATTCACGTAATACGCGTTCGTTTGCGCGCCGTCGCCATAGTGATCGCCCGTAAAATACACCTCGCCGCCGCGACCGACCAGCAGCCGCATCGGTCCGGGGAAGGGGACGACGCCAAAGGCTTTCTCGCCGGGGTCGTAGGTGTCGTTGGTCATGTCAATGGCGGGCCACACCACGAACTCCCGATAATAGTAGTTTCCCTTGCGCGGGATGTTGGGCAACTCGCCAAAGTGTTTGAAGTGAAAAAAACCGCCGTCATGCTGTTCCGTCGGAATCCGGCAGCCAAGGCGGATGCGCTCAAGGGTCGGCGTGACGTCAATCGAGCCAGTGTACACGAGTTGGCCGAAGTTGTAGACCTGAACGGAATTCGTCCGCCCGATGGCATCGTAGACAACGCCGGCGTTGGTCGGCACGTTGGCGATGGCAGCCGCGACGGAGTTGCTGCCCTGACTCACGCCGTCCGGGAAGCTTTCAAGTGCCTCGGGCGCGGCATGGACCGGCACAGCGAGAACACCCGCCGACATGATGGCCAGCAGGCATGTCCAGCGGCGCATGAGTCGCTTGCTCAAGGATGAGGTGCGGCAACCTGCTCGATGAGACGGAGCGCGATGGGCACTGTATCGGGCTCATTCTCCTTGCCGGATTGCACAAAACGGGTGAAGGCGGCGGACGCGGATTCGTCGGCGTTGTCGCTGAGGACGCGGATGATGACGTAGGGCACGCCGTTGGCTTCACACACACGCGCCAGGCCGGCAGAAACCATGTCCACCGCATCCGCGTGGAACGTCTCCCGCAACCATTTCCGCTTCGCCGTGCTCGCAATGAATGAATCCCCACTGACCAACCGTCCCACATCGACGTTGGTAGGGCGAGCGTCCCGCTTGCCGTCGTTCTCGGTTCGTGCGGATGTCGCGATCTTTCCGTCCTCGGTCTTCCCTCTTCGCTCTTCAACGATGTGCTGCGCCACCTCCACCGCATTGCTCTGCAACGCCACGCACTTCGTTCGGTATCCTTCGGACTCTTGCATTCTGGATTCCGCGTTCTCCTTCACCTCAAATCCCCCCGGCGTCTCCTTCCCCTCCTGATGATTCACCACATCGGTAGCTATGAAAATGTCGCCAACTCTCCCGTGCGCTTCCCCCTTCGCTCTTCCCTCTTCGTCATCCGCCAAATTCCCCGCCACGCCGATGGAAATGACCCGATCGATCTTGTATCGCGTCAACAACCCTTGCGTCACCATGGCCGAATTCAGGTTCCCCGCGCCCGTACGGACGATGTACAGCTTCTCCCCCTTGTGATAACCTACGGAGACCCTGTGCTGGGCCAGTTCCATAGATTGGCCCACGGTTCGGATTTTCCGGGAAAGTGCGGTTTGTTCGGAAGGCAGTGCGACTAGGATGGCGGTGTCAGCGAGGGCTGAGGTCGCAAGTAACGCAACGCACAAAGGAATTACTGCGTGAGGTCTCAAACCGCTGTTCGGGTCGTTCAGTTGCCAATAGGTTCGGGCGCAGTCAAGCCTTCCCGATATTTAACACCCTTGATCTCATCGAGGATCAAGGAACCGCGGTCCCACTGCAACTCCAACGCGTTCGCGGGAACTTTCTCGTTGACCTTGATGTCGATCACGGTGATCCGGGCTACGTCCAGAGGCTGCTCGGTTGCCCGCCAGAATCTTTGTTTGGTGATTCGGAGCGGTAACCACACACCGGGAGCAACCTCACGAGAATCTTCAACGGTCCAGTCGAAGTTCGTTTTGCCGCCTTCAACAATCGTTCGGCTGATGGGAGCAAAACCTCGATTCTCGTCAAATCCTATTACAGTGTAGCTGTCCGAAGACGAGGTTGAGGTTCGCTTCAGCCTGTGAATGCGCTTACCGTCGGCGGTGTCTAGCCCTGCAGGAATCCAATCTGCACTTTTGAAACTCTCGGCCAGCGGCTTTCCCTGCTCGTCCTCGGCGTAGAACCTGGCGAATCTGTAACCCTGTACCCAACCAGCGCCTCTATTAGTCGTGACGAGCACCTTTGCGAAATCGCCCTTCAGCCTCGGATCCCACACGTTGTCAGGTGCCTGCCAGCGTATAGTCTTTTCGGTGCTTACCAAGCGCTTCTCGAGTAACACCTGCCCTTCAACATGGTGCTGAATTGTCTCCAAATACTCCACGCCATTCGTTTTCGCCCAGATGCAATCTATGAGAACGGGCAACGGCCCAACGTGGCCCGGTAGAGCTGAGGCCTGCGATCCCAGCCGTTGTCGATCCTCAGCCACCTTGGCTTCGATCTCGTCCGCTGGCATCTCCTGCGTTACTTCAATACGGTACCGTACAAGCACTTTATCTAGGACAGCGGTCTGTCTTTCAAGAGAGCGCGTGATCTGACCAATGTCGTTTGCGTTGTTACCCTGAGCCGCGCCCAAGGTCGTTGTCAGAACCAACACTCCAAGGAAGTACAAACCTATGAATCCGAGCTTTTTCATACACTCTTCAATTCCTGCTCCTGTTTGACATCTTAACAGTCAACGCATTCAAGAATGATTATTGTACCGATGGGGTCGTAGCCGTAATTGGGGTCAGACCTGTATTCACGACATTCTCAACTTGTGGGCCAGATCGGCTAATTGCTCTCGCACTAGATCGTCTTGTTGGGCCGCTCGTTCCAGCCGCTTGAGCACCTGCGCCACCCCACTGCCATCACGATACCCCATCTCGCGCGCCACCGCCGCCATCTTCTCGCCGCCCAGTCGAACCCGAATCCACAATTGCATCCGCCAATCCTTCTCCTGACCGACCAATTGATGGACGCGTTCCCGCGCGTCACGTTTGTTATGTTGCTGGAGCCAAAGTCTGTCCTCCTGACCTTGTTTGGCTTGCACCGCCGCCTTGGCCCGCTCCCACAACTGCTGCCCCCCCAGCACCAGTCCGCCGCGCAACTTTTCCCATGGACTCGTCAATGGTTCACCAAACGCGCTCCGCATCCACTTTCGATACTCCCGCAGTGCCTCGGCCGTCGTGCGCCCCCAGTACCTTCGCCACTGTATGCTCAACCAAAGTGGGGCGCGGCGCCAGCCGGCGTAATCCCGATGGCTGCTCCACCGATACCGATCCAATTCCACTACCCTCTCGGCGGCGATCGCCGCGGGTCTCCCCCGTGATCGCACCGGGTTCAAATGAATGTAGCGCACCAACTCCTGCGCGTAGGCGTCGGCCTCGACCAAGTGCGCCTTGTACCGGCCTTGAAACAAGTGCCCGCTGCGCCGGTGCCGCCGATTGAATCGCACCGTGTACGTCGTCTGCAACCATGCCATCGCCTGGCCCAAATTTCCGCGCGGCGTCTCCACCACCAGATGATAATGATTAGGCATCAGACAATACACGTGTATCACCATGCCCAACTGCTGGGCCGCCTCGCCCAGCGTCTCCAAAAACCGTCGCCGATCCTTCTCATCGCGGAAAATCTCCCGCCGCTCGTTGCCCCGGGCCGTCACATGGTACACCGCCCCCGCAAACTCTACCCGTATCGGTCTTGGCATGCGGCACTTCTAGCCCCGCCATCCTAGTAATGTCAAGTGTATAGGTCTGACCCCTATATGCCTATATGTACGCGGGCGATGGACAGGCCAAGTCGACCGGTTTCGGCTTGCGGGCTGAGTCGCAAAGTGCGACGGTGCGAGCACGACAGCAGATTCCGCAAAGTTTTGGGAGAATGACAACCAAACCAGAGGTTGAACGGGACGTGTTCCTTGGATTCACAATTGGAATCCGTTTGCTCTATGTTTGTTTTTGGACATAACGCGAACGGTATGACTTCGATCCCACCTCGATTTGTTTTCGATGAAGTCGGCGCAGAATGCATCGACGCAGTTCGACCGCTTTGGGAGAAATTGAGAGCCCATCATGCGCAGTTGTCGCGGCACTTTGGCAGCGAAATGAGGCGACGCACATTCGAGCTACGCAAACAAGAATTACTGGCCAAAGCCAAAGGCGGAAGGCTCAAAATCGATTTGGTGTACGAATGTTCGGGTGTGCAGCCTGTAGCGTATTGTGCCACCGGCACGGCCTCCGACGGCAGCGGAGAGGTTGATTCGATTTTTGTGGAAGAGCATGTGCGGAATTGTGGCATTGGCACCGAGTTGATGCGTCGCCCGCTGGCGTGGCTTGATGGTCACGGGGTGACCTCTAAAGTTGTATCAGTCGCGTATGGCAACGACGAAGTGCTGATGTTTTACGCGCGCTTTGGTTTCTTTCCGCGGGCAATCGTGTTGCGACAGGTTGACGAAAGTGCAGACCGTCCCGCAACCTAGACCTCACGACGCCCACGCTTTTTCTTCCCCCTCGCATGTACTTGCGATAGATTCAGAGTCATATGCGCTCCATGCGACAGGATGTGGAGGAGATTCTTCTGACGGAAGAGCAAATTCGATTCCGATTGGATGAGCTGGCGGCCGAAATCCAAAGGGATTACGCGGACAAAGACCTCACCTTGATCGCAATTCTGGCGGGGAGCGTGATGTTCATCGCCGACCTGCTGCGCCGATTGCCGATGCAACTGCGGCTTGATTATATCGGCGTGTCCAGCTACCACGGTGAGACACGCTCAACGGGAGAACTGATCGTGACGAAGGCGTTGAAGCTCGATGTGCGCGATCGCGACGTGCTCGTGGTGGACGACATCCTCGACACGGGTCTGACCCTCGTGAAAATCCGCGAGATGATCCGGAAACTGGAACCCCGAAGCGTAAAGTTTTGCACGCTGCTGGAAAAGGACATCCCGCATCGCGAGAACTTCCAGGCCGATTACGTTGCCTTTCACATCCCCAACAAATTCGTCGTCGGATACGGGCTGGATTACCAGGAGCGCTATCGCAATTTGCCGTACGTCGGTACACTGCGGGCCGAGGCCATTGCCGCAAAGCTGTGAAAATCACCGTCCAGTTCTTCAGCTTCCTCCGCCAACTGGTCGGCCAAAGCGAATGCACGCTGGAGTTGCCCGACGGGTCCACCGCGGCCGGCGCTCTCACGCAACTCCACGCGATGTTCCCGCGGCTGAAAGAGGCGGAGAAAACCACGCTCATAGCCATAGGCGTCGAGTTCGTCGCCCCATCGAGCCGTCTCCGTGACGGCGATGTGCTCTCGCTGATGCCTCCATTGCAGGGCGGGACGGATGCAGCAGCGGACGAGTGCCTCATTACGGACAAGCCAATTGACCGGGCAGAAGCGGAGCTCGGGAAATTCGATGGGGATGTGGGTGGCGTCGTTGCATTTTGGGGAATCGTGCGTGATGTGGAAGACGCCAGGCGCATTCGCGCCCTGGAATACACCGCCTACCGCGAGATGGCGCAGCACCAGTTCCGCAACGTACTGGCCGAGACCCACCAGAGGTGGCCGTTGAAACGAATTCGTGTCATCCATCGCCTTGGCATGATCGCCGTAGGCGAACCATCGTTGTTGGTGCGCGTGGAAGCGGCGCATCGCGGCGAGGCGTTTGCCGCAGCCCAGTACATTATCAACGAACTGAAGCAGAGAGTGCCGATTTGGAAGAAGCCGGTCGTGTGACGGCCGACGATATTTCCCCCGCGTTGCTACTTGAGCCAGATGCGGCAGGCAAATCGATATGCACGCGTGTGCCCTTCTTGGGCTCACTCTCCAGCGTAAGCTTCCCGCCGTGCAACTCCACGATGCGCAGGACATACGTCAGCCCCAGCCCCACGCCATCTTTCCGTTTTGTGAAGAACGGATCACAGGCGCGGCGACGCACCTCGTCGCTCATGCCTTCCCCTTCGTCGGCAACGGTTACTCGAACCGCGCCGACAGGGTCGCTGGTTGTGGTTACGACAATGCGGCTTTCGTCTGGCGAGGCGTCCATGGCATTCTTTAGGATTGCCACCATCGCCTGCTCGAAGAGTGGTCGGTCGAGGAGAACATCGGGCAGCGAGTCAGCCGGTTCAACGTCGATGGCGATGCACCGCTCCAGAACCAAGGGAACCAGCAGCGAGATAGAATCCCGGATCACGGGCTCAATCGTGTGCTGGCAGGCCTTGAGTTCGAGCGGACGAGTCGTATTCACCAGGCTCGTGACCCAACGGTCCATGGTATTAATCGTGGACAGCATGTTTTCAAAGGCGCGTTTGGCGTTGGGGTCGATACCCGCCGTAGTACGCTCGCGTTGGGCTGTGGTTCGGAGCGACTGTACGAGATTGCGAAGATTTTGACAGACCCGGATGGAGGCTTCGCCGGCGGATGCCAGTCGCTCGGCGCGCGCGGCACGGCTGTCGAGATCTTTGGCTTTCGCCGCCAACTCACACACCGGGGTCATAAGTTCACGCATTTCGTTGTTCGGCAGCGATCGCGTGGGATCGTTTGCCACCGCAAGCCGGATGGCTTCGTGCACATCGAAGAGCGGGCCGATAAACCAACGGCGCACCATCACCATCATGCCCACTAATAACAGTGTGCCTCCGCCCATAAGGACAATTACCCCCTGTACAGCCCACTGGTGGAACGTGACCAATTGCTGGTGGGCCTGATCAGCACTCGTGCGGTAGTATTCGGAAAGCTGCTCCAGGTCGGTGACGACCTGGGATGTCGGTGCGCCGCCTTCAATCGCCTGTCGCGCGTCGGCAATCTCGGTCATTTCGCGGTCGGTGCGCGCGAGGCGTTTGAGATCATCCAGGTGATCCAGATTCTGACGCGTGCTTTCGGGATGCAGGCGTAGCGCGGTCATCGTCTCTGCGACTTGTCTGGTCTGCAGGTTGTAGAATCCCACATCCTCCAGGATGTGATTGACGTGGTCGATGAGATACACCGACCCCGCGCCAACGGCCAGAAGGAACGCCGCCGCGACAGAGAATGAAACGCTCAACTTGGAATTGTTCGTCACGAAACCGAGGATAACAGAATCGGGACCACAACGAAAGAAGCAAAGTGGAAATTGTAAGCCTGGTGGTTACCATATGGTTACCACAAACCATAATCCTTCACAATGGCATGCCTAACGTGGTCGCCGCATCCGCCTGGCCGACGACATTCTTCGTGGTGCCGGCGACAAAAGCCGCGATGTTCTCCGCTGTCGTGTCGAGGATGCGCTCGAGCGCTTCCTGGCTGTTGAACGCGTTGTGCGGCGTGAAGACGACGTTGGGCTTCTTGAGAATGACGTGGTTCTGCAGCGCGGTGCGGAGCTTCTCTGGGTTCACGGCGTCGCCGAGCAATGCGCTTTCCTCGTAGATTGCTTCCTCGCCTTCCAAGACGTCGAGGCCCGCGCCCGCCAGAATCCCATCGTCGAGCGCCTTCAACAGCGCTTCGGTGTTCACCAATCCACCACGCGCGGTGTTGATCAGGATGGCGCCCCGCTTGATCAGGTGGATGTTGTCGCGGTTGATCAGATGATGCGTGTGACGGTTGTACGGCGCGTGCAAGGTGATGATGTCCGACCGACCAAACAGATCGTTCAACTCGGCGTACTCGAACCCCAGCACCTCCGCCCAGAAGCTGTCACGTTTGACGTCGAACGCGAGCACCTTCATCCCAAAACCCCGCGCAATGCGGATGACGTGCAGTCCGATGCGGCCGGCGCCGACGACGCCGATGGTCTTGTCCTTGAGATCAAACCCGCGCAGCCCGTCCAGCGAGAAATTCCCGGCCCGCACCCGCACGAACGCCTCATGCACTTTTCGCGACAACGCCAGAATCAAAGCGAACGTGTGCTCGGCCACGGTGTTCTCGCCATAGAACGGCACATTACAGACCATAATCCCGCGCTTCGCGCATTCCACTACGTCGATATGGTCGAATCCGGTCGACCGGGTCGTGACCATCTTCAAATTCGGCAGCTTCGCCAGCCGCTCCACCGTCAATTTCGAGTAAATGAACGGCGACACGATATCCGCATCCGCGATTTCGGAAAGATGTTTGTCCTCCAACACCTCACGGAACGCCACCAACTCATGGGTGCTGTCCAGCCGCTTGCGCAAGTACGTCTCTTCCCAATCGTGAAGTTCGAGAAATGCAATTCTCATCGACGTGCCTGTTTCAATCTCTCACGCCAGTAGCCGGGTTTTCGGTGCAAGTGCGCCACCGCGACAATCAGGATACTCTTCGGATAGGCCGAATAGATTACGCCATACGGAAACCGATTGGTCCGGCATCGCCGTGCACGACGCGATAGTTTCTCCCAGGCCCGTGGATGTTTGAGAATACGCTGAATTGTCCGGGCAACTTCTCTGGCAAATTGATCGCCCAAGCCCTTTTGCTGGACATCGTAATAGTGAACTGCATCCTCCAACTCAGCCTGCGCCGGTGGAAGAAACTCGCATTTCATTGGCGCTTTCGCGCCCGGAGCTTACGAAAGACCTCACGCGCGGTAACAGCTTTGATCTCACCACGCTCGTACGCGTCCACGCGGGCTTCCGCCTCATCCGCCCACAGTGAATCGATCTCCTTCTGGTGTGGTGCATCGAGACTCTGGAGAAGTTGTTCCGCCAGCTTCGCCCGCGAATGTGGTGGTAGCGCCAAAGCCACCTTCGCCACTCTTGCCGCTTGCCTAATCATGCGTCACCCTTATGAGTAGCATAGCTGAATTAACTGTGGTATTCAAGGTTTCGTAGCGCCGCCCTTACAAATCCAACCCGACGCTGCGGCACCATTCTCGATACGCAAAGGGCGAAATCTCACTCGGTTTGATCTCGCTGCGACCGCCCCAGAAGACGTTGGTATAGGCGACAGCGATGCCGGCTTCCTTCAGGTGATTGTCCATTGCGGCTTTGTGGGCGAGGAGCAGTTGTTTATCGGTGCCATGGGCGACGCCCATCACGTTGACATTGTGGAATTCGGGGCCACCTTCGCGCCAGTAGGCGTGGGTCATGATGTGGTGGCGGCCAACTTCGCGGCCCGCGTCGATTTCGCGACCCGGGGGAACGGCCCAATGGAACAACGCGTTGTAGCGTGTCACTTGTTCGCCATTGGCGACGGGCTTGACGTGTTCGAGGAATGTGGAAAAACGACCGATGATCTTGCGGTGGTTCAAACCGTCCGCAACATCGACAAAAGCTTCCAAAGACACGCCGGCTTCCTTGGCGCGCGCGTCCCAAATGTTCGGCATGAGTTCCGCGGGAGCGAATTCACGTTTCAGCGCGGTCAGGACACGCCACTCTATATCATTCAGCTCGGCGACCGTCACATCGGTGACCTCCGCTGGCACATCGGCACGGCTGCCCGGTTCCAAACCGCGCCGTCTCACATGGCCGACGCCGAGCGCAAACAGCTTCTTTGCCGGCAACAAAATGAATTTCTCCGCGCCGGTCTGCCGGCACAGAAATTCGCAGTGCCTGGTCATCGAAAAACCCTGCGGCACTTTCAAGGTTGTCCACAGCCGGTACTTGGAACCGGCGGTCGCGGTATCCGTCGTGCGGATCACGACGTGGCCGCTGAACGGGTCCCGCCGGAACATGTAATCAAACGCCGCATCGAGTTTCTCCGCCGGCACCTGCCATGCGATCAGCGCGCCTTGGGCGAGATTTGTCGCCAGCAACGTCTGGCGCACGCGGCGAATCGTCCCCGCACACAGCATCGCCTGAATCCGCTCGAGAACTACGGTCATCTCAACCCCCGATTGCCGCGCGATCTCGCCCAGTGGGTCACGCTGAAAGCCTTGGAGACGGTCCTCGGACACGGCGAGGATCTTCGCGTTGATCGGATCGGAGAAAGAAACCGGGTTCATGCGATTCGTAGGAACGAATTCTATTCGCGACTGGCCGCGATTGCAAATCGCTCTTACGGCATTGCGCCCGTGAGCGCCTTGTCGACGAGCGCGCGGCATTCCGCGCTCATGGGAATTGTAAGCGCTATCTGCTGAGCCTGGGGTGTCATCTTGCGCCACGTTTTTTGCAGGATGCCAATCATCTTCTCGTCGCCCGTCTTCGCCGTCGTCTCGGCGAATTGTGTTTCCAGAAACACAAGGCACAACGCATCTTCCAGTATGCGGCCATCCGGATTGCGCGGGAAATTGCGTTTGCGAATCAGATCCTGCACGCGGGAATTGATCGCGTCATCATAACCGACTTCGTGCAGGATTTCGCCGGCCTTCCTGGCGTGGAATTGCTTCAAATCCTCGCGCCACTTCAAGTACCCGATGCGCCCTGGCGGATACGAATCGCGCGGAATCATCCAACGACAGATATGTTGCGCCCGGGCAGCAAGGCGCAGTTCTTCGGACGCGTCGGGTGCGAGCCGCTCGACCCACGCGCTCAAACGCTGGGCGTATGGCAATTCGACCCCGCGCGGGTCCCGGCCGTTTTCGGTATCGAACCTATCAATGGCGGCCAGAAAGCGAGCCGATTCCGTGGCGCCTGTATTTGCGGATGGCTGTTGCGGAACGCTCACGGGGGAAGCATACGGGAAATTCAGACGGCGAGCAACCTGCGGAGGCGCGATCATTCCCAGAGTAGGGGGCGGGTTCGGATATGGCGAACCAGCAGCCAATGCACGAGCGCCACCACGCCCATCTCCACCGCCAACAAGACCCACAGGAAGTCCATCGTCCACGCCACGTAGGAAAGGACGGCCAGGATTCCCATCGTGATCATCGTCCCGAACATCACGACCACGTTCTTCGAACTTTGTCCGCCGATTCGCGGGAGCCAGGACAATGGCAGATAACTCTCCAGACAGGCGGGAAGCAACGAAACCGTTGGCATTGCTACCAGACCGGGTAGCGCCAATACCAGGGCTCTCTCTCCTCCCGAACTCAGAAACAGAATCAAAACTGCGGCCACGCATAAGGCGGGCAGCAACAAGAAGAAAATTGCAGCCTTGCGGACGCCGAAGAAAATGGACGCGGCGCTCTCCAGCGGTGCAGTGGCAAAGATATCCGCGGCGGCAGCTTGTGACGAGGAACGCAGGGTTTCCATCGCCGTGACGGGGAGGGTGCCCAACGTCCAGATGGTCATGAGTGGAATGAACGTGGAAATACCGGCGCGCCGATCCAGCAGACCCATGAGGGGGAAAATGATGAACGAACTTAACGAAGGATAGAGCCGCAGCTTGATTTCCCGGTCACGCCGCATGTATGCCGCGGCCAGTCGGAACGACGCGCGTTCGATTGGATCACGCAGCCACCAACGCAGGACCGGATTGCGTCGGCGTCTGGTGATGTCGAGAGCCCGCTTCGGGGCCGAGGCACGCCGCCGGGACTCCCCGAGTTTGGCGAGTGCTTCGCCGTAACTGGGAGCCAGCTTGCCGATGGCCGAATAGGTCAGCGCGCTTGTGGTTACCAAACCAATGGCGGCCAGCGACCAGTGGAAATACCGGGTCGTCTCGGTGCAGCCGATGGCATCGAACGCGGCGAACCACGCGGGTGGCCACGGGAACATGTACGGCGACCCATCCAGACTCAACCGGTCGAATCGGACCATGAGTCGCGGCAGAAGTTGGTAGCCACCGATGAACAGGAACGACATCGCGACCTGGGTCCACGCGGCGAAGTTGTCGAATTTCTCCCGGTCGAAGTATCGAATGATCAAACCGTAGGTGCACACGACTGTTACCGAGCAGAAGACGCTGAGTAGAAGAATGGACGCCACGTGGGCAAACGGAAACCACCATCGCGCCCCCTGCGCCGCCAGCCCAAAGAATGTGGGGAAGAAATTCAACGCCGCGGCCAGGAACGCGCTCAGCCCAATCAGGTTCACCCACTTCGCCAGAAGCAACGTCCGCGGATGGATCGGGCGATGCAACAGGACATCCGACTCACTGGGGCTGAACAAAATATCTCCCGATTCGGAAGTGGCCGCCATTCCCACGATGAAAAATGTCATGCTATGCAGCACCATTGCAAACGTGAAGACATCGACGTGGACGAAGACCTGCATGCTGGCCATCAGGCCCGTCAGCATGTACATGGCGGTCACGAATATCAGCCCGCGCGGTTTCCCGGTGCGCACGCGGCCCATCGCCGCTGACAGCTTGCCGCGGGTGCCCAGGCGCCAGTAACAACGCAACAAGGCCCGCAGTTGCACCCAGTCCAGGCGCGCCGCCTGATTCGGGGACGCCGTGCTCATTGCGTCAGGCCCCGAGCAAATTCCTCAGCCCGCGCGAGCAGGTTGCGCGTGCCGGTCAGTTGATTGAAAATGTGTTCGAGGGACTGTTCGCCGCAGCGCTGTTGCAATTCAGCCAGCGTTCCATCGGCCAGAATCCGGCCTTCATGCAGGGTCACGATCCGCTGGCAGATCCGCTCCACCACGTCGAGGATGTGCGAGCAGAAGACGACGGTCTTGCCTTCGCGCGCCAGTGAGGTGATCAGGGTCTTGACGCTGAGGGCGGCATTGGCATCGAGGCCGTTGAGGGGTTCGTCAAAAAAGATGACCTGCGGATTGTGCAACAGCGCCGAGGTGATCACCACTTTCTGGCGCATGCCTTTCGAGTACGCCGCCAGATATTTGCCGCGCAGCGTTTCCTCATCCAGCTCGAAAAACTGGCCGAACCGGCCAATGCGGGCGTGGGCTTCTTCGTCGGGAATGTGATAGAGCGCGGCCACGAGTTCGAGATATTCCCAACCCGTCAGCGCCTCGAATACCGCGCCACTCTCGGGGACGTATCCGACGACTCGTTTCACCTCCAGCGGCTGGCTCACCACATCAAATCCCTGGACCTGTGCGGTTCCCGAGGTGGGTAACAGCATGCCCGTGAGCATCTTGATCGTCGTGGACTTACCGGCGCCATTCGGTCCCAGCAGACCCACCAACTGGCCGGGGGGAATCTCCAGATCGATGGCGCGAACGGCCTCCTGGCTCCCAAAGCGTTTCGTCAATTGGCGAATACTGATCACTGACGCCGTTCTCCGTTCCCTGACGACCACAATAGCGGACGCGCTTGCAGAATCCCAGCCGATACTTTGCGGATGTCCGTTGCGCGGGCGGCTGAAATCCGATACTCTACTCGGAACGAACAACGGTGGAGGATCGCAACGTACATGAGCAATCTCATCAAAGTGGCTGAGGTCAGCGACCTGCAGCCAGGCGAATGCAAGACTGTCGCTGTCGGCGAACGGGAGTTGGCGCTGTTCAATGTGGGTGGCAAATTTTTTGCCACGGACAACGTCTGTCCGCACCGCGGGGGACCACTCGGCGAAGGCACACTGGACGGTAACATCGTGACCTGCCCATGGCATGGCTGGCGGTTCGATGTGTGCACAGGCCAATCGCCCGTAATCCCGACGGCGAAGGTGGAGAAAATCGACTGCGTCGTCGAAGGCAACGATGTGAAGGTGAATCTCAATGGCGCTTAAATCATCCTGGGAACTGGCGTTGGAACGCGGCGGTGGCAAACCCGCCGCAAAGCTTACCGCCGAACAAAAGGCGAAGCTGGCGGAACTTGATCGCGTGTACACCGCCAAGATTGCGGAACGGGAACTGGAGCTAAAGCCGAAGATCGCCGCTGCGCATTCCGCGGGCAAGCCCGAGGACGCGCAGAAGTTCGAGGAGACCCTCCGCTCGGAGATCGCCAAATTTCGCAGGAAACTGGAAGAGGAGAAGGAAAAGGTCCGTCAGAGCAAGTGAAACGCTCCGTCTGCGTCCTGGTCAGCGGCGGCCTCGACAGTTGCGTGATGCTGGTCGAACTCGCGCGCCGTTACCGCGGCATCCATCCTCTCTTCGTGCGGCAGGGACTCGTCTGGGAAAACATCGAACTTGTGCACTTGAGAAGGTTTCTTCATGCCGCCAAAATCCCGCACGTCCAGCCGTTGACCGTCCTCGCTTTACCGGTGCGCGACCTCTACGGCGTTCACTGGAGTGTGACCGGCCGCAAAGTCCCCCATGCCCTGACCCCCGACGAGGCGGTCTATTTGCCCGGCCGCAATCTCCTGCTGCTTTCTAAAACCGCCGTCTTTTGCGCATTGAACAAGATCGACGCCATCGCCGTCGGCTCGCTCGGTCATAATCCGTTCCCCGACGCCACGCCGAAATTCTTTCGTGATTTCGCCGTCGCGGCGGCGCAGGCACTTGATTGCCGCCTCAGAATCGTCGCTCCCTTTCGCTCGCTGTCCAAAGAAAAGGTGATTCTTCGCGGCCATCGGCTTGGTCTCCCAATTCAGCTCAGCTTTTCCTGCATCGCCCCACACCGTGGCCGCCACTGCGGCCGCTGCAACAAGTGCGCCGAGCGGCAGAAGGCATTTCACGACGCTGGCCTGGAGGATTTGACCCGGTATGCAGCGGCTCATTGAAGGAGTGCGCAAGTTTCGCCGGGAAGAGTTCGGCCAGTACCGCGAACTTTTCGCGCGGCTTTCCCGCGAAGGCCAGAACCCACACACCTTGTTCATTACCTGCTCGGACTCACGCGTCCTGGCGGAGTTGGTAACGCAGAGCCGGCCCGGTGATCTGTTCGTGGTCAAGAATCTCGGCAATATCGTGCCGCCGGCCACCGTCAGCGGCAGCACCAACTCGACCGCCGCCGCAATCGAATTTGCCGTTCACGTTCTCGGAGTGGACGATATCGTCGTGTGCGGCCACACGCAATGCGGCGCCATGACGGCGCTCTTGAACGGCCTGCCAGATGCGCGGGCGATGCACCACACGGCGGCGTGGTTGGAAATCGCCGCGCCAGTCCGTGAAATCGTCCGGCGCGATTACGGACATTTGGACGCGGCCGCGTGCGCAACCGCCGCGGCTGAGGAGAATGTGTTGCTCGCCCTGGAGAATTTGCGGGGATACACCACGGTGGCGGAGCGCCTGAACGCCGGTAAACTTCGTCTGCACGGCTGGTGTTTCAAGATCGACACAGCGGAGATGTTTGCCTACGAACCGGCCGTCGGCCAGTTCCAGCCGCTTGTGGGATAAGCCCTGTCCCGGCCCGCGATGCTCGGTCGACTTCTATTTGTGGCAGCACGAAGTACGCTAGCCACTAGCCCGCGACTGTGCTAATTGTTGCGCCATGGCCTACGATTCCTTGCGCGACTTCGTTGGGAAGTTGGATGCGGCGGGCGAACTGAAGCGGATTTCGGTCGAAGTCGATCCGGTTCTCGAAATTACCGAGGTCGCGAACCGCGAGATGAAGTTGCCAAACGGCGGGAAGGCGTTGCTTTTCGAGAAATGCAAGGGTTCAGCGTTCCCGCTGCTGATCAACGCGTATGGCTCGACGAAACGCATGGCGCTGGCGTTGGGAGTGAATGATGTCGAAGACATCGCACGGGAACTTGAAGGCCTGCTCAAGGCGAAACCCCCAACCTCGTTCAAAGAGGCCATCGCGCTATTGGGGACGGCGTTCGAGTTGCGACACGCCAAACCGAAAGTCGTTAGTTCGGGCAAATGCAAAGAAATCGTCCAACAGAAACCGAACGTCAGCGCGCTTCCCATCCAGAAATGCTGGCCGCAGGACGCGGGGCGCTTCGTATGCCTGCCGCTGGTGATCACGCGCGATCCTGACACAGGCTCGCGCAACGTCGGGACGTACCGGATGCAGGTGATCGACGAGCGGACGACGTTCATGCACTGGCAACTGCACAAGACGGGCGCGCGCCATTGGCGGCGGTACATGGAGTTGAAGAAGCGCATGCCGGTGACGGTCGCGCTGGGCGGAGACCCGGTGTACACGTTTGCGGCCACCGCGCCGCTACCAGATGGCATCGATGAGATGATGCTGGCCGGTTTCCTGCGCAAAAAATCCGTTGAGATGGTGAAATGCGACACGAACGATCTCGAGGTGCCGGCGGATTGCGACTTTGTGTTGGAAGGGTACGTGGATCCGGAAGAGAAGCTCGATCTGGAAGGGCCGTTTGGCGACCACACGGGCTATTACACGCTGCCCGAGCCGTATCCGAAGTTCCATATCGAACGCATCACGCATCGGCGCGATGCGGTTTACCCCAGCACGATCGTTGGTATGCCACCCATGGAGGATTTCTACCTGGGCACGGCCAGCGTGCGGATTTTCCTGCCCGTGTTCAAAATGAACTTTTCCGAGATCGTGGACATGGCGTTACCGGCCGAAGGCGTATTCCACAATCTGGTCGTGGTGTCGATTAAGAAGCAGTTTCCGTATCACGCGATGAAGGTAATGCATGGACTGTGGGGCATGGGGCAGATGATGTTCACCAAGATCATCGTGGTGGTGGACGACGACGTGGACGTGCATAACACGAACGAAGTATTATTCCGTCTGTGCGCAAACATCGATCCCGAGCGCGATACAATTTTCACGAAGGGACCGGCTGACGTGCTCGACCACGCCACCCCCGTCATGGGTTTTGGCACCAAGATCGGTATCGATGCGACACACAAGATGAAGGGAGAAGCGAACGCCCGTCTGTGGCCACCGATTATCAAGATGGATGAAGTAGTTAAGAAGCGCGTGGACGAATTGCTGCGACATGTCGCGCGATGAATTCACCTGTCCGGTCTGTGGGGCTCCGGTTCCTGCAAAAGCAAGGGCGTGTCCCGAGTGTGGTGCGGACGAGAAGACCGGTTGGTCTCAGGATACGATCTATGATGGGACGGACATCGAGGATCCCGAAGAATTCGATTACGAGGACTGGAAGCGCCGCGAGGTGGAAGGACGGGGTCCGCGACGGACGAGGAGACAATGGTTTTGGTGGGTGATGGCGGTCGCGATGTTGGCGGTATTGTTGTGGTTGTTCCTTGTGCGACAATGGTGCGCGACTCCGTAAACTTCCGTAATCTTGAAGATCGACATCAAACGATCGGCTGCAATGTTGCTGGCGGTGGTGCTCCTGGTCGCGCTGGGGCTTCGACTATATCACCTCCGGGAACGTGTGCTCTGGTTTGATGAAGCCAACTCCCTGCTGATTGCCCAGGCAAGTCCGGCCCGCATCGCCGATGCGGTTCTCGATGATACGCATAGCCCGTTTTATTACGTGGTCTTGCACTACTGGCAGGTTGTTGACCGCGGAGAAGTGGGAGCGCGATTGTTATCGGTTCTCGCGGCGGTGGCAACGGTGGCTGTCGTGTACTGGCTCGGCTGTGAGTTGGCCGGATGCATGGCGGGCTTTCTGAGCGCGACGTTTCTGAGCCTCTGTCCGCTGCATGTGTGGTATTCGCAGGAAATACGGATGTACACGTTGCAGACGCTGCTCGTGTGTTTGTCGTTTCTATTCATGGTACGCGCGCTGCGCGAGCGACGGGCCATGCCGTGGGTGAGTTATGTCATCTTTACCGCCCTCAGCTTGTACGCCCAATATGTGTCTGTCTTCGCCGTAGTTGCGCAGAACGTGTTCGTGGCGGTGTATCACCGGAAAGATCGGCGGGCGTTACGTCACTGGTTGCTCTCCCAATGCGCGGTGGCGCTTCTTTTCGCTCCATGGGTCCCCTCGTTTATGACGCAGATGAAGATTGTCACGGGGAGTTCATGGTCTCCGCCGCTACAATTCCGGCAGATTCTGGGTTTTCTATGGTTGTTGAGCGGGACATATCTGGGAGACCCACGTGCCCGCTACGTGTCGGTTTTCGTTACGGCCGCCGTTTTTGTGTTGGCCGTAGTCACGCTAATCCGTCGCACGGAAAGCCGTCAAACGGGCGCGTTACTCGCGCTGTGGTTTGTGTTGCCCATTGTCCTGCTGGCGCTCCAGTCGTTGAATCAAAATCGGTTTTTGCCCCGTGCGCTGGTGTTCACGACGCCAGCGTTCGCCTTGCTGGTGGGGTGTGCGGCGGCCCAAACGTGCAAAACAACCGCACGCCTGGCCATGGGATTAGGAGCGATTACCCTGTTGGTGGCGAACATGTCCGCGCTACGGAACTATTATTCTTCCGAAAACGCGTGGGTAAAATCCGATCTCCGCGTGGCGGCCGGCAAACTTGCAGGCGAAGTTCGGCCGAGCGACATCATCCTGCATACGTCGGAGTTTTCCTATCGCCCGTTCGAGTATTATCTGGGAACCAACATCGCGCAGGGAGTCATCACGGCACCGGTGTATTTGCCGCACCTGTTTCGCGTGACCGGGGATGGTCGGCTACCGCAATCCACGAACGGTTTCCAGCGGATCTGGTTGGTTTTGTATCCCGATTTCGCGCATCCGGGCGTTGCCGACAAAGACCACGGCTGGATGGACCAACACCACCATTTTCTTCGAGTGTTGCACGATTCCAGCACGGCTTTCGTTGGGCTTTACGAACGACGGGATTCACAATTGGCGCCCACCGGCGAATAAATCTTCCTGAAGCTTGATTGCCGCTTACGACGCACTTAGAGTCGGTCAGCGAGGGCCCGAAGATTTCGATGAAACATTCGGATTTTGTTCATCTGCATTTGCACACGGAGTACAGCCTGCTCGATGGGGCATGCCGGATTTCGGACGTGATTGACAAGGCGTACGCGTGCAAGATGCCAGCGGTGGCGATGACCGATCATGGCAACATGTTCGGGGCCATTGAATTCTACAAAACGGCGCAGGAGAAGGGGATCAACCCGATCATCGGTTGTGAGACCTACATCGCGCCGGGTTCGCGACTCGAGAAGAAATCCACCAACGCCCGCGATGCCGCGTATCATCTGGTTCTCCTGGCGAAGGACGAAGTTGGGTACAAGAACCTCGTGCAATTGGTTTCCTCGGCCCACCTTGAAGGTTTCTACTACAAACCACGCATCGACAAGGACATCCTCGCGAAGCACTCGAAGGGGCTGATCGGTCTCACGTCATGTCTCAAGGGTGAGGTGCCAAACAAGATCAAGGAAGGTCAGGCCGACCTGGCCAAAACCGCGTTGGACGAGTATCGGCACATCTTCGAGCCGGGCGATCTCTACGTGGAGTTGCAAAACCACGGGATCGAGGAACAGCGCACGGTCAATCGCACGTTGATGCAGTGGGCGAAGGAATTCAACCTCCCCATGGTCGCCACGAACGACGTGCATTATGTCGAGCGCCAGCACTGGGAAGCGCATGACTGCATGATTTGTTTGCAGACACAGTCACTGCTCTCGGACGAAAAGCGGATGCGGTACGTGTCCGAACAATTCTACCTCCGCACACCCGAAGAAATGCATGAATTGTTCGCGGAGGTGCCCGAGGCGTTGACGAACACGCTGGCGGTCGCCGAGAAGTGCAACCTCCTCCTGGAATTCGGCAAACTGCGGTTTCCCGTATACCAGGCGCCCGACGGTTTCACGCGCGAGCATTACCTGCGGCACTTATGTGTGCAAGGCCTACACGACCGATACGGCATCGAATGGAAGAAGCCAAAGGACGAACGGGAGAAGCAGATTGTCGAACGTGTTGAGTTTGAACTGAAAATCATGGAGACGACGGGATTCGTCAGCTATTTCCTGATTGTGTGGGACTTTGTAGATTTCGCGAAGCGAAACGGCATTCCCGTCGGACCGGGCCGTGGCAGCGCGGCCGGCAGTGTGGTGGCGTATCTGCTCAAGATCACCGACATCGATCCGCTACGTTACAATTTGCTGTTCGAGCGTTTCCTGAATCCCGAGCGTATCTCGCCGCCCGATATCGACATGGATTTCTGCTACAACCGCCGACCGGAAGTCATCGATTACGTTCGCAAGAAGTACGGTGACGACCATGTCGCGCAAATCATCACCTTCGGCACGCTCGGCGCGAAGATGGTCGTGCGCGACGTGGGTCGCGTGATGGGACTTTCCTACGGGGAATGCGACCGCATTGCGAAGATGATCCCGCCAGACATCGGCATGACGCTCCGAAAAGCATTGGAGATCAATCCAGAATTGAAGGGAGCCTATCAGAGCGAGCCGACGGTGCGGCGGGTCATCGACTACGGGTTCACGCTCGAAGGTCTCTCTCGCAATGCCTCAACGCACGCCGCCGGTGTGGTCATCGGCGCCGAGCCATTGACGAATATCGTCCCGCTGACCACGGGTACGAACTCGGACGAAATCGTCACCCAGTATTCGATGAACCCGCTTGGTGACCTCGGCCTGTTGAAGATGGACTTTCTCGGGTTGAAGACGTTGACGGTCATCAAGGACGCGCTCGATCTCATCAAGCAGACCACCGGGAAGCGGATCGACATTGACGCGATCCCGATGGACGACAAGAAGTCGTTCGATCTGCTGGCCAAGGCCAATACGATTGGCGTCTTCCAACTGGAATCACCGGGCATGCGCGATCTGTGCCGGCGCATCGGTGTGGACTCCGTCGACGTGATCATCGCGTTGATTGCGTTGTTCCGCCCCGGGCCGATGAACATGCTCGACGACTACGTGAACCGCAAGCACGGCAAGGTCAAGGTTGCGTACGACCATCCGCTGCTCGAGCCGATTCTCAAAGAGACGTTCGGGGTCTTCGTGTACCAGGAGCAGGTGATGCAGGCCGCCAACATACTGGCCGGTTACTCGCTGGGCGGCGCGGACATGTTGCGTCGCGCGATGGGCAAGAAGAAGCCGGAGGAAATGGAGCAGCAGCGCGAGGTTTTCATCAAGGGGTGCCACGAAAAGAACAAGCTCCCGCGCGCCAAAGCCAACCAGATTTTCGACACGCTGGCAAAGTTCGCGGGGTACGGCTTCAACAAGTCGCACAGCGCTGCGTACGGCGTCGTTTCCTACCAGACGGCCTGGCTCAAGGCGAATTATCCGGTCGAGTTCATGGCCGCGCTGCTGTCCAACGAACTCGCCAATACCGACAAGCTCCAGTCGTTCATCAACGAGTGCAAGCGGATGGGCATCGAAGTGCAGGCACCCGATGTCAACGAGAGCAGTGTGCTCTTTACCGTGCGCGACGGCAAGATTCGGTTCGGCTTGGCGGCCATCAAGAACGTGGGCGAGGTCGCGGTGCAAAACGTGATTCAGGTGCGCGAGACGAGCGGGCGCTTCCAATCGTTTGAAGATTTTTGCACCCGCGTTGATCTGCGCGTTGTGAACCGGAAGGTACTGGAGTGCCTGGTGAAGTGCGGCGCGTTTGATTCACTCGGCGAACCGCGCGCGCAGTCGTTTGCGGCAGTCGAATACCAGATGAACCGTGCGTCCAGCATCCAGCGTGACCTTGAACGCGGACAGGCTGTGATGTTTGACGTGAAACCTGAAAACGCGCGGCAGAAGGCCACGGGGCAAAGTCCCACCGTGGATTGGTCGCAGAGTGAAATGCTCGCATTCGAGAAGGAGTTGTTGGGGTTCTACGTCACGGGGCACCCGCTGAGCGAGTACGCGGAAGTGCTGCGGCGGTACGAGCTGGCCTCATCAGGACAACTGGCTCAGCTTCAAGAGGGGCAGGTGACGCGCATCGGCGGGATCATCAGCAAGTTGACCCCGAAAACGACGAAGCAGGGAAAGCCGATGGCGATCATGACGCTGGAGGACCTGGATGGTTCGGTCGAGGTTCTCATCTTTCCCGAGTCCTACGCGAAGTTCGGGCAAAGCCTCAAGGCCGACACGGCCATTTTCGTGTGCGGCACGGCGAACTTACGCGAAGACAAGCCGAAGATTTTTGCTGATCAGATCATCCCGTTGGATGAGGTGCCGAAGCGATTCACGAAGGCGGTGCATATTCGTCTCTCGACGGGGACGGCAGACGAGACAACCCTTGTCCGTGTTCACGAAGCGGTGCGGACGAACAAAGGAAACGTCCCGGTTCTGTTTTGCTTCATGTACCCGGATGGCAAGCTGGTTTTTCTGGAAGCGCACGAACATTTTTCCGTAACGCCAACACAACAGTTCGTCCGCGACATCGAGGCGATCCTCGGCGAGGACAGCGTCTGGCTGAAGGTGGACACGGAGAAGCTGACGGCCAAGAACGGTTCGCGCCGAGAACGCTGGAGCGGGGCACAGTAACACGTACTCAGCGGCCGTCATTTCGGAATGACGAGCTTTTGGCCGACTTTCAGTGCGTCGCTGGTCAGGTCGTTCGCTTTTCTCAAATCAGCGATGGTGACGCCGCTGGCTTTCGCAATCGAGGTGAGCGTTTCGCCTTTTTGGACGATGTGCTCATTGGGGTTCGTTGGGCCGGGCGACTGGGCGGAGCTGCCGCCGCTGTGCGATCCACTCATCGCCGCAAGTTCCTTGGCGAGTTGGTCGAGAATGGCCTTTTTGTCGGCCTCGCGCGCCGCGTCGAGGTCCCGAACGCGGACTTCCAGCGCTTGAAGGTCGTTGGCCGAGGCGCTGGGGCCGGCGTGGCGCAATTCCTCCAGTTGCCCTTGGATTTGCTTGATGTCCTGCTGCATTTGCTGCTGGTTGACCTGAAGCGCATCGACATCCGCGCGAAGCTTGCTCAGGCGCTCATCGAGAATGGAGACTTGTTGGACGACGGTTTGTTCCTCGGCTGGCGTGGAGGTTGCGGTAACCACCCAAACGACTGGGACTATGGCAAATTTGAGAAGCTCCTTGTATTTCATGTCGGTAGTCTAGAAATGGGGCCGAATCGATGCAAGTCTCGAATAGTTACCTGCGCAAGCCACTGTACCAGAGCCAATAAAGTCTGGCCTGAATCGTGCTTTTCAGACCGTGGCGAGTAATTATGAGCACGGTCGATTTGGAACACTCGGAGGAATTGACAGCGGAGAGTGGAACCCCCGATACAGGGTTGCAGGGATCAGTTTTGACTCCAACTCAGTCGGATTCCGTTGCGCCGTTGTTCACCAACCCGGCTGATTGGTTCGTTCCGGCATTCCCCGAGACCATGGAGGACCTGGATGTCAGCCCCGGGTTCCTGGCTGATCTGGCATTGAAGACCGTGCCGCTCGATTCTGAATGCACCACCGCCTCCATCGCGAACCGCTTGCGTCTGGGTATGTTGATCACCGAGTCGCTCCTCCAGCGGCTGCTCCACGACAAATTCATCGAAGTGAAGGGCATGGTCGGCCTGCACAATCATCGGTATGCGATGCTCGACCATGGCTGGCAGGAGTTGCGCCGTCTGACCAGCTTCTGCAGTTACGCCGGACCGGCCCCCGTCTCACTGAAGTCTTACACCGAAATGATCACGCAGCAGGTTCGCAACCGGCCGCCCGCAACTCGTCAGGCACTCGATCAGGCGATGTCGAACCTGATCCTCTCCGATTACTCCAAAGAGATCCTCGGACTGGTCATTGGTTCGGGTCGCAGCTTGTTCCTGACGGGACCCTCTGGCAACGGCAAGACCGCCACCGCGCGGGCGATCGTCGACGCGATCCCCGGTGAGATTTGGATTCCCTACGCCATCGAAGTGGACGGCCAGGTGATCCGGATCTTCGACACTCACAACCATGTGCCCGTCGCGCATGCGAATGACGGTTACGACCGCCGCTGGGTGCGGGTGCGTCCGCCGCTCGTCGTTGCGGGCGGTGAATTGACGCTGCAAAGTCTCGATCTCACGTTCACCGATACGCAACGCTTCTATGAAGCCCCGTTGCACGTCAAATCCAATGGCGGCGTGTTGGTGGTGGACGACCTCGGTCGCCAGCGCTGTTCAGCCACGGAATTGTTGAACCGCTGGATCGTGCCGCTGGAGTATCGCGTCGATTACCTCACGCTAAGCACCGGGAAGAAAATTCAGATGCCCTTCGAGCAGATCGTGGTGTTCGCAACGAACCTGACCGAGGCCGATTTGGAAGACGAAGCGTTCATGCGGCGCATGGGCTACCGCCTGCAGGTCGATGCTCCCAGCCCCGAGACCTACACGGAGATCTTTCTGCGTTACGCTCGGTCGCGGGGTCTGTTCGCCGACGAAAACCTGGTCGCCTATTTGTTGCGGAAATACCAGACCGAAGGTCGCATCGCCAAAGCCTGTGATCCTCGCGACTTGATCGACCGCACCATCGACCGCTGCCGCCTGCTGCGGCAACCCGTCAAACTGACCGAGCATGGCTTGGAAATCGTGTGGAATGGCTATTTCGGCCACCCGCGCACGGACCCCAAGCAGCGTTGACACCTGAATTTGGGTTCGCTTTTCGTCGCCCACCGCAAACTTGTCCGACATTCGCTGGTGGCAACCCTCTCTTGCTGAATTGGTTCCCAATTTCTCCTCAGTGACTCGATTTGGCTTCGTTTCGCAATTTCTCCTCTTTTGTGCGTCCCCCCTCTTGCGCCAATCTGCCATCCCTCATCGCCAACCGCCGACAACCTATGTCAAAGATCAAAATACGACCGCACCGACTCTACCACGCGCCCTGAATCGCGTCCAGCTAGAAATATCGTTTTACGATAAACGACGGCTTCAGCCTGCGTCCATCTCCCCTCAAACATGCTTCCGGGACCGGCTTTGATAGTCCGGCTCAGATTCCGATTTCCACTTGGACCAACAAACCTCGGAAGTCCGTTCCCTACTTCGCTGCGGGACTGTACTCGATCGTCAATGGGATTTGGTCAAGACTCCGAATGGGAAGCTCATCCGCAAAGACGACTTTAATAATCCGTACGTCGTTGTTCGCCCAGCGCCCTTCTTGCAGGAGGAATGTTTTCCCAAACTGCGCAATCGTGATGCGCGCCTTTTCACGCGCCAGGTCGATGTGGTCCTTGCTCTTCGCATAGTGCACAATCGTCGGCGTGATCGTCGCCTCCAGTTCATCCAGCACGTCGTGCTTGTCCCATCGTGCCCAGCCGTTCTCCGCCCATTTCTGGATCCGGTCCGTGCGAATGGCCGGCGGGAGCGACGGGCGGAGGGCGGGCGCTTGAATCACACAGAGCTGGCCTCTGGTTTCGACCTTCCAAGGATCCGCCAACTGCACATGGTATCGGTAGACCACTGGTACGCTAATGAATGCCTTGGTTGTGCCGCTCGGGATCGAGGCCCAGCCCCATCCAATCCAGTCCGTGTTTTCCTGGTAAAAACTCTCTGTCGCCTCCGCGGTGGCGACTTCCAGCCGGCCCAACCCGGCATCCGAAACACGGGGTAGCGAAGCCACGAATCGCCGCGTGATCTCGGTGTGGAACGGAGTTGAGATGATTCCCCGACGGAGGAACACAATCGACCCGATGATCCCAACGAGTACGACAAGACCGATAAATAAGGCAGCTTTCGCGCCCTTGCTCATGTTCTTCTACTCACCTCCGCTGCCAACTATACGTTTCCAGCCTGAGGCGCGTCAACTTAAGGGATGGCGAGGTAGTGTCCGAATTTGCGGTTCGTAGAACGGGCATCTTGCCCGTTTCCGCGATTTTATGAACGGGCTGGAAGCCCGTTCTACTGAATTTAGGACACTACCGTTACCACTTCCCCGTGGACGGTGCGGCAGCTTGTGGATATGATTAAGGTGTGACCGAGCGCATTACAAATCTGCGGGATGCGATAGAGGACGGGCACGAATGCAAGACACTCCACGATCATTCCGTGCCTGTACGCGAGATATTTGGGGAGCAAGTCGTGTGGGAGGGCGTTGTTGAAGTGTTCGCTCTAATGGGCCACCCGAAAGCCACCCGTTGCTATGCATGGAGCTTCAAGGATGGTTCCACAACGCGCTGCATCACTGTCTTGGAGCTTCCACCTGTAGAGTCACCACAAACGGCTGTGCGGGCCGCTATTGCGAGCAAGGCGCAGAAGTGAGCACTCCAAAATCTATGGGTTCATTCAGGGCCGCGTTCTTTATAGCAGGCACAGCTTTTTTGGGTACGGTTTGTTACAATGTCCTAACCGGAAATCCGCCGGTTACTCTTATGGCTCTAATCGTGACGGCCGGAATCACCGTATATGTGTTCTGGAGAGTTAAAATCCGCCAACCGAAGTAGCGTTTCAAATTAGGACACTACCGAATCAACAGTATCGTTGACAAAAACGGTCGAATCTGGTACTGTTTCCTCGAAATGAAGCGAGTTCATCAACGCGTCACCGCAATCCAGGCAAGCTATTGGTTTTACTTTAGCCAGCCCTGCCTGCGGGCTTCGTGTTGATGCCTGAAACGTTGACACCAAACCGTCCCGCAGATGCGGGACGGTTTTTTTATTGCCATAAACCGGACCGCGTCACGGGCAAAGGAGCAAAGGAATGATCATTGTGCTAAAACCGGGAACCAGTGAACAGGACATCCAGCAAGTGGCGGACGCGGTCAAGAAATTCAAGTATGAACCGCGCCTGATTCGCGGCGTGGAGCGCACCGTCGTGGCCTGCATCGGTGACGAGCGGAACCATCACACCCTCGAGTCACTCATCGTGTTGCCACAGGTCGAGAGCGTCACCCCCATCCAGAAGAAATACAAACTCGTCAGCCGCGAATACCAGGCGCGCGACTCGGTGCTCGACGTAGCGGAGTTGAAAATCGGTGGCGGCGTGTTCCACGTCGTCGCCGGCCCCTGTTCCGTCGAGAATCTGGCGCAGACTTTGGAGACCGCGAAAGCGGTGAAGTCGTACGGCGCGACTCTCTTTCGTGGCGGCGCATTCAAGCCGCGCACCTCGCCGTACGACTTCCAGGGATTGGGCCGCGAGGGGCTGGAGTTGTTGCAGCAAGCCCGCGCGGCCACAGGGTTGCCGATCGTCACGGAGGTCATGTCGCCGCAAGACGTCGAGATGGTGGCCGCCTGTGCCGACGTCCTGCAGATCGGCGCCCGTAACGCGCAAAACGTCCCGCTACTCGCCGCCGCCGCCGCGTCGGGCAAGACGATCCTGCTGAAGCGAGGCGTATCCGGCCTCGTCGATGAATGGTTGCTGGCCGCCGAGTACATCTGCGTGCATGGCAACAACAAGGTCATCCTCTGCGAGCGCGGCATTCGCACGTTCGAACACGCGTGCCGGAACACACTCGACCTGAGTGCCGTCGCCGTCGCGAAAAAGGAGACGCACCTGCCCGTGTTCGTCGATCCCAGCCACGCGGCGGGCCGGTTCGACATGGTGATCCCGCTGGCGCGCGCCGCGGTCGCCGTCGGCGCAGACGGCCTGCTGGTGGAAGTGCATCCCGACCCGGCCACCGCGTTAAGCGACGGCGGTCAGCAGCTCAAACCAAAACAGTTCGGCCAGTTGATGGCGGAAATCCGTCCGATCGTCGAGGTGATGGGGAAGCAATTGGGTGGCGCTTAAGCCCGTGTAACGCGCCAGAGCAACCACAGTCCGAGCAATTCAAAAAACAGGTTGGGCGACCAGAGAATCGCCTCGGGGAACAGGGCGGGTCGGCTGCGGAGCGTGTTGGCCAGTACGGTGATGAAGTAGAAGCCCAGCGCCAGTCCAAGGCTGAGGGCAATCCCGATGGACGTCTCGCGCCGGCTGGTCTTGATCCCCAGCGGAATGCCGATGAGCGTGAACGCCAGGCAGGCGACAGCCCCGGCGATACGCTGGTGTACTTCCATGAGCGCGGCGGCGGGATAAATGCCGTGGGCGCGCAAATCACGGATTTCATCAATCAATTCGGATAACACAAGATCACTGAGTTGTCTTGCGGCCTTCGCCTGTCGCAACGCGCGACCCAGGTCCAGTTCGATCGGATAGCGCTGCGCCGTGGTGTCGGGGTGGATCTTGTGAACATTGGTCGGGTCCTTCGCGTCGCGCAGGTCGCCGCGCACGTTGTACAGGTCCAGCAACAGTTTGCGCTCGGCGGGATTGGCGGAGATGATGCCCTTCTCAGCGCGCAGGCTCGAGATGACGTTATTGCTATCATCGAGCGTCATGAGGGTCACATTCTCGATCATGTTTCCCTTGGCCGAAGTGGTATCGTTCTTGTGGCCGACGTAAATCAGGTAACCAGGAAAATCCTTGATCAGTTCGCCTTCCTCCAGCAGCGCCATCGGCCGTTCCGATCCGAGACGGACGAACATGGTCTTGAAGGCGAACCGGCACTGCGGGGCGAGGTTCGCGTTGATATAGAGACAACACGCGCTCGTCAGCACCGCCAACAGGATCACCGGCGCCATCACCTGGCCGAGGCTCATTCCGCTGGCGCGCATCGCCGTGATCTCGTTGTCAGCGCTCATGCGACCGAAAATCAGCAGCGCGGTCGCCAGCATCGCCATCGGCAGCGAGAATCCCAGCACGTTCGGTGTCATCAACAGCAGGAAGTACCCGACCACGTCCAAGCCGACCTTTTGGTTGACCAGCATGTCGCTGAGCTGCTTCAGAATGCGTCCCAGCAGGAGCACGAACGTGAAGACGCCAATCGTGAAAAACAACGTGATGACCGCCTGCCGTGTGATATACTTCGACAAAATCTTCATGCGCTGTGGGTACGACTAGCAATTTTTCAGCGGTAACGCCACGCAAAATCCATGTCGGCCCCTTTCAGCCAACGTTGGAGACGGCGCTGGCGACGGAGATTTCTGCGTGCAAGAAGTCCCGGGGCGCGCTGGCGCCTCTTACCATCATCGTCCCCACGCGGCTGCTTGGTCTGCAACTCCAACGGACACTCGCCCGCATGTGGCCCACCGGCCACGTCAACCTCCGCTTCTGCACGCTCACCGATCTCCTGCCGTCCGCGCGGCTGGCTCCACGACTCGGTCTGGAGCTTCTCTGTGATCGGATTGCGCGCGAGGAAATCCCCGCCAACGGTTATTTTGCCCCTGTGCGCGACACGCATGGGTTTCGCGGCGCGTTGTTGGAGACGTTCAAGGATTTGGAACAGGCCGGCGTCACACCCGAGGCGTTCCACAAGGTTGCCGGACAATCAGACAAGCTGTCCGAACTCGCCGTCGCATTCGCTGCATATCGCGGCTGGCTTGCCGATCACAGTTTCGTGACCGAGCCCGATCTGTATCAGCAGTCAGAAGTTTCTGAATCGGATTCCGTTGTCTTTCTGTACGGTTTCTACGATCTCACCTTTGTTCAAAGACAGTTCGTGAACCGGCTCGTGCCGTCCGCCGTCTTCTTTCCCTGGGCCGAGCACAGTACGTTCGCCCAACCATTGCTGGACTGGTTCAAGTCGCAGGGCTACCAGCCCGTTGCATCTCCCCCTGATGTCGATTCTTTACCGGCAACGATTCTGTCCTGTCCCGGCGAGACAAGTGAAGTGCAGGAGGCGTTGCGCGAGGCGCTCGCCTTTGTCGGCGCGGAAGGCCGCACGTTCAACGACGTGGCCATTCTGTGCCGGAGCCGCGAGCAGTACGACGCGGCGATGCGTGACACGTTCGGCAATCTGGGCGTGAAAGCCTATTTTCGTGGTGGCCGGCCACTGGTGGAACAACCAGACGCGCGGCTGTTGGAGTTGCTGCTGGAGACGGTGCGTTCTGATTTCAGTCGCGCTACCGTGATGGAACTGGCCTGTCATCTTGATTCGCGTTCGCATTGGGACGCGCTGTCGGTACAACTCGGCATCATTGGCGGACAGAAACAATGGGTCGAGCGACTGGAAGCGGCTGCAAGCGGGATGGCTGACGAGCGCCGGTATCAAGACGACTTACGTCGGCGCGAATGGCAGCAACGAACAGCGAATCAATTGCTGGCCTTCGTGAAGAAATTGATCGCGTTGCTCGGCGCGCTGCCTGGCGAAGCAATATGGAGTGAGTATACCGCGGCATTCGTCGCCGCCTTCCAGTCGCTGGGCGGAAGGAGTGAGGCCGTGCTGCGATGCGTCGAGGCTTTGGCTGAATTGGAGGCGTTCCAACCGCGCGTGGCGTTCGACACGTTCGCCGAGTATTGCCAGAAGTCGCTGCAAGCGGCGACCGACCAGCCGGAAAAATTTCAAGGTGGAGGCATTTTCGTCGGCGATGTGATGAGCGCGCGCGGTTTGTCGTGGCCGCTGGTCATCGTGCTCGGATTGGTCGAGAAGTCGTTTCCGCGCGTAATCCGCGAAGACCCATTGTTGCTCGATCAGGAACGCGCGCGCATCGGACCCGAACTGCCCCGTAAACTCAATGGGTATGATGAGGAGCGACTGCTGTTCTCGCTGGCGGTGGCAGCAGCGCGGGAAAAACTGGTCCTCAGTTATCCGCGCCTGGAGCCGGCGACGTCGCGCCCGCGCATCGCATCATTTCTATTGTTGGAATACGCGGAGGCGACGAATTTTAAGGTTCTTGAAGAACGTGCCTCGCGAATCCCGTTGTCTCCGGTGCGTGAGGTCGACATGCCGCTCCACGAACGCGAATTCGACCTCGCAGCGATGGAATCACTCGGCGACAAGTCGCGATACCTCCGTCGCGTGTCGCCGCTGCTGGCCGATGGCGTGGCCAACGTTCGATCGCGCTGGCGCGAGCGCGCGCTTACTCCGTACGACGGGCTGGTGAACGCTGCCGAGGCGCAGAAACTTTTGCGCGAGCGGTTCGGCCTGGAAAAACTCGTCATCAGCGCCACGTCGCTGGAGGATTTCTTCGGCTGCCCATTCTACTATTTTCAGAAGCACGTCCTGGGTATTGAAAAGTGGGACGAACCCGAGGCCGCGCTTTCGATTGACGCGCTCGACCTTGGTTCGCTTTATCACGGAATCTTAGAGGACTACTACAAATCGCAGGCGCGCGATATCGCCGTCGTTGCCGAGAAACATTTCCGCGAGTTCGAACGCCGCGGCGTCACCGGCTACCCGACAGTGTGGGACATCAAGAAACAAATCATTGTCGAGGAATTGGTAACATTCGTTGAGCGTGATGGCGCGGCGTCGCACGGCTGGCAGCCGGCAGAATTCGAGAAGGAGTTCCGTGGCATTGCGGTCGCACCGCCCGTGCGGTTGCGGGGCAAGATCGACCGCATCGATCTGAGCAACGACGGGACACGGGCACGTGTGCTCGATTACAAGACGGGTCGGCAACCGCGGCGTGCCCATGACGACTCGTTGGCGAACGGGGAGGCATTGCAATTGCCATTGTACATCCTGGCGGCGCAACAGTTGTTGCCGAAAGTCACGGTGGAGTCGGCGAGCTACCTGTACTTCACGTTGCGCGGCGGGTATCGCACCGTCAGTTTCACGCGTGGCGCATTGGATGTCCAACGCGCCGATCTCACCCGCCTGCTCGACATTGCCGCGACGATGATCCGCAGCGGCGTGTTTGCCCAATACGCCACTCCTGAAGGCTGCCGCCATTGTGATTTCCGTCCTATTTGCGGCAATGGCATCCTGAAACTGTACGAGCTGAAACAGGACGATGCGCACATGGAAGCGTTTCTGGCCATCAAGGAGGATGTCGAGTGACCAAGCTCGTTGACCAACAGGACCGCAACGACGCGGCGAACAGTCTCGACACGACGTTCTTCGTCGAAGCGGCGGCGGGCACTGGCAAGACCATGGCCCTAGTTGCCCGCATCGTTGCGGCAGTGAGCAAGGGCCGCGCCCGTCTCCGCGAGGTTGTCGCGATCACCTTTACCGAAAAAGCCGCCGGGGAATTGAAGATGCGGCTGCGCGAGGGATTGGAAAAAGCACTCACGGGAAGCAGACTAAAGGACGCGCTCGCGGACCTCGAACGGGCGCACATCACGACGATTCATTCCTTCTGTGCGTGGATTCTGCGGGAACGGCCAGTGGAAGCGGTGGTCGACCCGCAATTTGCGGTCGCCGACGATCTGCAGCGGCAGTTGCTGTTCGAAGAGGCGTGGGAACAATGGCTTGAAGCGGAACTGGCAAAGAATCCGCCGCCGTTGCGACAGGCGCTGATGTCCGGTGTGGAACTGGACGCGTTGCTGGAACTGGCGGTGTTGCTTGTCGAGAATCGCGACCGTTTCATCACGGCGAAGTTACCGAAGACAGTGAAATTAGACGTGGCCGCGACGCTCGCGGAAGTGCAGGCAGTGGCGCCAACGTTGGAGCGCTGCCTGAAACATTTCACGGCCCGTGACGAGAAGGCGTATGGTCGAGCCCGCACGTTGCTGGATACGCTGCCCTCCTTGCCGCGCGCATCGGCCGAGCGCCAGATCGCCGTGCTCCGGTCGCTTGAATTGACCGCGCCACGCGCCACGGCCCATTTCGATGACCCCGCCACGTTCCGCGAAATGAAAGACCTGGTCAAGAAGCTCAAGCCGGCGCTGGAGACCTTTCGTGTTGCCGCCGACCACAATCTCCTGAGCGAGTTGGTCGTGTGGCTGCGCTCCTTCATCGATTACTTTCAGAAGGCCAAGCACGACCGGGCGTTGCTGGATTTCGACGACCTGCTCGTGAAAACGCGCGATCTATTACGTGGCAACGCGGCTGTCCGTCGCGACTTGTGCGAGCGCTTCAAATTTGTACTCGTCGATGAGTTCCAAGACACCGACCCTGTGCAAACGGAAGTCGTGCTGCTTCTCGGTGAAGGCGCGCCGGGAAAGCTGTTTGTCGTCGGTGATCCGAAGCAGAGCATTTACGGGTTCCGCCGTGCCGACATCGAAATGTATGCCGCCACGCGTCGCAAACTCGAAGAAAGCGGGCGGGTGCTGACATTCCGCCAAAACTTCCGCAGCAAATCCACGATTCTGGATTGGGTAAACGACGTGTTCGCGAAGATCATCGTCAAATCTGAGGGCGGCGACTACCAGCCTGAGTACGTCGCGCTGGAGCCGAAGCCGGAGTTGCGCACGATAGAAGCGACCGTAACATTGCTTCGTCCGAAACAATTCGTCGAGGCTTCGACGGATGAATTGCGACAAATGGAAGCGGCGGCCATCGCACGCTACTTGCGACAGCAGGTCACATCGGGTGCGTGTCGTTGGGGGGATGTTGCCCTGCTATTCCGCAGCTTCACAGGAGTCGAGATATACGGTGACGTGCTGCAGGAGCACGGGGTGCCGTTTCGTGTCATTGGCGGCAAAGGGTATTACCAGCGTCAGGAGATCCAAACCTTGTCCTCATTGCTGTCGTGCCTGGATAATCCAACGGACAAACTCAACCTGGTCGCGACGCTGCGCTCGCCGCTGTTCGGCTGGGCGGATGAACTGGTGTTTCTGATGTCGGAGACGACGGGATTGAATTACCTGGCGGCTCCCGCGACGGACGCGCCCGAACAGGCGACGCAGACATTTGCCTTGTTGCGGGAGCTGCATGAGGGCCGGCACGGGTTTTCGGTGGCCGGCTACGTCGAGCACGTGTTTGCCCGCAGCCGGATTTGCGAGGCGTTCTTTGCCAGCCAGCCCGACGGCACGCAATGCGTTGCCAACCTGTTGAAGGGGCTCGAACTGGCGCGCCAACTCGAAAACGTGGGGATGCGTACGCTGCGCGCGTTTGTGCGGCGGTTGCGCGAGACGGTGCTGGGCGGTATCGACGCGGAGCCCTCGCCCGCCAGCGAGGAGAGCGACGATGTCGTACGCATCCTGACAATGCACAAGGCCAAGGGCCTCGA